>Ga0182736_1000125_pt1 | contig 149713 bp, 136 predicted proteins | sample eDN5th30CKraftBY_FD_128882 | JGI IMG/M metagenome (GOLD analysis project Ga0182736, IMG submission 128882) | Enriched backyard soil microbial communities from Emeryville, California, USA - eDNA 5th pass 30_C Kraft BY (version 2) (version 2) | ecosystem: Environmental > Terrestrial > Soil >... | reverse complement strand
GCCTGCAGCGCGCAGATCGGATCGATCTCCGTCACCATCACGCGCGCGCCGCCGTTGCGCAGGCTGTCGGCCGAACCCTTGCCCACGTCACCGAAGCCCGCCACGCAGGCGACCTTGCCGGCCAGCATCACGTCGGTCGCGCGGCGGATCGCGTCGACCAGCGATTCCTTACAGCCATAGAGGTTGTCGAACTTCGACTTGGTCACGCTGTCGTTCACGTTGATCGCCGGGAACGGCAGCTTGCCCTGCTTGGCAAGGCTGTAGAGGCGGTGGACGCCGGTGGTCGTCTCTTCCGAAACGCCCTTGATCGCCTGCACCGTCTTGGTGAGATAGCCCGGCTTGCGCTTCAGGAAGTCCTTCAGCGCGCGGACGAATTCGATCTCTTCCGCGTTGGACGGTTCGAACAGCGCCTCGCCCGCTTCCACGCGCGCGCCCCACAGCGCGAACATGGTGGCGTCACCGCCGTCGTCCAGGATCATGTTGCAGGTGGTGTCGTCACCCCAGTCAAAGATACGGCCGACATAGTCCCAGTAATCGGCCAGGCTTTCGCCCTTGATCGCGAACACGGGGATGTCGCGCGCGGCGATGGCGGCGGCGGCGTGATCCTGCGTGGAAAAGATGTTGCAGGTCGCCCAGCGCACTTGTGCACCCAGCGCCACCAGCGTTTCGATCAGCACGGCGGTCTGGATCGTCATGTGCAGCGATCCGGTGATCAGCGCGCCCTTCAGCGGCTGCGCGGCGCCGTATTCCGCGCGCACGGCCATCAGGCCCGGCATCTCGGTTTCGGCAATGTTGATTTCATCCCGGCCATATTCGGCCAGAGAGAGATCCTTCACGACATAATCGTTCTCGACGACAGCGGCAGTGGCCACGCGCAACGCTCCTGTAGTTTTGGGGTGAGGCGCAGCCGGGGCTCCATGCCGACGCCGGGTCGTGGGGCCATAGCGGGATGAGCCGTTCGACGCAAATCCCCCTGCCCCGCGTCCTGCATCAGTTCGGCGAAGAAGAAGGTTGCCCGCCGCCATCTACCCCCTATCTACGCAACCGGACCGGGAACAGGAGGATAGTTCCGATGACGATTTCCAAGGGTGACAAGCTGCCTGACGTAACCGTGGTAAAGGCGACCGAAAACGGCCCTGAAAAGGTGCAGACCGGCGAATACTTCAAGGGCAAGAAGGTGGCGTTGTTCTCCGTGCCCGGCGCGTTCACTCCCACCTGCTCGGCCAAGCATCTGCCCGGCTTCGTGGACAAGGCGGGCGAACTCAAGTCAAAGGGCGTGGACGAAATCGTCGGCACCGCCGTCAACGATGCATTCGTCATGGGTGCGTGGAACAAGGCTTCCGGATCGTCCGACATCACCATGCTGGCTGACGGCAACGGCGATCTGGTAGAGGCGCTGGGCCTGACGATGGACGGCAGCGGCTTCGGCCTCGGCAAGCGTGGCCAGCGCTTCTCCATGATCGTGGACGACGGCGTTGTGACGGAACTGAACGTCGAAGCGCCGGGCGACTTCAAGGTCTCCAGCGCGGAGCATCTGCTCGGCCAGCTCTGAGCCCCGCCAGACAGGCAAAAGAAACGGGGCGCCCTCTGCCGAGGGCGCCCCGTTCTCTATTCAGTCCGCGGATAGATCAGGCGGCGGCGTGCTTCATCACCGCGTCAGGAAACCCACTGAACGTCCGCACCCAGCGACACGAAGTTGTCCACGAAGTTCGGGTGTGCACGGCGGATCGGATCGGCATCCAGAATGGTCGATTCCCCTTCGATGGAGGACGCAACCATCAGCAGCGCGATCGCCACGCGGATGATGTAGGGGCTGGTCACCGTTGCCGGCGCCAGCGGCGCGCCGCCGAAGGTGATCAGCCGGTGCGGATCACACAGCAGCGTATGCGCGCCGAACAGCGACAGTTCCGTGTGCCAGGTCAGCCCGCCTTCGTAGACCTTGTTCCAGAACATCATCTGGCCTTCCGCCTTCACGCCCAGCGCGATGAAGATCGGCAGCAGGTCGGCAGGAATGTAAGGCCAGGGCGCGGCCTCAACCTTGGTGATGAGATGAGAGGTGAAGTTCTCCTCCACCTTCAGGCGCGCCGGCGCGGCCAACCGCGACCAGCCGTTCTCGTGCCGCACCTCGGCCCCGAACTTCTCGAACGTGCGATCGATCAGGTCGAAATGCTGCGGATGGTCGTTACGCACGGAGATATCGCCACCCGTAACCGCCGCCAGCGCCAGAAAGGTCGCGATCTCGTGGAAGTCGTCAGCGAAAGTGTAGTCCGCCCCGCCCAGCTTCGCGCCGCCTTCCACCGAAACGGTAGAGGTGCCCTTGCCCACAATCGTGGCGCCAAGCAGTTCCAGGAAATTGCACATCTCCTGCACATGCGGCTCACAGGCGGCATTCACGATCTGCGATGTGCCCTTCACCGTCAGCGCGCTGAGGATGAAGTTCTCGGTTGTGGTGACGGAGGCGTATTCCAGCCACATCCGCGCCGCCTGCCCGGTGCCTGTTGCACGGAACACGATCTCGTGCCCGGACTGGCTTACATCCGCACCAAATGCACGGAACACCGCGACGTGGGGATCGATCTCGCGCGCGCCGAGTGTGCACCCCTTCACCTCATGCTCCAGCCGCGCTTCGCCCAGGCGAACCAGCAGGCCGGGAATCATCATGATCGACGCCCGCATCGCCTGTGGCAGCGTGGCCGATGCGCCGGGCGTGACCGTGGAATGGTCGATCTCCAGCAGCTTCGCCTGCTTGTCCCACTTCACCGTAGAGCCAAGCTCGCCGAAGAAATCGACGATGCGGCTGACGTCCGTGATCTCCGGCACATTGCGAAGGGTAACAGGCGCGTCGGTGAGCAAGGTGGCGCAGAGAACCGGCAGCACCGCGTTCTTGTTGGCCGAAGGTTCGATGCGACCGGTGAGAGGCTTACCGCCCCTGACGAGCAGAGAAGTCAAATCAGTGTCCCATCAGCTTGAGGACTTCCTGCCGGCTCTTATCATCGCGGCGGAAGATACCCATGACCCGGCTTGTCACCATGGTGACGCCCGGCGTGCGAACGCCCCGCGCGGTCATGCAGGCATGGCTGGCCTCTATCACCACGGCCACGCCCTTCGGCTGAAGCTCGTCCCAGATGCACTGGGCGACTTCAGCCGTCAGGCGTTCCTGGATCTGCAACCGGCGCGCGAAACCGTGCAGCACCCGCGCCAGTTTCGAGATGCCCACTACCCGGTCCGTCGGCAGATAGGCGATCGCCGCCCTGCCAATGATCGGCGCCATATGGTGTTCGCAATGGCTCTGAAACGGAATGTCCTTCAGCAGCACGATCTCGTCATAGCCGCCCACTTCCTCGAACGTGCGGCTGAGATGTGCGGCCGGATCTTCCGTATAGCCGACGCAGTATTCCTTCCACGCGCGGGCTACGCGCTGGGGGGTATCAAGCAGCCCCTCACGCTCTGGGTCGTCACCCGCCCAGCGGATCAGCGTGCGGATCGCGTCCTGCACATGTTCCGGCACCGCGGGCTTGCCGCGCGGATTGTCTTCATCAGGACCATCTAGACTGCTCATTCCGGGATGCCGTTCCTGTTCCATCGGGCCATCAATCGCGCCCATAGGACGCGGCGAAGCAAAATGCCACGGTGACGATGGCAACGCTCACTGATGCAGAAAATACACAGTGCAGCACTCCGATTGAACGGCCCGTATTGCTGTAGCCAAAGCGTCATCAACCGCTGAAATAGGCCCGCCCCGGTGAATACCCGGCATCGCAGACACCCGTCTTCCCGCGCTGCCGTTTCCATAGAGGGGCATATAATGTTGAGAAGATCCGCTTTCATGGCTTCGGCTGCCGCGTGCATTATGCTCGCTGCCCCGGCCAACGCGGAAGAAGCCTCGTCGGCTGGTTCAGACAGCGGCGAATTCGGCGAAATCGTGGTCATCGGCCGCGGCGAAACCCGCTCGGTTTCCACTCTGCTGCCGTCAAACCTCGATGTACTGCCCCCGGGCACCAGTGTGCAGAAGGCCCTGAACTTCCTGCCGGGCGTGAGCGCGCAGTCGATCGACGCATTGGGCGTCAACGAACAGTCGCTGTCGCTTCAGGTGCGCGGCTTCAGCACCACCCACCTGGGCTATACGCTGGACGGCATCCCGCTCGGTGATGGCGCCTACAACAACTATAACGGCCTGACCATCAGCCGTGCCCTGCTGTCCGAAAATCTGGGCCGCGCCGATCTCGCCACCGGCATCGCTGGTCTCAGCATCGCTTCAACCAGCAATCTGGGCGGGGCGTTGGCCTATGTCAGCAGCGATCCGAACAAAGAACCGGGCGCTCGCATCAGCCAGACTCTCGGCAGCGAAAGCACTCTGCGGACCTTCGTGCGGCTCGACACCGGCGAACACGGCGGCTTCTCCGCCTATCTGTCCGGCCATTACAGCGAACAGGACCTGTTCGTGGATCAGGGCGCCGACAACAAATCGACCGGCAAGCAGTTCAACGGCAAGCTGAAATATCAGTTCGACGGAGGCTCCCTGACCGCGTTCGTCAACGTGTCGCGCACCAACCAGGCTGATGACGTCTATCTGTCCAAGGAAATGCAGTCGCGCCTCGGCTGGGACTGGGCGGGTTATTCACCCGACTGGCAGTCCTATCTTGACCGCGCCTACTGCTCCGTCACCGGACCGACCGCTCCTGACCTGTGCGTCCCTGCGACTTCACCGGTCAAGAACTCCGACGTTACCTACACCAATGGCCAGATCCTGCGTAACGACGAGCTTTATTATCTGACCGGCGATTTCGATCTCACCAGCTCGCTCAACGCGCACGTACAGGCCTATCATCACAAGAACAAAGGCGCAGGCAACAACTGGATCGTCGGATGGTCCAAGCAGGGCACGGCGGACACAGCCGATGACGTGCCGGTGCGTATCCGCGATACGCGATACACCATCGATCGCAGCGGAGCTCTCGCCAGCCTGACATGGGAAGTAGGCTTCAACCGCTTTCAGGCGGGCTTCTGGCTGGAGGAAAATACCAGCAGCGCCGTTCGCTATATCTGGCAGAACGTGACTGAGCCTTTCAGCTTGGCGCAGTATCTGCAGGGCCAGCCGGATTCGACCACCTGGGCTCAGGAAACTGACTGGAAGACGCGGCAGTTCTATATCCAGGACACGATTTCGCTGCTGGATGACACGCTCAGCTTCGATTTCGGGTTCAAGGGCACCTACGCCCGATCTGACGCCATCGCGATCGACGGTATTGCCAAGGCACCGCCGATGACCCAGCAGTTCGCGACTGGTTCGCTGACAGCCAAGGATTACTTCCTGCCGGAAGCAGGCGTGCGCTGGGAAGCTGCACCGGGGCACGAATTCTTCGCAAGCTATGCGGAGAATATGGCCATGTTCCAGGGCGGCTTCAAACTCGGCCCGCAGTCCGTATCGCAGGCAGTGTGGGATGCGCAGGGTGCAACTCTGAAGCCGGAAACTTCGCGCAGCTTCGAAGGCGGCTATCGCTATATCAGTGGCCCACTGCAGATCTCGCTGTCCGCCTATGAGGTCGATTTCAACAACCGCCTGCTGCAATACAATCCCTGCCCCACAGCACGGCAGCAGGAACCGGGTTGCGGCAATTCGTTCCACAATGCCGGCAGCGTCACCAGCAGGGGTGCGGAACTGGCGATCCTGTGGCGCCCCGTGCCGTGGCTTAGCTGGTACAACTCAGCCTCGTACAACGACTCCACCTATGACGAGGATCTGGACTGGTGCTCGGGAGAAACCTGCGTGGTGAAGGCCACTGCGGGCAAGCAGCAGGTTGATACGCCCAAGGAGATGTTCGCCAGCGTATTGTCCGTGAATCAGGGCGGCTTCTTCGCCTCGGTTCAAGGCAAGTACACCGGTCGGCGGTATTACACCTATACCAATGACCAGAGCTTTGGCGGCTACGCCACGTTCGATCTCGGGCTTGGCTACGAGATCGAAGGGTCCGGTCTGCTGAAGGGCGCAAAGATCTCGCTGAACGTCACCAACCTGACGAACAAGCGCTACGCGTCCAACTTCGACAACAGCGTATTCGCCCCGGACGATGCGAATGGCACCATTCAGGTGTTCCACTCCTCCGCGCCCCGTCAGGTGTTCGGAACGTTCGGTTTCGTCTTCTAAGACAAGTGCAAGGGGATCGGCGCAACGTGTAGCCGATCCCACCAACTCCGTTCTTCCCCGCTCCTTTTCAGGCGTGGGGAAGAACACTTGGCAAGCCGATACCCCCCGCCGGCCGATGGTCGTCCAAAATTAATGGAAATCGCGTGATTTCGGGATGATGCGCATCTGACGAGGATGCCGCGCACGTGGCAGATGCGCGTTAGAAGAAGTGTCCATCGGCAAGATGCTCTCCTCATGCATCCGGTCGAGCAGGATTGTGCGATCGACGATGCGATCGGCCATAAGATGAAGGACGCCCTCCGCGCTCTTCTGAACCTTGCCATGCACTTCCATCAGGCGCGAGGCCATCAGCGGACGCCGGTAGCTTTCGAACAGGCTTGCCCAGAGCAGGATATTCACAATCCCCGTCTCGTCCTCCAGCGTAACGAAAATAGCGCTACCCTTGCCCGGCCTTTGTCGAACCAGCACTATGCCCGCCACCTTCGCCTGGCGGCCATCTGGTACGGCGAGCAGGTCAGCGCCGGACAAGATGCCCTCGGCATGCAGCGTTTCACGCAGGAAATGTAGCGGATGCTGTTTCAGAGACAGGCGGGTGTTCTGATAATCGGCTACCACCTCCTCCGATAGCGGCATGGTAGGTAGCAGAGAGTCCGGCTCGACGGCGAGTTCGCGAGCGCGTGCGGCGGCGAAAAGAGGAAGTTCGCTACCACTGGGTATACGTCGCACTTCCCAGGCCGCCGTTCGCCGCCCCAGCCCGATTGACCCACAGGCGTCAGCGTCAGCCAGCAGGCGCAACGCGCGCGGCGGAAGCGGGACCGCCCGCGCTGCGCCTAGCCCATTATCGTCCCCCCGCATGCGTACCCTTTGGCCCAGTTCCTCCATGCTGACGAAGGGACCACCCGCATGCCGTGCGGCAACGATCGCATGGCCCCAATCCTCACGAAACCCGTCAATCTGGCGGAAACCGAGGCGGAGCGCATGGCCCTTGTCCAACCGATGCGCGGCGACTTTCCAGCCCCAGCGTTCATGCACCGCACCATCGGTTGCCCCGGTTTCGAGGCTGTTATCCCAGTCGCTATGGTTGATATCAACGGCACGCACTTCGACCCCGTGCTCGCGCGCATCCCGCACGATCTGAGCAGGGGCATAGAAACCCATCGGCTGGGAATTGAGCAGCGCGGCAGCGAACACCCCCGGATGGGCGCATTTGATCCATGAGGAGACATAGACCAGCAGCGCAAAGGAAATGGCGTGACTTTCAGGAAAGCCATAGCTGCCGAAACCCTTGATCTGGTTATAGCAACGCTGCGCGAAATCCCGCTGATAGCCACGCGCGACCATCCCCTCGATCATTTTGACTTCGAAATTACGGATCGTGCCAACATTGCGAAAGGTCGCCATCGCACGTCGAAGCTGATTTGCTTCATCAGGTGTGAAACCCGCCGCTGTGATGGCAAGCTTCATCGCCTGCTCCTGAAAGAGCGGCACACCATAGGTGTCGCCCAGAACTTCATGCAACTCGCCGGGGTCATGCGGGGAAGCAGGGGATGGAAATTCCACGGCTTCCTTCCCTGACCGCCGCTTGAGATAGGGGTGCACCATATCCCCCTCGATCGGGCCGGGACGCACAATCGCCACCTGAACGGCAAGGTCGTAGAATTTGCGTGGCTTGAGACGCGGCAGCATGTTGATCTGGGCACGGCTTTCCACCTGGAAAACGCCGATGCTGTCGCCCTGGCAGAGCATATCATAAACCGCCGGGTCTTCCTGTGGCACGGTAGCAAGGGTGAGATCGCCGAGCCCATGGGCGCGCATCGTCTCGAACGCCTTGCGGATGCAGCTCAGCATGCCCAGCGCCAGCACATCGACCTTCATCAGGCCCAGTGCATCAATATCGTCCTTGTCCCATTCGATGAAGGTCCGGCCATCCATCGCGGCATTGTGGATCGGCACAAGTTCGTCGAGCCGCCCCTGAGTCAGCACGAAGCCACCTACATGCTGGGAGAGATGGCGGGGGGTGCCAAGCAATTGCCCAACGATCCATCGCAGCCTCGCAAGTTCGGGCGCATCCGGATCAAAGCCGGCATTGGCGATGCGATCCGCCTCCATGGTGCCGGCAAAGCTTCCCCAGATGGTGCTGGTCAGCCGTGCGGTCATGTCTTCGGACAGTCCGAGCACCTTGCCCACCTCTCGCACAGTCCTCTTCGGGCGATAATGAATGACGGTGGCGGCTATCCCCGCACGGCTGCGGCCGTATCGTCCATAGATATACTGGATCACCTCCTCACGCCGCTCATGCTCGAAATCGACATCAATGTCCGGCGGCTCGTTGCGTTCGGCTGAGACAAAGCGCGAAAACAGCAAGTTGAACTTGCTCGGATCGACCGAGGTAATCCCCAGGCAATAGCAGACCGCCGAATTCGCCGCCGATCCACGCCCCTGGCACAGGATCGGCGGATCGAGCGAACGGGCAAACTTCACGACGTCATAAACGGTTAGAAAATAATAAGCGTATCGCCGATCGGCGATGATGCGGAATTCCTCCTGCAGCAGGCGCTTTACCTTTTCCGGTATGCCATCTGGATATTTTTGTTCGGCCAGACGCCACGTCTCATGCTCCAGCCAGGCCTGCGGCTCCCAACCTTCCGGCACGGGCTCGTGCGGATATTCATATCTCAGGTCATCGAGCGTGAAATTGATGGACGACAGGATATCCATGGATGCCGCCAATGCCTGAGGGGCTGAATGGAACAGGAGTGCCATTTCAGTCGCAGGCTTGAGATGCCGCTCGGCATTAGCGAGCAGGCGAGAACCCGCCTCAGCCAGCGTGATACCTTCGCGAATGCAAGTGACGACATCATGGAGAGGGCGTTGTTCAGGTGTCGCATAGAGCGCATCGCAACTGGCAAGCAGCGGGATACTCGTACGTTTCGACAGCGCCAATAGCCGCGTCAGGCGTCGCTGATCGTCGCCCCGCCGCGCCATGATAGCCGCAATCCATAAAGGCGCGTGCTGAGCCAGACGGCGCAAAATAAACTCGTGGGTTTCATCGGCAATCGCAATCAGCAGCAGGCCTTCGGCATGTTCGATGAGATCGGCAAGATAGAGAGTGCAGCCCCCCTTCTTCGCACGGCGATTGCCCAGGGTAAGCAGACGGGTAAGGCGCCCCCACCCTGCCCGATCCGCCGGATAGGCGACAATATCCGGCGTGCCGTCCGCAAAAACCAGCCGTGCGCCGACGACAAGTTGGAAATCAAGGGCAGGAAGACCCTCCCTGTCGATCTTGGCGCGAAAATCCTTCAGCGCGGCATAAGCTCGCACCACGCCGGCCACGGTATTACAATCCGCGATCCCGATGCCTTTGTGACCGAGAGCCACCGCCTTCATCACCATATCGGCAGGATGCGATGTACCGCGCAGGAAGGAATAGCTGGTCGCCGCGACCAACTCCGCAAAAGGCGGGCTGGGGGCGGAGAATATGGCTCCGCTCATGCGAACAGGCCGTGGATGTACCAGGCAGGGCCGCTCGTCTCACGTTCGTAAAGGCCGTGCCGGAACAGCCAGAAGCGACGGCCGCGCGTATCCTCTACCCGGAAATAGTCACGAGTGAGAAGCGTTCGGCTGAGGCGTAAGTGAGCGGCTTGATCCGCATCCGCCGCCACATCCTCATCATCCCGCGATTTTCGCACGGTGGAGGACTCGGGATCGGGCAAGCGTTCCACCGGCACTCGCCACCATTCGCCAGCGATGCGCTCAGGACCCTCGAAGCGCGTGACTTCATGCATGGCGCGACGCCAGCGGAATCGCCTAGGCGGCCCGTCAGGCACCTCTGCCAGAACCTCGACAGGTTGAGGTGGATCGAACAGGTGAAGCGGACGTAGCGGAGGCTCACCGACAGGCGATATTGGCCAGGGGGTGGGATCGCCTGCTTCGATAGCGGGCAGCGACAACACCTGTTGCTCGGGAATATGCGTATCTCGCCGGACAAAACGTCGAACGCGGTCCCGCCCCAACCTTGCGCTCAACCGGTCGATCAGAGCAGCCATCGCTTCGTCGCTCAGGTTGCCACCTTCCAGCGCTAGCTGGGAAGGTCCGAATGGTTCGACTGTCGGGACCGCCAATCGAATCAGATCGAATCCGAAGCCGGGATCGATCGGATCGGCAAGCGTATCGATCCGCTCACGAAGCAGACGCAAGGTAACGGCAGGATCGCGAGTGGGTAATCCGGTCTGGATCGCAATCTCACGCATGGCTCCATCGCTGCGATAGAGCCGAGCGACGAAACTCCGTCCGCCCTCACGTCGTTCTTCCAACACCCTGGCAGCTTCGCGGACGAGATCGTCCACTGCCATCAGGACATCTTCTGTGCGGGCAATGGGTTCGGCAAAACGCCGCTCAAAAATCAACGCGGGGAGTACCCGGCGAGGAGAGATGCGACTGTCGGCATGGCCCAGTAGACGATCGAGCGTCGCCACCATCTCCGCACCGAACCGTGCGGCAAGCGGAGCCATTGGGCGAGCAACGAGATCGCCAATTGTCTTGAGACCGGCGCGGCGGAGCGCCGTTTCGGCTTCATCCGAAAGACGCAATGCGGCAATGGAAAGGCCGCGGAGGGCCTGATGTTCGTTGGCTGCAGGCACTGTCTGGAAACGGGCCAGCGCCTGCGCTGCCTCGGCCGTTCCGGCGAAGGCATGTCTCAGGGTCAGCCCGGCTCCACCCAAGCGCCGCTCGACCTCCGCCGCAAGCGCCGCTTCCCCACCCGACAGATGCGCACATCCTGTAATGTCGAGCGTCACACCATCGGGTGGGTCGAGCGCGACCATCGGCGTCCAACGGTCGCAGCTATCGGCGATACGCTCCAGCCAGAGTCGGTCGGCATGACTATCCTGCTCGATCGCGCCGAGTTCCGGAACGCGCGCACGCGCATCCGCCAATGTCAGACCAGTAGTGAGGCCGAGACGAAGCGCATGAGAATCAAGCGCCACGATACGTATCGCGCCACGCTGCTTTTCGACGAAGGAGAGCGGAGAATTATTCGCCGCGGGACCGTGTGTTCCGCGCCAGCGATCTGCCGAGAGAAGCGGAAACCATAGTGCCAGATAGCGTCGTATCGCTGAACCTGTTTCGGTCACGATCCCATTCCAGATACCAGGTGCCGCCATCCGGACGACCGCGCTGACGCAGCAATTCGACCATGAAAGAAGGGCGGCCGGGCGCTTCGGCATCCAATGCCGTAGAAGGCGCAGTGTGAACGCTCCAACGCGTCTGTGCGGCGCTCGGACTGGGTTCCGCCTCCAAACGCAGAAGCAGGATAGTGACGCCTGACGCTTCTGCCGCCAGTGCCAACCGCCGGCTTGCGGTAAGGTCGAGCGCACGCGGACTGCGCCATAACTCGATCACTGCTACGCCCACCGAAGAGCAACGAACCACATCGACCGCCGCCCGCAGCAGCGTCACCGGATCGGGCAAAGCGACCAGCACCATTCCTCTCGGATCGATCCCGATCTCCGCTAATCCCGGCGGATAGAGACTGGCCTGTCGCTCCGCCCCTTCCTCGCGCAGCCAGAACAAAGGGTCTTCTCCTTGGCTGAGAAGACATGCCAACATCGCCGTGAAACCCGTCGCGCTGCTGTTGTCCCCGGGGTCTATCGCAAACAACTCGTGCAATCGTCCGCGAGCCAGCCCGCCGTCGATTGCTGTATCGAGCTGGGTATGGCCAAGAGGCGCCGGAGCACGCACGGCCCCTTGCTTCTCGATCCGAGCGGCCTTCCTTCGCAAAGCGCATAGTACATCCACCGATTCGCCTGTGGATTTGTTCACCATATGTTCCATATCAGATATAGGGAACATATGTGTCAAGCTCGACCGGTATGCGGCGCCTCAAATCTTCGGCTCAAAAAAGTGGTCAGATCGATCCGCGATCGTTCGCCAGTAAGCTTGATAGGCTGGAATACGGCATTGGCCGCGTGCTGCCTCTAAGCACAGCGACGGGCGTGTCCAAAGCCACGCCAGCAGTTTTTCTCTTTTGTTAGAGAATGGCGCGCCCGAAAGGATTCGAACCTCTGACCCCCAGATTCGTAGTCTGGTGCTCTATCCAGCTGAGCTACGGGCGCGCATTGGAGGGCGGCACATAGGCAGGGATGTCAGGCTTGGCAATAGCCTTCCGCTCCCTGATTCAACAGCTTTTGCAAGAGCACCCGATCCATGGCTGCCAATGGCAGGGAAGCAGCCTCCTCAGCAGTGAACCAAGCCCATTGCTGACCTTCGCGGGATTCGGGATTACCTGACCAGGTGGCAGATCTGTAAAGCATCAGGACAATGCCGGGACGGCCCGGTTGCGGCGCTTCCTCCGCAAAACTTGCCGGTTGAAGACCCATTTCTTCCAGTTCCAGTCCGAGCTCCTCCCGAACCTCACGGCAGAGTGCAAGTCTTGGAGATTCAAGGGATTCCACTTTGCCGCCGGGAAACTCCCACTGCCCGGAATGACGCTTGCCAGGCAGCGCCTGTTGCAGGAGCAGACGCCCGTCAGCGTCCATTACGGCGGCAGCCACCACCAGCAGAAATGTCGGAGAATTTTCCACGTTAACCGACCGCATCAAGCTTTCGTTAGCAGCACAATGCGAAAAGCTGGCCATCGGACCGCACATTTCCGGGGGGAAACCGATGAGTGGAAGCCATACCGTCAAAAGACTGCTGCGGGATGACCGCGGGGCGACCGCCATCGAGTACGGTCTGATAGTGGCATTGATCGCTCTGGGGGCTCTGGTCGCCTTTGAAGGCTTGGGCACAGGGAGCAACGGGCTGTGGGGTGACGTGGCGGATCAAGCCACGCAAGCCATGTCTTAGCCCTTTCTAAACCAATGCCAGATTAAAGTGAGAACGCTTGATCCGAATGCAGGGGGTCAAGCCGGGTATCGAAGAACCAGGAGACCAACCATGAAGTTCATCAACAAGCTGCTGCGCGACGAAGCCGGCGCCACCGCCATCGAATACGGCCTGATTGCCGCCCTTATCGCCGTTGCCGCGATCACCGCGATGGGCGCCCTTGGCGACCAGCTGTCGTCGACGTTCACCGAAGTTGCTACGGGCATGGAAAACGCCTAAAGCCTAAAGCTAGAAACAAAGGGCGGCGAGGAAACTCGCCGCCCTTTTTCTTTGCGTGCCGTCAGCGGCCGCGCACCACGATCTTGTATCGCTGCCCGGGCACGACTTGGGCATTCGACGCCAATCCGTTCAGCACACGGAAGCGCGCTTCCTGCGCATCGGTATAGGCCATGCGCCGCGCCAGCGTCTGCACCGTATCTCCGCGCGCCGCGGTGACAACGTCGAGCTGTCGCGGCACCACTTGCGCCGCCTCTGCCTGGCTTATCCGGCGCATCGAATTGAACATCGAATTGAATACCGAAGCCCGGCCGGCTGGGGTTATCGCGGCGAAGTGAAACGCCTGATTGCGACCGAATTCATAGGCGATCACGGTCACATCCACCGTACTCTGCCCGGTATTAGCGCGCGCAGTGCCATACAGCACCGGCAGCCCATTTATGGTCGAACGCTGGAGCGATTGCGGCGTCAACTGCGCGTTCTGTCCTGCGATCGACTGGAAAACCTGCCGCACATAGGTTTCCAGATTACCGTTGTAGGCTGCGGTGGAAAGTTGCGCCTGCCCGCCCTGCCCGCTGATCGAAACGGCATCGGTTCCATTGACCATGTAATAGCCGCTTGGAACACTGAAGGTCAGCCTCATCTCGGGATGAATGAAGGCATTACCCTCAATCACACCTTGTTTCGGATCATCACCGTACATCAAACCATCGATACGGGTCAGGAAGGTGTCCCGATTGGTGATGCCTGTCCCATTGCCCGCACGCGTCAGCGCCGCCCGCACGCGGCTCGCCGGATCGGGGTGAGTAGACGCCCAGGCCGGGATGTTCGCATTGTCCCGCCCTTGCAACTGGGCGTCGAGCGAATTCTGCGCCGCCAAACTTTGCAGCAAGGTGGCCATGGCGCGTGGATCATAACCAGCGCCATTAAGATACTGGATACCGAGATTGTCAGCCTCGGTCTCCTGCCCACGAGAGTATTTCAACGTGGCGAGTTGAGGAACGGTGGAAGCGATCTGCTGGCCCAACTGGCCCAACTGGCTGTTCCCCAGAAGGACACCTGAAAGGATCGTGCCCAGCGCACCAAGCAGGCTGTTGCGCTGCGCCCTCTGCTGACGCTGCGCGGAATGCCGGGCGGCAACGTGGCCCACCTCGTGCCCCAGAACGCCGGCCAGCTCCGCCTCGTTATTCATCAGGGATACGAGCTGGCGAGTGATGTAAACATAGCCGCCAGGGATCGCAAAAGCGTTATCGACCGAGCTGTTGAGCAGCGTCACGGTGAAGGCAGACTGGGAATTGGCCAGCCCGGAATGAACGGCGATATTCTTGCCGATCTGTTCCACATAGCTCGCCTGCGGCCCCGTCATTGCGCCGCCGAATTCGCGCAGGAACTGGGGATGATACTCCGCCCCCTGCTGAGCCTCCGCAGCGGTAATCGCTCCACCTGATCGTTGAGCCTGCGCCTGCTGAGGCGCGGTGGCGCATGCGATCAGCGCGAAAGTGGCAACGCCAACGGCTGCAGCCCCTTTCATGCGGCGCTGTACGGATTTGGGCATCTCTAGCTCCTTGCTGAGGCCTTCTTGCGAAGCCTGTGCGTTGCTGGACATTCCCCCGGACAACCCAGTTTCAATGCGGGGCGTTCCCCGCCGGTTTAACGACGCCTGCCTTTGACCGCATCACCCATGGCAAGGAACCGATCCTCACGCAGGCGGCGCAACTGCTTCGCCGACTTGCCTGAAAGCGCATCGAGTTCCTCGCCAATAGTCTGTGCGAGTGTGTCAATCGCCGCGAGCGGATCGCGCTGGGCGCCACCGGCAGGCTCCGGCACGATACGGTCGACCACGCCAAGCTGAACCAGATCCTGCGCGGTCATTTTCATGGCTTCCGCCGCCAGAGGCGCCTTTTCAGCGGTTCGCCAGAGGATGGATGCACATCCCTCAGGCGAGATGACCGAATAGACTGCATGTTCAAACATCAGTACTCGTTCGGCGCTCGCCAATGCCACGGCGCCGCCCGATCCGCCCTCGCCCACGATCACCGCAACCATCGGGACGGGCAGCGCAAGGCAAGCCTCGGTTGAACGGGCGATAGCTTCGGCCTGCCCACGTTCCTCTGCCTCTACGCCGGGAAACGCCCCAGAAGTATCGACAAGCGTTACCACCGGCAGGCCAAAGCGACCGGCCATTTCCATCAGGCGAATGGCCTTGCGATAGCCCTCTGGCTTGCCCATGCCGAAATTGTGGGCAAGCCGGCTCTGGGTATCGTTACCCTTCTCGTGCCCGATCAACATGATCCTGCGGCCGCCCAGCGTGGCAAGGCCACCCATTATCGCCAGATCGTCACCATAGTGGCGGTCACCGCCGAGCGGCACGAAATCCTCGAACGCGGTTTCCACATAATCGCGGAAATGCGGGCGCGCCGGATGCCGGGCCACCTGGGTCTTCTGCCACGGGGTTAGCGAGGCATAAGTGCTGCTAAGCAGGTCGGCGCTTTTGGCTTCAAGCCGGGCGAGCTCTGACGAGATATCCACGTCATCGCCCGCAGAGGCTTCACGCAGTTCAGCGATGCGGGCCTCAAGCTCCGCGACCGGCTTCTCGAATTCGAGATAGGAAATCATCGCAAGGGCGTTAGGGCCGCCGCTCGCCGCCCGCAAGAGGATGCCGTTCGTTGACCAGCGCCACCAGGCGGGCGGCATCAACATGGGTGTATATCTGAGTGGTGGCGATATCCGCGTGCCCAAGCAGGGTTTGCAGCACTCGCAGGTCTGCCCCGCCTTCCAGCAGATGAGTGGCGAACGCATGGCGCAGGACATGCGGGCTGACTTTCGCCGGGTCGAGACCAGCGCGCAGCGCCAGTTCCTTCACAAGCTGATATAAACGTATTCTTGTCAAATGTTTACCGGGCGAAGGAAAGAGGTAACGTGAACCAGATGGCCATATCTCCAACCATCGTGAAAGCGCCTGACGTGCACGTGCGGATACGGGCACCATGCGCTGCTGCGACCCCTTCCCAGTCACCGTCAAAAAAGGAGCGTCGCGCGGCACGGCATTGACTGGCAGGGCCACGAGTTCCGTAGCACGCAAGCCCGAACCATAGAGCAATTCTATCAACGCCAGCATGCGGACCGCGCCGGGACGATCAGCATTCGCCTCCATTTCCGCCTGTGCAAAAAAGCGTTCTACTTCATCGTGAGAGAGAATCTTCGGCAGCGGGCGACGCGCCACGGGGCGCGGCAATGCTGACGACGGATCATCATCGCGCAGCCCCTCATCCGTGAGAAATGCGTAGAACTGCCTGAGCGCGGAAGACTTGCGCGCCACCGTGGAAGGGGCGAGCATGGCCCATGCCCCGGCCAGCGCCCCAAGAGCGGCCCTGTCCGCCCGAGCCAGCGAACCGATCCGGGCCTCTGCGCTTTCCAGATCGGTCTTGTACGCGGCCAAGGTGTTTGCCGCGGCTCCGCGTTCGGCCGCGAGCATCGCAAGGAAGGCATCTATCTCGCCAGCGATGGCGTTATCCCCGCGTCACGGCCTCGGCAGCGATCATCCGCGCCTCAGCATTCAGGCCCACGCGATCGAGCGCCCGCACGATGTGGAACAAGTGCCGTGCGGTCATCTTGTCCCACCCATCGCCCTGCATCCCGAGCCCCGCGAGCAGTGCGACGAGGACCGGATTGCCCAGCTCCGCCGCACGGTCTATCTTGCGGCTCCAATCGCTTTCGCGACCCAGATTTATCCCCAGTTGGCGCGAAAGATCGTTGGCCGATCCGTTATCGATCCGGTCGAGCCCTGCGAGTCCGGCGACCAGAAAGCGCGATTTGCGCTGCGCGGTGCTTTCGTCATCGCCAATGAACCGGTCGATCGGGCCACTGCCGATGCGCGTATTCGCATCCGGCCGGGCCAGCGCCAGCAGCGCCCAGCCCAGGCCGCCTTCCGGCACCACGGAACCCCAGCGCAGCGCATTGCGATCCAGCCCCGCCGACAGCATCGATGCGATAATCGCGGGCGCATCGTCAGCCATCTCGCTGCCCGCCGGAAGGCGCGCGGCGGCGTAGGCCGTCAAAACCTGTCGTCCGTAACCCGCTTCGCGGCCCCACAGGGTGCGCATCGCCGCTATGCGGGCCGCCGGATCGGCGGCGACATAGGCATCGCGCAGGGTGCCTGCACGCTGCCTCTCCTCACCCTCGACCGCGCCTTCCGACCAGAGCTGAGAATAGAGATCGACCAGCGCGGCAGACGAGAGGATACCGCTTGCCGCGATACGGTCTGCCGCCGCCGCGCGAGCGGCCAGCGGCGCGGCCGGGTTCAGCACATCGGCGACCGAGAACCGCGTCGTGTCATCCCGCGTCAGGCTCTGGGGAATTTCCACGCCCAGAGACCGGGAAAGCGCGAAGCGCCACGGCGTCAGTTCGTCGACATTATTCCACTCGATGTTGACGGCCCGCCGCCCATCACCCGCCGCACCAGCATAGCGTTGCGCCAACAGGGCATCGATGCGCGGAGCCTCACCATAATAGAGAATGCGCTGAAGATCGCGCTCCGCCTGTCGGCTCTCGCCGCTGTAAGCCGAGCAGATGGCCCGGGCCATCTTCCATTCGCCGTCTTCGCGCAGCGTGCCCTTTAGCTGGGCTACCGGGCATATGCCGAGCACGTCGCCGGTCGCCAGATAAGCGTCAAAAGCGGCATTGGCGAGATTGGTATCGTAATTGGCGGAATCGACATCCTGCACCAGCGCGCGAGCCACCGCGTTTTCGCCCATGCGGTTGAGCAGAGCGGCCCGCAGCGCCACGAAATCAACCGGGTCCATACCGATCGGCGCGTCCATGCGGCTGGCGAGTGCGCGACGCAGCAGGATATGCCCCCAGCGCGAAACCAGCGGCCCCTTGGTGGCCGAGATCGCGGCGCGCACCAGTTCGGCAGGCTGCTGATCCAGCAGACCGGCGGGAAAACCGCCTTCCGTGCTGGATATAACCCCCACCTGCCGCACCGCCCGCCGCGCGCCCGGCGGAATATCGAACTTGGGATTGAGGCCGAACAGTTCATCGAACTCTTCCGGGCTCATCGCTTCCAGTTGTTCGAGACTGGGGAAATTCTCCGGCAAGGTTACCGTGACCGGCAGGCCCGCCTCGCCATCGATCAGCGCCGGCATCGGCTGAATAATCGGCGCGGTGCCGACCGGCGATTCAGGCGTAGCCCTTTGCGTCGGCGCGGGTGCTGGAGCAGGCCGGGGCGCAGGCGCGGGGGTCGGTGCAGGCTGATCGAAGCTGGGCGGCAGAAGGGATTCGGGCGCGGCCAGCGCCAGCGACGAGGTGAGCGCAAGCACGGCCCCCGAAAGAAGCCATCCGCGCTTTACTGGCCAGCCGGACTTCACTTGGCGGTCTCCCGTAATTCCGCAGGCAGATCGACCGGCTGTTCGATCAGCCGCTGCGGCTCACGCCCGCCATCGTACCAGGCAAGCGCCAGAAACAGGACCAGCAGCACCGCGAGCACCAACCGGATCGTCTTGCGGCTCATCGCCACTATCTTGACCAACCTTCTACCGAACTTGCACGGGCGGTTAGCGCATCTATAGCGCTTGCCGCAATGACCATCGACACGCAGTCCCCCCTTAGCGACACGGATATCCGTGCGATCGCCAGCCGGATCGACCGGCCGATCGTGCTGGTTGGGATGATGGGCGTCGGCAAATCGACCGTGGGGCGCAAGCTGTCCCAGTTGCTCGCCCTCCCCTTCGCCGACGCGGACGACGAGATCGAGAAGGCCGCGCAGATGAGCGTGAGCGAAATCTTTCAGACTTTCGGTGAACCCTACTTCCGCGATGGCGAACGGCGCGTAATCGCGCGGCTGATGGAAGGCGGGCCGCAAGTGCTGGCGACCGGCGGCGGCGCATTCGTGCAGCCCGAAACCCGTGCGCTTATTCTCGATCGCGGGCTTGCGATCTGGCTCGACAGCGATGTGAAAACCCTTGTGGACCGGGTGGGCCGGAAGGATACTCGCCCCCTGCTGCGCGGCGGCGATCCCGAGGAACTGATAACCCGCCTCAAGGCAGAGCGGGAACCCGCCTATGCCGAGGCTCCCATCAAGGTAATGAGCGATAACGGCCCGCATGGCGAAGCTGTTATCCGTATTCTGCAGGCGCTCAATTCATGGCAGTAATTCCCGTCGAACTCGCAGGCCGCGCTTACGAAGTGCGTGTGGGCAGTGGCCTGCTTGCGGATATACCGACACAATGTGGCAAGTTACTGCGTAAATCCCGCGTACCACTGGTCACTGACGTCAATGTAGCCGCACATTGGCGCGAAACAGTGGGCAGCGCGCTGTCGTCAGCAGGTTTTGAGCCGCGCTGGCTGGTGCTCGATCCCGGCGAAGGGGCCAAATCATGGGCCGTTCTCGAACGGGTGATGGACTGGCTGCTGGCGGAGGAAGTGGAACGCGGGGACTATGTCCTTGCGCTGGGCGGCGGGGTGATCGGCGACCTCACCGGATTTGCTGCCGCGATCCTGAAGCGCGGGTGCGGCTTCATCCAGTTGCCGACGACCCTGCTGGCGCAAGTAGACAGCAGTGTCGGGGGCAAGACCGCGATCAACGTGGCGGCAGGCAAGAACCTTGTCGGCGCATTCCACCAGCCCGGCCTTGTGCTGGCCGATCTGGGCGCGCTGCAAACGCTGCCGCAGCGGGAAATGGGCGCGGGATACGCGGAAGTCATCAAGTACGGCATTCTGGGTGACGCCGAGTTTTTCCACTGGTGCGAGGAAAATGGCGGCGCCGTGATGACGGGTGACGCGGCAGCACTCGAATACGCAGTAACCGAAAGCGTGAAGGCCAAGGCCCGCATCGTTGCGGAGGATGAGCGCGAAACCACAGGGCAACGTGCGCTGCTCAATCTGGGGCACACTTTCGGCCACGCGCTGGAAGCGCAGACCGGATTTTCCGACCGCCTGCTTCATGGGGAAGCAGTGGCGCTGGGGATGGTGCTGGCGGCGCGTTATTCGGCCCGGCGCGGTTACGTTTCGGAGGCTGACGCCGCGCGCGTGGCGCGTGCGATCGCCGCAGTGGGCCTGCCCAGCGAAGTTTCCGCTCTCGGCCTCAACTGCGATGGCAATACGCTGGCAGCGCATATGCTGCACGACAAGAAGATGGATGCAGGCACCCTGCCCTTCGTCCTCTTGCGCGGCATAGGCGATGCGTTCCTGGACAAGGCCGTATCGCTGGATGACATCGCCATGTTCCTGAACGAGGAACTGAAGGCTCGCTGATCCGCTGCAGGAGTGATTCGCATGTCCGTAGCCGAAGCCACCCCCGATTTCGAAGAAACCGCCGGCCGCAGCGACCGTGCGTTTCTGGGGCACCCCAAGGGCCTCGGCTATCTCTCCTTCGTCGAAGGGTGCGAGAGGTTCTCGTACTACTCCATGCAGACGCTGCTCGTGCTCTACATGGTCAATTACCTGCTGCCGGAGCGGTTCGACGCTGTCGGCGGCCTGAGCTGGTTGCAGGAATGGCGCTATGGCGGGGCGGAAGGGCAAGTGCTCGCCTCCGCCATATTCGGTGACTATTCCTCTCTGGTCTATCTGACGCCGATACTGGGCGGATTGCTGGCGGATCGCTGGATGGGAAGGCGCGCGGCGCTGATCGCAGGCGGCGTGATCATGTCGCTCGGCCATTTTCTGATGGCATTCGAAGAGACGTTCCTGCTCGCCCTGCTGACGCTGATCGTGGGCGTCGGACTGTTCAAGGGCAACATCGCCAGTCAGGTGGGCGAACTCTACAAGGACGGCGACCTGCGCCGGGCGATGGCGTTCCAGATATTCTATATCGCCATCAACGCATCCGTGATCGCCGCCCCGCTGATTTCCGGCACACTGGGAGAGGATGTGGGCTGGCACTATGGCTTCGGCTGCGCCGGTGTGGTCATGGTCATCGGCCTGATCGTCTATCTGCGGGCCACCCCCTGGCTGCCCGCCGACAACCGCCCGGAAAAGAATTCCGCCGCCAGCCCAAGAGACAAGCTGACCGCCAACGACTGGAAGCGAATTGCCGCCGTACTGGTGCTGGTGCCGGTCATGGCGCTGTCGCTGCTCACCAACCAGCAGATATTCAATGCCTATCTCGTCTGGGCGGACCAGCAATTCCAGCTCTCTTTCTTCGGTCGTACGCTGCCAACCACCTGGATGATAACCATCGATGCGACGCTGAGCTTTTCCATGCTGATCGCGGTGGCGGCGTTCTGGAAATGGCGCGCCGACCGGACCGGGCGGGAGCCTGATGAACTGGGCAAGATGATTATCGGCAGCTTCTTCACGATTGCTGGCGGTCTGTGCCTGGTGATCGCCGCGGCGACGCAGGGGGATGGCAAGATCGGCCTTTTCTGGCCGGTCATGTTCCACCTGATGAATTCCATCGGCTTCAGCCATATCCTGCCGGTCAGCCTGGCGCTGTTCACCCGGCTGGCCCCGCGACAGATCAACGCCACGATTATCGGCATCTATTATCTGGCATTCTTTATGGCGAACCAGATCGTCGGCCAGGTCGGTGGATGGTATTCGACATGGGACACGGTCAGCTTCTGGCTGTTCCATGTCGCCACTGCCGCCGTGGGGCTGATCGCCTTCGCCGCGTTCAAGATATTTCTGGCAAAGCGCCTGATGGGGGATGCCTTGCCGGGGAAGTCTGCCATCCATTGAGTTGCATAGCGGCGTGCCCGATGCTAGGCGCGCGCCAGCTTAAGCCGGGGTGCCCTTGCGGCGCCCTTTTTGGCAGGCGCAAAATTCCGTTTCATCGGACCCAAGAGGACTTTCACGCGTGGATGTTTCCGCCGGTATTCAGGCAAGCCTAGCAGGGCGTTACGCCTCGGCCCTGTTCGATCTTGCGAGCGAGGCAGAGGCCAAGGCGGGCAATGTGACCGCGGTCGAATCCGACCTCGACAAGCTGTCCGGGGCGCTGGGCGAATCGGCTGAGCTTTCCGCGCTGATCCGCAATCCGGAAGTAAGCCGTGACGCACTGGGCCGCGTTCTGGCCGGCATGGGTGAATTGCTTGGCCTGTCCACGCTCACCCGCAACTTCCTCGGCGTGCTTGCCAGGAATCGCCGTGCCAGCGAGTTGCCGGCGATCATTCGCGCATTCCACGCGATCGCCGCCGCTCAGCGCGGTGAAGTGAATGCGGAAGTGGCCAGCGCCCACCCGCTCACCGACGAACAGCTTGCCACGCTGGAACAGAAGCTCCGCGCCCGCGAAGGGCGCACTGTAAAGCTGAAGAGCCGCGTCGATCCCGAACTTCTCGGTGGCCTGGTGGTCACCGTCGGCTCCAAGCGGATCGACGGCTCGATCCGCACCCGTCTCAACTCTCTCGCGCAGGCGATGAAAGGCTAGCAATGGAAATCCGCGCCGCAGAAATCTCCAAGGTCATCAAGGACCAGATCGCCAACTTCGGCACAGAAGCGGAAGTAAGCGAAGTCGGCACCGTGCTTTCGGTGGGTGACGGCATTGCCCGCATTCACGGTCTGGACAACGTCCAGGCCGGTGAGATGGTGGCATTCGCCAATGGCGTTCAGGGCATGGCCCTCAACCTCGAAGCCGACAACGTCGGCGTCGTGATCTTCGGCTCTGACGCCGAGATCAAGGAAGGTGACAGCGTCAAGCGCACCGGCACCATCGTGGACGTTCCCGTTGGCAAGGGCCTGCTGGGCCGCGTGGTTGACGCTCTGGGCAACCCGATCGACGGCAAGGGCCCGATCGAAGCGACCGAGCGCAAGCGCGTTGAAGTCAAGGCGCCGGGCATCATCCCCCGCAAATCGGTGCACGAACCCGTGCAGACCGGCCTGAAGGCGCTCGACGCCCTCGTCCCCGTCGGCCGTGGCCAGCGCGAGTTGATCATCGGCGACCGCCAGACCGGCAAGACCGCCGTCGCCATCGACACCTTCATCAACCAGAAGGAAGTCAACCAGGGCAACGACGAAGGCAAGAAGCTCTACTGCATCTACGTCGCCGTGGGTCAGAAGCGGTCCACCGTGGCGCAGATCGTGCGCCAGTTGGAAGAAAACGGCGCGATGGAATATTCCATCGTCGTTGCCGCGACCGCTTCCGAGCCGGCCCCGCTGCAGTATCTCGCGCCCTACACCGGCTGCGCGATGGGCGAATTCTTCCGCGACAACGGCATGCACGCCGTGATCGTTTACGACGACCTTTCCAAGCAGGCCGTCGCCTATCGCCAGATGTCGCTGCTGCTGCGCCGCCCGCCGGGCCGTGAAGCCTATCCGGGTGACGTGTTCTATCTGCACAGTCGCCTGCTGGAACGCGCCGCGAAGATGAACGACGAACAGGGCGCCGGTTCGCTTACCGCTCTGCCGATCATCGAAACGCAGGCTGGCGACGTGTCGGCCTATATTCCGACCAACGTGATTTCCATCACCGACGGCCAGATCTTCCTTGAAACCGACCTGTTCAACGCCGGTATTCGCCCGGCGATCAACGTCGGTCTTTCGGTCAGCCGCGTCGGCGGCGCCGCACAGACGAAGGCGATGAAGAAGGTCGCCGGGTCGATCAAGCTGGAGCTGGCGCAGTACCGCGAAATGGCGGCGTTCGCCCAGTTCGGTTCCGACCTCGACGCCTCGACCCAGCGCCTGCTAAACCGCGGTGCGCGCCTGACGGAACTGCTGAAGCAGGCCCAGTTCAGCCCGATGCCGTTCGAAGAACAGGTGGTGTCGATCTTCGCCGGCACGAACGGCTATCTGGACACCGTCCCGGTTGACCGGGTGACGGAATACGAAGCAGCGATGCTGGCCTATTTCCGTGCCGAACACGCCGCCGTGCTGACCGAGATCCGCGAAACCCGCGCGTTCGAGGACGGTACGAAGGAAAAGACGGTGAAGGCGCTCGACACCTTCGCCAAGCAGTTCGCTTAATCAGGGAAGCCCAGTGGCCTCGCTCAAGGAACTCAAAGGCCGGATCAACTCGGTCAAATCGACCCAGAAGATCACCAAGGCCAAGCAGATGGTCGCGGCGGCCAAGCTGCGCAAGGCGCAGGCGGCTGCCGAAGCCGCCCGCCCCTATGCACAGCGTCTCGGCGCGGTCATGGCCAGCCTGGCATCTCACGTTGCCGGCCGCGATGGCTCGCCCAAACTGCTGTCAGGCACCGGCAAGGCGCAGAAGCACCTGCTGGTGGTCGCCAACAGCGACAAGGGGCTGGCGGGTGCGTTCAACTCCAACATCGTGCGTAGCGCGCTGGCGAAAGCTTCCGAGCTGCGCGCGCAAGGCAAGGACGTGGAGTTCTATCTGGTAGGCCGCAAGGGTCGCGCGACGATCCGCCGTGCATGGCCCAACAACATCGGCCGCATGTTCGACACGACCGATGTGCGCGAGCCCGGCTTTGCCGAAGCCGAGCGTATCGCCGACGAACTGCTGGAAATGTTCGAAGCCGGTAAGTTCGATGTGGCGCACCTGTTCTTCAGCCGGTTCAAATCCGCGCTGACGCAGGACCCGACCTGCCTGCAGATCATCCCGGTGCCGGCCCTTGCCGAAAGCGTCGTGGCGAGCGACGCGGCGGTGGAATACGAACCGGACGAGGAAGAAATCCTCGCCGAACTGCTGCCCCGCTATCTCAAGACGCAGCTGTTCGGCGCGCTGCTGGAAAACCAGGCCAGCGAACAGGGTGCGTCGATGACCGCGATGGACAACGCCACGCGCAACGCCGGCGACCTGATCAACAAGCTGACAGTCCAGTACAACCGCAGCCGCCAGGCCGCGATCACCACCGAACTGATCGAAATCATTGCGGGCGCTGAAGCGCTCTAAGCACGTTTAACCGAGGAAACGAAAATGGCCACCGCCGCCAAGAGCAAGAGCAAGCCCAACGTGACCGCAACCGGCACTATCGCCCAGGTGATCGGCGCCGTCGTCGACGTCGCTTTCGAAGGTGAACTGCCGGCGATTCTGACCGCGCTGGAAACCGACAACAATGGCAACCGTCTGGTGCTCGAAGTTGCCCAGCACCTCGGTGAAAATACCGTCCGCACGATCGCGATGGATGCTACCGAAGGCCTGACGCGCGGCCAGAAGGTGATCAACACCGGCCATCAGATCTCCGTGCCGGTCGGCCCGAAGACGCTGGGACGCATCGTCAACGTGATCGGCGAGCCGATCGACGAACGCGGCCCGGTCAATGCGGAACAGACCGCGCCGATCCATGCCGAAGCCCCGCTGTTCATCGACCAGTCGACCGAAGCGGCCATTCTGGTCACCGGCATCAAGGTCATCGACCTGCTGGCCCCTTATGCGAAGGGCGGCAAGATCGGCCTGTTCGGCGGCGCCGGCGTGGGCAAGACCGTGCTGATTCAGGAATTGATCAACAACATCGCCAAGGGCCACGGCGGCGTTTCGGTGTTCGCCGGCGTGGGTGAGCGCACCCGCGAAGGCAACGACCTCTATCACGAATTCCTCGACGCCGGCGTTATCGCCAAGGACGCCGACGGCAACCCGACCAGCGATGGTTCCAAGGTGGCGCTGGTGTTCGGCCAGATGAACGAGCCGCCGGGCGCCCGTGCCCGCGTCGCTCTGTCCGGCCTGACCATGGCGGAATACTTCCGCGATCAGGAAGGTCAGGACGTTCTGTTCTTCGTCGACAACATCTTCCGCTTCACGCAGGCGGGTTCGGAAGTGTCGGCGCTGCTCGGCCGTATTCCTTCCGCCGTGGGTTATCAGCCGACGCTGTCGACCGACATGGGCGCGCTGCAGGAACGCATCACCTCCACCACCAAGGGTTCGATCACCTCGGTGCAGGCGATCTACGTTCCCGCGGACGACCTTACCGACCCGGCCCCTGCCACCTCGTTCGCCCACCTCGACGCGACCACCACGCTGAGCCGCGCGATTTCCGAGTTGGGTATCTATCCGGCCGTGGACCCGCTCGATTCGACCAGCCGCGTTCTGAGCCCGGCTGTCGTTGGGCAGGAGCACTATGAAACGGCCCGCCGCGTTCAGGAAACGCTGCAGAAGTACAAGTCGCTTCAGGACATCATCGCCATTCTGGGCATGGATGAACTGTCGGAAGAAGATAAGCTGACCGTCGCCCGCGCGCGCAAGATCCAGCGCTTCCTCAGCCAGCCGTTCCACGTGGCCGAAGTGTTCACCAACATCCCCGGCAAGTTCGTGCAGGTGGAAGACACCGTGGCGAGCTTCAAGGCCGTGGTGGATGGCGAATACGACCACCTGCCGGAAGCCGCGTTCTACATGGTCGGCGGCATCGAAGAGGCGGTCGAGAAGGCCAAGAAGCTGGCCGAGGGCGCCTGAGGCCATGGCTCTGCACTTCGAACTCGTCACCCCGGCCCGCCTTGTGCGGTCCGAGGACGTTTACATGGTGGTCGTCCCCGGCACCGAGGGCGAGTTCGGCGTGCTGGAAGGCCACGCGCCGTTCATGTCCACGGTGCGCGATGGCGCGGTGCAGATCTATCGCACCGAAAGCGCTGCGCCCGAAAGCATCGAAGTACGCGGAGGCTTTGCCGAAGTGAACGCCAGCGGCCTCACCGTTCTGGCGGAACACGTCGAGGACTAGGGCCCATCCGGGCAGAGTTTACGTCCCTATGCGGGCCGGACCGTTTCCCACGGTTCGGCCCGTGTCGTTTCTGGCGCGCAGAAATATCCACGGCACATCGGTCGGGCTGAACCGGCTGCGATAGTCGCGATCGGAGAATGGCGGAATGTGATCGCCCACGATCAGCATATCGACCGCGGGCAAATCCGGATCCATCATCATGGCATCGATCGCATTGGCGAGTTGATGGTGCAGCAGGAACATGCGGCACAACTGCGGCATATCCTGCCGCCACTTCTGGTCGCCCAGCTCGCAACGTTCTGTGCCAAGTTGCGGATCGGCAATCACCGGTAGGTGAGTGTTCAGGGTGAGCCAGTATACGAGCTGCGGCTTTGACGCCTGCTTCAGGCGCGATGCCAGCAAGGCTGGAATATCCCGGTCGCACGCGCCGGGAAACAGCCCCCCGCACAGAGGCACACCTTCCGAAAGAAGATCGTGCTTGAACTCCATCCGCTGAAATCCAAGCAGCGGATACCAGGCCGTACGATCGAAAAAGCTGCTGTCGAATGCGTGTATTGCGGAGGTTTCGTAACCTGCCGCGCGATAGGCCTTCGGAAGGCAATCGGCCTTGTCGAAATCAAACCGGAAATATTCTCCCCACACGCCGCACAACTCGCGCAACTCGCCATTGGTGGTGGAGCCATAATAGGGGACATGGCCGTGGCTGACGTCATAGCGTTCGCGCCAGTTGGGACGATCCCAGTCGGCGTCGAAGATCGCCTTCTCCTCCGACCCGACTGGCATCCCCAGCCCTTCCACCAGTACGATGATAACGTGCCGAGCGGATTGCGGTGGCGCCACCAGCCCGGCGCGCTGCGTTGCGGAGAAAAAAGGGTCGCCGCTTTCCGGACGGGCATTGTAGGATGAACTGGTCGAATTCGCGATCGCCTGGTCAAGTTGCGCGATGCCGATGATAACCACCAGCACCACCGCCAAGGACCGCAGCGACCTGGGCTTGGGCGCGAGCGGCGCCTTGATCAGCACAAGAATGGCCGCTGCCAGGACTATGGCCCCGCCAATAAGATAACCGGGGGATTTCCACGGCCGCACTTCGCGAAGAAATGCCGGCACCACTGACATGTTCAACGGGCTGATGTTGAACATCATGCAAACATACCAGAGGGTAGTCACGGCTATCATGACCGCTAGAAGTAGTCTTTGCCAAATCCCCGAACAGAACGCAGAAATGACGAGCGCCAAAAGCCCTGAAATCAGCAGGACAGGCTGCATCGGGGGCCCGCCAATCGGCCACATCGCAAAGATCAGGAGGTTGGGAAGAACCAGCCAATAGAATATCCACGAAGCCGGGATTGCTGATCTCGTTGCTGTCAAACCGACCATACCCGTCTCTCGCTCTGCCGAGAGCTATTCGAATATGGTTAAACCCCGGTGAAGCCTGATGGCAGAATCTGGTTCAGTTCTCCCTATCCACCCCAGTCCTAGCGATTTATTTACCATACTCAGTCAAGGTGCCGCGACTGCACGCTGGCGAGGAATTCCCGTTTGATAGTCACGACTGCGCACCCTAGCAGGAGCTACGAGGTCAAGCAGGCAGCCAGTGATTTAGGGGCGCTTGCGGCACTCTTGCTGACCGCCCTGATTACGCGAGCCGTTTGGTTCGGCGATCCAGTAGCAGGGTTCGATGAGCAGATTTATTCTTTCGTTGGCTGGCGGATAACGCAAGGCGACCTGCCTTATGTTGATCTGTGGGATCGCAAGCCTTTTGGCCTATTCCTTATTTTCACAGCCGCACATGCAGCGTTCGGTCCCGAAGCGATAGCCTATCAGATCGTCGCCTTTCTTTTCGCGCTTGGCGGTTCATGGTTGGTCCGCTCGATTTCCCTAAGCTTGGTGGATCGCTTTTCAGCAACCGTAGCAGGTGTGCTCTATCTGCTGCTGCTGGCTGCGTATGGAGGCGATTCCGGCCAGACGGAGGTGTTCCACACGCCGCTGATGTTGCTGATGGCGTGGCTGGTAATCGATTGGCGCCGCAACGATGCCGTAGAGCGCGCGCTTCTGGCGATGCTGGTGGGTGGGCTTGCGTTGCAGGTGAAATATACCGTGCTGCCGCAATGCGCGTTCTTTGGAGCCTACGCTTTATGGGGCCGCTGGCGAGCAGGCGGAAGCTTCATTGAACTGGCCGGCCTTAGTCTCGCGTTCGCCATTCTGGGGCTGTTGCCGACCGCACTCATCGCCGGATGGTTCGCGGCCCAAGGAGAGTTCCCCGCATTCTGGTTCGCCAATTTCGTCAGCTTCTTCAGCCGTGAGCCCAGCGAGTTTGGCCGATTTTGGCCGGGCCATATAAGTGGGGCGTTGCCAATCGCCGTTCTTATCTTTGCCGGCGCCTATGCATCTCTTCGGCTAAACCCGCCGCGCGACTGGCGATTGTCAGCGTTTTTTGGCGGCTGGGCGCTGGCGGCTTTTGCATCGGTGATCCTGCCGTCGACGACTTACCTGTACTATTACGGCGCGCTCGCCGCGCCTGCCGTCCTCGTCGCGTTGCCACTCATCGATCGCCACTCACCGGCAAAATGGATACCGGCCGCGCTGCTGGTGCTGAGCCTGCTTTGGATCGTCAATCCAGCCGAACGATACGAGCATGCGAAAAGCGAACGACTGGCCGAGCAGCGACTTTCCGCCGCGGTGAGCCCGTTTGTGGGGCGGAACGAGAATTGCCTCTATGTGTTCGACGGGCCAACAGTGCTTTATCGCACGACAAACAGCTGTCTGCCGACCCGGTTCATCTATCCCGATCACCTCAATAATGCCTTGGAACGCAACGCACTGGGTGTTTCCCAAGGCGCGGAAGTTCGCAGAATTCTTTCAACCCGTCCGGGGGTGATCGTTACCGCCAGCGTTCCGGTTACTCCTCAATGCAAGGAATGCCTTGCTCTCGTTAAGAATGCCACAAATGCCGATTATCGGCCACTCATCACGATCAGCCAGTATGATCGCGCCATTACGGCATGGGTCCGACGCGACATCTCGCAAGTGGCCCCAGCGCGTTAAGCCTTCGCCGGGGATTGAGCGCGGCCGCTCCACCATAGAAAAAGCCCGGCGCCAACGATGATAGCGGCACCAACGAGCGCCATCGCATCGGGCCAGTCCCCGAAGAATATCCCGCCCAGCGCAATGGCCATCAGCAACTGGCCATAGGTCATCGGCGCCACCGTCCCCGCACCCGCTTTCACTGTCCCCATGAATATCAGCCACTGAGCGAGCGTGGCGGTAAGGCCGATGAACACGCAACGGGCCAGCACGCTCCAGCTGGGCCAGTGCATCTGGAACGATGGAATGCCGCTAAGGTGCGCCGCCCCCGTCGCCACGATTAGGAACAGCATCGCCGTGATGGACATGTAATACTGCATGGCCAGCACACTGGCCCGGCCGGTTACCTTGCGGTTGGCGATTATCGTGACTGCCATGCCAGTCGCCCCCATCAACGGGAAAAGCACACCCCAGCCCGCAGTCGAGAAATTCGGCCTCAGAACCAGAAACACGCCGACGAAAGCAATGACCGTGGCGATCCATGTCGCAGCGCGGGACCGCTCCCCCAACAGGACCACGGCCAACAGCGCAGTTATCATCGGTTGAGTGAAAGCAATCGTCGTCGCTTCAGCCAGGGGCATGGTCCAGACGGCCAGGAACATGCCCATCGCCGAAATGCTGATCGCCACCCCCCGCACCCATTGCAGCGGATCGCGGGGCAGACGCAACGCGGGCCAGCCTTCATGCCTGACGATCAACAGCGCCAGTAACAGAGACCCGGCGACATAACGCGTGGCCGCCATGGCAGGCGCGGGCCACTCACCAACCATAGCCTTCACAATCGCGTCGTTGATCGAAAGGGTGCAGAATCCGCCAAGCGCATAGAGCAGGCCGGCGCGGTCGGATTGATGCATGGAATACCTTACTACGGAATTGGATCGCTTCCGTAGGGAGATTGCGTTGTTCTCACAATGCCGTGGCACGCTGGCCCGTGGCGGTGGCGGGATCGCCACCGCTGGAGAGCGCTATTGCAGTAGCAATCAGGATGAACGTGATGCCGATCGTCGGCGGATAGAAGAGAATTCCATCCAACGCGGCATAGCCGAGCATGCTGAGGGCACCGAAAAAGGCCATTTTTGCGATGGGACAAATGCCTCGCCGCACCTTCGATGCGGCAATCATTCCCACACCCAACATCAGCAGAAAGGCCCCACCCCCGATCATACCCCAGTCGAATATCGCCTGAAGGATGAAATCATGAGGGTGCCGATAAGTGTTGGCCGCCACAGGGCTAACATACTGAAATTGTTCACCGCCATAACCGAACAGCGGCCGCTCAATGATCAAACGGATGGCATCGTACCATAATTCCGTTCGGCCGCTGGTTAACTGACTGGCATCTGTCGAAACACTAAGGAACCGGCGGAGTACGTTGTAGTATGGGTGATCTGGACAAGGGACAGCTATGGATAACGCTGCGCCCGTTACGGCGGCGACGGAGAAGTGTTTCCAGAACGCCGAACTGCGAAATTCCCGAAAAAGCAAAACGCCAACGGCAAGCCCGCAGATCAAGCCAAAGAACGGACCTCGCGAACCGAACCACAGGCACAACGCGATGTTGAGGACGAGGATAAGCACCACTTCCCCCACCCTGTCGGGAGAAAAGGCAAGGCGCCCAACACAGAGCGCGATGGCAGGCGCGAAGATATAGCCGCTGTGCCGGAGGTTGGAGAAACCGGGTACATCGTTCCCAAAAGGGTAATCACTCGACAACCCGATCGAATAGATAACCGCAACCGACACCATTCCGGCGGCCGCCGATGCCCATCCCAAGGTTAGCACGAAACGATCGAAAGCGCGCCCAAACTGCAAGCGGTCGCGAGTGGCCAGATGCCATAGCGCCAGGGCGAATATGGCGTGCAGGACCCAAGTCGAAGCACTGCGTATGGTAGGCGGGAAATATGTCGCATTCAGCGTGGCGATTCCCACCGCTGCCAGCCAGATCCACGCCATCAGCTGCACTGGCATGGGAAGCCCCCGGAAGGCGGGAACTATGCGGAATCCGGCGCCAATGGCCGTGACGATGACCAGCGCCTCCACCACCCAGAAGGAAAACCACAGGAAGCCTTCGGCGGTTTGCAATCCCGGCATTACCTCGGAAGGAGGCGCCAGAATCAGCACTCTTATCAATGGGTGGAGGGCGACAAGGAACAGCCAGTTGTCGCAGGCGAAGGCACTCAGCCCCTTCCAGCGCGGCACCTCTTCCAGTTTCACCGGTTGCATCGATGCTGCCCCTGACATCCCAGCTGCATACCCCCGCTTGGTTAATTGCGATTTAAGCGAGAGCACGCTCCTGCCGTCATCTCCCGCACCGTGGTTAGGAAAGCGTCAACGCTTCCCCTGTAGTCACGGCATCTCGGTTAAGCGGGCAAGGCCAGATCTTGTTCGCGGCATGCAGAGCAAGGATGCACGATGAGCGCTTTCGGACGCAAAAACGGAATCGGCGGGATGAGCGCCGGTGCGCGGCCGACCTTCGGCGTCGCGAAGCCGATGAAGGCCCCCTCATCCGCGCCGCGCGAACCGGCGGCCGTCAATGGCGGGGAGCAGTTCCCGCCTTTACCGCAGGGCGGATCCGATGGGCCTGTCAACGGGCGCGGCGACGCTATGGCGCGTCTGGCGGATCGGGCAAGTGCGACCGCCGAGGCGACTTCTGAGATCGGCGGCTTCGAAGCCTCCGTTCACAAGATCAAGGAGCAGGTGCTGCCGCGCCTGCTGGAACGCGTCGATCCTGAAGCGGCAGCCACGCTGAGCAAGGAAGAGCTGAGCGAGGAATTCCGCCCGATCATCATGGAGGTGCTGACCGAGCTGAAGGTCACCCTCAACCGCCGCGAGCAGTTTGCGCTGGAAAAGGTGCTGATCGACGAGTTGCTCGGCTTCGGTCCTCTGGAAGAACTGCTGGGCGACCCGGATGTGTCTGACATCATGGTCAATGGGCCGAACCAGACCTACATCGAAAAGAAGGGCAAGCTGCAGCTCGCCCCGATCCAGTTCCGCGATGAATCGCATCTGTTCCAGATCGCCCAGCGCATCGTAAACCAGGTCGGCCGCCGGGTCGATCAGACCACACCGCTGGCCGACGCCCGCCTGAAGGACGGCAGCCGCGTCAACGTGATCGTTCCGCCGCTGTCGCTGCGCGGCACCGCGATTTCCATTCGTAAGTTTTCCGAAAAGCCGATCACCATCGATATGCTGCGCGACTTCGGGTCGATGAGCGACAAGATGGCGACCGCGCTGAAAATCGCCGGCGCCTGCCGGATGAACGTGGTTATTTCCGGCGGCACCGGCTCCGGCAAGACGACCATGCTCAATGCCCTGTCGAAGATGATCGATCCGGGCGAACGCGTGCTGACCATCGAGGACGCGGCCGAACTGCGCCTGCAACAGCCGCACTGGTTGCCGCTGGAAACCCGCCCGCCGAACCTTGAAGGCCAGGGTGCTATCACCATCGGCGATCTGGTGAAGAACGCCCTGCGTATGCGGCCTGACCGGATCATCCTGGGCGAAATCCGTGGCGCGGAATGTTTCGACCTTCTCGCGGCCATGAACACCGGCCACGACGGGTCGATGTGTACGCTGCACGCCAACAGCCCGCGTGAATGCCTGGGCCGTATGGAAAACATGATCCTGATGGGCGACATCAAGATCCCGAAGGAAGCCATTAGCCGTCAGATCGCGGAGTCGGTGGACCTGATCGTACAGGTGAAGCGCCTGCGCGACGGTTCGCGCCGCACGACTAACGTCACCGAAGTGATCGGCATGGAAGGCGACGTGATCGTCACCCAGGAACTGTTCAACTTCGAATATCTGGACGAGAGCGATGACGGGAAGATCATCGGCGAGTTCCGGTCTTCCGGCTTGCGTCCCTATACGCTGGAGAAGGCGCGGCAGTTCGGTTTCGATCAGGCTTATCTGGAAGCCTGCCTCTAAGGTATCTAGCCGCGAAGCCAGCCCATCGCGGCCATGATCAGCATCAGCAGGCCGATAAAAGAGGCTGCTATCGAAAGTGTGCCCCACGGCATCCAGCCAACGGAATCGATGATGGTACGCTGATTGCGGCGCCGTTCGCCCAGCCACGCCCCGACTGAAAGCAGGACAAGAACCGCCCCGCCAATACCAAACAAGGTGGCGTCACTGGCGAACAGCAGAAACTCCGGCTCGTGCATGGGCGCGGATATGGGAAGCTCCCCGCCCGGCGGCAACCGCTGCTTGATCGTCCCGCCCATCCCCCTATGGCGGCGCCATGAAAGCCGACACATCCCGCCATCGCCCATCGCTCGCGCTGGCGATCCGGCTGGGCGCGATCGGTGCGCTGGCGACGATGTCGGCCCTGATCAAACTGGCATCGGACCATGAAATCCATCTGCTGGAGATCATGTTCTGGCGCCAGTTCATCACCCTGCCCATCGCCCTCGCCTGGGTCATGGCGACCACCGGCATACATGCGCTGGCGACGAAACGGCCGGGCACGCACCTGATCCGGGGCATGTACGGTTCTATCGGCATGGTGCTGAACTTCGGGGCGGTGATCTTGCTGCCACTGGCGGAGGCGACCACGATGGGGTTCACCGCGCCAATCTGGGCCGTGATTCTATCCACGCTGCTGCTGAAGGAGAAAGTCGGCATCTGGCGCTGGTCGGCCGTCGCGCTGGGCTTTGCCGGAGTACTGGTGATCGCGCAGCCCGGCGGGGGGCACATTCCGCTGTTCGGGGCCCTGGTCGGGCTGGGCGGCGCATTCATGGTTGCCCTGATCTCCATCCAGATCGCCGATCTCAACCGGACTGAGAAGCCGCTGACCATCGTCTTCTACTTCGCGCTGTTCAGCGCCCCTCTAACTGCGCTGGCCCTGCCCTTTGTCGGCACGCGGCATGATCCGTTCGAATGGGCACTGCTCATCGGCATCGGGCTTACGGGCGCACTGGGGCAATTACTGCTGACCGCCGCGCTGAGATTTGGCGCGGTCGCGAGCGTGATCGTGATGGATTATTCCGCACTGTTCTGGGCCACACTGTATGGCTGGCTGCTTTTCGGATCGCTGCCGACAGCCAGCACCTGGCTGGGCGTTCCGCTGATTGTCGTCGCCGGGCTGGTCATCGCATGGCGAGAGCATGTGCTGGCGCGCCGGGTTGGCCGCCCTGTCGCGCCAACTGAGGGAACGTAAGGTTTACACGTCAGTTTTTCCTTCGATTACTCATTCGAGGAGGATTGAACGATGGTTCGCAAACTATTCCTGGCCTTCGGACTCGCTGCTCTGACTCTGACGGCCACGGCGTGCAACACCGTTAAGGGTGCTGGCAAAGACATCGAATCGGTCGGTAAAGCTGGCGAAGAAGCGCTTTAAGCAGGCTTTTACCGCAGGGTCGCAAGGTGCCCGTCGGCTAAGGTCGGCGGGCGCTGTCCGTTGGGGAAGATGCACTTTCAAAACGACGGACGAGACGCATCAGCGCGTCGTTGTCATGCACGAAACGCCCCCGCGCTTTTTCCAGCGAACATTGCAAAGCGGCAGCGGCGACCGTGCCCGCATCGATCGAGCGGTAAGGTCTCCGACGACCGTGGAGCAACTGGTCCGTCAATGGACTGACGAGAATCCCTAGTCTCTCCAGCCAGCGTCGGTCCCCACCCCGCTGACCACGCAGGAGGCCGGGACGCAGGATGTCCAGCCGATCGAACCCTATGCGGGCCACCTCCGCCTCCACCTCAGCCTTGACGCGCAGGTAGAACGCCTTTGCCGCAAGGTCTGCGCCCGTCGAGGAGACGAGCACGAAGGTTTTCGCTCCTGCTTCTTTCGCAGAGCGGGCAAGGCTGAGCACCAGATCCTGATCGACCGCGCGAAAGGCTTCCTCGCTGCCAGCCTTGCGCCAGGTGGTGCCAAGCGCGCAGATCACCGCCTCCGGCGCGATGGCCGCAACTGCTTCCTTCCAGTGCGGGGGATCGGCAACCAACATTTCCATTTTCGCGCCGGGTGGCATCGGCGCCTCCCGGCGGCTCAGCGCAACGAGCCTCAGCGACGAGCAGCCCACTGCCGCCTCCATCACGCGCTGCCCGACAAGACCCGTCGCGCCAGCTAAAAGTATCCGGCGGGGTTCAGACATTCGACAAGCCTCGCGGCGTCTCCCGGAATATCCGGCGATAGCTTTCAATGGCGTAGCGATCAGTCATGCCGGCAATGAAATCGGCGATGTGGCGGCTGCGCGCAGGCTCCTCGGCCGGCAAGCTACCGATCCATCCGTCAGGCAGCAGATCGGGCTGCTGATGATAGGCGGCATAAAGCCGTGCGACCACATGGCGGGCACGCTCGGCCGTCGCCTTCTGCTCGTCATGATAATAGAGGTTGCGGTAGAGGAAGCGCTTCAGTTCCCGCTCCTGCGCGGCCATGTCCGGAGAGAAGGCAGCCAGCACTCGTCCCGCCCCGCGCACGTCCTCGATAGAATCGATACCGGCAAGATTCGCCTGCGTGGTCTGGAGCAGGTCGTTGACCATGATACCGATCTGTTCGCGCACCAGTTCACGCAACAGGGTTTCCCGATGGGCAGAAGGGAAGCGGCGTTCCACCCCGCGCCATGTCTCTGCCACGAAATCAAGTTCGAGCAACTGGTCGAGCTGGAGGAACCCCGACCGCAAGCCATCATCAATGTCGTGATTGTCGTAGGCGATATCATCAGCCAGCGCGGCCACTTGCGCTTCCAGCGAGGGCCAGCGCGGCAGATCGAGCGGAAAGGCGGCGTCGAGTTCGGCCAGTGCCCAGCCCGGATGTTCGACCGGCCCGTTGTGCTTGGCCAAACCCTCCAGCAATTCCCAACTGAGATTCAGACCCGGAAACCCGCAATAGGGGCTATCGAGCCGCATCAGGGTGCGCAGGCACTGGGCGTTGTGGTCAAAGCCGCCATGCCGTTCCAGTGCGGCATCCAGCGCTTTTTCACCCGCATGGCCGAACGGCGGATGCCCGATATCGTGGGCGAGGCACAGGGCCTCTGTCAGATCCTCATCCAACCCCATCGCGCGTGCGATGACCCGGCCGATCTGGGCCACTTCCAGACTGTGCGTCAGCCGAACGCGAAAATGATCGCCATCGGGGGCGATGAACACCTGCGTCTTGCCCGCAAGCCTGCGGAAAGCGATCGAATGGATGATCCGATCGCGGTCACGCTGGAATTCCCCACGCGGGCCGCGATTGCCGCCCTTCCCCTGATCGAACTCTCGGCCGCGCGATTTGGCGGGATCGGCGGCATAGGGCGCGCGGGACATGGCGCGTCAGCTAGGCGGTGATGGAATGGTTTACAACCGCAGCGCGAGGGAAGTCTGTCAATCCGTGCCCAGTATCCACGACGCTGCCTTTTCCGCATGGATGCGGGTGCTGTCATAGATCGGCAGCACATTGGCATCGACATCGACGATCATTTCCAGTTCCGTGCAGGCGAGCACGATAGCGTCCGCCCCGTCCTGTTCCTTCACCGTGATCATCGTCTTCAACGCGCGTTCGGCATCACGGGTCACTTTGCCGAACACCAGTTCATCATAGATGATCCGGTCCAACGCCTCGACATTGTTCATGTCCGGCGGCAGCAGATCCACCCCGTGCGCGACCAGACGGCGGCGATAGAAGCTTTCCGTCATCACGTTGCTGGTGCCGAATATAGCGGCGCGTTCCACCTTGTCGGCGCCCATGCGTTCGCCAACGCATTCGGCAATGTGCAGGATAGGAACGCCCACGGCTTCCGTCACCTTGTCATAGACGCGGTGCATGGAATTGGCGCAGATCACGAGCGCACCCGCCCCCGCCGCTTCGAGCCGTTGTGCCGACGCGATCAGGACCTCGGTCGCACGATCCCAGTCGGCTTCGTCCTTCAGCGCGTATAGCTGCGAAAAGTCGAGGCTTTCGATCAGCAGCGGCGCGCTCCCATGCGGGTGCGCGCGCTGCACGATACGGTTGATGTATTCATAGTAGGAGCGGGTCGACGCCCAGCTTATTCCACCGATCAGCCCCAGCTTTCGCAAACGTTCAATTCCCTATGTTGCCAGCCAGAAATGCGGGCGAAATCATGAACGTCAGGTTATCCGCCCACGCTCAATGCGCCAGAGCCTTGTTGATCTCCTCGACCATTTTCTTGGCGTCGGAGAGCAGCATCATCGTCTGGTCGAGATAGAACACGTCGTTGTCCACGCCGGCATAGCCCACGCCGCCCATCGAACGCTTGATGAACATGACCGTCTTGGCCTTGTCCACGTCAAACACGGGCATGCCGTAGATCGGGCTGGACTTGTCGGTCTTCGCCGCCGGATTGACCACGTCGTTCGCCCCGATGATGAACGCCACGTCCGCCTGAGCGAACTCGCTGTTGATGTCCTCCAGCTCGAACACCTCGTCATAAGGCACGTTCGCTTCGGCCAGCAGCACGTTCATGTGCCCCGGCATACGCCCGGCCACGGGGTGGATGGCGTATTTTACATTGACGCCCTCTGCCTTCAGCAGGTCGCCCATTTCGCGCAGCGCGTGCTGAGCCTGCGCCACCGCCATGCCGTAGCCGGGGATGACGATGACGTTTTCCGCCTGCTTCAGCATGAAGGCTGCGTCTTCCGCGCTGCCCTGCTTGTAGGGGCGCTGTTCCTTCGGGCCGCCATCGGCTCCGCCACCAGCTTCCGCACCGAAACCACCCGCGATCACGCTGATGAAGCTGCGGTTCATCGCCCGGCACATGATGTAGCTGAGGATTGCACCCGAACTGCCGACCAGCGCGCCGGTGATGATCATCGCGCTGTTCGACAGGGTGAACCCCATCGCCGCAGCCGCCCAGCCGGAATAGCTGTTCAGCATCGACACCACGACCGGCATGTCCGCCCCGCCGATGGGGATGATCAGCAGGAAACCGATCAGGAACGCCAAACCGACCACGATCCAGAAATCCATCGGCGCCTGGCTGTGCCAGAAGCCGAAAGTGAAGAACGCGATGGCGAGCAGCACCGCCAGATTGATCAGGTGCCGACCGGGCAGCAGGATCGGCGATCCGCTCATATTCCCATTCAGCTTGGCAAAAGCGATGACCGAGCCGGAGAAAGTGATCGCGCCGATCGCGGCGCCCAGCACCATCTCCACCCGTGCCGCGCCATGAATGGCGCCTGCCGCGTCCGCGATCTCGAACGCAATGGGATCGAAGAACGCCGCCATCGCCACGACCACAGCGGCGAGGCCGACGAGCGAGTGGAATGCTGCGACCAGTTGCGGCATCGCCGTCATTGCGATCCGCCGGGCAATCACGAAGCCGATCACACCGCCGACCACTATAGCACCGAGAATCTCGGGCAGGCTGGCAATCTCGTGCGTGACCAGCGTAGTCACCACGGCGATCAGCATACCCGCCATGCCGAAGCGATTGCCCGTTCGGCTGCTTGCGGGCGAAGACAGGCCACGCAGGGCGAGGATGAACAGGACGCCGGAAACGAGGTAGGCGAACGCCACCCACGGGTTCACGGCCGCATGCGCGGCGACTTCCGATGCGCCGGCCATCACTTGCGGTCCTTCTTCTTGTACATCGCCAGCATACGTTCAGTGACCGCGAAGCCACCGAAGATGTTGACGCTGGCCAGCACGACACCGGCAAGGCCCAGCCACTTGGCAACAGCGTTACCCGATGCGGCGGCCGCGATAAGCGCACCGACGATGATCACGCTGGAAATGGCGTTCGTCACCGCCATCAACGGCGTGTGAAGCGCCGGGGTGACCGACCAGACCACGTAATAACCCACGAAGCAGGCCAGCACGAAGATCGAGAGGATGGTGATGAAGTCCATTACGGCAACCGTTGCACGATTTCGATCGGGTTGCCTTCCGGATCGGCGATAAACATCGCCTTGATGCCGAGCGGCGGGAGATCGGAGATGTCGACGATCGGCGTCACACCCTTTGCCGCAAGCGCGGCCTTGGTGGCGACGATATCAGGCGTTTCCAGCGCGAGGTGGCTGAACCCCTGAACCCCCAGATGGCCCGGAGGCGTCTGGCGCGCAGGGCCAGCCTCCGAACCGGCCATCCGGATCAATTCAACCCGCGACGTGCCGTTGGTGAACCAGCGGAACTGAACGGCGTCGCCCAGAGAAGCTTCCTTCTCCAGTTTGAAACCGAGCTTTTCGACATAGAAGGCGCTGACGGCATCGATGTCCTGCACCGAGATCGCCATGTACAAATGGTTGAACTCGAGGCCCTCGGCCGCTTTCTGCGTCTCTGCCGCAGCGGGGGCGCCGACCGCCAGAGCCAGTGCCACGAATGCCAGCGAGATATGCGATACCTTGGTTTTCATCCCAGGAGCCTTTCGTTCACAACTTCCCCGCCGCGCGTCAGCCGCACGGCATCGCCGATTTCCTCGTCCAGAACAGGCTTGCCCTGTTCCTTGTCCCAGAAGGCCGAGAGGAAGTTGAAGAGATTGCGCGAGTAAAGCGCGGAAGCATCTGCGGCGAGATGGGCGGGCGTGTTGGAATAGCCCATGATCTTCACGCCATGGCGTTCAACCACCTGATCCGCCACACTGCCTTCGACGTTGCCGCCCTGAGCCACCGCAAGATCGAAGATCACGCTGCCCGCCCGCATCGTGGCGATCTGCGCGTCCGTGATCAGGCGAGGTGCGGCCCGACCGGGAATTAGCGCGGTGGTGATGACGAGATCCTGCTTGGCGATGTGGCTGGAAACCAGTTCAGCCTGCGCCTTCTGGTATTCCTCGGACATTTCGGTGGCATAGCCGCCGCTGCCCTCACCCTCGATACCCGCAACGCTTTCTACGAAGATCGGCTTCGCGCCGAGCGACTGGATCTGTTCCTTCGTCGCGCTGCGCACGTCAGTGGCAGAAACCTGCGCCCCCAGCCGCCGGGCGGTGGCAATGGCCTGAAGACCGGCGACACCGACGCCCATGACGAACACTTTGGCGGCTGAAACCGTGCCGGCCGCCGTCATCATCATAGGGAAGGCGCGGCCATATTCGTCTGCGGCGGCGATCACCGCCTTGTAGCCGGAAAGGTTCGACTGGCTGGACAGCACGTCCATGCTCTGCGCGCGGGTGATGCGCGGCATGAATTCCATCGCCAGCGCTTCGAGACCGGCGGCGGCATAGGCCGCCACGCGATCTTTATCCCCGAACGGATTGAAAGTCGCCGCGACCCAGGCCCCAGCGGAAGCGCCTGCCAGCGCGGAAGGATCGGGCGCCTGCACGGCCAGCACGATATCCGCACCCCCAACGACGGCAGAGGCATCGCCCAGTTCCGCCCCCGCTTCCTCAAACGAGGAATCCGTGATGGCGGCGGTTTCGCCCGCGCCGCGTTCAACCGCGACCGTGGCCCCCAGCGCAATGAATTTTCGAACGGTTTCGGGTGTTGCGGCTACGCGTTTTTCCCCGGCGGCCCGTTCCCGCAGTATGGCTATCCTCATCCCCCCGTCCAAACGCTCAGGAAATCAGGACGATGACGAGCATGACGAGGACAAAAAGCGCCGGCACGGACCACTTGAGCAGGCCGACGAATGAACCGTAGGTCTTCTCATGAGTCTTCATGTCGTTTGCGGATTCCATCGGTCGGAAGCTCCAAAAGAATGTTCAGGAAAGAGATTTGCCCGCCGCTCTATCGCCCGAAACCGGCGCGCTCAAGCCCATCGGGAACAAAAGGCATGGCTGCCCCACTTCTGGCGGATGTTTAGCTTAATCCGCTCTTTACCTGATGCCCGCTAAGCCATTGGCCAGCAAGTGAGGTATACCGGAATGGCCGAGGCCGATCAGCGCCTTTTGATGCTAATCGACGACGAGCCGGCGCAAAGCCGGCTGATCACCGCGCTCGCCGCGCGGGAAGGGTGGCGCACCATCGTCGTCCGCGATTCGGATACGGCCATTGCAACGCTTGGCACGCGCCAGGGCATGCAGCTTTCGGCGATCATCCTGGATCAGTGGGTGCCCGGCGATCAAGCATGCGAACTGATTCGCGAGTTGAAGGACCGGCGCCCGGCGCTGCCGATTCTGATGCTGACGGCCAGCACGTCCCCGCTTCTGGCGGTTGAGGCAATGCGCGCGGGTGCGGCGGACTATCTGGTGAAGCCGGTTTCGCCTGACAGCATGATGCAGGCGCTGCGCAACACCACGCGGCAGGAAGCATCGCATGACGAACTGACGCCGCTGACCGAGAAGATCCACGGCACGCTGGACTTCGACGCGATGATCGGCACCGCGCCGCCGTTCCGCGCAGCACTGGCCAAAGCGGCCAAGGCCGCGCGCGGCCACGGATCGGTGCTGATCGAAGGCGAAGTCGGCACCGGCAAGGAGATGCTGATCCGCGCGATGCACGCCGCCAGCCCGCGCGCGCGGACGCCCATGCGGACGATCGTGGTGGGCAGCGTACCGGCCAACAGCCTCGAATCCATGCTGTTCGGGCATGAGAAGGGCGCTTTCCCCGGCGCGTTCGAACAGCAGATCGGCGCGTTGCAGCACTGCGACGGCGGCACGCTGGTGCTCGACGAGATCGACCGCCTGTCTACCGAGTTGCAGGATCGCCTGGCCGAAGCATTGGCCAACCGGCTGATCCGGCCGATCGGCGCGACTCACGGTTTCCGGGTGGACGTGCGCGTGATCTCTGCCAGCAACCTGCCGCTGGCGGACCTGGTGGCGACGGGCCATTTCCGTGACGAACTGCTCAACCAGTTGGCAGGCACGAAGATCGTGCTGCCGCCACTGCGCGAGCGGGCGGGTGACATCCCTGCGCTCACCCGCCACTTCCTTGCCCGCATCGGCGAGCAGCCCGGCCTGCGGCAACTGGGCATCACGGACGGGGCGCTGCAACTGCTGTCGGCCTTCGACTGGCCGGGCAATGTGCGCCAGTTGCAGGCCGTGCTGTTCCGCGCGGCCGTGTTCTGCGACGGGAACGCGCTGACCGACGAGGACTTCCCGCAGCTGAGCCAGATGCTGGGCGACATGGATCTGGAGACCCAGACCGCGACGGACGGCGTGGGCGTGCAGCTCTATACCGCGGATGGCAACCTGCGCCCGTTGGAGGAGATCGAGGCCGACGTGATCCGGCTGGCGATCGGCCACTATCGCGGGCGCATGACGGAGGTTGCGCGGCGGCTCGGCATCGGGCGCTCCACGCTCTATCGCAAGCTGAGCGATCTGGGGATCGAGAGCGCAGCCTGACACTGGCGCGGCCCCGTCCCTCGCGGTAAGCCGGGGGCATGGGACAGGACTTTGACTTCACCGGGCGCACCGCGCTCATCACAGGCGCAGCCTCCGGTATCGGCGCTGCGTGCGCCCGCTGGCTGGCCGACCACGGGGCGGAACGGCTGCTGCTGGTCGACCGGGACGAGAGCGGGCTGGCTGCGCTGGGCCTGCCGACAGCCACCGTGTTCGCCGGAGACGTGGGCGATCCCGCGCTGTGGGATCGGATCGAAGCCGAGGCCGGAGTGATCCACCACGCCGTCGCCAACGCGGGCATCGCAGTGGGAGAGGCGGTTGCCGACAACAGCTTTGATGACTGGCGCAAGGTGATGGGCGTGAACCTGGACGGGGCGTTCCTGACGCTGAGGACCGCGCTGCGCCGGATGCCCGATGGCGGATCGGCGGTGCTGACCGCGTCGGTATCGGGCCTGAAGGCGGAGCCGGGCACAGCCGCCTATGGCTGTTCCAAGGCGGCGCTGATCCATCTAGCCAAGGTCGCCGCGAAGGAGAACGCCGCGCGCGGCATCCGCGTGAACGCGATCGCGCCGGGCGGTGTGGACACCCCGATCTGGGACGGCATCCCGTTCTTCCAGAACCTGATCGCGGAGACCGGCAGCCGGGACGCCGCGATAGAGGCGATGGCGAAGATGGCTACACCGAGCGGCCGCTATGCCCAGCCGGAAGAGATCGCCGCGCAGATCGGTTTCCTGCTGTCCGACATGGCCCGCAACGTGACCGGCACCGTGCTGGTGAGCGACGGCGGCTATACGATCTAGGTCCTGCCCAGCCCTACAGTTCCGCCAGCCCTGCGAAGTCCGTCAGCGCCGCGTCGCGCAGGCCGCGCCAGACGTTGCGGGCCTGCACGGTGTCGTGAACGTCGTGGACGCGCAGAAGTTGGACGCCTGCCTGCATCCCGATGGTCGCCAGCGCCACACTGCCGCCAAGGCGCTTGTGCGCGGGCGCTTCATTGCCGAGCGCGCCGATCATCCGCTTGCGGCTGACACCGAGCAGCAACGGGCGGCCAAGGGCGTGGAACAGTGGCAGGGCGTTCATCAGCGCGAGGTTTTCGGCCAGCGACTTGCCGAAGCCTAAGCCGGGATCGAGAATGATCCGTTCCGCCGCGATGCCGCCCGCGAGGGCGCGATCACGCGCATCGCGCAGAGCGTCGAACACATCGAACACCACGTTGCCGTAAGCCGCACCGGCGTGAAGATCGTCCCCCGTGCCGGGCGCGTGCATCAGGATTACCGGCACACCGCTGGCGGCGGCGAATTCCAGACTGCGCGGATCGTGGCGCAGGGCCGACACGTCATTGATGATATGCGCGCCTGAGGCGAGCGCCGCCTCCATCACCGCAGGGCGGCGGGTATCGACGCTGACCGCCGCGCCCATGGCCACGCAATGCTTCACGGCGGGCACGACACGGGCGATCTCGTCCCCTTCCCACACCGCAGCGGCGCCGGGGCGGGTGCTTTCACCGCCAATGTCGATGATCGCCGCGCCCGCTTCGTGCATGGCCGCCGCGTGGGAGCGGGCTTCTTCCGGATCGTCGAGGAACTTGCCGCCATCGGAGAAGCTGTCTGGCGTGACGTTGAGGATGCCCATGATCTGCGGCTGATCGAGCCGCACGGTCCGTTCACCCAGTTGCAGCGGCGAATGCGCGGCGCGCAGGCCAGCCCACTGTGCCTCTGCCTCCGCACCCAGTGCAGCGGGCAGGCGGGCGAGCGTGTCCGCAATCGTGGCTGACGTAGCCAGTTCACGCTGAACCACCGCGCCATCGCGGGTAACGGTAATGGCGAATTCGCGGGCATAAGCCATGCCGCCCGCCAGCCGCACCGCGTCGCCTGCCACTGCCTGCGGGCCGGAAACCAGCGTCAGCGGCTGGATATAGAGACGATCCGTCATGCCCCCCTCCCCCGTGATGTTGACACATGTGACACGGTCCAGGGCCGAAAGTGCCCCGATCCGTCACCTTGCCGCCAGTTTCGCGTCACTTTGCGCGCGAACGTGTCGGCTTTGCCGTCACGCCTGTCGCTTTCAGGCCGAGGCCTGTCACTTTTGACAGGCGTGTCACCTTGCCTATGGGCCTGTGCGGTCTGCAAATGCGAAGTCTGCCGGTTCATGCCGTTCGCATGACACAGGCCCGGCATTGTAGGATAGCGAAATGTCAGTCCTCTACCGAGAGCAGGTAGAGCTGGCGCAGGGCGTCGATCGGCTTCACCTCACCCTGATGTTCCACATGCCAGAAGGTCCAGCCGTTGCAGCTTGGCGCCCCTTGCAGCGTCTTGCCGACGCCGTGGATCGAGCCGCTTTCCGCGCCGGAAGCGATCGAACCGTCCGCCCGCACGGTGGCGGTCCAGCGGCGTTGCCGGTCGAACAGTTCCGCACCGGGCGCGAGCAGCCCCGCCTCCACCAGCGCACCGAAGGCGACGCGCGGCGCGTTCTTGCGGCTCTGCATCGTTTCCAGCGCGCTTTCATCCAGCGGAAGGGCCATTTCGATGCGTTCCATCGCCGCCTGCCGGTAATCGCTTTCACGCTCACACCCGATCCACTGGCGGCCGAGCCGTTTGGCGACAGCACCAGTGGTGCCGGTGCCGAAGAACGGATCGAGCACCACATCGCCGGTTTCGGTGGTAGCAAGCATCACGCGATAGAGCAGCGATTCCGGCTTTTGCGTCGGGTGGACTTTCGTGCCGCCCTTCTTCAGCCGTTCCTGCCCCGAACAGATCGGCAGCACCCAGTCGCTGCGCATCTGCAATTCGTCGTTGAGCGTCTTCATCGCGCGATAATTGAAGTGATAGCGCGCCTTTTCACCCATGCTGGCCCAGATCAGCGTTTCATGGGCGTTGGTGAAGCGCGTACCGCGGAAGTTGGGCATCGGGTTGGACTTGCGCCAGACGATGTCATTCAGAATCCAGAAGCCCAGATCCTGCATCAGCGCGCCGACGCGGAAGATGTTGTGATAGCTGCCGATGACCCAGAGGGCCCCATCAGGCTTCAGCACGCGGCGCGCCTCCGTCAGCCATTCGCGCGTGAAGCGATCATAGGCTTCGAAGCTGTCGAAACGATCCCAATCATCCGTAACCGCATCGACATGGCTGCCGTCTGGCCGGTTGAGATCGCCACCGAGCTGGAGGTTGTAGGGCGGATCGGCGAAAATCAGGTCCACCGAAGCGGCGGGCAGAGAGCGCATCGCCTCCACACAATCGCCGGGCAGGATACGGCCCAGCGGCAGTTCCGGCGTGGTTGCGGCGCGCGCTTGCGGCGCACGGATTTTCGTGACGACACCCATTTTGGTTCCAAGTCCCCTGTAGTTATCCACAAGGGTGGAGGACGCGGGAGTCCCTCGTCAAGGCGCAGTTTGGCCACAGTCACGGCGCGCCGGGCCGGAATAAAGGCGGAACGAAAGGAGTCCCCCACATCATGTTGAGTCTCCGCGCTTTTACGGGACTCAAGATGTGGCGGTGTGGCAGGAAAGACTCGCGCTAGATAAAGGGCATTTCCATCTGCGACACCGGGGCAAAGCTGCGGCGGTGGAGCGGGCATGGGCCGTGTTCACGCAAGGCGGCGAGGTGATCGGGCGTGCCGTAGCCCTTGTTCCGTTCCCACCCGTAGTGCGGGTGATCCTGCGCCGCCGCCAGCATCAGCCGGTCGCGGTATTCCTTGGCCAGAATGGAGGCCGCGCCGATGCACGGTTCAAGCCCGTCGCCGCCGACGATGGCGCGGGCGGACCAGCGCCATTCGGGCCGCCGCCCCGCCGGGGTGAGGTTGCCATCGACCAGCACCTGATGCGGATCGCAGCCGATGACATCGCACAACCGGGCCACCGCCTGCGCCATGGCCAGCATGGTCGCGCCGAAGATGTTAAGGGAATCGATCTGATCCACCTCCACCACCCCGATCCCGAACGCGCAGCGGCGGCGGATACGATCTTCCAGCAGGGCCCGCGTTTCCGGTTTCAGCTTCTTGGAATCGTCCAACCCCGCAGGTCGCGGCTTGCACAGCAGCACGGCAGCCGCCACAACCGGGCCCGCAAGCGGGCCGCGGCCTGCCTCGTCCACACCGACGATCAGTTCACCACCGCCGAAAGCGGACACGAAATCGTGAGAGGGAGTTCCGGAAAGCATGCGTACAATCAGACCCGTTGCGGCCATTCTATTCCCTGCCGCGCTGTTCGCCGCAAGCTGTGGTTCGGCGCAAACGGGGGATAGCGCGCCAGCGGCTCCCGCAGCCGGCCCCAACCCCTTCACCATCACCGAAAAGGGCACGTTCGATTCGCCGTGGGCCATCGCCTTCGCGCCGGGCACGCAGACGCTGTTCGTCACCGAAAAGCCGGGCACGATGAAGTTCGTCGATCTGGCGACAGGCCGGAAAGGCAATGTGACCGGGCTGCCCGAAGTGCTGAACCAGGGCCAGGGCGGACTGGGCGACGTGGCCTTCCTGCCTTCGGAAGCCGGTCAGCCGCTTTCGGGCCGCACGATCTATCTCACATGGGCCAATCCGGGTGACGGCACCGCAAGCTTCGCGGCGATGGGCCGGGGCAAGCTGGCGTGTGACGATGGCGGCGATTGCCGGATCGAGAACTTCAGCCAGATCTGGCGCGCGCAGCCCGCCGTTCGCAGCGGGGCGCACTATTCGCACAAGATCGCTTTCTCTCCCGATGGCAAATACCTGTTCCTTTCTGCCGGTGAGCGCGCACAGGGCGACCCGGCGCAGGATCTGGACACCAACATGGGCAAGGTGCTGCGCCTGAACTTTGACGGCACCCCCGCTGACGGCAATCCGTTCGCCGATCGCGGCGGTGTGAGCCGTGAAATCTGGAGCTATGGCCATCGCAACCTGCTGGGCCTGAAGTTCGATCTGGACGGCCAGTTGTGGGATCTGGAACACGGCCCGGCGGGCGGTGACGAGATCAACAAGATCGAACGCGGCGCCAACTATGGCTGGCCGATCCGGTCTTACGGCAACAACTATAACGGCGACCCGATCCCCGATCACTCGGAAGACGATGGTTTCAACAAGCCGGCGATATACTGGAACCCGGTGATCGCGCCGGGCGATTTCATCTTCTATTCGGGCAAGCTGTGGCCGGAATGGCGCAATCAGGCGCTGGCCCCCGGGCTGGGCTCAATGGTGCTCGTGCGGGTTTCGCTGAAGGACGGCAAGGGCACGGAAGAAGCCCGCGTGAAGTTCGACAAGCGCATGCGCGATATCGCAGAGGCGGATGACGGTTCGATCTATGTGGTCGAGGATGGGCCCGGCGGACGCCTGCTGCAACTGACACCCGCGCAGTAAGGCATCGAATTAGATTGCCAGTCGGGCGGCGCGACCCTATCGGCGCGCCGCCTATGACCGACCTTGCGATCTCTACGCTGATTCCCCTCGATCAGGTCGATCCGGCCATGGTCGAGGACGTGCTGGATCGCGCGTTCGGCCCGGATCGCCATACCCGCACCGCCTATGCCATCCGCGAAGGGACCGACTGGCTCCCCGCGCTGAGCTTTGCCGCGCTGGACGAGCAGGAATACCTGATCGGCACGATTCAAGCCTGGCCGGTGGCGTTGAACGAACCGGGCGGCAAGGCGCACCCGCTGATCATGGTCGGCCCGGTGGCGATTCTGCCCGAGCGGCAGGGCCAAGGCTTTGGCCGCGCGCTGATGGCGGCGCAGCAGCAGGCGATCGACCCGGCGGCCCCGCTGCCGCAGATGCTGATCGGCGATGCGCCCTATTATGGCAGGTTCGGTTTCGTGGAGGCCCCGCGCGGTTGGGAATGCCCCGGACCATGGGATCCGGCCCGGCTGCTGATCCGCGGCGCGAGCCCCGCCCTGCTACCGCAGTCCGGCATGTTGGGGCCGTGGCTGGGCTGAAACCCCGGACCCGTTTGGGCGGATCATCGTTATCCCGGCATGATGCGCTTTATTCTGCTTGCAGCAGGGGCACTGCCCTTCTTCGCAGTGACACCTGCAAACGCCCAGTCTGCCGAGCCGGTGACGGAGTGTTCGCCCAATGCCTTGCCCGCAGACGAACGCGCGGCGATGGAACGCGAATATGTCCGCAAGCTGCGTGCCGAAGGCAAGAAGAGCGCAGATGCGTGGGTTGCCCAGCAGGGGCAGGCTTTCCACCAGCGGCTTGTCGATCAAGGTATATGCCCCGCGCCGCAGGATAGTGCTCCGCTGGCCAGTTCGGACCGGCAGGAAAGCAGGGAAACCCTGAAAGCCAAGGATGGCACACCGTGCCGCAGAACCCGACTGGAAAACCGCAACATTGCCAATCTGGGCGGCGGGGCGATGTCGATGGTGCTGGTTCCCGTCTGCGTGGACTGACCGTATTTCGCCGGTGATTGTCGGCATTGCCGCCATCTGCCATTCAGTTTCGCATGAGCGCCCTGTTCGATCGTTTGCAGCGTCTTTTCGACGAGGGGCACGGTGTGGAATTGGCCGACCTGCGGACCGATATCGACTTCGCGCCGCCAGTCATACGGCCTGCGGCGGTGCTGATCGCGGTTACGGACAGGGCCGATCCGGGCGTGATCCTGACCCATCGGCCAGAGGCCATGCGCGCCCACGCGGGGCAGGTCGCCTTTCCCGGCGGAAAGCTCGATCCAGGGGAGGATGCGGTGCGCGCCGCGCTTCGCGAGGCGGATGAGGAACTGGCGCTAAGCCCACGATATGTCAGCATTATCGGGGCGAGCGATCGGTTCGTCACCGGATCGGGCTATGATGTGACGCCGGTGCTGGGCCTCGTGCCACCCGATCTGCCGCTGGTGCCCAATCCCGCCGAGGTTTCGCAATGGTTCGAGGCGCCGCTGGACTATCTGCTGGACCCGGCGAACCATGTGCAGAAGATCGGCGAATGGCGCGGCGCGCGGCGGCCCTATCTGGAGATCGACTGGCAGGGCCATCGCATCTGGGGAATAACCGCCGCGATCCTTGCCAACCTCTCCCGCCGTCTCGCATGGCGGGCCCCATGATCACCCTGCCCCCCGCCGAATGGACGCAACGCGAAGACCTGGCCACGCTGGTCACCGTGCTGGGCGCGGATAACCTGCGCTGGGTCGGCGGCGCGGTGCGCGACACGCTGCTGCAAAGCGAAGTGGGCGATATCGACGCCGCGACGCCGCTGGAACCGCAAGAGGTCATGGCCCGGCTGAAAGAGGCCGGAATCCGCGTCGTTCCCACCGGCATCGACCACGGCACGGTGACGGCATTGCCGGGCAACGGGCCGGTGGAGATCACGACGCTGCGTCAGGATGTCAGCACCGATGGCCGCCGGGCCACGGTCGCCTTCGCGCAGGATTGGCGCGAAGACGCGGCGCGGCGCGATTTCACCATCAACGCGCTTTACGCCGATCCGCGCACATTGGAGATTTTCGACTACTTCGGCGGGCTGGCCGATCTGGACGCGCGCCGTGTCCGCTTTATCGGTGATGCCCGCCAGCGCATCCGCGAGGATCACCTTCGCATCCTGCGCTACTATCGCTTTCAGGCGCGCTTCGGCGCGGAACTGGATGCGGGGGCGGAAGAAGCCTGCGCCGAACTGGCCCCGATGCTGAAGGGCCTTAGCCGCGAGCGGGTGGCAATGGAGCTGCTCAACCTGCTGGGCCTGCCAGACCCGCACGATACCGTGCAGCGCATGTACGATCGCGGCGTGCTGCCGGTGGTGCTGCCCGAAGCCGGGGCGGAACAACTGGCCGCGCTGGCCAGCCTGATCGCGGAAGAGCGCCAGCAGGACATTGCACCCGACGCGCTGCGGCGGCTGGCCGCGCTGCTGCCGGCGGACCCGCGCGTTGCCGAACCGGTTGCGGCGCGGCTGCGGCTGTCAGCGGCCCAGCGCAAGCGGCTGGTCACCGCCGCATCGCGTGAAGGAGCGCCGATGGACGCCCGCGCCCTGGCCTATCGCATCGGGCGGGAGGAGGCGCTGGACCGTCTTCTGCTGGCGGGTGCGGATACGACCGCACTGGACAGGTGGAACATCCCGCAGCTTCCGCTGAAAGGCGGAGAGATCGTAGCGCGCGGCGTATCAGCCGGGCCAGACGTTGCCCGAATCCTGCGCGAAGTTGAGCGCCGCTGGGTGGAGGAAGGCTTTCCCGGTCGCGACCGGGTGGATGCGATGCTGGTGGAAATTCTGGACGTATAGCCGCCGAGAACACGATTCATCGCGGCAGGGCCTCGATTCGTCCGCAAGGGGTTTGCGCTTTGCGGCAAGCGCCGAAACGTTAACGCCAAAGACGGGACGCCGGGGGGCAATTCGGTGAACGGCATGTGCTGCCGCCGCTGGCGCTTTGCACCAGTCCTTCCGCTCCGTTTTTTCACCCCCGCGCCAGTCGGCGCAAGTTTTGTAAAACGGAGAATTCGATGAAGCTTCCCACCTTTGCCGCTGCTGTGGCACTGGCCATCGCCAGCGTTTCGGCGCCGGCTTTCGCTCAGGACGCCGCCGTTGCCGTGGGCGCCAAGGTATTCGGCCCGGATGGCAGCGAAGTTGGCACGGTCGAAACCGTTCAGGGCGACAATGTCGTCGTCAACACCGGCAACCTGACTGCCGCTCTGCCTGCCAGCGTGTTCAGCGCGGGTGAGAATGGCCCGACGATCGGCTGGAACAAGGCGCAGCTCGAAGCGGCCGTGACCGAAGCCAACCAGCAGGCCGAAGCGGCGCTGGCGGCAGCGTTCGTAAACGGCGCCGATCTCTATAGCGTTGACGGCCAGATGCTCGGCAAGATCGAGAGCGTGGCGGACGATACCTTTGTGGTCGCGCTGGAAAGCGGTGCCTTCACCCTGCCGAAGGAGCAGGTGGCGATGCAGGGCGACAAGCTGACGTTCCTCGCCACCGCGGCCGATCTTCAGGCCGCCGTTTCCGCGCAGGGCGGCGATTGATTTCAGCCTTCCCCGGTTCGGGGAGGACAGGAACGACGAGGGGGCTGGCGATGACGCCGGCCCCCTTTTTGTTGTCTAGTCGCGGGCTGCGGATTTCCGCCTGCTCGGAATGCCCCCCGATGGTGGGTCAGCCCTTGCCCACTACGCTTTCGGGAAGGTCAACGCCGAAGACGCGCTGGTAGTATTCGGCCACCAGCATGCGTTCGGCTTCGTCGCACTTGTTGAGGAAGCTGAGGCGGAAGGCAAAGCCGACGTCTTTGAAGATTTCGGTGTTCTGTGCCCAGGTGATCACCGTGCGCGGGCTCATTACCGTGGAGATGTCGCCGCCGATGAAGCCCTGACGGGTCAGGTCGGCCACCCGGATCATGTCGGCCACAACCTTGGGATCGACCTTCGTCTTGGCGCTGACGATCCGCTGTTCCGTTTCAGCGGGCAGGTAATTGAGCGCGACGACGATGTTCCAGCGGTCCATCTGGCCCTGGTTGATCGTCTGCGTTCCCTGATAGAGCCCGGTGGTATCGCCCAGCCCCACGGTGTTGGCCGTGGCGAAGAGGCGGAAATTCGGATCGGGGCGGATCACGCGGTTCTGGTCCAGCAGGGTCAGCTTGCCCTCTGCCTCCAGAATACGCTGGATCACGAACATCACGTCCGGACGGCCGGCGTCGTATTCGTCGAATACCAGCGCAACCGGGTGTTGCAGCGCCCACGGCAGGAGGCCTTCGCGGAATTCCGTGACCTGCAGGCCATCGCGCAGCACAATCGCGTCACGCCCGATCAGGTCGATACGGCTGATATGCGCGTCGAGGTTGATGCGGATGCACGGCCAGTTGAGGCGCGCGGCCACCTGTTCGATATGCGTGGATTTGCCGGTGCCGTGATAGCCCTGCACCATCACGCGGCGGTTGAAGGCGAAGCCCGCCAAGATTGCCAGCGTGGTATCCGGATCGAAGACGTAGGTATCGTCCACATCGGGCACGCGTTCGTCAGCCTTCGAAAAGGCCGGAACCTTCATGTCGATGTCGATTCCAAACGTCTCGCGCACGTCGATCTCAAGATCCGGCGCGGTCATCACGGTGGTGTGGCTGGCGGGGCTGCTGCTCATCTCGTTCATCGCGTGCGTGCCCTAAGGCCTGTCTCCGTCACTGGCAATGGCCCGCGCTTTGACGGCCCGCATACGCCCTGCGACAAGCAACCCGCGCGGGTGCGCGCTGGGAGACGATTCGACATGAAGATCTACGGATTTCCGCTTTCCCCGTTCGTGCGGAAGGTTCTCGTCACGGTGAAAGAAAAGGGCCTCGATGCAGAGGTCGTCCCCAGCAACCCATCGCACCCCGATCCGGAATTCGCCGCGGCAAGCCCGTTCCACAAGATCCCGGCCTTCCGCGACGGCGATTTCACAATGGCGGATTCGACCGCGATCGTGACTTATCTGGAAGCGAAATATCCGCAGCCTGCCCTGCTTCCCACAGCGCCAGAGCCCCGCGCCCGGGCCATCTGGTTCGAGGAAGTGGCCGACACCATTTGCGTCCCCACCGGCGCGCCGATTGTCCTGAACCGCTTCCTGCGCCCGAACATCTTCGGCGTGGATGGTGATGAAGCCGCGGCCGTGGCGGCCGAACAGGCGCTGAAGCGGCCGCTGGACTATCTGGAACAAGTCGTAAGCGACGGATGGCTGGACGAAGATTTCACGATCGGTGACATCGCCGTGGCGTGCGCGGTGCGTTCGCTGGGATATGGCGGGTGGAACCTCGACCCGCAGACCCACCCCCGCCTGACCGCCTGGTATGGCCGGGTGCAGCAGCGCGAAGGATGGCAGGCTGCGGCCGAAATCGAGAAGGCTACGCTGGCCGCAGCAATGGGCGGCTGAGAGGGTAGCCCCCTCAGCCCACCTTTGCCGGTAACGAGAACAGCGCCACGAAGCGTTCTGCCAGTGCCCTGTCGCCTGTCAGGCCGACGCCGGATGACATCGCGTCTTCCAGCGGCTGTTTGCCGTAGAACACGCGCAGAAGCGGGAGCGGCACTTCAGCAGAGAACCATAGATCGGCATCCGCAGGGCCATCCACGCGGCGCACTGGCATCCGGCCGTCTTTCAGTTCCGCCAGGAAGCTTTCTCCACAAACGGTGAAACCGGCTGTGGCATCGAGATGACGCGCCGCGTCATGATCGATCATGGTCCGCAGGCTGAGCATCAGGCTGACTGGTGACAGCGGCAGTTGCGGATCATGTTCCGGCGAGCGAGCCGCCCAGCGCCCCAGTTCTTGCAGAATAGGTTCTGCCAGATAGCCCCATTCGGTCAGCTCGTAGATTTGCGTTGCTGCCGGGGGCGGCAATTTGCGGCGCACGAGCACGCCCGCCCGCTCCAGCCCGCCCAGCCGTTCCGTCAACACCTTGGCCGATATTCCGGGCAGGCTGGCGCGCAAATCGGAAAAGCGACGCCCGCCCAGCATCAGTTCGCGAACGATCAGAATGGACCAGCGTTCACCCACCAGTTCCATCGCGAAAGCGGCGCCGCAAGCGTCCTGATACCACTTGCCGTGTGCCTCCTGTGCGACCTCAGGAGGTTTAGTTTCTTTTTGTAACTTCATAGTTGCTATTGGTAACCTTATGCGTCACGAATCGCAAGGTCCGAGTCGAAAAGCGATTCCGAGAGGAGAGAGATCATGAGCCGGATGTGCTTCATCAACCTGCCCGTAACCGACCTGCCCCGGTCGATGAAATTCTATGAGGCGGTCGGCTTCACCAACAACCCGCAGTTCACGAACGATCAGGCTGCGGCGATGGCGTGGTCGGATGAAATCGTGGTCATGCTGCTACGGCACGATTTCTGGAAAACCTTTACGCCCAAGACCATTCCCGACGCCCATACGACAGCGCAGGTCCTGATCGCCCTGAGCCAGGACAGCCCAGAAGACGTCGAGGATATTGTCGCCAAGGCGGTAGCCGCAGGCGGCAAGGCCGATCCCACACCGAAGCAGGACCTGGGCTTCATGTACGGCCGCAGTTTTGAAGACCCGGACGGCCACATCTGGGAAAACGCCTTCATGGACATGTCTGCCGTGCCGGAAGGCGAGACGGTGGCCGAGCAGCCGCTGGGCTGAGTGGCAGGAACCCAACAATAACCGACCAGAGGAGAGCGACCATGTATATTCAGGGTTTTATCGTTCCAGTGCCCGCCGACAGCAAAGACGCCTATCGCGAGGTGGCCGAGAAGTTCTGGCCCATCGCCCATGATTACGGCGCGACCGAACATGTCGAGGCTTGGGAAGCAGACGTGGCCGATGGCAAGCGGACCGATTTCCGCCGATCCGTGAAGCTGGAGCCGGGCGAGAAGGTGGTCTTCTCGTGGGTCATATGGCCGGACAAGGCCACGGCAGACGCCAGCCATGAAAAGATGATGGCCGACCCCCGCATGAAGGAAATGGAAGACATGCCTTTCGATGGAAAGCGCATGGTTTTCGGCGGGTTCGAGCCGATTCTGAACGAAGGCAGCGCCACCGGCAGTTATTTCGACGGTATCATCATCCCAGTGCCAACGGAAAAACGCGAAGCCTATCGCGAGGCGGCGGTTCGCGCAGCGGAGGTTTTCCTGGATCACGGCGCGGTTCGGGATGTCGAGGCGTGGGGCGTGGATGTGCCCGACGGCAAAGTGACCGACTTCAAGCGCGCCGTCGAAGCACAGGACGGAGAGGCCGTGGTCTTCTCCTTCATCGAATGGCCGGACGAGCAGACCCGCAACGAAGGCTGGTCCAAAGTCATGGAAGATGACCGGATGAAGCAGGACTTCAATGCCGACCTTTTCGACGGCAGCCGCATGTTCTGGGGCGGCTTCTCACCCATCGTGACCAGAGGTCGTTGATACCCGCGAAAGGAATGAGCCATGACCGGCAAGGCCCTGATATGCCTGTGGTATGAGAAAGATGCGGAAGAGGCCGCGCGCTTCTATGCCGAGGTCTTTCCCGACAGTTCCGTCGGCACGGTGCATAAATCGCCCGCCGACAGCCCTTCGTCCAAAGAAGGCGATCCGCTGACCGTGGAATTCACCGTGAGGGGCATTCCGTGTCTCGGTCTCAACGGTGGGCCGCATTTCAAGCAGAGCGAGGCGTTCTCGTTCCAGATCATCACCGAGGATCAGGAAGAGACCGACCGATACTGGAACGCCATCGTCGGCAATGGCGGACAGGAATCGATGTGCGGCTGGTGCAAGGACAAGTGGGGCGTATCGTGGCAGATCACCCCACGCATCCTGGTCGAAAACTTCGAAAACCCCGACCGGGAAGCCGCCCGGCGTGTGTTCGAGGCGATGATGTCGATGAAGAAGATCGATATCGCCGCGCTCGAAACAGCGCGGAAAGGCTGACCGCCATGCCGCGCAGGATCATCGGCGGCGCCTTCATCTCGCTGGATGGCGTGATGCAGGCGCCTGGCGGGCCAGAGGAGGACGATCAGGGCGGGTTCGAACACGGCGGCTGGATGGCGGCGCTGTTCGAAGAGGCGATTGGCAATCAGGTCGACACCCTGTTCTCGCCCCCATTCGACCTGCTGCTGGGGCGACGGACATACGACATCTTCGCCGCGCACTGGCCCTATACCTCCATCGAAGAGGACGAAGGCATCGCGGCGCTGTTCGCCAAAAACGAGAAGTTCGTGCTGACCCGATCGGAAGAGCCGCTGGAATGGCAGGGCAGCCACCGGCTTGCCGATATCGATGCAGTGGCGGCGCTGAAGGAAACCGATGGACCGGATCTGGTTATACAGGGAAGTTCAACGCTTTACCCGCAGCTTTTGCAACGCGGGCTGATCGACCGTCTGGTGCTGACCATCGGGCCGGTCGTTCTGGGCAGCGGAAAGCGGCTGTTTGGTGAAGGCACGCCCGCCGGTTCATGGAAAATGATTGAGCAGCGGCTTTCGCCCAATGGCACGGTGATGGCGACTTATGAACCAGCCGGGCCGATCCGCACTGTTTCCTTCGGCATGCCAGACCCCAGCCCGCGTGAGATGGAACGGCGTGCAAAGCTGGCTGCGGGGACCTGGTGATGCTGGCGCTCTATGGCCATCCATTCTCGTCCTACACCTGGAAGGCGCTAATCCCGCTTTACGCCAATGACACCCCGTTCGAGTTTCGCGAGGTTTCGCCCGATCACGCGGAGAACGGCGCTTTCGTGCAGGCGGCGCATCCGGCAGGGAAGTTCCCGGTGTTGACTGACGGCGGGGTGACGGTGGTGGAGGCGACCTCCATCGTCGAATACCTCGCCCTGCATCACCCCGGCCCTGCGCCGCTGATCCCGCCGGAGCCTGCACTGGCGGCATCGGCGCGAATGCTGGACCGGGTGTTCGACAACTACGTGATGGCCAGCATGCAGCGCGTTGTATTCGCCTATATCGCTGCGCCGGACAGCCCGGATTCCGGTGAGGTGAGCGCAGGCAAGGAGGGGCTGATGCGCGCCTATGACTGGCTGGAAAGCTGGCTGTCGGTCAATGTGCTGACCCCGCACGTTTCGCTGGTGACGTGCGCGGCGGCGCCATCGCTGTTCTATGCCGACTGGGTGCAGCCAATACCCGAACACTGCCCGCAACTCGGCGCCCTGCGCGCGGAACTGCTGGCCCTTCCCGCGGTTTCACGCTGCGTGGAAGACGCACGCCCCTATCGCGCATACTTCCCACCCGGAGCGCCCGACCGCGATTGACGAGGGCCATTCGTTCACCTAATGTTCCATCTATTCACATGGGGAGAGCGTGATGGCCGAGTACACATTCTTCTTCAATCCGATGAGCCGCGCGCAGATCGCCCGCTGGGCCCTGCACGAAGCGAAAGCGGATTATGAGCCGGTACTGGTCGACTGGAAAAACAAGCCCCAGGCCCTGCTTGACGCCAACCCGATGGGTAAGCTTCCGACGATCGTGCATCATCACAAGGGCCATGACCACGCGGTGAGCGAGGCGGCAGCGGTGTGTCACTATCTGGCGGAAATGTCCGCGCCGGAACTGTTGCCCCGCGATGAGGAGAAGGCGGACTATTTTCGCTGGCTGATCTTCGCCGCCGGTCCGCTGGAACAGGCAACGACTGCGAAGTCTCTCGGGTGGGAGGTTGAAGGCAAGGAGATGATGGTCGGTTTCGGGAGTTTCGAAAGAACCATCGATGCCATCGACGGTTGGCTTTCCACCCACGATTATGTGTGCGGCGATCGGTTCACCATGGTGGACGTCTATCTGGGCAGCCAGATCATGTGGGGCCTGAGATTTGGCTCCATGCCCGCTCTCCCAAGTTTCAAGGCTTACTGGGATCGCTGTAGTGAGCGTGCGGCTTATCAGGAAGGTTCTGCCATCGACAACGCGATGATCGCAGAGATGCAGGGAAAGCAGTCATGACATATACCGCGAGTTGTCACTGCGGCGCTATTTCCGCCACCGTAGAAGGCGATATCCCCTCACAAGGAATGAGCTGCAATTGTTCCATCTGCCGCCGCAAGGGGCACATCCTGCACTTCGAACCGGCGGGGAACACCACACTGGTCGCGCCGGAAGGACAGGTGGGCAGTTATACCTTCAACAAGGGCATGATCGACCACCGGTTCTGCCAGACCTGCGGCTGTTCGCCCTTCGCCAATGGCAGGATGCCTGATGGCAGCGAGATGGTGGCGATCAACCTGCGCTGCGTGCCGGAGTGCGATCTCGACGCGCTGAATATACAGAAGGTGGACGGCGCTTCGTTCTAGGGCAGTGGAATAGCGACCGGTTGGCCCTAAGCGAATGCCGCTGCTTTCCGCAGAAGTTGATAAGCTTCCACCACCCGCTGCAACAGGGCCTCGTCACTACGATCTCCGCCGTTGCGATCGGGGTGATAGCGGCGCACCAGCGTGGAATAGCGTTTGCGCAGCTCGTTGCGATCCGTCTGCGGACCCAGCCCCATGACCGACAGTGCCTCTCGCTCGCTGGCGGTGAAGCGCGATTGTTCCGCCCGCGCATTCTGCCGGGCCCGTGCGCGGCCCCGGATATCCGCGGCGCGCGCGCCGATGGCGTCGAGCGGATCGTCGAAATCCGCCCAGCGGGGCACCCCGCCCCCGCCATCTGGACGAAACGCCCGCGTTTCCCGTTGCCAGCCGGCAATGGGCGATTGCGCGGCCAGAATTTCGTCCGCCGTCATGCCTTCGAACCAGTCGTATCCGGCGTTGAATTCACGCACATGGTCAAGGCACAGCCAGCGCCAGTCGCCGGGGCCATCAAAACTGGATCTATGGGCACCGGGCGCGCGATATTCGCCGGGTTCTTCGCAACCGGGGGCGGCGCAGGCGCGGCCATCGCTGTCATACCGGCCGTGGAACTTCTGTGGACGCATTCGGTCTCTAATGGTGATAGGCCGCACCGATGAAAACCCCCGGAGGCATCCAATGAGCGGACCGCTCGCACAAGAAATCGAAACCCTGTTGCAGCACGCCTTCCTGCCCACGCGGCTGGAGGTCATCAACGACAGCGCGCGCCATCACGGCCACGCGGGCGACGACGGCAGCGGCGAATCGCACTTTACCGTGGTGATCGAAAGCGTGGCATTCACCGGCAAGAACCGGCTGGAACGGCAACGCATGGTCAACCGCGCGCTTGGCGATATTCCCGGCCAGCGTGTCCACGCGCTTGCCATCCGTGCCGCCGCGCCGGGAGAGCATCCGGGCGTGACGGCATGAGCTATCAGCTATGGTACTGGCCCGACATTCCGGGGCGCGGCGAATTCGTGCGGCTGGCACTGGAAGCGGCCGAGATCGATTATGAGGACATGGCCCGCGAACACGGTGCAGAGGCCCTGCTGGAAGATATTGCCAGCCGCGAAGGCATCCGCCCGTTCGCCCCGCCCTATCTGGTCGACGGCGATCTGTGCATCGGCCAGACCGCGCACATTCTGGCCTTCCTGGCCGACCGGCACGATTTCGGCGGTGGCGATCTGGAAACGGATCTGCCGCTGATCCAGCTGCAACTGGACATCAGCGACATGGTGGCGGAAATCCACGCGGTGCATCATCCGGTGTCCTCCGCCCTGTATTATCAGGAGCAGATGGACCCGGCCTATGAGGCCGCACAGCATTTCCGCGAACATCGCCTGCCCAAGTTCCTGGCCCATTTCGAGCAGGCGCTGGAGGAAAACGGTGGTCCCTTCGTGCTGGGCGACCGCTGGACGCACGTGGACACATCGCTGTTCCAGCTGATGGAAGGGCTGGATTACATGTTCCCCAACCGCATGGCGGCACTCGATTATCCGCGGCTGGAACTGGTGCGTAGCGCGGTGATGGAAATAGACGGCGTGGAAGCCTACCTTTCGTCTGACCGACGGCTCGAATTTAACGAGAACGGCATCTTCCGCTATTATCCGGAGCTCGACAGCGAATGAGCATCATCCAGACAGTCACCCCCGTCACTCATGATCTTGGCGGATTTCAGGTCCGCCGGGCGATCCCGAGCCGCCAGCTGGGAATGGTCGGGCCATTCGTATTCGTGGACCAGTTCGGCCCCGCGCACCTCGCACCGGGACAGGCGATGGACGTGCGCCCGCATCCGCATATCAATCTGGCCACGGTGACATGGCTGTTCGAAGGGGCAATCGACCATCGTGACAGCCTGGGATCGTTTTCCACCATCAGCCCCGGCACGGTGAACCTGATGACCGCCGGCAAGGGCATCGTCCATTCCGAACGCAGCCCGCAGACCGAGCGGGCCGACGGGCCCCGGCTCTACGGCATGCAGACATGGCTGGCACTGCCCGACGGGCGCGAGGAACTGGACCCCGCGTTCGAATCCGTGAGCGACCTGCCGATGGTGGAAGACACCTGCGTCAGCGCGCAGGTGATCATGGGCGAGTTGTGGGGCCGCCGCGCGCCGGTGACCACTTATGCCGATACGATCTATGCCGAGATCAACCTTGGCCCGGCGGGCGCGATCCCGATCGATGCGGGCGCCGATGAACGCGCGGTCATGCTGGTGGGCGGCGAAGCGAGCATCGATGGCGAAGCGCTGGAGCTTTACACGCTGGTGCTGCTGAAGCCGGGCGAAGCGATGACGTTGCGGTCAGCGCACGGAGGCAAGGTCATGCTGATGGGCGGCGAGGCATTCAAGACCCACCGCTATGTCTGGTGGAACTTCGTCAGTTCCAGCCGCGACCGGATCAATCAGGCCAAGGCCGACTGGGAAGAAGGCCGGTTTCCCAAAGTACCGGGCGACGAGAAAGAGTTCATCCCGCTGCCCAAGAAGCCGCCGACCACCGTCAGCTATCCCTGAGCGCACAAAAAGCTGGCCGGGCACGGGGCCCGGCCAGTGGAGGAGGGATAGATTTACGGCAATCAGTTGGCGGCGACCTGCGCGCCTTCCATGCTGATGCCCTTGCTGGCGAGCTGTTCGACGGCAGACGACACCGCCGCGCTCTTGCAGTCCTGCCACACGAGCGTGCCCTTCAGATCGCGGTTGTCCGGGCGTTCGCACACCGCGTCGGCACCGGCCTGAATGCGGGCATTCAGCGTCTGTGCGCCTTCGCTGGACGCAACGTTGAGATCGCCGAAGTAGATTTCGACGGAATCCTGCGCGGCGGCGGGAACGGCGACGGCAGCGGCAGCCACGGCGGCAAAGAGAGCGATGGTCTTCATGTCCAAATCCTTCCAAATGTCCTGTTCGCCCCTTCCGGCGATGACACCCAACTAGGACCCACTCGTCGCAAGGCTTTGTCACGCGCCGCTCAATTTGCATGAAATTGTATGGCGGCTGTTACGCAGCTTAATGCCAGATGACCGGCTGCAATCGGGGGAGATAGCTTCCCAATCCCGCCACGATGCGGCAGTCATGCTGCCGCTATGCAGACACAATGGCGCGCAATGCGGAAAGATGACGTAGGTGCGGTTACCGCGATTTCCGACGCGGTTCATGGCGACTTCACCGAACCGTCTTCTGTTTATGCGGAGCGTCTGGAACTCTACCCGGCGGGCTGCTTCGTGCTGGAACATCAGGACGCGATTGCGGGCTATCTGGTCAGCCACCCGTGGCTGCGGGAATCCTCGCCCGCGCTCGGGCAGCCGCTGGGGGCGATACCGGGCGATACCGACACCTATTACCTGCACGACATAGCACTGCTGCCCGTCGCGCGGGGGACCGGCGCGGGGCGCGGCGCGATTGCGCTGATCAAGGCGCAGGCCCTCACCGGGGGATTTCCGGACATTACGCTGACGGCCGTGAACGGCGCCGATCGCTTCTGGGCAGCGCAGGGCTTCACCTACGACGAAGGTGGCGCGGCGGACGGCTATGGCGAAGGCACCTATCGGATGCGGCTGACGCTGGACCGATAGGCCCCGGTCAGGCCCCCTGCCATTCTATCCACGCGCCATGCGGATGCGCTTCGGATAGAATGACCGCATCCTCCCCGCCCGGCCAGTAGCGGACCGACAGCTCGTGGCGGAAAGTCTGGCGATTGGTTTCCAGCCTGACCCACGCAAGCGGACGCTGCGCAGTGGCCAAGGCGCCCGCGCGCTCCATCGCCGCCGTGATATCGGCGCGCGTGGCGACGGGCAGGTATTGCCACATGACCGAATGGTAGAGGACGCGCGTGACCCGATCCGCCTGCGGACGGGCGAGCATGTCCGTCACGAAATCCCCGGCGTCCTGCCGCACAAGGTCTGGCCGCTTCTGCGCCGCAAGGGCGATGGCAGCATCAATCCGGTCCATCCGTTCCTGCGCGTCGGCCCAGACGAAGGCCTTCAGACGAAGCGCCTCCACCGGGTCGGACAGATCGACCGGCGACATGTCGCAGCCGCGAATGGCGGTGTTTTCCACCTCGCCGACAGGCGGTGGCGGGCCGCGCCAGTCGGGCGTGAGCCGCATCGGCGAACCCTCTGGCCCGACGACAGTGCCGCCCAGATCGTAGCGATAGCGTTCCATCATCGTGTTGACGCCCGCGCTGGCGCCGATCTCGTTCAGTTCGAAACGCGGGCCGAGCCGATGGGACAGCCAGAGCAGGCCCGCCATGATGCTGGACGATCGGCCGGCCTCGTTCGTCTGCGGCGGATGGTCGAGCCATGGGACCAGCTTCGCATCCCATTTGCGCGCCAGTGCGGACACGATTTCATCGATCACCGCCTGATCGGTTTCCTGCCCCGCATAGACCGGGGCCAGCGCAGGTTCCGCGCCTGACAGGTGCAGCCAATGCAAGCCGCCCGCGACCCTGAGCGGCATCGCATCCTCAAGGCTGAGCCCCTGCCAGTTGACCATTCGGCGCGCGAGTTCGGTCGGCGTGTCCAGAATGGCGAATTCCGCACGCACGATCCGCGCGGTGATCGGCGCGTCGGCGCGTTCGGCATGACCGGCCTGCCAATCGATCGCGGTGCGAACGTCAGCGGTTTCCATGATCGGTGTGACAGCCATCGGCGTTGCCCTTTCCCGCTCGCTTCCCTACACGGCGCGCGCCATGACTTCCGCCCGCGCCACGCCTTTAACCTTCGCCCTGCCCAAGGGCCGCATTCTTGACGAGGCGCTGCCCGTGATGGCGCGCGCCGGACTGGTGCCGGAAAGCGCCTTTCACGACAAGGGCAACCGCGCCCTCAGCTTCCTGTGCGAAGACGGCGAAACGCGGATCATCCGCGTGCGCGCATTCGACGTTGCCACTTTCGTCGCCTTCGGCGCGGCGCAGGCGGGAATCGTCGGATCCGACGTGATCGAGGAGTTCCATTATTCGGAGCTGTACGCGCCGGTGGATCTGGACATCGGCCACTGCCGCCTGTCCGTGGCAGAGCCGAAGGATGCCAGCGAATACAATCGCGGTAATGCCAGCCACCTGCGTATCGCCACCAAGTATCCGAACATCACCCAGCGCTGGTTCGAAGGGCAGGGAATTCAGGCCGAATGCGTGAAGCTGAACGGCGCGATGGAACTAGCCCCATCCCTCGGCCTCAGCATGCGGATCGTGGACCTTGTTTCCACCGGCCGCACGCTGGCGGATAACGGGCTGGTGGAAACGGACCAGATCATGCCGGTTTCGGCACGCCTGATCGTCAATCGCGCCGCACTGAAAACCGATCCGCGCGTGGGTGCGCTGGTCGAACGATTCCGCGCGATCGCGGGCAAGGAGATCGCCTGATGCTGCGGCTTTCCACCAGCGACGCCGATTTCGAGCGCAAGTTCGCCCGCCTCGTGGGCGACCGGCGTGAGAGCGAGGACGATGTTTCGCGCGTGGTCGCGGACATTCTTTCCGCCGTGCGCCAGCGGGGGGACGAAGCGCTGGCCGAATATACCCAACGGTTCGACAAGCATCAGCTGACCGAGGACGGCGACTGGCGCATTTCAGCCGGTGAATGCGCGGCGGCTTTCGCGGCGCTGGAGCCGAAGCTGCGTGCGGCGCTGGAACTGGCGGCGGAACGCATCCGCGCCTATCACGTGGACCAGTTGCCCCGGAACCGCGATTTCACCGATGACGCGGGCGTGCGGATGGGCGCAAAGTGGCGGCCGGTCGATGCCGCCGGGCTTTACGTTCCGGGTGGCCGGGCGGCCTATCCCTCATCCCTGCTGATGAATGCCATTCCGGCCAAGGTTGCCGGGGTGGAACGGCTGGCGGTCGTGACGCCGACACCGCGCGGTGAAGTCAACCAACTGGTGCTGGCCGCAGCACACCTTGCCGGCGTGGATGAAATCTGGCGCATCGGCGGGGCGCAGGCGGTTGCCGCGCTGGCCTATGGCACCGACCGCATCGCGCCGGTGGACGTGGTGACGGGACCGGGCAACGCCTGGGTGGCGGAGGCGAAGCGCCAGCTTTACGGCGTGGTTGGCATCGACATGGTCGCCGGGCCGAGCGAAATTCTGGTCATCGCCGATGGCAAGAACGATCCCGACTGGATCGCCGCCGATCTGCTGAGCCAGGCTGAACACGATCCGGCCGCGCAATCGATCCTGATCACTGATGACGCGGATTTCGCGGGGCAGGTGGAAGATCGTGTGGACGTGCAATGCGCGATGCTTCCCACGAAAGAGGTCGCGCGCAAGAGCTGGGACGATCACGGCGTGCTGCTGGTGGTATCCGACCTGTCGGAAGCCCCCGCGCTGGCCAATCGCCTTGCCGCCGAACACGTAGAGCTGGCGGTGGACGATCCCGAAGCGCTGTTCGCGCAGCTGCACCACGCGGGCAGCGTGTTTCTGGGCCGCCACACGCCGGAGGCTGTGGGTGATTATGTAGCCGGGCCGAACCATGTCCTACCCACCGGGCGGCGCGCGCGTTTCGCCAGTGGTCTTTCGGTGCTCGATTTCATGAAGCGCACCAGCTTCATCGAAGTGGGGCCGGATGCGCTGGGTCAGATCGGACCGGCAGCTATCGCGCTGGCAGAGGCAGAAGGCCTTGCCGCGCATGCCCGTTCCGTGGAATTGCGCCTGAAATGAGCACCCCCGCCCGATCGAAATCCCGCGCCGCCGCGCGCCTCGCCGCCGTTCAGGCGCTTTACCAGCGCGAAATGGAGGCGACGCCAACCGCCCGCCTGCTGGATGAATTCCACCAGCACCGGCTGGGCCGCGAGATCGAGGACGCCCAGTATGCCGAGGCGGAAGTCGATTTCTTCGACGATATCGTGCGCGGGGTGGATGCCCGGCACGAGGAGATCGACGCGCTGCTGACCGCCCGTCTGGCCGAAGGGTGGAGCCTTGCCCGGCTGGACAAGACCATGCTCCAGATTCTGCGCGCGGGCGCTTACGAATTGATCGCCCGGGCCGACGTGCCCACTGCGTCCGCGATCAGCGAATATGTCGATGTCGCCCATGCGTTCTTCGATGAGCGTGAGGCCAAGTTCGTCAACGGCGTGCTGGACGCAGTGGCGAAAGCGGCGCGTTCGTAACGACGGATCGGGCGATGAAAGGGGAAGCCACCTTCATCGCCGCCCTGCGCGCACTGGCCACCCACCCCGCCGCGCGCGGGCTGGCTGACGATGCTGCGGTGCTGGATATCGGTGGCGAAGCGCTGGTCCTGACGCACGACATGATGGTCGAGGGCGTACACTTCCTGCCCGATCAGGACATGGCCGACGTGGCGTGGAAGCTGGTCGCGCGCAATCTGTCAGACCTTGCAGCCAAAGGCGCGGAGCCGCTGGGCGTGCTGCTGGGTTTCATGCTGGGCGACGGGGACGACCGGTTCGCCGAAGGACTGGCCGAAGCGCTGGAGCATTACGATGTGCCGCTGCTGGGCGGGGATACATCCTCAGGTGGGCCGCCGCGCACTTTTGGCATGACGGCAATCGGCCGCGCGGTTCATCGCCCGGTGCCTTCGCGCGCGGGGGTGCAGGCCGGGGATACGATCTGGCTGACCGGCAAAGTCGGCGCGGCGATGATGGGTTTCGAGGCGCTGCAAGGCCGCAGCGGCGCGAGCGGTGCCTATCGCCGCCCCCTGCCCCGCGTGAGCGAAGGTCAGGCGCTGGCCCCGTTCGTAACCGCGATGATGGATGTGTCCGACGGCTTGCTGCTGGACGCATGGCGCATGGCGGAGGCGAGCGAGGTTTCGCTGGCGATCGATGGTTCGGCGGTGCCCATCGCCGTGCCGGAGAGCCGCCGTCTGGACGCGCTGCGCTGGGGCGATGACTATGAGCTGCTATTCACCTTGCCCGCCGACACTGAAGCGCCCGTTCCGGCCACGCGCATAGGACAGGCAGAACCGCGCGGGTTTGCTCCGCTCTATCTGGACGGAGAGGCGATCGTGAACAGCGAAGGACTGGGCTGGCAGCACGGCTGAGAGCCGCGCCTGCATCGCTAATGCGCGCTGCAATCGACTCCGCGCGCCTGTAGCACGGGCTTCATCTCGAAATACGCCTTCTTGGTCAGGTGCATCGGGATGTTCGGGTAGAGATGGTGGACGAGGTGGAATTCGATCCACATCGACAGGAACGATCCCACACTGCTGCGAAAAATGCGCGTGTTGTCGTAGCGACCACGGCCACTCTGCGGATGGTGCGTTTCCCAGCTGAAGAACACGTGGGTGTGGATCAGCGCCAGCCAGCGGGGAAGCCACCAGACCATGGCGATTTCCATCGCATAACCCGACAGCGCCATGCCGATGAAGAACAGTGTGCCCGCCAGCTGAACCAGCGCGGTTTCCTTTAACGCGCGCTTTGCCTCAGGCGTGCCGACTTCCTCCAGCATCACGCGCTTGATGTGATGGGCCTGCGCCGTCGGGCCGGGCTGGCGGTTGAGCCATGCCTTCCACAGCGCCGCGCGCAGATTGGGCGCGCCATCGGGGTAATCGGGATCGCGCACCGGATCGTTGGGAAAGCGATGGTGCTGCAAATGCGTGGCGCGGGCTATGCTGAAGGGAAACATCAGCGGGACCATCGAAAGCTGCCCAGTCAGCTCGTTCCAGAACCAGCCCTTCGTACCCTTGCGCCCGATGGTTGAATGCATCGCCTCATGCGCGGTGACGTATCCGGCGGTGGCGATGAGGTAGGAGACGATGAACGCGGCCCACAGCGGCACCAGCCCCAGCATCGTGAGCGGGAACAGCGAAACCCACACGGTGAAGCCTACCAGCGTGGCCACCACGTATTTCCAGCGGATCGTCTGACCCAGCGCGTAATACTTCTTCGCGATCTCCCGCTCCTGCCTTTGCAGGTCCAACATGACGTGCCGGTCAAGGCCGGTGCCTTTGCCCAGAGGGAAGGCAGGCGCGTCAGGCGCCAGTGCCTCTGCCGGGTTGGCGGGATCGAGGCGAAGCTGCTCCGTCAAAGCCAGCGGCCGCGCAGCACCGCATAGAGGCCCCACGGCGCGCCGATCAGCAGGCCGAATGCGATACGGCTCATGCCGAAGGGCGCGGCGATATCCCAATAGGCCATCGTCTGCGCGATCAGCGGTGCGATGAAGCCGATCCCGAACAGGAACGGCATGATGTAGAACAGCTTTTTGAGCGCCAGTTCCATGACAGCTTCCTAAAGCGACGAAACATCCACCCCGCGCTGCGCCAGTATCGGCTTCAGCGCGAAGTAGGCCTGTTTCGTGCGGTGGTTGGGGATGTTGGGGTAGAGGTGGTGGATCAGGTGGGTTTCCATGCCCATCGACATGACGTGACCCAGCCTGCTCTTGAAAATCTTCGCGTTCTCGTACCGGCCCGTGCGCCCTTCGCGCGGGTGATGGGGCGCCCAGCTGAGGTAGAAGCGGATGTAGCTGAGGCCGATATGGCGCGGCAGCCACCACAGCAGCGCCGCCTCTATCGCATAACCGCTCCACGCCATGGTGAAGAGCACGGCCATGAACAGCAGTTGCAGCTTCAGCGTGTCCCGCAGCGCCGTCTTCGCTTCCGGCGTGCCCATTTTGGCCAGAATACGCTTGTAATGATGGATCGAGCCATCGACGCCCGGCTGGCGGTTATACCATGTCTTGTACCACGCCATCAGCGAGTTGGGCGCTTCGTCGGTATAGTCAGGGTCTTTTTCCGGATGGTTGCAGTGGTAGTGATGCTCAAGGTGCATCAGCCGCGCCATCGAGAACGGGAACACGATCGGGATGGTGGAGACTTTCCCCACCCATTCGTTGATCCAGTAATTCCTGCTGCCGGGCCGCGCGATGTTGGAATGCATCGCCTCGTGACTGGTGACATATCCGCCAGTGGCGAAAATGCAGCTGAGCACGAAAGCCAATGGCAGGTTGAGCCAGCCCATGATCGCGAGTGGAAAGAAGCTGAGCCAAATGGCGAAGCAGCCCCACGCCGCCACCACATAGGGCCACATTCCGCCGCCCATGAATTGCCGCGCAACGGCAATTTCCTGTTTCCGCAGATCGCGCCGGACATGCTTGTCCAACCCGTCCGGGCCGGTAAGCGGGATCGCCGCATCGCCGGGAGAAAACGCGAAAGCACCGCCCTGCGCGCTGTCGCGCGTGGACGGTATGGTATCGCCAGCTGGCTTATCCAACGTCATGCAACCCCCTGCGGCGGCCCCGGTCGGCGCTACGTTCGGTATGGTTAACTTCTCATAAACCATCGTGAACCGCAAGAATCCGTAGTTCTGCGTGCTATTTCGGGGCGTCTTCCACAGGCCCGGGGGGCGCGGCGTTTAGGGGGTTGCGCGGCTATCCCCGGCCCTATAGCCATTGTCAGTTGCGCAGACCCGGCGACACGATCGGGCTTCGTTTTCGTCTTGAGAGGATGAAGAAGGGGGATGGTCTCGATATGGACCTGACAATCATTGCCATTGGCCTCGGACTGCTTGCGGTCCTCTACGGTTTCATAACCAGCCGCCAGGTGCTCGGTGCGAGTGCGGGCAGCGAGAAGATGCAGGAGATCGCCAGCGCGATCCAGGAAGGCGCGCAGGCATACCTGCGGCGCCAGTACACCACGATTGCCATTGTCGGTGTGATCGTGGCGGTGATCGTGGCGGTTTTCTTGGGCACGGTTTCGGCGGCGGGCTTCGTGCTCGGCGCTATCCTGTCAGGCGTCGCCGGGTTCATCGGGATGAATATTTCCGTCCGGTCCAACGTCCGCACGGCGGCGGCGGCGCAAAGCGGGTTGCAGCAGGGCCTGACCCTGGCCTTCCGCGCGGGCGCGATCACCGGGATGCTGGTGGCGGGCCTCGCCCTCCTCGCGATCGCGGTGTTCTATTGGTATCTGACCGGACCGGGCGGATACACCGTGGGCGGAGAAGATCGCACGGTGGTGGACGGGCTCGTCGCCCTCGCCTTCGGCGCCTCGCTGATCTCCATCTTCGCGCGTCTTGGCGGCGGCATCTTCACCAAGGCGGCTGACGTGGGTGCCGATCTGGTCGGCAAGGTCGAGGCCGGTATTCCGGAGGACGACCCCCGCAACCCGGCCGTGATCGCCGACAACGTGGGCGACAACGTGGGCGACTGCGCCGGCATGGCTGCCGACCTGTTCGAAACCTATGTCGTCACCGTGGGCGCGACCATGGTGCTCACCGCGCTGCTGCTGACGGGAGCGGGCGAATTGCTGGGCAACCTGATGGCCCTGCCGTTGCTGATCGGCGGCGTGTGCATCGTCACCTCCATCATCGGCACCTATTTCGTTCGCCTTGGCAAATCGAACAACGTGATGGGTGCGATGTACAAGGGCTTCCTTGTCTCCGCCGTGCTATCCATTCCCGCGATCTGGTGGGCCACTTCCCACGCGCTCGGCGGCATGGAAGCGGTTATTCCGGGGACGGAGTTCAACGGGCGTGCGCTGTTCTATTGCGCGCTGGTCGGCCTCGTCATCACCGGCCTGATCATCTGGATCACCGAGTACTACACCGGCACCGGGTTCCGCCCGGTCCGGTCAATCGCCAAGGCTTCGGAAACGGGCCACGGCACGAATGTGATCCAGGGCCTGGCCATTTCTCTGGAAGCGACCGCGCTGCCGACGATCGTGATCGTCGGTGGCATCATCATCGCCTATCAGATCGCCGGACTGATCGGCATCGCCTATGCGGCAACTGCCATGCTGGCGCTGGCGGGCATGGTCGTGGCGCTGGACGCCTACGGCCCGGTTACTGACAATGCCGGCGGCATTGCCGAGATGGCCGGCCTTGATGACAGCGTGCGTGAGAAGACCGACCTGCTGGACGCGGTGGGCAACACCACAAAGGCCGTCACCAAGGGCTATGCCATCGGTTCTGCGGGGCTGGCGGCACTGGTGCTGTTCGCGGCCTATACCACCGACCTGCGGCATTTCTTCCCGGCATTGTCCGACGGGGATTTGAGCAACGGAGAGGTCAGCTTCAGCCTTGAGAATCCCTACGTCATCGTCGGGCTTCTGCTGGGCGCGCTGCTGCCGTATCTGTTCGGATCGATGGGCATGACGGCGGTGGGCCGCGCGGCGGGCGACGTGGTGAAGGACGTGCGCGATCAGTTCGCCAGCGATCCGGGCATCATGGCAGGCACAAGCAAGCCGAACTACGCCAAGACGGTGGATCTGGTTACCAAGGCAGCGATCAAGGAGATGATCGTTCCATCGCTGCTGCCGGTGCTGGCCCCCATCGCGGTCTATTTCGTCATCACCCTGATCGCGGGTGAGGCGAACGGCTTTGCGGCGCTGGGCGCGTTGCTGCTGGGCGTGATCGTGGGCGGCCTGTTCCTGGCCATCTCCATGACAGCGGGCGGCGGCGCGTGGGACAACGCTAAGAAATACATCGAAGACGGCCATCACGGCGGCAAGGGCAGCGAAGCCCACAAGGCCGCGGTGACGGGCGATACCGTGGGCGATCCTTACAAGGACACCGCGGGCCCGGCCGTGAACCCGATGATCAAGATCACCAATATCGTTGCGCTGCTTCTGCTGGCGGCACTCGCCGCGGGTTGAACCCAGCCTTCGTGACGACCCCTGACCCCGCCCGGCACTGTCGGGCGGGGTTTTCTTTCATCCGCGTGAGCGGGCGAATGGCAGGTGGCCCGCGCGCAACAGGGCCGCGGCAATCGGGTGGTTGGCGTTAAGCGATCTGCCCTGCATCCGTTGACTGACGCCATGGCGGCGCGCAAGGGCCGCAGCATGGCTACCGTGGTTTCGTCTCCGACACCCGAGCAACTCGTTGCCGAGCTGGTGCTGCTTTTCAATCTGGAAGAGCGAGGCGGTGACAAGTTCATCGGCCGCCGCCTGAACGAAGGGTCCGGCCGCGTGTTCGGCGGGCAGGCGATCGCGCAGGCGCTGGTCGCCGCGCGCCGCACCGTCCCCGACGATCGCCACACCCATTCGCTCCACGCCTATTTCCTGCGCGGCGGAAGCGACGACCTGCCGATCGAATTTCGCGTAAAGCGCGATCTGGACGGGCGCAGCTTCACCAATCGGCGCGTGGTGGCCAGCCAGCAGGGCCAGCCGATTCTGAACCTGATCGCTTCGTTCCAGAAGCCGCAGGAAGGGCCGCATCATCAGCACGCCGTGATGCCCGATGTCGCCCCGCCTGAAGATCTGGAACCGGACGCCGTGCTTCGCCGCCGGTTCGCGGAAACCATGCCCGACGGCCCGCTGAAGAAGCTGATGCTGCGGCCCCGCCCCATCGACATACGGTCAGTGGAGCCGCGCAACTGGCAGTCTTCGGACGGGCGCGAACCCGTAGCGCATTGCTGGTTCCGCACCGTTGCCCAGTTGCCAGACGATCCGCCGATCCACCGCGCGGTGCTGGCCTATGCCAGCGATTTCCAGCTTCTCTCCACGGCGATCCGCCCACATGGGCTGAGCTTCCACAAGGGCGAGATCAAGGCCGCCAGCCTGGACCATGCACTGTGGTTCCACGACGCCTTCCGCGCGGACGAATGGCTGCTCTATGTGACAGACAGCCCGTGGTCGGGTCTCGCCCGTGGATTTGGCCGGGGGCAGATCTTCACGCGCGATGGACGGCTGGTGGCCAGCGTGGCGCAGGAAGGGATGATGCGGCTGCCGAAGAAGTAAGGCGCCGGCATTCTAGCCCCCGCCCGTCACCCTCTGGCGTGGTAGAAATCGTATACTGTCTGAGCGACCGCCGCACTGACGCCGGGCGCGCGTTGCAGGTCTTCCAGCGCCGCCGCCCGCACTTTGCCCGCAGTGCCAAAATGCAGCAGCAGAGCCCGCTTGCGCGCAGGGCCGATACCGGGAATCTCGTCCAGTGGTGAGGCGCTGATCGCGCGGCTGCGTTTATCGCGGTGAGCGCCGATCGCGTAGCGGTGGACCTCGTCACGCAGGCGCTGGAGATAGAACAGCACCGGCGAATTGACCGGCAGCATCTTTTCCCGCCCGTCCGGAAAGTGGAATACTTCTCGCCCGTCACGGCCGTGGTGCGGCCCCTTGGCCACGGCGATCAGCGGCACGTCCTCTATGCCCAGTTCCTCCAGCGCATCCTTCACGCTGGACATCTGGCCCTTGCCGCCGTCGATCAGCACCAGATCGGGCCAGAGGCCGCCGTCACGATCAGGATCCTCCTGCTGCGCGCGGGCGAAGCGCCGGGTCATCACCTCGCGCATCATGCCGAAATCGTCATCGGTCTGCGCGGTGCGGATGTTGAATTTGCGATACTGGTTTTTCAGAAAGCCTTCCGGCCCGGCGACGACCATCGCGCCCACGGCCTTCGTGCCCTGAATGTGGCTGTTATCGTAAACCTCTATGCGCTGCGGCACGTCCGCCAGTTCGAGGAATTCGGTCGTCTCGCGCAGAATCCGCGCCTGAGTGCCGCTTTCGGCCAGCCGCCGGTCCAGCGCCTCGGCCGCGTTGCGGCTGGCCTGCTGCATCAGCCGCCGCCGCGTGCCGCGCTGGGGAACGCTGATTTCGACCTTGTGCCCTGCCGCTTCCGCCAGCGCCTCTTCAAGCAGGGCGCGTTCGGGCAGTTCACGATCGACCAGGATCGTGCGCGGCGCGGGCACTTCTTCATAGAATTGCGCCAGCACGCGGGCCAGCACTTCGTCCTCCGCTACGTCCTGCGTATGGCTGGGAAAGAATGCGCGATGGCCCCAGTTCTGCCCCCCGCGCACGAAGAACGCCTGAATGCCCATCTGCCCGCCCTTGGCCGCCAGTGCGAAGACGTCGGCATTGCCGACCCCTTCCGCATTGATCGCCTGCGTGCCCTGAATGAAAGTTGCGGCGCGCAGCCGATCGCGCAGCGTGGCGGCGGTTTCGAAATCCAGCGCCTCTGCCGCCTGCTGCATCTGCGCCTCTATCTTGCGCTGCACCGCGCCCGATCGACCACCCAGGAAGTCCTTCGCCTCGCGCACCAGTTCAGCGTAGCCAGCCTGATCGATGCGCCCCACGCACGGGGCGGAACAGCGCCTGATCTGATAAAGCAGGCATGGACGGTCGCGGCGGGAGAAGAAGCTGTCGGTGCAACTGCGCAGCAGGAACAGCTTTTGCAGCGCATTGATCGTGGTGTTGACCGATCCGGCGCTGGCAAAGGGGCCGTAATAATCCCCCTTCGCTTTGCGCGCGCCGCGATGCTTCATGATGCGCGGAAAATCATGCCCGGCGCGCAGCAGGATGAATGGGAAGCTCTTATCATCACGCAGCAGCACGTTGTACGGCGGGCGGAACCGCTTGATGAGCTGCGCCTCCAGCAGCAGCGCCTCCGCCTCTGAATTGGTGGTGACGATTTCCATCGACCGGGTCTGGCTGACCATGCGTTGCAGGCGGCCTGGCAGGTTGGCGACCTGGGTATAGTTCGTCACCCGGTTACGCAGCGCCCGCGCCTTGCCGACGTAGAGCACGTCCCCGCGCGCATCGAGCATGCGATAGACACCCGGCTTCGGCTTCAACGTGCGAACGACCTCGCGGATCGCCGCCACACCTGTTTCGATATCCGGCTGCGAGGAGCCCTTTAGCGAATAGGTCGCGCGATCTTCATTGAAGCGTTCGGCGCCTTTCGGATGAGGCGGGGTTCCTGCGGGGCTGCGGGCCATTCACGCCAGATAATGCGGGCGGTCGCATCCGTCATCCCGCATGTCCCGCGACAGCGCGATTCGCTGTGGCTGATAGAGCGACTTGGTAAATCAAGGTTAATCCCGTAGATATCCACAAGAACGCCCACAGGCGATTCGTGATCCGCAAAGGGGACGCGGTCGATGAATCTGGAAGCAAGCGGTTCTGCCTTCACTGCCGGCCTGCAGGATTTCGACGAGGCCGATCGTCCGCGTGACGAGCATCCTGCCGTCGTGCTGCGCGATCTGGAAGGGCGGCGGCGGGCGCAGGCGCAAGTCATCGTATTCGCGAATGAGAAGGGCGGCGTCGGCAAATCCACGCTGGCGTTTCATTGCGCGGTGGCGCTGGCGCATGGCGGCGCGCGCGTGTTGGCGGTCGATTGCGACCGGCGGCAGCAGACGCTGAACCGTCTGTTCGAAGCGCGCGGCGGCACTGCCCGCACACTCAAGACAGCCCTGCCCACCCCGCGCCACCTGGTGCTGGACCGGCAGAGCGGCCCGCTGCTGATGCAGGAGATGGAGCGGCTGGGCGGCGACTGTGACTTCATCCTGATCGATCTGGCCGGATACGATTCCCCAACCGCGCGCCGTGCGATTGCGCTGGCGGATACCGTGGTGACGCCGGTCAACTGTTCACCGGCGGATCTCGACGCGCTGGGTTCCATCAATCCGGTCAGCGGCCGGTTCCGGCATGCCACCCCGTTCACCGATGTGGTCACGGCGCTGCGGGACGAGCGGCTGACGCGCGGTGGCGCCGCCTTTGACTGGGTAGTAGTGAAGAACCGCGTTCGTCATTGCGAACACCGCCTGCTGGCGATGGTGAACCGCAATCTGGGCACGATGGCGGAACGGCTGGGTTTCCGTGCCCTCGCCGGGCTGACTGAACGGGTTGGCTATCGCGACCTGCTGCCGTTCGGGCTGACACAGCTTGATCTGCGCCTGATCCCGGACCTTGCCGCACCGCGGGCGGCCAACTTGCGCGAATTGCGTGAATTGATCGAGGGGCTGCATCTGCGGATGCCCTGCCCCGCCGCGCGCCCGGCCCGCAGTGCGAAGCCGGAAGCCCCCGTGCTGGCCCATGCCGCGGAAAATTATCGCAGGGCGCTGCGTGAATCGGCTGCGCCGGGGATCACGGTAACCCCCTGACCGCCGCGCCCGCACGGGACGCGGCGATGGGTTTCCTCAGAACAGTTTGCGCAGTTCCAGCGAGACCGAACGACCGATCGGATCGACAAGGAACGGCTGATAACGCAGCGGAACCGTGCCGGTATCGTCGGTGATCCGCTGCCGCGCGTCGAACACATTGTCCACGCCCAGTGAAATGCGCGTATTCTTGAACAGCGGTGCCTTTTCGATCAGCGAAGTCTGCTGATTGAGATCGACGAAAGTCCGCAGATTCACCGTGGCATAATCGTTGAATTGCAGATTGGTGCTGCCCGGCAGGCCCGAACCGTTGATCCGCGACGAGCCGGTGTAGCGCAGGTTCACGTTGCCGCCGAAGCCCGCGTAGAACATGCCGCCGTTGAACTGCAACGAATGGCGCGGCTGGCCGCCACCCGACAGCGCATCGCCATCGAGCAGGTCGAGCAGCGGGCCACCGGACGCGATCAGAACCTCGTTCTTGATCTCGTAACTGTAGTTGAGATTGACGAACCAGCGCCCGCGGCCATCCTGACTGCCGCCGGGAGGCCCGAAGCCCGGGCCGCCGGGGCCACCCCCTGCCGGGGGACCACCCGGAGGCGGACCACCTGCCATAGAACCGCCCTGCGGCCCCGGACCTTCGCCGCCCGGACCGCGCCCGAAATCGGCGCTGCAGAACCGCGTCCGCAGTTGCGCGACACGTTCGGGATCGATCTTGCCGTCCGGCCCCTTGAGCCGTTCAACCATCTGCGGCGGAAGCGCGGCAAGCTGTTCTTCCGTGATCGCTGGCGGAGTTTCACCGTTCTTGCCGCACATCTGTTCGCGCATGGCGGCAAACCGTGCGGGATCGGCAGGCTGGAAGTTGGTATTGCAGATGCCGGTTCGCGCCTCTGCCCAACGCTCGGCATTGATCGTGCCGTCAGGATTGCGCAGCCGTTCCTGCAGTTGTTCAGGCATGGCGGCCAGATCTTCGGCAGTCGGAACTGTATTCGCGGCCTCAGGCGTGCAGAACCGCGTGCGGAGCTGCTGGAACGCCTGCGGGTTGAAACCGCCGCCCGGCCCACCATTGGCTTGTTGCCCCGGTCCGCCTGCCGGCCCCTGACCGCCATTGGCGGGAGCGCCGCCCTGCTGCCCGCCGGTGGCCTGCCGCATCATCGCAAACGGATTGTTCGCCTGCTGCGCCGCCGCCGCTTCGGGCCGGGCCTTACCAAACGGGCCGGTGAAATTGAGCCCGACCTGAATGCGCTGCGAATCCTGCTGCGCCAGCGTTACCGGGCGCTGATCCACCTGGGTGATGCTGCCGCTGACGGGATCGCGTTGCACACGGCCGGGGAACGCCGCCTCGATCGTGGGCGTGAGAACCGGTAAGCCAGAGGCGATATCTTCCGCATGGTTCTTGATGAATTCGATCCGGAAGCGGGCCTGCTGGATGGCGGAGGCGAACTCCGGCAGTTCCCAGTCCATCCCGATGCGCCAGTCCTGTTGGGTGGCGGCCGGCAACCCGGCGTTGCCGCCGCTGATGACCGTGGCCAGCACCGTTTCGCTGCGCGCAAGGTCATAGACCTGCACGTTGTAAGTCGCGATTTCGGGATTGCCGAGTTGCGACAGCGAAGGGGCCACATCGCGCGTGGTGCGATTGACGGTGAAGTTCAGCCGCTCCGTCGGGCGCCAGTTGAAACCGGCGGACCAGTCGGTCAGCGTGCCGAAATCCGAAAGGTGATCGACCCCGGCCGAAAGGTTGAGATTGAGATCGCCGATGGCGGCGCCGAAATCCTCGCGCCTGCTGGTGATCGGGATGCCGACGTTGACGCCCGCATTGGCGTTGCCCCGCTTCAGCTGCGTTTCCACGCCAAGGTTGCGAGTGTCGTTGCTCTTGATGTTGGTATAGTCGTAACCCCCATCGAAAGTGACGTTGACGCCGCCGCCCGGCAGCCAGACCGGCCGGCTGTTGGCGGTAAGCTTGCTGGTCGCCGTGTCGGAACGGGTATTGGCGCGGTCAAAGCCAGCATCGGCCACGTCCGGCAGATCACCATCCAGCGCCAGCGTGCCAGCCGCCGCGGCAGCTACCAGTGCACTGGTATCCGCCCGACGCGCGATCAGGCTGCGCGTATCCGCACGGTTAGCATCCACTGTGGCGGTAACCTGCCAGTCGCCAATGCCGGTATTGAGCGTGCTGCCCAGAGAATAAGTCGTGGTGCGACGATCTACCGTCAGCGGATCATCCCCGTTGAGCGTCCGCACGACGCTGTCAGTGCCATCACTGAGCACAACCGTATCGAGACCCTGATAGCTGAGACTGTCGCTCCGCTCGAAAGCGGCGTTGAGGCTCAGCGAAGTACCGGTGGCGATGCGCGTGGCGAAGTTGCCAGTCGCCTGAATTCCTGCGGAATCGCTGACAAGGCTGCGATATTCCGCCGGATGGGGATCACCGGGCACGACAGGATCAACCGACTGGTTCACCCCCCGCTCCGCCTCTGTCAGCAGGCTGGAGTTGTTCCATTCGAGATTGAAGTTGAGGCGGGAGTCACCCATCAGCTGAAGATAGGTGCCCTCCACTTCCTGCGTCGAATAGCCGCCCGCCCAAGGCTGGCCATATTCAACCTCCAGCTCTCGGCTGGAGTAGTTGCGCTTCATCACGAAGTTCACCACGCGCTGATCGGCCGAGTAGCCGTAACGCTGAGCGACTTCCTCCGGGAAAACCTCCACCTTGTCGATCGCTTCAGGTGGATAGGAACGCAGTTCGCGGAAGCTGGAAACGCGCATCCCGTTCACCAGGATCACCGGGAAACCGCCCCCACGGCCATTCACCTGCGAACCGAGCGCGGAAATAAGATCGGCGATAGAACCTGCGCCATAAGCGGCGATATCTGCTTCGTTCAGTTCCAGAACCGGCGGCACCGGCGAATCCAGCTGGCCACGCAGCGACTCCGCGATGACCAGAATCTCGCTGTCGCTGAACTCATCGGTTGAATCAGAACCTTGAGCGTCGTCCTGCGCCATCACCATGCCCGGAACGGCGAACGAAAGAGCTACGGACAGCGCAAACAGGCTGGTAGAAGGGCGTTTTCGCACTCTATTTATATTCCCTCAGTCAGAAGACAGACCTGCCCCCATGGCGTGCTGCATCGCGGCAAGCCCCAATGGAGGCAAGGCGCGAAGCGTATTAAAGTGTCGCAGATGTATGCCGCCTGTCGGCTGCGCACATATCCCGCCCGGCCTCATTTACCGTCGCGTCTTTCCTTTTTCCTATTCAGGAGCTATGGGCCGCGCCCTGCACTCCCTCTAGTAAAGGAAACGATTACTGCATGGCGAAAGAAGAACTCCTCGAGATGCGCGGCAAGGTAGTGGAACTGCTGCCGAACGCGATGTTCCGGGTCGAGCTCGAAAACGGCCATGAAGTTCTCGGTCATACCGCTGGCAGGATGCGCAAGAACCGCATCCGTGTATTGGTGGGCGACGAAGTGCTGTGCGAACTGACGCCTTACGATCTGACCAAGGCGCGCATTACCTATCGCTTCATGCCCGGCCGGGGCGGACCCGGCCCGCAATAGCATTCGATGGGCGTGACCGCCCCTCAACTAATCCTTGCCTCGGCCAGCCCCCGGCGGCGCGATTTGCTGGCGCGCCTTGGGGTGGAACCCTTGCGCGTGGTCGAGACGAATATCGACGAGAGCCCCCGCGCGGCTGAATTGCCGCGGATCTACGCCGCCAGAATGGCGCGCGAAAAAGCAATCGCCGGTTCCGACCCTGCTGCTCACATCCTTGCGGGGGATACCGTAGTCGCCGTGGGTCGCCGCATCCTGCCCAAGGCGGAAGACGAAGCCACTGCCCGTCGCTGTCTGGAACTGATGTCGGGCCGCCGCCACCGGGTGTTCTCTGCGGTCGCGCTGCTGTCGCCCGACGGTACGGTGCGGGAACGGATCAGCGAGACGCAAGTGCGTTTCAAGCCGCTTTCGACCGAGGAAATCCGTGCCTATCTGGCAGGCGGTGAATGGCATGGAAAGGCCGGAGGCTATGCCATTCAAGGGAGTGCCGAGGGGCTGATCGCATGGATTTCGGGCAGCCATTCGGGCGTCGTCGGCCTGCCGCTGTTCGAAACGCGGGCCCTGTTGAAGAACGCGGGCTTCCCTCTTGGCTGAATGGTTGATCGAGGAAGGGATCGCGGAACATCGCGCGGTCCGCCTTGAAGGTGATGCGATCGCCGAGGCACGCATCCACTGGCCCGGCGAACTGATCGCGGGCACGGTCGCCGATGCCGTGCTGGCGTCTCGCACGCGCGGATCGACGCGTGGCACGGTGCGCTTCCCGGGCGGCGAGGAAGCACTGGTGGACCGGCTGCCCGCATCGGCAGCGGAGGGCGCGGCGATCCGTGTCGAAATCACCCGTCCGGCCTTGTCGGAACACGGGCGGCGCAAGCTGGCCCGGGCGAGGCCGAGCACTTCGGCGCCGGTAAGCCCAACCCTTGCGGAGCAGTTGCGGGACGAAGGGCATGACGTGCGGCAGGTGCGGCGCTTTCGCACAAGCGACTGGGACGAGTTGATTGCAGAGGCCTTTGCGGGCGAGGCTTCGTTCCCGGGCGGTGCGCTGGAATTCAGCCCGACCCCGGCGATGTTGCTGGTGGACGTGGACGGCACGCTGGATGCGCGCGCTCTGGCGCTGGCAGCGGTGCCTGCACTGGCCGACGCGCTGCTCCGGTTCGACTGCGGTGGTTCCATCGGCGTCGATTTCCCCAGCCTTGCGGCCAAGGCTGACCGCAAGGCGGTGGATGAAACGCTGGCGGAGGCGCTGGCAGGATGGCCGCATGAGCGCACGGCGATGAACGGCTTCGGCTTCGTTCAGATAGTGACCCGGATCTCGCGCCCGTCGCTGCTGCATCGAGCCACCTTCCGGCGGACGGCGATGGCCGCGCGACTGTTGCTGCGCCGTGCCGAGGCACTGGAGGGAGCGGGTGCGCTGCTGCTGGCGGGCCATCCGGCGCTGGAGGCGGAACTGACGCCCGACATATTGGCGCAAGCCGCCCGGCGCACAGGGCGCGAGTTGCGCTGGGAGGCGCGCCCCGCCCTTGCCATCGAGGCCCCGCAGGCCCAACTCGTGCCCCTATGACCAATCGCCCCTGCCCGATCTGCAAGAAGCCCCGCAGCGCGGATTTCGCGCCATTCTGTTCCAGCCGGTGCCGCGATCGCGACCTCGCGCAGTGGTTCGGCGATGGCTATGCTGTGCCGGGCCCGCCCGCCGATCCGGAAGACATTGCACGCGAACAATGATGGGGTCTTGCCAAGCGCGCGCCCCTTCGCCATAGGCCCCCTCTCCAACGCCCGGCAGGCCGATGAACGACTGCCCGGATACCTGCCCAGGTAGCTCAGTTGGTAGAGCATGCGACTGAAAATCGCAGTGTCGGTGGTTCGATTCCGCCCCTGGGCACCACTCCCCCTTCCGATCAGTTTGTGCTGGCTCAAGGACCGGCGCTTCCGGTAAGCCTAGTCAGGTCTTCACCCGACGGAGGAGCCGGACATGACGCAGACTTTCAAACACGCCATCATCGTCTGTCATCCCGAGGAAAAGAGCTTCACGCTTTCCATGGCGCAGCGATATGCCGAAGCGGTGCAGGCGCTGGGGCAGGAAGTGGTTCTGCGCGATCTCTACCGCATGGAGTTCGACCCGGTGCTGCGCGCCGATGAGCGGCAGGGTGAGCCGGGCAGCGACGTGGCGAAGGAATGGGGCGTGCTGGGCAAGCCTGATGTGTTCGTGCTGGTCTATCCGATCTGGTTCGGCACCCCGCCCGCGATGCTGAAAGGCTATATCGACCGGGTGTTCGGCGCCGGGCGCAACCGTGGCTGGGGTGGCGAAGGTGGCACCAGCGAGCTGCTGGCAGGCAAGCGGCTGGTATCGCTGACCGCGTCGGGCAGCATGAAGGCGTGGCTGTCAGAGAAAGGCGTCCTCGGTTCTCTGCGGACGGTTTACGACCGCTATTTCTCCGAAGTGTTCGGGTTCGAGGAAACGCACCGCTATCACTTCGACGGTGTGACCCCCGATCTGCCCGAACGCGACGTGGCCATGCACCTGCACGCGGTGGAGAATGCCGCGCGGGAAGTGATGGCGCGGATGGCACTGGCTTCTCGCGACAGGCCCGCGCCGGAGTAGCGTTTTACGTCTGCACGCAATCCAGAGCGGGGATTATTACACCCTGGATTGCGAGCGATGACGGGGTTTCAGGCACCGATCAGCGATGCGGGACCATCCCGAAGGGCAATTCGCTGTTCCACGCCTGCACCTCTGTGATCTTGCCGCCTTCGAAGCGGAACAGTTCCACCACCTGATAGGTCAGCGGATAGCCGCTGCCCTTGGCCGGCACATCCTCAAACGTGCGATAGATAATCAGTCCGCGTGCCTCGTCCACGGCCAGCACCTCCCGATCGCGCACGCGTTCTATCGAGGCGAGGCCGGGACCGGAGAACGACGGCGCACACTCACCGAGGTCCTGCCCGTTGACGAACCAGCGGCAATTGTCGGCCAGCCCCTGCGGCACCTGTCCGGGGTTGCCGAAAGCAGCGTAGAACCGTTCCGCCCCGGCCCGCATGGCCGCGTCCGTAGTGCGGCGGGCAGCGGGAAGCGTGGAATACTGCGGCGCGCCGTTCGGTTCCGCATAGGGCATGCCGTATTCCTTGCGACGGATAACAGCATCGATGTTGTCGATCTGCCTGCCCGCGCTACGCACAGTGATCGCCGCCCAAGCGGGCTGGCCATGTTCCTCTATCCGACCGACCCACACGCCATTGCCGGTTCGCGCGTCGGCGACCACCAGCGGGGCTGAATCGACAGCGGTGACGCCTTGCCAGATCCCCTCGTTCACGCGGATGCCGACGCTGTTTTCGGCATAACCGACCTTATCCGCCCACGGCAGCGTGGCCCACTGTCCGCGCACCGGATAGGCGCTCATCACCGCCTGGGTATTGGCGGCAACGCAAGCCGTATCGCAAGCCGCAGGATCGGGCCGCGCGGCGGGCGGCGAGGCATGTGGGCCCCAGAACGGGTTGTTCATGAAGTAGGGAACGTACGTAAACACCGCCTCGATCCGCTGGATTTTGGCGTCCTTGATGCGGAATGCCTCCAGCAACGTGATCGAGTTGGGCCATTTGAGCGCGGTGCGCATTTCGCGCCCGTTGGTCAGCAGGTAACGATCCCACTCGTTCGCATGATCGAAGAAACCGCGCCCTACGGCAACGCCGCGTTCCTCATCCACGATGAAGAAATCGCGCCGCACGCGCTTGTTGATGCGGTAGATGCCGAGTTCGAACTGTTCGCGGCAGCCGCTGGCGATGGCCGTCGCATTGCCCGCCCCGCTGGCCCCCGGCGTCGGAGCTGTGGTGGAGATGCCGTTTTCCAGCCGCCCGCAATCTTCGGAGAACGGGGCGAAGACCTGCCCGTCGTTCACCTCCACCGTGTCGAAGTAGGAATCAGCGATGGCGAGCATGCGTTCGCGGCTGCGGCGCTGTTCAGGCGGCAGGATTTGGTTGAATTCGGCATCGTGGACCATGTTTTCCACGTCACCGAAGGGCGCCGGTAGCGCGGTCTTGCGGTGGACCACCGTTTCGATCTCATCAATCGCGCCGTTGCTGACATGGATGCGCACGGCATAGATCGCGGGCTGGCCGTTTTCCTTAACCGAGCCGAACCATGCGGCGTTGCCGGTGCTGGGATCGGCCGCTTCCAGCCCTTCCGCATCCACGGCAGTCACGGTGTTCCAGAGGCCCGTGCCGACGGGGATGAACACGTTGTTTTCCGTGAAGCGCACATTGTCCGCCAGCTTGACCAGCGAAGGATCGCGCGCGGTGAGCGCCTTCATGTGATCGCGCAGCAGGTCGATCAGGCATTCGCGATCGCAGGCAGGAATACGAACCGCACTGTCTTCCCCCGGTGCCTGAGCCGCGAGCGGAACGGCCGCCAGTGCAAGCGCAGCGACGGCAGGCAAGCTGACGAGGGCGCGGATGGAAATGCGGCGATCAGTCATGTGGTCCTCCCAAAAATGTGCCCCGGTGTTGACGCAGAACCAGGGTTGTAAGCCCCAAGACAGGGGGCCTGTTCTATCCGTAAATCCGCCGCTTTCGCGCGATCCCATGTGGACTTCTTGTGATGGTCCATTGGCGGGATCGCTGCGGCGGCATTTCATCCCTTCAACAATGACGCATGGCTGGCGATGTAGGAAAGTTCATTCCTACTTCGCCGATGCGTCCTGATAATCCTCGTTACCGCGCGCGATCAGATAGGCGTGGATCGCCTCTGCCTGTGCGGGTGTGAGAAGATCGGCAAAGCTGACCATGCCGCGATCCGCCAGTGTGCCCTTGAGCACGATGTCATTGAACGCAGCGTGGGATTCGGCGGTCATGAACCGCAGATCCTTCACCCCGCCGGACGCGTTGTCACCATGGCAGCGGTTGCAGCCGGTCTGGGCGAATAGCGCCCTGCCCTCGCTGACCTGAGCTTCCGACGCGCGCAGCATCGGCGGGCGGGCCAGCGTGCTGGGCGGCGGCGGCGGGGGCAGCGTGACGCCGGTAGCGCCCAGCTTGAACACCAGCAGCTTGGCCGTGGAGGTCTGGAACGGGCCGAGATTATAGACCGGCGATCCGCCCCATCCGGCATTGATGGCAATGTATTGTTCGCCATCGATCATGTAGGTGATCGGCCCGGCCACCGGGGCCTGATCGATATCCATTTCCCACAGTTTCGCGCCGTTATCCGCGCGATAGATCGCCAGCGTCTTGTTGATCGTGCCCTGGACCAGCAGGTTGCCCGCCGTCGCCAGCACGCCGCCTGATCCGGGGTGCGGATAGGGGACGCGCCATGCCTCTGTCTGCGTGGCGGGGTTCCACGCCAGCAGATATCCCTTTTCCTTCTCGTTCGCTTCCTGCTGCAACCGGGCGCGCAGTTCCGGCATGTTGCCGTAAGCCTGCCCGCTGTTGGAGCGATGGTGGACGAAGTTGAACGCGCCATCTTCTGCCCGCGTATAGATGGACGGCTGTTCCTGCGCGGCGAAATACATCAGGCCGGTGATCGGGCTGAAAGCCATCGGGTGCCAGGTATGGCCAGCCAGCCAGCTAGGGCTCATCAAATGCGGCGTGGTGGTATTGTGCGCGCCGGGCATCAGCACGGGGCGGCCCGTCGCCATGTCGATGTGGCTGGCCCAGGTATTCTCCGAAACGTAGCTTTTGGCGGAGATCAACTGGCCGGTTACGCGGTCCAGCACATAGAAGAACCCGTTCTTCGGCGCCTGCATCAGCACCTTGCGCTGCTGGCCGCCGATCTGGATATCCGCCAGCGCGATGGGCTGGGTGCAGGTGTAATCCCAGTCTTCTTCCGGCACCATCTGGTAGTGCCATTTGTATTCGCCGCTGGTGGCATCGACCGCGACGATGGAACACAGGAACAGGTTGTCGCCCTTCCCGTCACTGCGGAAATGCCACATGTGCGGGCTACCGTTGCCGGTGCCGATATAGACCAGGTTGAGATCCGGATCGTAGGCGAAGCCATCCCACGCGGTGCCGCCACCGCCGTATTTCCACCATTCACCGAACCATGTCGGCTCTGCGATTTTCATCGCGGAATCGCTGGCTTCACCATCGGGCCCGTCAGCCGGGTTGCCGGGGACGGTGTAGAACTTCCACAGACGCTTGCCCGTTTCGGCATCGTAAGCGACCACGAAGCCGCGCACGCCGTAATCCGCGCCGCCGTTGCCGATCACCACCTTGCCATCATAGACGCGCGGCGCACCGGTGATGGAATAGGTGTTGAGCAGCCCTTCCGTTTCGAACGTGTGTTCCGACCACACTTCCTTGCCGGTCTTCGCATCGACGGCGATCAGGCGGCCATCCAGCGCGCCGATGTAGATCTTGCCGTTCCACGCCGCGATGCCGCGGCTGGAGGGGCCGCAGCAGGCCAGCCGCGCCCATTCCGGCCCGACCTTGGGATCATAGGTCCACAGCTTGCGCCCGGTCTTGCCATCATAGGCGGTGACGATGTTGTAGATGCTTTCGTTATAAAGCACCCCATCGACCACCAGCGGGGTGCCCTGCACGCCGCGATAGGTTTCCAGATCGTCGAACCATGCCAGGCCGAGCTGGCCGACATTATCCGCGTTGATCTGGGTCAGCGGGCTGAAACGCTGTTCACCCCATGTGCGACCATGCGACTGCCAATCGCCGACATGGGCCGGGGCATCCGCAGCACGCATGGTGGCGCCAGTGACATGAGCGGGTGTCTCGTTGGCGAAAGCGCCAGCCGCGAGAACCGCGCCGAGAACGATCGCAGTCGCCGGTTTCCAGCGCCTGCCCTTCAGACGCAACGTATCAAACATCATCCAGTCCCATCCGGTGTATTTGCGGAGTGGGATAAAGCCCGCAACGCGAAAGGAAAGCCCGGAAACCGCGTGAGGACAGTTTCCGGGCGCTTCTAGCTTCAGAAGTTGCGGCGAACCGTCAGCGCGTATTCACGCGGACGACCCGGCTGGGCCGCGGCATAGGAAGTGACGATCTTGTTCAGGTAATAGAACTTGTCGAACAGGTTGGTCGCCTCCAACGACACGCTCCAGTCGTCCTCGGCCGAACGGAACGTCAGCCGGGCGTTGACCAGATCGTAGGCATCGACCTTGGCGATGTCGGTGCAGGCGAAGTTGCCGCAGTATCCCGGCGTGTGGTTGACGTCGATGCGCGGCGTCAGCGTGCCGGCGTTGCCCACCGGGAACTCGTACTGCGCGCCGATCGCCCACTTGAACCGACCGATGCCCGGACGGCTCGCCCCGGGGACGATCTCGTTGGTCGTGACATAAGGCGTCCCGAACTCGAAATCGTTGAGGCTGGCCGAAGCATCGATGGACAGGCCAGCAATGGGCCGCGCCGAAACTTCGAGCTCGAAGCCCTTCAGCTTGGCATCGCCGAGATTGATGTACTGGCCGCACAGGCCCGGCGTGCCCGGCAGGCCCGTGAGCGGATCGCCGTTTTCATCCACGCAGATCTGCGGCGTGCCCTGATAGCCGATGAAGTCCATGTAATAGACGTCGCCGTTGACCCGCAGGCGGCGGTCGAACAGCTGCGTCTTCAGACCCACTTCATAGGACCGGACGTTTTCCGTGCCGAAGCCCAGAACCTGTTCCGGGAAGTACGGCCGTGGGGTGATGCCGCCGCCCTTGAAGCCGGTGGCGAACTGGGCATAGGCCATCACGTCGGGCGTGATCTTGTACGATGCTGCCGCGCGGTAATCGACGATCGTGCCCTCGAACGTGCCGACCCGGCCGTTGAGCGGATTGGCCGGATTGCTCAAAGGTTCAAACGGATCGCCGCTGCCGTCGAAGGCGAAGCGGCCAAACAGGTAGTCCTTCTTCTCGTGCGTCACGCGCAGGCCGCCTTCCAGCGTCAGCGCATCGGTCAGTTCCCACGACACGTTGCCGAAGCCGGCGATCTGGTAGAGATCGACCACGTCGTCGTTGATGAAGGCGAAAGTCGGCTGCGATGGCGTGCCGAAGCCACCGAACGGCGTGTCGTTCTTGTTGTAGTAGCGGGTCTGCTGATCGAAGTAGATGCCGCCCACGGTGAAGTGCACGGTATTGTCTACCAGGCTGCCCGACAGGCGCAGTTCCTGGCTGAACTGCTCGTGCTCCATCAGCTGCTGTTCCTGGATGAACACGACGGGCGATCCATCGTTGTCGTCACCAGCGAGGCTGTCGTATTTGCGGTATCCGGTGATTGACTTGAGCGCGAGGTTGCTGCCCAGATCGATGTCCACCGTGCCCGCAACGCCCCAGCTTTCCAGCCGCGTCTGCGGATCGACCTGGAACGGGCCGTTCGGCTGATCCGGTGCGCCCGATGGACCGGCGGCGGACCAGGTCACGCCCGGATCGTAGAAGTTGGCGTAAGTGATGAACGGATCGTTGAACACCGTGTCGCCCCGGTTCGCGCCATAGGGCACGAAGCGATTGTCGTAAGGCACGCCCTGATACGACAGCGGCCATGCGTTGGTGCCCGCCTGCAGCAGCGTGGTCGCCTGGGTTTGCGCCTTGTCGAGCGTGTAGTCGCCGACGACGTTGATCTCGACGCCCGCGCCCGCCAGCCAGCGCAGCGATCCGCGCAGCGCCTTGACGTCCGTGTCGCCGAGCTCACCCAGCTTGCAGTCGTCGCCATTGGCCATCGAGGTCAGCGCGCCCGACACGACATAGGGATCGTCCGGGTGGGTGCAGGCATAGTCCAGCCGCGTGACGTGGCCGTCGCGCTGCTTGTAGAGGCCCGAAATGCGCGCGAACAACTGGTCGGGGACGAGCGTGAAATCGGCACTGGCCTTGAAGTCGATCCGGCCCATGTTGCCCACGGTCGCTTCAACGTAGCCACCCTCGCCATCGGGCTTGCGCGAATAGAGCTTCAGCGCGCCGCCTTCGGAGTTCATGCCCGCCAGCGTGCCCTGCGGCCCGCGCAGGATTTCAATCCGGTCGAGATCCATCAGGTCGAAGATGGAGGCCGTGACCGTGGCGAAATAGACGTCGTCGATATAGATGCCCACGCCCGGTTCGACCGAGGGGCTGATGTCCGCCTGACCGAGACCGCGAATGAATGCGCTCATCGACTTGCCGTAGCCGGCCACGCCGGGCTGAAGCTGAAGGCTCGGCACCTGGGCCGTGATATCCGACAGCCGCGTCTGGCTGCGCGCTTCTAGCTGGTCGCCGGTCACCGCCGTAATGGCGAGCGGCGTATCCTGCACGTTCTGCTCGCGGAACTGTGCTGTCACGATGATCTCGTCCGTGCGCTCGCTGGCATCCGCTTCCTGCGCTGCCGCCGGGCCGGCCGCGATGGCTGCACTAATCGCCAGCACCGCGAACGACGCGCTGAGGCGCAGCGACGCCGGAAAACTTGCTCGAATCATATCCAATCCTCCCCTTGCCTTCCCTGCGCCGCCCGGAGGTTCTTTGTCCTCGGTTGCGAACGCTGGCAGACGCGGTGCCTACTGCAATCGCGTCAGGAAGAAAGGAGGTGACCGATAGAAACAGTTGTTTCGATCAACGAATTGTACCGCTGTGTGGCTATCGCGCAATATCGGCCGGGGGGCTTTTCAGGGGCGCAGGGGGCCCTATCATCGCCCGCACGGACGGGGGTAACCGTGCCGAATCGACTGGGAGATCAGGAATGCGGAAAGTGGACGGGGTGCGCGCTGGTATGAGGGCGATCGGGGCGACCGGGGCCTTGTGGCTGGCGGCCTGCGCCACGGTGACGCCGGCATCCGCGCCCGCCGATATCCGCATCGCGGGGGAGCGTGTGTTCCCGGAAAGCATCACGTCCGATGCGGCAGGCAATATCTATGTCAGCAGTTCGGCCGGGATGATCTATCGCGCCACCGCTGGTGCAAAAACGGCGGAGCCGTGGATCAGGCCTTCCGCCGAAAATGGCCTGACATCGCTGTTCGGCGTGCTGGCGGATGATACGCGGGGCCTGCTGTGGGCGTGCAACAACCCGCCCTTTGGCGGACCGCCGCAGCCGGGTGCGAAATCGGCGCTGAAGGCGTTCGACCTGAAAACCGGCGCGCTGAAGGCCAGCTATGACTTCCCCGGAGAGGGGCCGTTTGCCTGCAACGACATTTCCGTGGGCCCGCGCGGCACGACTTTCGCCACCGATACCTCTGGCGGGAGGATTTTCGCACTGGCGCCCGGTGGCAAGGAACTGACGCTGTTCGCCGCCGACCCGACGCTGGTGGGGATCGACGGGATCGCCTTTTCCGAAGACGGCACGATGTACATCAACAACGTGCGCGAAAACACGGTACAGCGGGTCAATCGCAACGGAAACAGCTATGCCGGGCTGACCACGCTGACGCTGAGCCAGCCGATCGGGGGCCCCGATGGCCTGCGCCATGTCAGCGGCAACCGTTTCCTTCAGGCAGAGGGATCGGGCAACCGCGTGACCTATGTCGATATCGACGGTGACAAGGCGACGATTACGCCGGTGAGGACAGAACTCGATTCCTCCCCCGGCGTTACGCATCACGCGGGCGTGGGTTATGCGACAGAGGGCAAGATCCGTTACATGTTCGATCCGTCGCTGCGCGATCAGGACCCCGGCCCCTTCATCGTCCGCGCATTCCCGCTGCCCTGAGGCCCACTGCCCTGAGGAGTGAGCGCAGGCCCCGCTTTCCGTTCGCGCGGGTTTGCGCCACTATGGCCCGGATAAGAGAGGGTATCGCTGGGAGGCGGGGCTGATGGACAAGGGAAAGGCACTTTCCCCAGCGCGTAGCTGGTGGGCGATCTTCATTTTCATGATCGCCCTGATGTTCAATTATCTGGACCGGCAGCTGATGACGCTGCTGATCACGCCGATCAAGGCGGACTTCGACCTGTCCGACACGCAGATAAGCCTGCTGATCGGGTTCGCCTTCGTGCTGTTCTATGTGCTGGCAGGTATCCCGATGGCGCGGTTCATCGATCGCGGACCGCGCAAGTGGATCGTGGCATCGGCCATCGCTTTCTGGAGCGTGATGACCGTCGCCTGCGGCCTTGCCCGCAATTACTGGCAGTTGCTGTTCGCGCGGATGCTGGTGGGCGTGGGCGAAAGCTGCAACGCGCCCGGCACTTATTCGATGACCAGCGACATGTTCCCGCGTGAGAAGCTGGCCCGGCCGATCTCCGTCATCGGCATAGGCACGGTGGCGGGCAGCGGCATGGCGCTGCTGGTGGGTGGGTGGCTGATCACCTGGCTGACCGGCATCGGGCCGCAGACCTTCCCCGTGGTGGGCACGCTGAAGCCGTGGCAGATGACCTTCATCATCGTCGGCCTGCCGGGCGTGCTGTGGGCCCTGCTGCTGCTGGCCACGGTGCCAGAACCACCGCGCCGCGAAACGGCGGGCGCCACAGCGCCCAGCTTCCTGGCCACCACCGGCTATCTGTGGGCACACAGGCGCGCATTCGGCCCCATGTTCCTGGCCAACGGGATCAAGGCCATGCTGAGTTTTGGCGTGACGGTGTGGTCGCCGGTCTTCTTCGAGCGCAAGTTCGGATACGCGCCGGGCGAGCCGGGGCCGATACTGGGCGTGATGTCGCTGATCGTATCACCCATAGGCCTGATACTGGGCGGCTGGCTGGCCGAACGCATGGCAGCGGCGGGGCGCAAGGACGCCAACATGCGGATGGTCTATCTCGTCACCATTCCGCTGATCCCCGTCGCGATCGCGTTCCCGCTGGTGGATCAGGCGTGGCTGGCCTTCATCCTGGTCGGAACGTCGCTGTTCCTCGGCTCGCTGGGTTCAGGCCCGGCCAATGCGGCGATTCAATCCGTGACGCCGGGGCGGATGCGCGGGACCACCACGGCGATCTATATCGCGATCTACAACCTGATCGGATACGGGCTGGGCCCGCTGGTGGTCGGATGGTTCAACGATCACGTTTTCGGCGAAGCGGGCATCGCCAGTTCGATGGTGGTGCTGGCGCTGGTTTCAGGGCCGGTGGGCCTGCTGTTCGCCTGGCTTTCGCTGAAACCCTATGCGCGTGAGATGGAGGCAGCGGAAGCGCGCGGCGACTGAGGGAACTGGCAGCTTGTGTAGGTGCCATTACGCTATATATGGCGGGATATAGATACAACTGAACGGAACCTGCCGCCATGCTTCGCCTGCTTGCCCCCGCGCTGGCCCTGACCCTTCTGGCGCAGCCATTGGCCGCGCAGGAACATGAGCATGCGACGTGCGAGGCGGGGACGGTTGCGCTGCCGGCCGACCTTGCCGGGTGGAACGATCGCCAGCCGATGAACGCGGGGACACGCGAAAACAGGCTGGAAACGGCCGCGCTGGTGTTGGGTCAAGCTTACGACACGACACTGTCGCGCACCCCTGATGTGCGTTATATCGTGCGACCAGAAAAGCCGGGTGGTTCAGTAAGTTATGGCGGGATTTTCGCGCTGGATGTGACTGAAGCGGGCACTTATCGCGTGGCGCTGGGGTCCGCCGCGTGGATAGATGTCGTACGCGGAGAGACGGTGATCCAGTCCGGCAAGTTTGGCCACGGGCCTGACTGCACGGGTGTGCGCAAGATGGTGGAATTTGCTCTGGAGCCGGGCCGTTATGTGATCCAGATCGCGGCCAATGGGCAGGCGGATCTGCCCCTGCTCGTCAGCCGCCTTAACTGATCCCCATGCGCGGCGTGACTGCCGCCCTGCTGGCGCTTTCCGCGCTGATTGTGGGCACGGCTGCTTCCCGTCCGGCCGAATGGCGCTGGAACCTGCCCGAGGGCGTGGCCCCTCCCCCCGTTCCTGCCGACAATCCGATGAGCGTGGCGAAAGTGGAACTGGGGCGGCGGCTGTTCCACGATGCCGACCTGTCGATCGACGGCACGATGTCGTGCGCGACGTGCCATTCGCAGCGGCGCGGCTTTGCCGACCGCACCAGCACACGCCCCGGCGTTCACGGCGACCCCGGCAAACACAACGTGCCGGGACTGGCCAACGTGGCCTATCTGACGCCGCTGACATGGGCCGACCCGCGCCAGACACGGTTGCAAGAACAAGCACTTGTGCCCGTTTTCGGAGACCATCCGGTAGAAATGGGAATGAAGGGGCAAGAGGCGGAACTGGCGCGCCGGCTGGGCGGCGACAGGTGCTATCGCCGGATGTTCCGTGCAGCCTTCCCCGAAACGCGTGGGCGGATCGATGCAGAGGCTGTGGCGAAAGCGCTGGCCGCTTTCCAGCGAACCATGCTGTCGTTCAACAGCGCTTACGATCGCTACCGGCGGGGAGAAAGTGGCGCTGCACCATCTTCCGAAGCACTGGCTGGCGAAGGGCTGTTCACCCGCCACTGCACCGCGTGCCATGCGGGTGAGAACTTCACCGACCAGCGGTTCCACGCGCTGTCGCACGGTGCGACAGCGACGGACGGCGGACTGGGCGAAATCACTGGTTTGACGGAAGATCATGGGCGGTTCCGCACGCCCGGCTTGCGCAACGTGGCACTGAGCGGCCCTTACTTCCATGACGGTAGCCTGGAAACGATAGCGGAAGCGATCGCGCAGCATGGGGGCACCGTGCCCGCCTTCAGTGAGGTGGAACGGGACGCTCTGCTGGCGTTTCTGGATACGCTGACGGATCAGGATTTCGCCAGCAATCAGAGCTTTGGCTATCCGGAAAAAGCGTGCGGTAAACCACTATTATAGGATCAAAAAGAAAGGCCGGCCCGCATTTGCGAGCCGGCCTTCCGGAACCGGGTGCCCCGGGGGAATGAGGAGAGGATATTCCCGGGGGGCGCTTTGCCCGACTGGATCAGAAATCGAACCGCACGGTGCCGCCCCAGGTACGCGGATCGCCCGGCACACCTGCGATCAGGCCGGTGTTGCTGGGGCCGAAATTGAGCTGTTCGAAATACTCGGTATCGAACGCGTTGCGCACCCAGCCGTAGATGTTGAACCCGCTGTCGCCCCGGAAACCGATGCGGAAGTTGCTGAGTTCATAGCCGTCGATCCACGTGTAGATCGAAGGCGACGGGTTGGACGAGAAGTTCGAACGATAGCTGCCATCATACCCGATGTAGAACTGGCCATCGTTACCGAACAGGTTGAACGGCGCATTCGCCTCTATACCGTAAGACAGCGCCCACTTCGACACGCCCGGCAGGACCTGACCCGACACGTCGCAGTTTGCCGGGCTGAGCGATCCGGGAACGCCCGCAGCCCCAGGCACCTGACCAGCGCCGACAGTGGTGCCGCCAGCCAGTTCAGGCGGGCAAGGCGCATCCACGAAGCGGACATATTTGGCGTCGGTGTAAGCGCCGTTGACGTAGGCCGAGAGGCGCGCGCTGGGCCGCACGGAGAAATCAAGCTCGATCCCCTGTGTGCGGACCTTTTCCGCATTGGCCAGATAGCCGCGCAGCACGCCGAACTGGCCATTGGTAACGTTGGCCTGGAAATCGTTGATCGTGGTGCGGAACGCGGCCAGGTTGAAGGTAGCGCGGCGATCCCAGAACTGCGTCTTGATGCCGGCTTCCCAGTGCTTCACGGATTCGGGCTTGATCGTGCCCGCTTCCAGAATGGGATTACCGGACGTGTCGGTAGGCACGCCGTTCTGGTTGATGCCGCCGGTCTTGAACGTCTTGGCGTAGGTTCCGTAAAGCAGGACATCATCGGCCAGTTCATAGCTGAGCGTGAGGTCGTAGCTGAAGTTCCAGTCGCTGAACGTCGGTTCGATCAGCTGCGGCGCATAGATTGCACGCTGCGCCACCTTGACCGGGTCGGTTTGGCCGAACAGCACCGGATTGCCCTGCGCGTCGAACACCTCGCGCTCGTAATGGCCTGACTTCTTGTCGTAGTTCAGGCGCACGCCGGGCTGGATGGTCAGACGGTCGGTAAGGTGAAAGCTGACCTGCCCGAAGGCCGCCAGGCTGGTGGCCTTGAGCCACTGGGTATTGATCGCCGTCAGCCCTTCAAGCGTGGCGGGATCTGCGGCCAGCGCCGCGTTTTGCGCGTTGTTCGGGTTGATGTTCCAGCGGCTGGCGTCCGAACCCTGCGATTCCGTGCCTTGCGTATCGACCCGCTGCTTGAACGCGAACAGACCCGCCACGAAGTCCAGCCGGTCGCTGGTGTAGTTGTAGCGCAGTTCCTGCGAATACTGATCGTGCTGCGAAGGGTTCTGCGACAGGTTGACGATATCGAGGCCGGTGTAATCGCGGTCGTTTTCAGGCTTCCAATCCCAGAAGCGCCATGCGGTGATCGAGGTCAGCGTGCTGCCGGGGCTGATTTCCCATTCAGCGCGCACGGATGCGCCGCCGATGACGTTGCCTGCGTTCAGGGTGGAGTTGAGATCGGTCACCCGATCGAACGGATTAGTGCTGGGCACCGCATAACCGGGAAACAACGCGATGAGATCGGGATATTGCCCACTCTGGCGCCGCTGGGTGGGGCCGTAGCCGACATAGACGCCGCCGCAGCATTCCGGGTTCTGCTTGCTCCAGTCCCCCGCCAGCGTGATGTCCAGGCTGTCATTCGGGCGGAATAACAGTTGTCCGCGAAGGCCGAGGTTATCCTGTTCGTTGATATAGCTCCCGGTGGCCACGTTGTAGATCGTGCCCCGGCGGCTGGTGCCGGAAACGGCGATGCGGGCCGCGACCGTATCCGATAGCGGACCCGACACCGCGCCCTTGAGCTGCTTGAAGCCGAGATTGCCGAGGGAGATTTCCGCGCTGCCTTCGTAATCGAAAGTCGGCTGGTTGGTGCGGATGTTGATCGCGCCGGCGGTGGTGTTCTTGCCGTACAGCGTGCCTTGCGGGCCACGCAGCACCTCTACCTGAGAGATATCGAGGAAGTCGAACACCGCGGCGGAAACGCGCGCGTTGTACACGTCATCGATGTAGATGCCGACGCCCTGTTCGAACCCGTCGTTGGTCAGGCCGAACGGCACGCCGATGCCGCGAATGTTGACCGCCGTGTTGCGCGGGTTGGAGGAATAGACCTGCAACGTGGGGGCAAGCTGCTGGAGCTTCTGGACGCTGAAGTTGCCGGTATCGTTGATGGTGCGCGCATCGAGCGTGGAGATCGCCAGAGGCACATCCTGCGCCGCTTCCTGACGGCGGCGGGCGGTGATGATGATGACGTTCTCGGGGTAATTGCCCGCGGTGGCCTGAGCATCAGCCGCCTGATCGGCAGCGGATGCGCTGGCGGTGGCCGCATCGTCTTCAGCGGAGGCAGGGGAAGGCAGAATCGCGATGGAAGCGATCCCGGCGAGCAGCACTGTGCGTTTTATCATTGTTCCGGTTCCCTCATGTAGAATGCAGCCGCCCCGCACGCTGGAGAGAACCATTCACTGGTGTCTCGCCCACGTGGGCTGGAGAGGTGCATCCGGAGGTCCGGTCTGCTCTGCTGTGATTTACTCGTTTTCAGGTTGGCGACAGGGGCGTGATACAGCCCCGGAAGTCAGGCGAAGCGGCGGCGTTCCGTCACGTCGACCTGCATCAGTTTGCCGTCATGCACGGTCAACTGGATCACGCCGTAACGTAGCCTTCCCAGCGCTTCGGCAACAACGCGCAGATGCTCTGGAAGGTTGGCCTCAACGGCAGGTTCGAGTCGTTCGGCGTTGGCACCCATCGGGCGTCTCCGGCTTATCGCCGCGGAATTGCGACGTTGACCCGGATTAAAGTCAACTCATTTGGTTGACAATAGGCGTGCGGCCAGCCGTGCGGAAACTAATGCTGGCCGACAATCAAGCTGCGCTATCTGACGTGACGTCGTCGGCGGGTTCCAGCGCAATGGGATCGGACAGACGGACGCCGTCCAGAATTTCGGCCGTGCGATCGCGCACCTGCAACATCAGCGCGCGCGTGCGACATTCGCCTTCTTCAAGGCAATTGTTGCACTTTTCATGCGCAAAGCGGCTGGCGCAGGGCACCAGCGCCAGCGAACCGCGCATGACGCGGATCAGATCGCCGTAAGTGATGTCGATCGGGGCGATTGCCAGCCAGTAGCCGCCGTCCTTGCCCCGCTGCGAGGCGACGATCCCGAACCGGCTGAGTTCGGACAGGATGGTGGTCAGGAAATTGGCGGGGATGTTCTGTTCCCGCGCGATTTCCGCCAGCCGCACCGGCCCCTCTCCATATCGGTCGGAGAGGTGCTGCATCGCCCGGATGGCATAGCGGGTTTTCTGCGACAGCATTGGCCTTCCCAATGCCTGTGCCGCGCCGAATGAACAAGTCGTGCATCCGGCAAAACTGTTTGCGCGGCATGCAGAGGCGCAAAGCCCTGATCAGAACGCGGTGCTGACCCCCAGACGCGCCGTGAAGCCCAGCGGGCTGGCGGTGAACGGATCGAAGTTCTGATCCAGCCGCGCAAAGGGCGGATCCGTATCGAACAGGTTGTAGAGCGCCACGGAAATGGTGGCCCGATCCCGCACCCGCCAGCGCCATACGGCATCGAGCGTGGTGAAGCTGCCGATGGTCTTGCCCGCCGTCACGCTGGCGCCAGCGAGCGCGGCGTTGTTCGGCCCGAATACATCGGCCCCGCGCTGATCCCGATAGCTGGCAACATGATTGAGCTGAAGCCGCAGGGAATGATCCCCCGCTGCGCCCTGCACCCACATCTGCCCCTTCAGGCGGGGTATCGGATAGGCCGTCGTCTGATAGTTCAGCTTGCCCGCGGCATCATAGGCGGGCTGCACCAACACCCCTTCCACCATCACGTCATCGACATTGTAGTGAAGCACGTAGCTGCCGGATACGCCGGCCTGTGCCGCCACTTCGCCCAGCTTCGCGTCATAGCTGGCATGGAAATCCAGCCCGTCGGTGGAGACATCAGCGGAATTGACCGCGTAAGTGGCCAGCCGCATCACGTTGGCGGCCGAACAGACACCGCCCGAGAATGTGAAGCGCGCCTGCAAATCTGCGTAGGCAGGGTTGCCGCAGTTGGCGGTGCCGGTGGCGCCGAACATGGCCGAAACCATGCCGCTGACCGGCTCGCTTTCGATCGGCCCCTTCAGATCATAGCGCCAGTAATCGACACCGGCCTTGAAGCCGCCACGATCGACCACGAACCCGGCATTCCAGGTGGTCGCACTTTCGGGAACAAGGCTGGAATTGCCGAACAGGTCCACCGGGCGAAAGGCGCCGCCGATCAGGGTAAGGATCACCAGATCGGAAAGCACGTTCTGCGGCGGCGGCGCGCGGAAAGTGGTACCCACCCCGCCCCGGATCGCCAGCCAGTCCGTCAGGCCGATGCGGACGCGCGCCTGCGGATCGAAGGTCGATCCGACGACGCCGTAATCCTCGTACCGTGCGGAAAGTTGCAGGCGGATGCGGTCGGTGACGGGTAGCTGCACTTCGCCGAACAGCGCCCAGACGTCGCTGGCGACATCGACATTATGGTTCGAACCGAGAAAGCCGACAGCCCCGGTCTCGGGATTACAGACCGCTGCGGGATTGAGGACCGATCCGGCGCAGGGATAGACATCGAGATTGTTTTCCGCCCCATAAGTGCGGACCATGCCAGAGCGGCGGTATTGCCCGCCGAGAGCAAAAGTCACTTCCCCGCCGCCCAGCATGACACCGCTGCGGCCGGACAGCAGCACGTCGCCGGTCAGCTCGCTGGTCCGCGCGCGGCGGCGGAACACGGTGTAGAACCCTTCCAGCACCGAAGCATCGTTGATCAGCCCGGCGCCGGGCGTCAGGTCCAGGCCCAGCGGGTTGCTGGCCCCGGCATAGTTGGGATTGGCCGTGCCGGTGATGGCGTTGCCTTCGATCCCGGTAGAAAACGGGTTGAAGTATTGGCAGCCCCCCGTCCCCGCCACGGCGGCGAGTTGGGCCGCGCTCATTCCGGCGCGCGACTGGGCGGTGGCATAGGGACAATTCGCACCGCCGAAGCCCGCCAGCGCGTTCTGCAACAGGTCCACGAAATTGTCGGTCGCTTCGAAATAGCGATCATACATCGACCATGTCGCGCCGGTGGTCAGCGTTAGCGAAGGCGATATTTGCGCCACCACCTCTCCTGAAAGCTGATACATTTCGGAACTGCGCGGCACGACCGCCGTGTTGCGATCGTTGTCGAACAGAGAATTGCCGCCGGTCAGCACCGGGCGGAACCGCACCGGATAGGCGAGCGCCCCCGTCTGCGGCAGGCCAGCGCCATCGACCGAGCAACCGGACGCCGATCCGAAGCGCGCGCAATAATCGATCAGCGCGGGTGCATATTGCGGGATGACGAAAAGGCCGCTGCCACCATAAGCGGATTCGGACGATGGAGAGATCGTCGGCAGGTAGCTGGGGCTGGTGGTCATCACCGTGTCGGTGCGGCCATAGAGCCCGGTCAGGCGCAGGGAGACATCACCGGTCAGATCGACAGATGCATCGGCGAACAGCTGATAGCGGTCCTCCGGCTCCACAAGATTTGTGAAGCCGAGATACTGCACCTGGCACAGATCGGCGGTGGAACCCGGCAGCGAACGAAATCCGCCCAGCGCCTCGCACCCTTCGTCAGCGTCGAAGCGCACGCCGTTCAGCGTGGCGTCGAAATCGAAGTTGCCGGGCGATCCGCCGCCCGACCATCCGCCCTGGGGATTGGCGTCATAGGGCTGCAGCGCGTAATCACGATCGAGCGTGGTCAACTCGCTGCGATGATTGTAGCCGCCGGAAACCAGCAGGCGAACGGGGCCGACACGGCCGCCCCATGAAAGCGCCGCATTCCAATCCCCCCGCGATCCGTTGACGTAGCGATAGTCACCGGAAGCGAGAAAGCCGGACTGATCCGTGCGGGTGATCATGTTGACGACGCCGCCGATCGCATCGGACCCGTAAGTCGCCGCCGCGCCATCCTTCAGGATTTCGATTCGCTGGAGCGCGCCGACAGGCATCAGGTTGACGTCCACCATTGGCAGGTTGCCCGACGCGACGGAGGCAAGCCGCCGCCCGTTGAGCAGAACCAGCGTGCGCTGTGGCCCCAGCCCGCGCAAGTTGATGGACGAAACGCCCTCGTTAAACTGGCTGCGGATATCGAACTGGCTGGCGTCACCCATGACCCCGGCGGAAGCGGACAGGCGCTTGGTCAGTTCCAGCATCGAGGGAGCGCCCTGCGCCTCCAGATCGCTGGCGAGAATGACCTCCACCGGAACGGGCGCGTCGTCAGGGTTGGCCGCAATCAGCGAGCCGGTGACGACGATCGTATCCGAAGAATCGTCTTCAGCCGCCCAGACTGGTGAGGCGAGCGCCAGTGCGATCGCCGCCGCGGAAACCGCGCGGCCGATCCTGCGTGTGGCCATTGCAACCCTCCCCTTTTCCTCGGCCCCTCCCGATGGCGGCGCGACCTAGACCCGTTCTGCCCTGCCCGCAATTGCCTTGCCGCCGGGCACCGTGTATAGCGCCAGCCTACGCCCCGGCCCGAGCGACGCTCTGCCGGGGCGCTCGTTTTTCCCATTAGAGGTATCGCCATGTCCCGCCGCCGCCAGCTCTACGAAGGCAAGGCCAAGATTCTCTACGAAGGCCCCGAACCCGGCACGATCATCCAGTACTTCAAGGATGATGCCACTGCGTTCAACGCGCAGAAGAAGGGCACGATCAACGGCAAGGGCGTGATCAACAACCGCATTTCGGAACACGTCTTCCTGCGGCTGGCGCATATCGGCATCCCGACGCACTTCATCCGCCGCCTGAACATGCGCGAGCAACTGGTGCGGCAGGTGGAGATCATTCCGCTGGAAGTAGTGGTGCGCAACGTGGCCGCCGGCAGCCTGTCCAAGCGCCTGGGCATGGAAGAAGGCGAACCGCTGCCCCATACCCTGATCGAATACTACCTGAAGTCCGACGAGTTGCAGGACCCGATGGTCGCTGAAGAGCACATCGCCTGCTTCGGCTGGGCCAACCATGACGAAATGCAGGACATCGCCGCCATGGCGATCCGCGTGAACGATTTCATGTGCGGAATGTTCTCCGCGATCGATATCCGGCTGGTCGATTTCAAGCTGGAATTCGGCCGGATCTGGGACGGCGATTATTCGCGCGTGATTCTGGCTGACGAAATCAGCCCGGACAACTGCCGCCTGTGGGACATGGTCAGCGGCGAAAAGCTGGACAAGGACCGCTTCCGCCGCGATCTGGGCGGCGAAGAAGAAGCCTATCAGGAAGTCGCGCGCAGGCTGGGCCTGTTGCAAGACGACGGCAACACGCCGGGCGAAGTCTTCGACCTGTCCGCCCACCGGTCAAAGCTGCGCACAACGCCGAAAACGAAAAAGTAAGGCCGGGGCCGGTCGCTTATTGCGCCCGGCCTATTGCCGCCGGCGCCACAGCTTGCGCTTTTCCTTGCGGCGTGCGCGCTCTCGCACGATCAGCAGCGCCGCCGCGACGAGCAGCAGAACAATCAATCCGTAGGCAATTAAAACGCGTGGCTCCACAAGCCATACCTCACACGCCCCCGTGCGACCTTCCCTGTTTGCGCCGATTATCACTGTTACGCCAGTAATATACCGCAGTTGCGACGCACCGTGGCGCAAGGTCGCCGGATGGCATTTGTCCGCGGCAAGCCGGGCGGGGGTGGCATCGACCATTGCCCATTCATAACCGATCGGTCAGACATCACGGCAATGACCCGCCGCTTCCTGATTGCCGCCCTTCTTGCCATCGCCGGTTTTCCCGCTCTGGCCCCCGCCTGGAGCCAGGGCGTTTCCGCGCAAGCACCCGTTGCGCCCGCGCATGAATGGCCGTTCGAAAGCAGCGATCTGGCGCCCGATCCCGCCTATCGCTTCGGCCGGCTGGACAACGGCATGCGCTATATCATCCGGCCCAACGCCACGCCCAAGGGCACGGGGATCGTGGAGTTCTGGGTCGATGCCGGGTCGATCGCGGAGACTGACGACGAGTTGGGCTATGCCCATTTCATTGAGCACATGGCCTTCAACGGTTCGACCCGCGTGCCCGAAGGGGAAATGATCCGCCTGCTGGCGCGCGAGGGGCTGACCTTTGGCGCGGATGCCAATGCTTCAACCGACTTTTCCGTAACGAGTTACCGGCTGGACCTGCCGCGTAATGACCCTTCGCTGCTGGATACCGCGCTGATGCTTATGCGTGAGACGGCCAGCGAACTGACGTTCGATGCAGGCGCAGTAGAGCGGGAAAAAGGCGTAATCCTGTCGGAAAGGCGGGTGCGCGATACCTATCAGCTACGCAATCTGGTGGAGGGGCTGAAGTTTCTTTATCCGGGCGCGCGTTTTACCGAACGGCTGCCGATCGGCACGGTGGAAACGCTGCAAGCAGCCACGCCAGACAAACTGCGGGCGCTTTACCAGCGGATCTATCGCCCGGAAAACACCGCGCTGATCGTGATCGGCGATTTCGACCCGGACGAAGTGGAAGCGGCCATCCGCAGCCACTTTGCCAGTTGGGCGCCGCAACCGGTGATGCCCGCAGTCGATCCGGGGCCGCTTCCGATCGACCGGGCGGGCCAGACGGATGTCTATCTGGATCCCGCGCTGGCGGAACAGGTGACGGTGGCGAGGAATGGACCGTGGATCGACCGGATCGATAATCGCGCCTTCCGCGAGGCCAATGTGCGGCGACAACTGGGCTACGCGATCGTGAACCGCCGGTTGCAGCGGCTGGCGCGAGAGGAAGACCCACCGTTCCGCAGCGCGTCGCTGAGCACCAGTGAAGTGTTCGAAGCGGGCCGCACGACCAATCTGGTGGTCAGCGCAGGCGAAGGCGAATGGCGGCGAGCACTGGCAGCCGCGCAGGCCGAATATCGCCGCGCGATGGAACAGGGCTTCACCGAAGCGGAAGTCACTGAGCAGATCGCCAACTTGCGCACCGCGCTGGAAAGCAACGCCGCCGGGGCAGAAACCCGCAGCAATGCCGCGTTCCTGACCGGGGCGCTGACCCTGCTGCAGGACGGACAGATTCCCACCACCCCGGCCAGCGCGTTGCAGCGGTTTCTGGACCATCTGCCGCATATCACGCCTGAAAGCGTGCTCGCCTCTTTGAAAGAGGAACTGGTTCCGCTGGACAATCCGCTGATCCGTTTCGAAGGGCGGACCGCGCCGGATGGCGGGGCGGACGCGCTGCGAGCCGCGTGGGACGAAGGTGTGGCCGCGCCGCTGCTGGCGGGCAATGCGGCACAACTGGGCGATTGGGCCTATACCGACTTCGGACCCGCCGGCACGGTCGTTTCCGACAGCGCGGAACCGCGGCTGGGCATCAGGCAGATCGTCTTTGCCAATGGGCTGAGGCTGAACCTGAAACACACGGACCTGCAACAGGATCGCGTTTCGGTGCAGCTCAACATCGATGGCGGGCAAATGCTGAATACCCGCGAGGATCCGCTGGCGGTGGCGCTGGCCAGCTATCTGCCTGTGGGCGGGCTGGGACAGTATACCTCCGACGAGCTTCAGAGCGTGCTTGCCGGGCATAGCGTGGGGCTGGCGGTGGCGCTGGGGGAACGGACGCTGGTGCTTTCCAGCAGTTCGACACCGCGCGATCTGGAACTTCAGCTCCAGCTTTTCGCGGCAGCGGTGTCCGATCCCGGTTATCGCCCGCAGGGGGAGGCGCAGTTCCGCCGTAATATCGAGAACTTCTTCGCCCGGCTGACCGCCACGCCGGAAAGCGCGCTGAGCAATGCGCTGGGCTCGATCATATCTGACGGCGACCCGCGATTTTCGCTGCAACCCCGCGACGCCTATCTGGCGCTGAGCTTTGCGCGTTTGCGGGATGTGCTGTCGGACCGTCTGGCCCATGGCGCGCTGGAACTGGCGCTGGTTGGCAATTTCGACGAAGCGCAAGGCATCGACATGGTGGCCAGAACGCTGGGCGCCCTGCCCGCGCGCGAAGCGGAATTCCGCGATTATGAAGCGAACCGCCATCGCGCCTTCACCACTGACCGGGCACAGCGCACCTTGCACCATGACGGCCCGGCCGATCAGGCGATCGTGCGGATGGACTGGCCGACCACGGACAATAGCGATCTGGGTGAAGTACTGCGGCTGGAACTGCTGAAGCGCGTGCTTCAGGTGGAACTGACCGAAACCCTGCGCGAACAGCTTGGCCAGACTTATTCTCCCGGCGTTAACGCCAGCCAATCAGACACGTATCCCGGGTTCGGCTATTTCACGCTGGCCGCGCAAGTCGCCGCCGATCAGGTGGATGCCACGCGGGAGGCTATGCTGGACAGCGTGCGCGGAGTGATCGCCGAACCGATCGACGATGACGTGCTGCTGCGCGCCCGCCGTCCCGTGCTGGAAGCCTATGACAACGCGCTGAAAAGCAACGGCGGCTGGATGGCGCTGGCCGCCCGAGCGCAGAGTGATCCCGACGACATAGCCCGGTTTCTGGACGGCAAGCCCGGTTTCGAGGCCCTGACCGCCGCCGACGTGCAGGCCACGGCCGCGAAGTATCTGAAGCCTGCGGACCGGCTGGAAATCGTGGTGCTGCCGCGTGGGCAATAGCCCCCGCCCTCTTGTTACCGGCGACGACAATCGCCATAGGCTGCGGCGAGTCCCCGCAGCAGAACAAGGCCCCGCCCGATGAAGGTCCGCATTCACGTCAGCCTCAAGCCCGGCGTGCTCGATCCGCAGGGCCGCGCCGTGCATCACGCACTGGAAGGGCTGGGTTTCGACGGCGTGCAGGATGTCCGCGTCGGCCGGCTGATAGAACTGGACGTGGCCGACGGCACCAGCGACTCCTCTCTGGACGAGATGTGCCGCAAGCTGCTGGCCAACATGGTGATCGAGAATTACCGCATCGAGAAGCTGGAGACGGCGTAATGGCGTTCCGCGCGGCCGTAATCACCTTCCCCGGCTCCAACTGCGACCGCGATCTGGCGGTGGCGCTGGAGAAGGTTTCGGGCGCGCCCGCGATTCGTGTGTGGCACGGTGATGCTGAACTGCCTGATGGGCTGGATTTCATCGCGGTGCCGGGCGGTTTCTCTTACGGCGATTACCTGCGCTGCGGATCGATGGCGGCGAAAAGCCCGGTGATGCGCGCGGTGGTGGATCAGGCCGCGCGCGGCGTGCCGGTGCTTGGCATCTGCAACGGCTTCCAAATCCTGACTGAAAGCGGGCTGCTGCCCGGCGCGCTGATGCGGAACGCACAGCTCACTTTCACTTGCCGCAGCGTGCCGCTGACGGTGGAAAACAGCCAGTCGCTGTTCACCGCCGGGTATGAGGCGGGCAGCACGATCCACCTGCCCGTGGCGCATCATGACGGCAACTATTTCGCCGACGAAGCGACGCTGGACCGGATCGAAGGCGAAGGCCGCGTGGCGTTTCGTTATGCTGAAGAAGTGAACGGATCGCAGCGGCGCATCGCCGGTGTGCTGAACGAAACCGGCACCGTGCTGGGCATGATGCCCCACCCGGAACGCGCGATCGAGCAGGAACTGGGCGGAACGGACGGACGGGCGCTGTTCGAAAGCGCGATGAGGGCGCTGGTCGCGGCCTGAGCCTGCGGTCTCGTGGGTATCTGCTGAAGCGCTGACTGGATTCCCGCCTTCGCGGGAATGACGAAGGGGGCGGCGACGACGAAGGGGCGGCGACGACGACGGCGGCGGCGTCAGGCCAACGCTGATGCGGGCTTGCGACGCAGGAGGGCGACCGCTTCTGCCGGTTCCATCGGGCGGCCAAAGTAATAACCCTGGATCTTGTTGCAGCCGAGGCTGCGGATCAGTTCCACTTCCTCCGCCGTTTCCACGCCCTCGGCCGTGGTTGTCATCTCAAGGCTTTGCGCCATGGCCACAACGGCGCGGATGATGGCAAGGCTTTCCCGGTTACCCTGCGCGGCGCCCTGCACGAAGCTGCGATCCACCTTGATGGTCGAGAAACGTAGCGTGCGGAGGTAGCCAAGCGAGGAATAGCCGGTGCCGAAATCATCCAGCGCGATGGAACAGCCGAGCGCCATGACTTCTTCCAGCGTCTGCCGCGCCGTGCGGCCATCGCGCAGGAAGATGCTTTCCGTCACTTCCACTTCCAGCCGGTGCGCGGGCAGCCCGCTGTCGGCCAGCGCGCGAACCACATTCCTGGAGAAGTTCGGTTCAAGCAACTGTTCGCCCGAAACGTTGACCGCCACCTTCACGTTGCCGGGCCAGCCCACCGCCTGACGGCATGCCTCGCGCAGAACCCAATCGCCAATCGGCACGATCAGGCGCGTATCCTCTGCAAGCGGAATGAACTTGGCCGGGCTCACCGTGCCATGTTCGGCGCTGTGCCAGCGCAGCAGCGCCTCGAAACTGACCACGGTTTCGCGGTTCGCATCCACCACGGGCTGAAAATTGAGCCGTAGCTCCTCGTTGCCGATCGCCTGACGCAGCGCGAGTTCAAGCTGGCGCCGTTCCTCCACACTGGCGTGGAGCGCCGGTTCATAGGCGCAGTGCTCTCCCCCGCCCTGATCTTTCGCGCGGTAGAGCGCCAGATCGGCGTTCCGCATCAGCATTTCGACCGTGTTGCCATCGCGCGGGCCGACAGCCGAACCAACGCTGGCGCCCACATAGAGGCGGTGATGATCGACCTCGTAAGGCTGCGACAGCGACTGGATGATCGCATTGGCCACCCGTTCGACGCAGCCGATCTGCGATGCGTCGCGGATCACCACCGCGAATTCGTCACCACCCAGACGGCCACTCTGTTCGCCGTCGCCGATCACGGCCTGAAGCCGCTGCGACACTTGCGCGAGCAGGCGATCACCCACCTGATGCCCGAGGGAATCGTTTACATGCTTGAACCGATCGAGGTCGATCATCAGGAAAGCACAGCGCGTCCGCCACTGGTCGGAATAGCGCATGGCCTCCCCCAAAGCCTCGGTCAGCATCAGGCGGTTGGGCAGGCCGGTCAGCGTGTCATAGCGAGCGAGATAGGCGACCTTTTCATCCGCCTCCCGCTGCTCCGTCACATCAGAGCCGACACCGCGGAAGCCGACGAAGCGGCCTTTTTCGTCCAGCATCGGCGTGCCGGAAAGTTCCCACCAGCGCCGCCCCGAAGCTACCGTGACCTGCACCAGAAGGTTCGAGAAGTTCTCCCGCCGTTTCAGTTTTTCAGCCAGTTCATGCAGGCTGGGCGGGAACTGCCCTGTTTCCCACGTCTCGCCAGAAACGAGCTGGATGAAGGGCTGGCCATCGATCGCAGCAACATCCGCCCCCAGCGCATAGGCGAAGCGCGGGCTGGCGGAACGGACGCGGCGATTGACGTCGATCTGCCACAGCCAGTCCGCCTCGTTCTCTTCGAATTCGCGCAGGAGGAGGGAGACAACTTCGTCCTTTTCCGCCGCGCCGAGTTCAGCAATGCGGGCAGTCAGGTTGGTGCGTGCAGCGTCGATCGTTCCCGCCATTGCGACGGCGAGAAAGGCAACGATTACCGCAGCATAGCCAAGATCGCCCTTAATCGCGAAAGTCACCGCGGCGGTGCCGCCGGTGATGGCGGCGAAGATAACCGTGGCCAGCGGCGCGGCGGACATGGTCGCGGCCGACGCCGCAATCAGCATCGCAATCAGCGTCCACAGCTCAAAATGTTCCGCTTCCGAGCCATAGGGCACGAATAAAACCAGCGCCGCCGCCCAGACCAGTGCGCAAAGCGCGATGCCGACAGACTGCCGCCGGTATTCCCGGCCGCTCATCAACCGGCGGTCGATGTCGGCCAGACTGCGATCCGTCCTGACGGAATTGATCAGCGCGCCCGACGCGGCCAGCAGCCACCCCGCCAGCAACCAGCCGGGCACCAGCGTGCTGAACGTGCCCACGGTGATGATCGCGGCCAGAGCATGGCAGATGCCCCGCGTCAGGGCCACGCGATGAAGCTGGCTGTACTGAAGCGCGCGCAGGCGGGCCCAGTCACCTTCGTCAGGCTTTCCCAGACCGATGATCTGCAACGCCGTGAGGCGGAGCGGAAGTTTCGGCAACTCTGAATGGGGACCGTTCACGCCCCGCGCGTAAACCAGTAATGGTTAGTGGTGGGTAAAGGCCCTTAAGGGACTATTGCGGAAAATGGCCCGCCGCCTTTTCGAATAGTGCGCTATTCAACAGTAACGGACTTCGCCAGATTGCGCGGCTGATCGACATCGGTGCCCTTTACCACGGCAACGTGATAGGCGAGCAATTGCACCGGCACCGCATAGACCAACGGCGCGATCAGGGGGTGGACGCGCGGCATCTCGATCGTCGCCAGACAGCCCTCGCCGGCTTCCGCCAACCCTTCACGGTCGGAGATCAACACGATCTTGCCGCCACGGGCGCGGACTTCCTGCATGTTGGACACGGTCTTTTCAAACAGCGGGCCGGATGGTGCGAGCACGATCACCGGCACCGCTTCGTCGATCAGCGCGATGGGACCGTGCTTCATTTCGCCGGCGGCATAGCCTTCCGCATGAATGTAGCTGATTTCCTTCAGCTTCAGTGCGCCTTCCAGCGCCAACGGGAAATCAGAACCCCGCCCGAGATAGAGCACGTCACGCGCCGGGGCGATCAGGTGCGCCATCGCCGCGATTTCATCATCATGGTCCAGCGCCGCGTTGAGGCAGGCGGGCGCTTCGAGCAGATGGCGCACGATCTCTGCCTCTTCATCGCGGGACAGGCGGCCCTTCTTGACCGCGAAGTGCGCGGCCAGCGCGGCCAGAACGGCGAGCTGGCAGGTGAACGCCTTGGTCGAAGCGACGCCGATTTCGGGACCAGCGTGAGTGGGCAGCAGCAAGTCCGCCTCTCGCGCCATGGAGCTGGTCGGCACGTTGACGACGACGGCGATGGTCTGCTGCTGTTCGCGGCAGTGCCGCAGGGCGGCCAGAGTATCGGCCGTCTCACCGCTTTGCGAGATGAACAGGGCCAGCCCGCCGGGGGCGAGCACGGGTTCGCGGTAACGGAACTCGCTGGCGTAATCGACATCCACCGGCACGCGGGCGAACTGTTCCAGCCAGTATTTCGCCACCATGCCAGCGTAGTAGCTGGTGCCGCACGCGACGATGGTGACACGATCGATCGCCGAAAGGTCGAAATCGATCTGCGGCAGAGCCACCTGCATTTCGACCGGGCGGAGATAGCTGCGCAGCGTCTGCGCCACCACCGTCGGCTGTTCGAAAATCTCCTTCTGCATGAAGTGCCGGTACTGGCCCTTCTCAATCGCGGCGGCGGATGCGCCGGAGGTGGTCACCTCCCGCTCCACTGCGCGATTGTCCTTGTCGAAGATTTCCGCGCCTTCGCGGGTGATGACGACCCAGTCGCCTTCTTCCAGATAGGCGATCTTCTGCGTCAAGGGGGCCAACGCCAGCGCGTCGGAACCGAGATAGGTTTCGCCGTCTCCGTACCCCACCACCAGCGGTGAGCCGAGCCGCGCGCCGATCAGCATATCGGGATGGGTGCGGAACGCGATCGCCAGCGCGAAGGCGCCGCGCAACTGCGGCAGAACCTCGCGCACCGCATCCTGCGGGCTGAGCCCCTGCTCCACCCGTTCCGAAACGAGGTGGGCGACGATTTCCGTGTCGGTTTCGCTTTCAAACTTGCGGCCACGCGCGATCAGCGCCTCTCGCAAAGGTTTGAAATTTTCGATGATGCCGTTGTGAACCAGCGCCACCTCCCCCGTGGAATGGGGATGGGCGTTGTTCGCGGTAGGCGCGCCGTGGGTGGCCCAGCGGGTATGCGCGATGCCGACTTCACCAGAGGCGGGGTTTCGCGCCAGTTCCCGTTCAAGGTTCGCCAGCTTACCCTCTGCCCGGCGACGGACGAGTTCCCCGCCGTGCAGGGTGCAGATGCCGGCGCTGTCATAGCCGCGATATTCCATGCGGCGCAGGCCATCCACCAGCCGCTCCGCGACGGGGTGCCTGCCGACGATGCCGATGATGCCGCACATGTGCCGTTCAATCCTTGATTAGACGAGATAGGGAATGCGGATGCCCGGCGTGGCGGCCGGGAAATCCTTGATATTGCGGGTGACGAGGATGCCGCCGTGTTCCTGCGCGGCTGCGAACACCAGCGCCGCGCCCAGATCGATGTTGGGTCGTTCAAAGCGCAGGTTGGCCGCGCGGCGGGCGATTTCAGGCGAAATTTCTCGCATCGAGAAGTTGGAAAGGAAACGTTCGGTTTCTTCCCGCGCGGAAACGGGCGCCGCACCCAGAATTTCAAGCCAACTGGTGCGGCACACCCAGGGCCGTCTGGCACGGCGCAATTCGGCAATCGCCTTCGGATGCCCGGACAGGACATCGACCACAACGCCGCTGTCGAAATAGATATCGCTCACGCTTCAGACGCGTCCTGATCGGAGAGGGTGGACCAGCCGGGGCGGGCCGATTCCTCAAAATCATCGCCGTCCTGCCCGCCGCCATGGCGCGTCCACAGGCCGCAGCCGCGCTCTATCCAGTCGGTGTTTTCGGCCCGGAAAGCGCTGACCGCATCGCGCAACAGCGCTGCGCGCGAGCGGCCGCTTTCAGTGGCAATCGCATCAAGCCAGTTGATGTCCTCATCAGGCAGATCGGCGAGAATGCGCGTCATAGTGATATCCTGATATCATATCGGAATATCACCGCAAGTGCTATTTGCGCTGTTCGGCCTTCTTCCGCTTCATCGCGTCGTGGAAGCGATCGGCCCAACCCGGCTTCACCAGCTGTTCCGCCCTGACAAGGCGCAGTTCCCCATCAGCAACATCGCTGGTGACGGCGCTACCTGCCGCCACGATGGCATCCGCTCCGATCCGGACCGGAGCGATCAGCGCGCTGTTGGAACCGATGAACGCGCCCCGGCCGATTTCCGTCTTATGCTTGAAATAGCCGTCGTAGTTACAGGTGATCGTGCCAGCGCCAATATTGGCCCCTGCCCCGACATTGGCATCACCCAGATAAGTCAGGTGATTGGCCTTCGCGCCTTCGCCCAGAACCGCGTTCTTGACCTCTACGAAATTGCCGACGCGCGAGCCGGCTTCCAGCACAGCGCCGGGCCGCAGGCGCGCGAAGGGGCCGACGGAAACACCGGCGCCGATGCGCGCGCCCTGAAGGTGGCAGAAGGCGTGGATTGTTGCGCCATCGGCCACTTCGACACCGGGCCCGAACACGACATTGGGTTCAACCGTGACATCGCGGCCCAGCCGGGTGTCCCAGCTGAAGAATACCGTTTCCGGCGCGGCAAGGCTGACGCCATCCGCCATCGCTTCATCGCGGCGAAATTCCTGCCACTGACGTTCCGCGGCGGCCAGTTCGGCGCGGCTGTTGATGCCGCGCACCTCTGCCTCATCCGTTTCGACGAACGCGCTGGGTCGCCCGTCCGCACGCGCTTCCATCACCACGTCCGGCAGGTAGTATTCACCAGCCGCATTTTCGTTGCGGACGCGGCGCAGCAGAGCGAACAGGTCCGCCGCGGCCACTGCCATCATGCCGGAATTACAGAGGTTTACCGCACGTTCCGCCTCGCTCGCGTCCTTGAATTCGACCATGCGGGCAACGGTGCTGCCATCTTCGCTGATGACCCGGCCATAGGCGCCCGGATCGGCAGCGCGGAAGGCCAGGACAACGGCGGCGGGCGCGTCTGCTTCACGCAGGCGGCCCAGCATCCGGCGCATCGTGGCGGCGGAAACGAAGGGCACATCGCCGTAAAGCACCAGCACGTCACCGGCGAAGCCTGCCAGCGCCGGTTCCGCCTGCTGCACCGCGTGGCCTGTGCCAAGCTGAGGTTCCTGCAGAACGATCGCCGCGCGGTCGCCCACCGCGCGCTCGATCTGATCGCGGCCGTGGCCTGCGACAACGACAGTATGGGCAGGTTCGAGCGCGGATACACTGGCCAGCAGATGTTCCAGCATCGGCCGCCCGGCGATGGGGTGGAGCACCTTGTGGAGCGTGCTTTTCATCCGGGTGCCCTTGCCGGCGGCGAGGATCACGACTGCAAGTGGGGTGGACGCGGTATCAGGCAAATCATTCATGCAAACGGGAATGCCATCATTCCGTTGCCGTTTCCATACAGCTGCGGCAAGGCGACGGGGATGACCGATTTCCCCTTTGCCATCGTCGGGTTCGATCTCGACGGCACCCTCGTCGATTCCAACCTCGATCTGGCCCCGGCGCTCAATCACGCGCTGGCATCGCTGGGCCGTGACGCCATCCCCGCTGACGCGACCCGCCGCTTGATCGGCGGTGGCGCTGGCCAGATGCTGAAGCGCGGGCTGGAACTGACGGGCGGTGAATTGCCGGATGCGGAATTCGACGCCGCGCACAGGGTGCTGCTGGACCACTACGAAGCGCATATCGCCGATTATACGGTGCCCTACCCCGGCTGCCTCGACGCGCTGGACGCGCTGGCGGCGCGCGGGGTGACGCTGGCCGTGGTGACGAACAAGATCGAGGCTTACGCCCGCAAGCTGCTGGACGCGCTGGGCATGAGCGAGCGATTCGCCTGCATCATCGGCGGCGACACGCTGGGCCCGGGCCGGTCCAAACCAGCGCCGGACATGATCGAGGAAGCCATCCGCCAGTGCGGCGGGGGCAGCTTCGCGATGGTGGGCGATTCCACCTTCGATGTGCTGGCCGCGCGCAATGCCGGGGTGCCGGTGGTAGCGTTGAGCTTCGGCTATAACGATGTGCCGCCGGAGGAACTGGGGGCCGATACCGTGATCGACCGCTACGACGATCTGGTGGGCGCGCTGGAAGCGCTTACGCCCGCCACCGCCTGATTTTCGTTATTCGCTGACCAGCTTGACCAGTCGCCGCTCCATCGGGGCCAGCACACCGGCGAGTTCGTGCCCGCGCTTCAGCACTTGCCCGTGTTCGCCGAACAGAGCCCACATGCCCTGCCGCTGGCGAAGTTCGGGGCGTTTTTCGATCCGCATCTGCGGCACGTCCGCCGTGCGGCGGAATGCAGCGAAGGCGGCAAAATCGCGGGTGAAATCCATCGCATAATCGCGCCATTCCCCGGCGGCGACCATGCGGCCGTAAAGATTGAGGATGCGCGTCAGTTCCAAGCGATCGAAGCAGACCTGCTGCGGCGCCGTGTGGCCCGGAAAAGGAACGATATTGCCGCCGCCGTTGGGGACACCCCGCATCAGCGCTTGACGCCCTGCTTCCGAGGTTCAGGCCCCGGTTCGTCACCGGGGAACAGGGTTGCCGGGGCGGCCACGCCGATGCTCTGCTTCAGCGCTTCCATCTCTGCACGCAGGCTGGCAATTTCCTTCTCCAGCGATTGCACACGTTCCGCCGAAGGTTCCGCAGAATCATCGCACGGCGTGCCGTAAGGGATGAATTCGCGCAGCCAGGTTTCGGCGGGGACGAGAGTGGAGCGTGCCTTCAGGCCAATCATGGTCGCGCCTTCGGGCACATCGTCCGTCACCACGGCGTTGGCGCCCACACGAGCGCGCTCACCAACCACGATCGGGCCAATGATCTGCGCGCCGGAACCGATGATGACATTGTCGCACAGCGTGGGGTGGCGCTTGCCCCCTTCCCCATTGGTGGGATTGGTGCCGCCCAGCGTAACACACTGATAAATGGTGACGTTATCACCGATATCCGCCGTTTCGCCGATAACCGTGAAGCCGTGATCGATAAAGAAATTGCGGCCGATCTTCGCACCGGGATGAATGTCGATCCCGGTCAGCCAGCGTGAGGTGTGGTTGACGAAGCGGGCAAGGAAATAAAGCTCCGCCTCGAACAGCCAGTGCGCCAGACGATGAAACGCCAGCGCCCAGACGCCGGGGTAAAGCAGGATCTCCGCCCGTGAGCGCGGAGCAGGGTCACGCGCGCGGATCGAGTCCAGATAGGCGAACAGCCGATCGAACATAGCGTGAATCGTTTCCCTCAATTCGCCGCCTAAAGCAAGCGAGGCTCTTCCGGACCGTGTACCGCCTCCAGCGCGGCGCGCCATATAGAGTGGGTGGCAGGCACCTTTCGTTCAAGGCTGAGCCGGTCGATCATGGCGACCAGCCGCTCAATCTCGGCAAAGGAACGGCCCGCGCGCGGCACCAGATAGGCCGCCGCATCCGCCCCCAGCGGCAGGCCGCGCTGTTCCGCCAAAGTGAAGAGCAGTTCTTCCACCATGCCATCATCAGGCAGGCCGATTTCAAGCTGAAGGGCGGCGGACAGGCGCGAGCGAAGATCGGGCAGTTCTATCCGCCACGGCGGCTCTCCACCGACGATCAGCAGCGCGGTGCCCTGTTCCTGCGCGCGGTTCCAGCGGTGGAACAGCGCGGCCTCGTCCATCGTCTGGGCATCGTCGATCGCTTCGCCCCCGCCACTTTCCGCGAACCAGCGGGCCAGCAGCGATTTACCCGATCGTGGCGCGCCGGTGAGAACGGCTGTGCGGAAGGGCCACGACTGCGGCCGGTTCAGCGATTCGGCGGCATGAGCATTGGCGGGGCCGATCACGATCCGCGACGGCCCGTTACGGGACGCCGCCAGCGGTAGGGCGATCTGGCTCATCGCCGCGATCAGCGCGAAATACCGAGCGCGCCGCTGCCCTGGGTCACCTGCCAGCCACGGGCGCGCAAGGCGGCGGCAAGATCGCCGATCTCGCCCGCGAAGCTGACGCGCAGCACCGATGTGCCGCCGATGGCCGTGCTGCTGACCGAAGCGCCCCGCACCCCGGCCGCGCCGCGAACAGCGGACAGGGCGGCATCGAAGGACGCGGCGTCAGGCGTGGCGACCTGCACCGTGAAAGTATTGACGGTGGCGGCGGCATCGGCCGGTGACTGAGTCGGCGCGGCGGAGCCATCGGGCGCGAGCGCGCTTTCATCCGGCACCTGTTCGGACGCACCGGCCTGCAGTTCTTCCGCGCGGCGCGCAGCCTCTATCAGGGCGCGGACTTCGGGTTTGAGTTCGATGTCCTCCAGCCGCAAGGTCGGATCAGGCCGCAGCACGCCCTGAGCCAGCGCAGTGGTAAACAGCGAATCGAAGCGCTGGACCGCCTGCTTCAGCATCTGCGGCAACTGGTCCGCAGTGGGCACCCGCAAGGTGAATTCGCCCAGATACTTGCTGTCAGGGCCGTGGCGGGCGGTGAAATGCCCTTCGACGGGCCCGCCGGGATAAGTATAGTTCAACCGTGCGATGGGAATCAGCACGTCAGCGGCGCCGAACTGATCCAGAATGCCCGTCCACCATGCACGACTGCGCCGATTGGTCTGGCCGTAAGTCAGCAGCAGCGATTCGCCGCCAGAGCCGACCGGGCGCACATAATCGATCGCGCTGGCGCCCATCTGATGTTCAGCCCATGCGCGCTGCCATGGGTTGCGCACTTCGAACATGGTTTGCGTGCCGCCGGAGATCAGCACCGGCAGAGTGAGCATCGGGGCCGAGCGGGACCGTTCGCCACCGCCGCCCAGCAGACCGCCTGCGCGAGCACGATCGAACACCACGCCCAGCGTGGCGATATAGCGCCGCTGGCTGAGCCGTTCAGTCTCCACGATGACGGCAGAAACGAGGCCCTGAAGCTGGCTGTCGGAAATCGCTGGGCCATCAAGCTTCTTCCACGCTTCCCGCTGGGCGAGTTTCCAGCCGTTCTGGCGCGCTTCTTCCGGATTTTTGCCGGTGACATCCACTTCGATGCCGTGAACCTCGATATCGGTGCTGGCGGCTACCGGCGGGATGCCCCGGTCACCCAGCACCTGCGCCACCACGAGCCCCCCGCCCAGCGCAAGCGCCAGCGCCCCCACGATGAGGTATGGAAGGCGGCGGTTGCCGGGAGTTTCAGGGATAGAAAGACTGGCCATCGGGGAAATCGGCCGCCTTTTGCCCAATGGCGAGTGGAAATCCAAGCGCGAAGCGATAAAGCACCCGCATATGTCTGCCGATAACAGTTATACATACGCCCAAGCGGGCGTTTCGATCGATGCCGGGAACGCGCTGGTCAAGGCCATCGGTCCGCTGGTGAAAGCCACTCGCCGGCCGGGCGCCGATGCGGAAATCGGGGGATTCGGGGGGTTCTTCGATCCGAAGGCCGCCGGATATTCCGACCCGCTGCTGGTCGCCGCGAATGACGGCGTGGGCACCAAGCTGAAGCTGGCGATCGATACTGGCCGACACGACACGGTGGGAATCGATCTGGTGGCGATGTGCGTCAACGACCTGATCGTTCAGGGCGCGGAGCCGCTGTTTTTCCTGGATTATTTCGCCACCGGAAAGCTGGACACCGGGGTGGCGGAACGCGTCATTGCCGGTATCGCGCGCGGCTGCACCATCGCCGGATGTGCGCTGATCGGGGGCGAGACGGCTGAAATGCCAGGCATGTATGCCGCTGGTGACTATGATCTGGCGGGCTTCTGCGTGGGCGCGGTGGAACGCGGCGAGCAGTTGACCGGCGAGAAGGTCGCGCCAGGGCATGTTCTGCTGGGGCTGGCCAGTTCCGGCGTGCATTCCAACGGCTATTCGCTGGTGCGCCGACTGGCGGAGGACAAGGCATGGCGACTCGACCGCCCCGCCCTGTTCGATGCCGAACGGCTGCTGATCGATGCGCTGATGGAACCAACGCGGATTTACGTGAAGGGTCTGTTGCCCACGGTGCGCGCGGGCAAGATCGATGCGCTGGCCCATATCACCGGCGGCGGCCTGCTGGAGAATATCCCGCGCGTGCTGCCAGATGGCGCCCACGCAGTGGTCGATGCCGATGCGTGGGAACAGCCGGGCCTGATGGCTTTCCTGCAGGCGCAGGGCAACATCGAACCAGGCGAGATGGCGCGCACTTTCAACTGCGGCGTGGGAATGATTCTGGCCGTGCAGGCGGAACTGGCGCGCGAAGTGGCGGCCGAACTGGAAGCGGCGGGCGAAGAAGTGTTCCGCGTGGGCGAAGTGATCGAGGGGCCGCGCGGCTGCACCGTGCGCGGCGCGGCAGGAACATGGAGCGCGAAGGCCGACTGGAGCGCGACGCATAATGCCTGAGAAGGCGCGCATTGCCGTCATGCTTTCCGGCAACGGGACAACCATGTCCTCGCTGCTGTTTCATTCGCGCCTGCCGGGCTGCCCCTATGAAATCGTGCTGGTCGTCAGCAACGTGCTGGAGGCGCGTGGCCTGAAGATCGCGGCGGCGGAAGGCATTGCCACTTTCGCCCATTCCCACCGGGGCATGGAGCGCGAGGCGCATGAGGCGGTGATGGACGCAGCCCTGCGCGATGCGGGGGCGGAATATATCGCGCTTTGCGGATACATGCGGGTTCTGACGGCCGGTTTCGTCGAAGGATGGACCGGGCGAATGGTGAACACCCACCCTTCCCTGCTGCCCAAATACAAGGGCCTGCATACGCACGAGCGGGCGATCGAGGCAGGCGATACGCATGGCGGGTGTTCCGTGCATGTGGTGACGCCGGAACTGGATGGCGGACCGCTGCTGGGACAGGTGCCGGTGCATATTCTGCCGGACGACACGCCCGACAGCCTTTCAGCCCGCGTGCTGATGGCCGAATACCAACTCTATCCCCGGATGCTGGCCGACTATGTCAGCCGCCCGTTCAGTGCCGAATGGCTGCTGGAACAGGTGCGCGGGAAGGCGCTGTCACTGCCGGAAGTGGAAGAACGGGACAGCCACGGCTCGCCCGGCTGGCGCACCGGCGGCCAGAGCGGCAAATACTTCGCCTATTTCGCTGACCGGCATCACGGCACGAACGAGATCGGCCTGCTGGTAAAGACCAGCGGACCTGACGAGCTGGCCGCACTGATCGAACGCGACCCGGAAACATACTATCGCCCGGCCTATTACGGCGCGAGCGGGTGGGTTGGCGTGATCCTGAACCGCCCCGGCGTGGACTGGGACCATGTGGGCGAATGGTTGGAACGGAGCTGGCGTGCGGTAGCGCCCGCACGGCTGACCCGGCTGGCGGATGTGGCCGATCAGTTCTGAAACGACGAAAGCGCTGGCCTTTTGCCGCCAGTCACGGTGAATTGCGGCGATGGAGCCGGAAATCGCCCTGGCCGGATCGGTCCTGTACCTCGCGCTGCAACTGCTGATCATCGCGCGCATCATCCTGCGCCCGCAGCGGGAACCGGCATCGCGCATCGCCTGGCTGGTCAGCGTTCTGGCAGTGCCCGTAGTGGGCATCATCGCATACCTGTTGCTGGGAGAGGCGCGGATCAGCGCCGGGCGGCGTGAACGCTATCGCCGGATAGAGGCGCATCTGCCCCACCCCGCCGCCAAGGAGCCGGTGCGGCGCATGCTGGCGGAAACGGCTTATGCCGCGCCATTCGCGCTTGCCGAAACGGTCAACAATCTACCGCCCACCGGGGGCAATCGTGCGCGCCTGGCGGCCAACGGCAATGCCGCGATCCTTGAAATGGTGGAGGACATCGATGCGGCGAAGCATACCGTCCACCTGAGTTTCTACATCTGGCTGGCCGATCATAACGGGCTGAGGGTGAAGGACGCACTGATGCGCGCGGCGCGGCGCGGGGTGAAAGTGCGGGTGCTGGCCGATGCGCTGGGATCGCGCGGCATCATCCGATCCGGCCACTGGCTGGAAATGGAGCGTGCCGGGGCCGACGTGCGCATCGCCCTGCCGATCGGCGGGCTGTTCTGGACCTTGATCCGCGGGCGATTCGACCTGCGCAACCACCGCAAGCAGTTGATCGTCGACAACCGCATCGCGTGGTGCGGCAGCCAGAACCTGGCCGACCCGGCCTTTCGCCCCAAGGCCAAATATGCGCCGTGGGTGGACATCATGGCCCGGTGGGAGGGGCCGGTGGTGCAGGACTGCCAGTTCATCTTCGCCGCCGACTGGGAAAGCGAATATGGCGACGACATCGCCGACCTGCTGCCCGACAGCGTGGAACCCGCGCCAGTGGCAGACCCCGGCATCGCCGCACAGGTTATCGGCACCGGGCCGAACCTGCCCTATCCCGCGATGACCGCGTGCTTCGTGTCGCTGATCCATTCCGCGCGGGATGAACTGATCGTCACCACGCCTTATTTCGTGCCGGACGAGCAACTGATCTATGCCCTGATGGATTGCGCGCGGCGTGGCGTGAAGACGACGATGATCCTGCCCCGCCGCAACGACAGCCGCATCGTCGCTGCAACGAGCCGAAGTTACTACGCCGATCTGGTGGCAGCGGGCGTGCAGATTCACGAATTCCGCCCCGGCCTGCTGCACGCCAAGACCATCGTGGCGGACGGCAAGGTGGGCCTGATCGGATCGGCCAACCTCGACCGGCGCAGCTTCGAACTGAATTTCGAAAACAACATCCTGTTCGCGGATGAAGCCTTCGCGGCGGAGGTGCGGGAACGGCAGATCGACTATCTGGCGCAATCGGACCCGGTCAGCGCAGACGATGTGGCGCAGACGGGAATAGTGCGGCGGTTCTGGCAGAACCTGCTGGCGACGCTTAGTCCGTTGCTGTGAAGGCGGCCCGATCGCTTGGCATGGCAATACGCGGGCGATCCCTATAGATGCGCTGCCAGATCGGGGCATTCTGAGCAGGATTATGGCGCGCAAACATTCCAGACATGGTTCGTACGATGACTTGCCCGAAGAAGATGAAGCTCCGGCGGAACCGGTCACGTGCTGGCTTTGCAGCAGGCCCACCGGCAAGACCATCGTGTGGCATCACCCGGTGCCGAAAAGCCGCGGCGGGCGCGATGTCGTGCCGATGCATTCCATCTGCCAGCAGACGCTGATCGCCAATTTCACCAATTCCGAACTTCAGCGTCATGGCATGGACGTTGACGGCCTGCTGGCCCATCCCAACGTTCGCAAATTCGTGGATTGGGTGGCGAAGAAGGACCCCGATTTCACGGCGACCATCGCCAAGAAGCAACGCTGACGGACCGTTCTTTGACCGATACACCCTCCCCCGTTCGCGTAGCCGCGCTTTACCAGTTTGCCCGGTTGGAAGACTGCGAATCCATTCGCGGCGAACTGGCGCAGTTGTGCGAAGCCGAGGGGACCAAGGGCACGCTGCTGCTGGCGAGCGAGGGGATCAACGGCACGATCGCCGGATCGGATCGCGCGATTGAAAGCGTCGTGACGTTCATCCGCCGCCTGCCAGGCTGCGCCGATCTGGAAGTGAAATATTCAGCCGCCGAAACGATGCCGTTCCACCGCATGAAAGTGCGCGTGAAGCCGGAAATCGTGACCATGGGGCAGCCGCACATCGATCCGCTGACCGGAACGGGGCACTATGTTTCGCCGCAGAACTGGAACGCGTTGATCAGCGAACCGGGCACGATCGTGATCGACACCCGCAACGACTATGAAGTCGCAGTTGGCAGCTTTGCCGGGGCGATCGACCCCAAAACCGCCAGCTTCCGCGATTTTCCCGCATGGTTCCGTGCCGAACGCGAACGGCTGCTGGGACAGGGCGAGCAACCCAAGATCGCGATGTTCTGCACCGGCGGCATTCGCTGCGAGAAATCGACCGCCTTCCTGAAGGCTGAAGGCATCGAGGATGTCTATCACCTACAAGGCGGCATCCTGAAATATCTGGAAACTGTCCCGGCCGAACAGAGCCTGTGGGAAGGGGAATGCTTCGTGTTCGACCAGCGCGTAGCGGTGGGGCATGGGCTGGAACAGGGCACGTATGTGACGTGCCACGGCTGCCGCCGCCCGGTCAGCAGCAAGGACCGCGCATCGCCGCTTTATACCCCCGGTGTAAGCTGCCCCGCCTGCCATTCGTCACGAACCGATGCCCAGCGCGCTGCCTATGCCGAGCGGGACCGGCAGGAACGGCTCGCCAAAGAGCGCGGCACCGAACATATCGGCGCGTGCCGGGCCAAACAGCGTGAGCGATAGGCCGATCCTCTACAGCTTCCGGCGCTGCCCCTATGCCATGCGTGCCCGCATGGCCCTGACGATCAGCGGCACGGCCTGCCACATCCGCGAGGTGAAGCTCTCTCGCAAACCCGAAGAACTGATCGCAGCATCCCCCAAGGCGACGGTTCCGGTGATCGTACAGAACGACGGCAGCGTGATCGAGGAGAGCCTGGAAATCATGCGCTGGGCGCTGGAGCGGAACGACCCCGAACACTGGCTGGAACGCGAGGACCGCGCGCTGATCGAAGCCAACGACGGCCCGTTCAAGCACCACCTGGATCGTTACAAATACCCTGATCGCCATGGGTCCGACCCGGCAGAACATCGCGCGGCGGGATTGGCCCTGCTCGGGGCGCTCGAAACCCGGCTCGCCCTGCAAAGCAATCTCTGCGGAGAGGACAGGGGGATCACCGATGCGGCGATATTCCCCTTTGTGCGGCAATTCGCCGAAACCGATCGCACGTGGTTCGACGCACAGCCGCTGCCGCGCCTTCAGGCATGGCTTGATGGCCACATTGCATCGGCGCTGTTCGCGGCGATCATGATCCGCCTCGATCCGTGGCGACCGGGCGACGTTCCGGTGAACTTTCCAGCCGACTGAAAGATGCAGCCTTAGCGCGCTGCATTATCCCTGATTGCCCGGTAAGCCGCTTCGCGCGCTTCTTCCCCGAGAGACTCGAGATAGCGGGCAGCATCCCTGTAAGTGAGGAATGACTGCCCAGCGGCGACAATGGGTGTTGTCCGACCGTTGAATATGCGGCGGAGCAACCGCCTTTGAGGCCGGCTTATCGGTTCGTTTTCTGCGTTTTCCGTCATTCGTCTGGCCGGCTCTTGATGCCCCGCAAGCAATAACAAAAGGGCCGCCGGATCGCTCCGGCGGCCCTTTGCAAGTCAGGTAATCCGCAGTGGGATCAGCCGACGATTTCTTCCGGCTGGAAGAAGAAGGCGATTTCGATCGCGGCGTTTTCGTCGCTGTCGCTGCCGTGCACGGTGTTCGCCTCGATGCTTTCCGCGTGAGTCTTGCGGATGGTGCCTTCGGCTGCGTCGGCCGGGTTGGTGGCGCCCATGACTTCGCGATTGCGCTTCACGGCGTCTTCGCCCTCAAGCACCTGCACCACGACCGGGCCGCTGGTCATGAATTCAACCAGTTCGCCGAAGAAGGGGCGTTCCTTGTGGACGGCGTAGAAGCCTTCAGCCTGATCCTGCGACAGGTGGAGACGCTTGGACGCGACGACGCGCAGGCCGGCGTCTTCCAGCATCTTGGTGACGGCGCCGGTCAGATTGCGGCGGGTGGCATCAGGCTTGATGATCGAAAAGGTGCGGGTGACCGCCATCGAAAGGTTCCTTCGAACGTGTTTTTATGATGTTTTTGAGATCGCGCGCGCCCTAGCCGCGCGATGTGCGCCGCGCAAGCCGAACCTTGCGACGGCTATGGCCCTTCGATCCAGCGGCCGCCTTCCTGCTTCCAGAAGTGTCGTTCCACGCTCTCACTCTCCCCCAGCATCCTCCATGTGCCGCGCGCGCCGCCGATGGTCTGCTGATCGAAGAACAGGAAGGCACGATCGAACCCGAACGCCTCTTCACGCCAGTCGCCGTCGGCAAACGCGATGAAGCGCGCGCCGTTCTGCGCCTCGCAAGTGGGGGACAGCAGCAGCGGCTGGCGGTCTTCGTGCCCCTGCCCGGCATGGCCGTGGGCGAGGAACTCTTCCGGGAACTGTTCCCACAGCGCACGGTCGAGCGCGGCGCGTTGTTCCTCATCGGCGGAGACGACGAGCAGCCGCCCGCCCGCCGCCTTCACCGATCTCGCGATTTGCGGCAGCGCCGCCTCAACGGGATCGCGCGAGAGGAGATAGAAATCGACCCGCACGGCGCCCGCAGCCTAACCCTCCAGCTTGGACTGAACGTAGCTGTCGATCAGGCGCACACCATAGCCGGTCGCGCCCTTGTCCCACGTCTGGCCCGGCTTGTCGGCCCAGACCATTCCGGCGATGTCGAGGTGCGCCCACGGGGTGCCGCCTTCGACATAACGCTGGAGATACTGCGCGGCAGTGATCGACCCGGCCCAGCGGGGGCCGACGTTCTTCATATCCGCGATCGCACTGTCGATCAGTTTGTCATAGGCAGGCGAGAGCGGGAAGCGCCACAGCTTGTCACCGCTGGTGCGCCCGGCAGCCAGCAGGTCGTCCGCGAGGGCATCGTCGTTCGAGAAAATGCCGCCGTGTTCGTGCCCGAGCGAGATGATCATCGCGCCGGTCAGCGTGGCCAGATCGACCAGCGCGGCAGGGGCGAACTCGCGCTGGGCCCAGGTCATCGCGTCACACAGGACGAGTCGCCCCTCGGCATCTGTATTGATGACTTCAACCGTCTGGCCGGACATCGTGGTGACGACATCGCCGGGCCGCTGAGCGTTGCCATCGGGCATGTTTTCCACAAGGCCGCAGACGCCGATCACGTTCGCCTTCGCCTTGCGACCGGAGAGCGCCAGCATGGCCCCGGCCACGGCGGCCGCGCCGCCCATGTCCCACTTCATGTCTTCCATGCCGGCCGCAGGCTTGATGGAGATGCCGCCGGTATCGAACGTGACGCCCTTGCCTACGAAAACCGTCGGCTTAACGCCCTTGCCACCGCCAAGCCACTTGATGACCAGCAGGCGCGGCTTGCGAACAGAGCCCTGCGCCACGCCAAGCAGAGCGCCCATGCCCAGTTCGCCCATCTCTTCCTCGGTCAGGAAAGAGAGTTCCGCGCCCGTCCCGGCGAAACGTTCAAGGCAGCGTTCCACGAAGCTTTCGGGATAGATGATGTTGGCCGGTTCGGTCACGAGTTCGCGGGCGAATTCCACGCCGTGAGCCAGCGCGGCGGCGGTTTGCCATGCAGCCTCGACCCCATTAGGCGCGCCGATGACGGCGATTTCGCCCAGCGAAACCTTCTGATCGTCCTTCAAGCGGGTGCGGTAGGCGTCATAACGCCAGCCGCGCAGCCGGAGGCCGAGGAGGACCGATACCAGGCCATCCGCATCCAACGCACTGCCACCAGCGTCCAGCGCCAACACCGTCTCACCCGAAGTGAGGTAGCGCGCGGCAAGCGCCGCGCCCGCACGTTCCAGATTCGCGGCCCGATCGCCCTCACCCAGTCCGGCGCCAACCAGCGCGAGGCGCACGAGTTGTCCGTCACGTTCCACGAAGGCTTCGAAAAGCTGACCGGCTTTCCCGGCGAAGCGGGCCGCGGCAGCACCTTCGGCCACGGAACGTTCGAGATCAGCGGGCAGCTTGCCCTCTGCAACGACGAGCGCGAGGAGCCGCGAAGGGGAAGCCCCGGCACTCTGAAAACTGATCTTCATGATGTCTCCGGTCGAATGTGCGCGAGCTGCGATAGAACGCCGCAAGAAAAGCGGCTGCCGTTGCAGTTAGGATTGAGCGGTGACATAGGCAAGCCATGCCCCCCGGCCTGCTGCCAATACCCTATCCCCAGCCGCGCCGGTTTCTGCCGATCCGCACGGCCATGGTGCTGACTTTGCTGGCCCTGCCTCTGCCGGTGCTGGCGCAGGAACCGGCGCAGGCGCCAGAGATGCCCGCGGACACGCCTGAGGCTGGCCGCGAGATTGCGTTCGAGGCGAACGAGCTCAGTTATGACAGCAATACCGATGTAGTAACCGCCAGCGGTGACGTGCTTCTGCGATCGGAGGGCCAGTCCGTCCGTTCCAATGCCGTGACCTGGAACCGGGACAGCGGGCAGATTGTGGCGACCGGCGACGTCCGGGTGGTGGATGAGGACGGCAACCAGCTTTTCACCGACCGGATCGAACTGACGGACGAGTTGAAGGCCGGGGCGATGGAGAACCTGCTGCTGGCCTTCCGCGAGGGCGGGCGACTGGCGGCGCGGCAGGGAACCCGATCCGATTCCGGCAGCGTCACTCTGGAACATGCCGCCTATTCCGGGTGCCCGGTGGTCGACGCGGAAGGATGCCCGAAAAGCCCGAGCTGGCGGCTGACCGCGCGGCGCGTGGTCTATGATGCAGAGGCGAAGCGCATCCGGTTTTACGGCGCTTACCTGGAACTGTTCGGCCAGCGCGTTCTGCCCCTGCCGGGTATGGCGATGCGATCCGACGGAGCGGCAACATCGGGCTTCCTGATTCCCGACCTCGGCCTGACCGCATCCAACGGTATCGAGGTGAGCGAGAGTTATTACTGGCGGATCGCGGATAACAAGGATCTGACGCTTTCCGGCTATCTCTACACCGAAGCGGTGCCGATGGTGTCGGGCCAGTATCGCGAGTTGACCGACAAGGGCGCGTACCAGATCACGGGCTATCTTACTTACGGCACCCGCATTCCGCTGGGCGCCACCGTGCCCACGGAAGAAGAAGATTTTCGCGGCTACCTGTTTGCCAACGGCCGCTTCCAACTGGACCCTAACTGGAGCCTGACCGGCTCCGTCCGGGTGACCAGCGACCGCACGTTCCTGCGCCGCTACGATATAAGCCGCGATGATCGCCTGCGCTCCACCGTCAATCTGGAGCGGATCGACGACAACAGCTATTTCTCCGTCGCTGGCTGGGTGACGCAGGCAGTGCTGGTTCCGCAGTCGCAGGGGCTGGTGCCCGTCGCGCTTCCGGCCATCGACTATCGCCACCGGCTGAGCGACCCGGTGCTGGGCGGCACGGTCGAGATACAGGCCAATTCGCTGGCGATCACCCGAACCCAGGGGCAGGACACGCAGCGCGCCTTTGCCCGCGCGGAATGGAACCTGCGCCGCGTCACGCCGCTGGGGCAGGAAGTGACCTTTACCGCGCTGGTGCGTGGCGACGCCTATCATTCGGGCGACAACCTGACGACGGTAACGCAATCCTATCGCGGTGAGCCGGGGTGGCAGGCGCGCGGCGTGGCGCTGGCCGCCGTTGACATGAAATGGCCATTCGTCGGATCGTTTCTGGGCGGCACCCAAGTGCTGACACCGCGCGTGCAACTGGTCGCCAGCCCGGAAATCCGCAATCTGGCGATACCCAACGAAGACGCGCGCGCGATCGATCTGGAAGACAGCAATCTCTTCGCGCTCAACCGCTTCCCAGGTTACGACCGGATCGAGGATGGCGCGCGCGTGACCTATGGCGCCGACTGGCGCATCGATTTCCCCAACTGGCGGGTCAGCGCCAATATCGGCCAGTCCTATCGCCTGACGGACAAGCCAACACTGTTCCCCAACGGGACCGGGCTGACGGAACAATTCTCCGACTGGGTCGGGCGGACGGAAATCCGTTACAAGGACGTGCTGAAATTCACCCACCGCTATCGTGTGGATAAGGATAACTTCGCCGTCCGCCGTAACGAGATCGACGCCACGCTGGGCAGCGACCGAACCTATATCGAACTGGGCTATCTGCGGCTGAACCGCGATATCGACCTGAATTTCGAGGATTTGCAGGACCGCGAGGAATTGCGGGCCGCCGGCCGCGTGGCTTTCGCGAAATACTGGTCCGTATTCGGATCGGCGGTGGTGAACCTGACCAACCGCGACGAGGACCCGAGCTTCACATCCGACGGGTTCGAACCGCTGCGGACGCGCCTTGGCATAGCTTACGAAGACGACTGCCTGGAATTCGGATTCACCTGGCGGCGCGATTATGTCGCGGTAGCCGATATCAACCGGGGCGACAGCTTCCGCTTCTACTTCTCGCTCAAAAACCTGGGTTTCCGTTGATGGCGCGCCGGATGCCGGGTTTCTCCCGCGCAATTGGCACGCCCGGTCAAACGCGCTATCGGCGCGAACTCAGCTACGGTTAAGCCACGTTTATACAGGGCGGTATTCCGTAAAATGGGCGCGACGGGCGCGCTTGCGACAGGATTTCTAACGCGTGAGTCATTCGATCAGGACAGTTGCGAAATGGGGCGCGGCCGCGGTACTGGCCGGTGCCTGCGCGATGGCCGCGCATGGCCAGGGTCAGAACCAGGGCCAGGGTCAGGACGAAACCAGCAGCGCGGCAGCGCTGGATTCGTTCAATTTCCCCGAGAACATCACGATCCTGGGCCAGAACGAGCTGAGCCTGCGCCGGCCGACCGCGACGGTGAACGGCACGGTTATTACCGGCACGGACGTGGACCAGCGAGTCGCCTTGCTGCTGGCCGCCAACGAAGTCAGCCAGGTTCCTGAAGAGGAACTGCGCCGCCTGCGCCTGCAGGTGTTGCGCAACCTGATCGATGAAACCCTGCAAATCCACGAAGCAACCGCACAGCAGATGCCGGTGGCACCGGAAGAAGTTGAGGATTCCTACCAGCGGGTGGCCGGCAATAATTTCAGCCGTTCGCCGGAGCAGATGGACCAGTACCTGCGCTCCATCGGTTCTTCGCCCCAATCGCTGAAACGGCAGATCGAGGGCGAACTGGCGTGGGATCGTCTGCTGCGCCGTAACGTGGCCCCGTTCGTCAACGTCTCTTCCGAAGAAGTGAACGAGATGTACGACCGGATGCAGGCCGCACGCGGCACCAGCGAATATCGGATCGCGGAAATCTTCCTGTCCGCGAACGAAAGCAATCGCGCGGCGGTGGCGGCGGATGCGCAGCGGATCGTCAGCGAATTGCGCGAAGGCGCCGATTTCGCGAATTATGCGCGGCTCCGTTCTGAATCCAGTACGGCGGCGCGTGGCGGCGATCTGGGCTGGATCAAGCTGGAGCAGTTGCAGAACGCCCAGCTTGAGGAAGTGGCGAAGCAGATGCAGCCGGGCCAGATGGTCGGCCCGATCGAAATTCCCGGCGGTTTCGACATCATCTTCATGATCGACAAACGCCAGATCGGCATGGCCGACCCGCGTGACGCCCTGCTGAGCCTGAAGCAGATCTCGCTCGATTTCCCGCAGGGTATGTCAGAGGAAGATGCACGCACCCGCGCCAACACTTTCGCTGAGGCGGTGAAGAATATCCGCGGATGCGGCGAGGCGGACAGCGCAGCCGCAGCAATCGGGGCGCAAGTAGTCAACAACGACCAGATCGCCGTGCGGGCCCTGCCCGAGGCCTTGCAGAACGTGCTGCTGGAACTCAACGTGGGACAAGCCACGCCTGCGTTCGGATCGCTGGATGAAGGCGTGCGCGTGCTGATGGTCTGCGGTCGCGACGATCCTGACCCGAATGCAGGCCCGGATCGCGATCAGCTGGCATCCTCTCTGGAAGATGACCGCATCGAGAAGCGCGCGCAGCGCTATCTGCGCGACCTGCGCCGCGACGCGGTGATCGACTACAACTGATCGATGGTCGGGGCGCTTGCCGTATCGCTCGGCGATCCGGCGGGGATCGGGCCGGAGCTGATTTGCGAGGCATGGGTTCGGCGCAAGGCCGGGCGCCTTCCTACATTCTTCGTTTGCGGTGGCGTCGGCCTGCTGCGCGAAGCGGCCGCCGCGCGCGGGCTGGACCTGCCTGTGGCTGCCATCGCTAATCCGGCGGATGCCGCTGGAGTGTTCGACAAGGCGCTGCCTGTGCTGGGTGGCGCGGATGGTGTGTATCGGCCCGGACAGCCTGACAGCGAAGGAGCGCGGCTGGCGCTCGCCTCGCTCGAATCCGCTGCGTTTCTGACGGTAGAGGGACAGGCGGCGGCGCTGGTGACAGGGCCGGTGTCTAAGGCAGAACTGGCGAAGATCGGCTATCCCTACCCCGGCCAGACCGAGTTCGTCGCGGCAGCTTGCGGCGCGGCGGAAAGCGATGCGGTGATGATGCTGGCCGGGCCGCAGCTACGCACCGTGCCGATGACGGTTCACTGCGCGCTGTCGGAAGTGCCCGGCCGCCTGTCCATCGATCTGATCCGTCGCCGCGCAGCCATCGTGGCGCGGGCGCTGCGGCAGGATCTGGGCATCGCCTCCCCCCGTGTGGCAATCTGCGGCCTGAACCCCCATGCCGGGGAAAACGGGCGCATGGGGCGTGAGGAGATTGAGATCATCACCCCGGCGATAGAGGCGTTGCGTGCCGAGGGTGTCGACGCCACGGGCCCGCACCCGGCCGACACCCTGTTCGCGCCGCACCTGCGCGGCACATATGACGTGGCGATCGCGATGTATCATGATCAGGCGCTGGTGCCGCTGAAAGCGCTCGATTTCGACGAGGGCGTGAACGTGACACTGGGCTTGCCCGTGGTGCGCACGTCGCCCGATCACGGCACTGCATTCGGCATCGCCGGCAAGCGGGTCGCCAGCGCCAACGCCACGATCGCGGCGATCCGCATGGCGGGCGAGATGGCAACGCTGCGGGCAGCAGGACCGATCGGGGCGTGACCCTTCCCCCCCTGCGTGAAGTCATTGCCCAACATGGCCTGAGCGCGTCGAAAGCGCTGGGGCAGAACTTCCTGCTGGACGAGCAGTTGCTGGACCGGATCGCGGCAATTCCCGGCGACCTTTCAGACCGCGCGGTGCTGGAAATCGGCCCCGGTCCCGGCGGGCTGACGCGGGCGCTGCTGCGGGCGGGAGCGCGCGTCACCGCCATCGAGATGGATCGCCGTTGCCTGCCCGCGCTGGCGGAACTGGGCGAGGCATTCCCCGGCCGCCTGCGCGTAGTCGAAGGCGATGCGATGAAAATCGCCCACGACGATCTTATGGGCGAACCCTACGCGGTGGCCGCCAATCTGCCCTATAACGTGGGAACGGCGCTGTTCGTGCGCTGGCTGTCGGGCGAGGCATGGCCGCCGCAGTGGACCAGCCTGACGCTGATGTTCCAGCAGGAAGTGGCCCAGCGGATCGTGGCAGCCCCCGGATCGGACGCTTATGGCCGCCTTGCCGTGCTGGCCCAGTGGCGTGCGCGGGCGAAGCTGGCGATGAAAGTACACCGCAGCGCCTTCACCCCGCCCCCCAAGGTGATGAGCGCCGTGGTGCATGTGGAACCTGCCGAAGCGCCCGAAGGCATATCCGCCCGCACGCTGGAGAAACTGACCGAAGCCGCCTTCGGCCAGCGCCGCAAAATGCTCCGCCAAAGCCTGAAGGGCATGCCCGGCGCGGTGGATGCGCTGGCGCGCCAAGGCATCGACGAGCAACGCCGCGCCGAAACGCTGAGCGTGGAAGAATTCGTGGGGCTGGCCCGCGCGCTCAGCTGATCAGCTTCAGCCGGCTTTCACTTTGAGCCGCCATTTGTGAAGCAGCGGTTCGGTGTAACCGTTCGGTTGTTCCAGCCCCCGGAACACGAGATCGCAGGCGGCGAGGAAAGCGGGGTGGCTGTCCCATTGACCGGCCATCGGGCGATAGGACGGATCATCCGTGTTCTGCGCATCGACTTTCGCGGCCATGCGCTTGAGCGCGTCTATCACCTGTTCCTGACTGGCGACGCCGTGAAGCAGCCAGTTGGCTAGGTGCTGGCTGGATATGCGCAGGGTGGCGCGGTCTTCCATCAGGCCGACGTCGTCCAGATCTGGCACCTTGGAACAGCCGATGCCCTGATCGATCCAGCGCACGACGTAGCCGAGCAGGCCCTGGCAATTGTTGTCCAGTTCTGCGGCGATTTCGGCCGGGCTCCAGTTCACCCCCTCCGCCAGCGGGATCGCCAACAGGGCGTCCAGACCGGGGGCATCGCCCAGCTCGGGCTGAACTTCGAACACGTCCACGGTGTGATAATGCAGGGCATGGAGCACTGCGGCGGTAGGGGACGGGACCCACGCTGTATTCGCCCCGGCGGATAGATGAGCGCCCTTTTCCGCCAGCATGGCCCGCATTCGGTCAGGCGCGGCCCACATACCCTTGCCGATCTGCGCCTTGCCGGAAAGTCCGCACTGCAAACCGATGGCGACATTGCGTTTTTCGTAAGCATCGATCCATCGCGATTGCTTCATCGCGCCCTTGCGGATCACCGGCCCGGCCCGCATCGAGGTGTGAATTTCATCCCCCGTGCGATCGAGGAAGCCGGTGTTGATGAAAGCAATCCGGTCTTTCACCGCATGGATGCACGCGGCGAGATTGGCGCTGGTTCGCCGTTCCTCGTCCATGACGCCGACCTTCATGGTATGGCGCGGCAAGCCCAGCAGATCCTCCACCGCGTCGAACAAGTCATTGGTGAACGCGCATTCTTCCGGCCCGTGCATCTTCGGTTTGACGATATAGATGCTGCCGCACTGGCTGTTGGGCCGGGCCGTGCGCCCCTCCACATCCAGCGCGCCGATCGCACCGGTAACCACGGCATCGAGCACACCCTCGGGAATTTCAGCATTGCCGGGCAGCAGAACGGCCGGGTTCGTCATCAGGTGGCCGACGTTACGCACGAACAGCACGCTGCGGCCGGATAGCTCGATCACGCTGCCATCAGCGCGGGAGACCGTGAGATCATCCACCAGACGGCGCGTCGTCGATTTGCCCCCCTTGTCGAAGGTAGCTTCCAGATCGCCGCGCAGGACGCCCAGCCAGTTGCGATAGGCGGCCAGCTTGTCCGCCGCGTCCACCGCCGCGACCGAATCCTCCAGATCGACGATAGTCGTCAGCGCGGCTTCCAGCCGGACATCGGCTATACCGGCGGTATCATCCCGCCCGATGGGATGATCGCGATCAAACTTCACTTCGATGTGCAGGCCATTGTTGCAGAAGACGAGGCCCTTGTCCGTGCGGCCGATATACTGCTGCGGATCGCATAGAGGCAAGCCGTCCGGCCCGGTGATCTCTGCCCAGCTGATGTCGTCCAGTGGCACCGCCACGTCGAGGAATGCGCGCGCCGCCGCGATTACCGCAGCGCCCCGGCGCGGGTCATAGCCCGGATTTTCGGCAGCGGGCGCATCGATGGCATCGGTGCCGTAATAAGCGTCGTAAAGACTGCCCCAACGGGCATTGGCGGCATTGAGCACAAAGCGGGCGTTGAGCGCGGGAACGACCAGTTGCGGACCGGCCATCGTGGCGATTTCCGCATCCACGCCGCGCGTGCCGATGCGGAAGGGTGGCGGTTCCGGCACCAGATAGCCGATTTCTTCAAGGAACCGGCGATAGGCGGCGGCATCATGCGGCTGGCCGCGCCGCTCCCCATGCCAGCGGTCGATACGGGCCTGAAGTTCATCACGCTTGTCCAGCAGCGCAAGATTGCGCGGGGCAAACCTGCGGGTGATCGCTTCGAACCCCTGCCAGAACAGGGCGACATCACGGCCCAGCGGGGCCAGCACTTCACCTTCGATAAACGCCGCCAGATCGGCATCGATCTTCAGCGCGCCACGATCCACCAATTTGCTCAAGCGTAGTTCCTCTCTGCCGCATGTGTAACCGTGTCGATGCCGGTTTGACAGGCCCCGGCAAGGCGGTCAGGATACTCGTTGCGGATGAAACTGACAGGCGAAGAGCGCAAGCTGATCGAACCGATCGACCCCGCGGCCATGCTTGCCCGCACGGAGCGGTGGTGCGCCATCAACAGCGGCACCGGCAATCTGGATGGACTGGCCGCGTTGGCAGATGAACTGGCGCAAGCGTTCTCTGCCCTGCCCGGCAACATCGAATTCCACGCCCCCGCCCCCGTTTCCAGCGTCGACCCAGCCGGGAACGATGTGCCCGCAGCGAACGGAAGGCACCTGGTGCTGCGCGTGCGACCGGCGGCTGAACGGCGCTTCCTGCTGACCGGGCATATGGATACCGTCTATGCCCCTGATCACCCTTTCCGGCAGGTGCGCTGGCTGGATGGCGACACGCTGAATGCGCCGGGCGCTGCGGACATGAAGGGCGGGCTGTCCCTGATGCTGGAGGCGCTGCTGGCGTTCGAACGCAGCGCGCGGGCCACATCGGTGGGTTACGACATGCTGATCAATTCCGATGAGGAAACCGGATCGTTATCGTCCGCCGCGCTGATCGGAGAACTGGCGCAGGGCAAGGCGGCGGCGCTGACTTACGAACCCTCTGCCCTGCCCGACGGCACGCTGGCCCATGCGCGCGGGGGCAGCGGCAATTACAGCGTGGTCATTACAGGCCGGTCCGCCCACGCCGGGCGCAACCCGGAGGACGGGCGCAACGCGGTGGTCGCGGCCAGCGCGATGGCGGTGGCTCTGGACGGAATGAAGCACGCCGAACTGGCGGTTAATCCCGCGCGGATCGATGGCGGTTCGGCCAACAACGTGGTGCCGGATCATGCAGTGCTGCGCTTCAACATCCGCCCCCGCACCACGCAGGCGGCAGAGCAATTTCGCAAGGATTTCGACCGTTTGGTCCGCGAAACGGAAGCGCGGCATGAAGTGGCCATTCGCGTGAGCGGCGGGATCACCAGACCGCCCAAGCCGGTGGACGCCATGGCGCAAAAACTGTTCGACATGGTCATCCGCAGCGGCGCGGATCTGGACCAGACGATAGGCTGGCGGGCCAGCGGCGGAGTGTGTGACGGCAACAACATCGCCGCGCGCGGCGTGCCAGTGGTCGATACGATGGGCGCGCGCGGCGGGGCCATCCACTCGCCCGAGGAATACCTGATCGTATCGTCCCTGAGGGAAAGGGCGGCGCTATCCGCGCTGGTCCTCCACCGCCTGACCATGGAAGGATTGGCATGAGTTTCGTCGTCCGCGCCGCACATCCTGACGATCTGGAACCGCTGTATGAAATGGCCAAGCTGACCGGCGGTGGGTTCACCAACCTGCCGCCCGATCGCAAGGCGCTGGCCCGCAAGCTGGAACGGGCCGAGGCCGCCTATGCCAATACCGGCGAAGAACTGGGCGACGAGCAGTTCGTGCTGGTGCTGGAACGAGCGGGAGACGCGGGCGTGCGCGGCACCGGCCAGATGATGACGCAAGTGGGGCGGCAGTGGCCGTTCTATTCCTATCGCCTGACCATGCTGACCCAGCGATCAGAAGAATTGCAGCGCACCGTGCGATGCGAAATGCTGAACCTCGTCACCGATCTGGAAGGGTCGAGCGAGGTGGGCGGTCTGTTCCTTCATCCCAGCGAGCGCGCCGGGGGGCTGGGCCTGCTGCTGGCGCGCAGCCGCTATCTGTTCATCGCCATGCACCGCGCCCGCTTTGCCGATCGCATATTGGCGGAGCTACGCGGGATCATCGACGAGCGCGGCGGGTCGCCATTCTGGGACGGGGTGGCCGGGCGTTTCTTCGGGATGAGCTTTCAGGAAGCGGACTATTTCAACGCCATCAACGGCAACCAGTTTATCGCGGACCTGATGCCCAAGCACCCGGTCTATGTCGCCATGCTGAGCGAAAGCGCGCGCAGCGCGATCGGCGTGCCGCACCCGTCTGGCCGGGCGGCAATGCGGATGCTGGAGGAAGAAGGCTTCGCTTACGCCGGCTATCTGGACATCTTCGACGGTGGGCCGACTATGACCGCGCAGACCGACAAGGTCCGCAGCATCGGCGAAGCGCGAGCGGCAAGAGTGGTTCAAACCGATTGCCGGAAAGGCGCCAAGGCCTTGCTGGCCAGTGGGCGGCTGTCGGGTTTTCGCTGCTGCTATGGGTTGTGCGAGCAGACTGAAGGCGGCGTGGCGATCGATTCCGCCAGCGCAGACCTGCTGGGTATCGGCGAAGGGGATGAAGTCTGGAGCGTGGCCCGCTAAGCAGACGGTAGAACATTGCGCGCGACCCCGTGGCCGCGCGCAATGACGAGTTATCGGTGGATCAGGCCACCGTGGCTTTCACGATCTTGCCCGGTTCGCGGGGCGGTTCGCCCTTCGGCAGGGCGTCGATCAGTTCCATGCCGCTCTCTACCTGACCCCAGACGGTATACTGGCGATCGAGGAAGCGCGCGTCGTCGAAGCAGATGAAGAACTGGCTGTTGGCGCTGTCCGGCACCTGGGTGCGGGCCATCGAGCAGGTGCCGCGCACATGCGGTTCGGCGTTGAATTCAGCCTTCAGGTCCGCCTTGTCGCTGCCGCCCATGCCGGTGCCGGTCGGGTCGCCGCCCTGCGCCATGAAGCCGGGGATCACGCGGTGGAACACCACGCCATCATAGAACCCTTCCTTCGCCAGTTCGGTGATGCGGGCGACGTGGCCGGGCGCAAGGTCGGGACGCAGGCGGATGACGACATCGCCGCCTTCCCCATTGCCGGTATCGAGGGTGAAAGTGAGTGTTTCGTCGGCCATGCTGTCTCTCCTGAGAAATGATGGCGGCATATAGGCCTGTCACCGGCGATGTCACCCGCCGGGTTGCTTTCTCGTTTCACAGGCATAGACGCGACCCATGGCCGACGAAGACCTTCACGAGCCGGATATCGATGCGCCCCGCGATACGGATCGCGAGGAGGGCGGCGAACAGCTCGACAAGGAAAACCGGCTGAAAGAGGAATTCGTCGATTCGGTCGTCGCCGCGCTGGATGCGGGTGACGAAGGCCTCGTCTACGATCTGGTGGAACCGCTCCACCCAGCCGACATCGCCGACCTGTTCGAACTGCTGCAACGCGATCAGCGGCACCGGCTGGCCGCTGCCATAACCGATCTGATGAGCGGCGAGGTTATCTCCGAGCTCAACGATTACGTCCGCGATGACATGATCGAGGCGCTGGCGCCGGAAGCCGTGGCGGAGATCGCCGAACAGCTCGACACTGACGACGCCGTCCAGCTGATCGAAGACCTCGATGCCGAGGATCAGGCCGCGATTCTGGCGGAGATGGAGCCGGAAGACCGCGCAGCCATCGAAAGCGCGCTGTCCTTCCCTGAGGAGAGCGCCGGCCGCCTGATGCAGCGCGAGCTGGTCGCCGTTCCCGAACATCTGACCGTGGGCGACCTGATCGACTATCTGCGCGACAACGATGGGCTGACGACCGAATTCTGGGAAGTGTTCATCGTCGATCACCGCCATCGCCCTGTCGGCACCTGCCAGCTTTCGTGGATCCTGCGAACGCCGCGCCACATCGCGCTGGCCGACGTGATGAAGCGCGACCAGACCCTGATCCCGGTGACGATGGATCAGGAAGAGGTGGCCCTGCGGTTCCAGAAATATGCGCTGATCAGCGCGGCGGTTGTGGATGAAAGCGGGCGTCTGGTCGGCCAGATCACCGTGGACGACGTGGTCCACATTATTCAGGAAGAAGCCGGCGAGGACGTGATGCTGCTGTCCGGCGCGGGCGAAGGCGACATCAACGAGCCGATCCGCGAAGCCTATGGCGCGCGCGTGCGCTGGCTGGCCGCGAACCTGCTAACGGCGTCGGTCAGCGCATCGATCATCTATTTCTTCGGCGGCGCGATCGAGCAACTGGTGGCGCTGGCGGCGCTTTCGCCCGTGGTCGCCAGCATCGGCGGGAGCGCCGGGACGCAGACGATGGCGGTGACGGTGCGCGCCATCGCCACCAACCAGCTGACGCGATCGAACAGCCGCCGCATCCTGTGGCGCGAAGTGCGCGTGGCGCTGCTGAACGGCGTGACGATCGCCCTGCTGATCGGACTGGCGACAGCGCTGATCTTCTCCATGTTCCTGGGCGCGGTGCTGGCGGCGAAGCTGGGGCTGGTGATCGCGGCGGCAATGCTGATCAACATCGTAACGGCGGGCCTTGCGGGCGTGGTCATCCCGGTAACGCTGGACCGGCTGGATCAGGACCCGGCAGTGGCCAGCAGCGTGTTCGTGACGACGATCACCGATTCAATGGGATATTTCGTGTTCCTGGCGCTGGCTGTCGGTTCCGGGCTGGTGGGATAGCGCGATGCCGCTTTCCATGACCAAGATCGCCTATCGCACCGGGGGCATCGACAACCTGCGCGAATGGGTGGAACGTGGGCCGGAAGCGCACATGACCACGCGCTATCTGCCCAAGCGGCACGAGGAGATGATCGGCGGTTCACTCTACTGGATCATCGAACACGCGATCGTCGCCCGCAGCGAGATACTGGGGTTCGAACAGCGGGATGACGGCCGCTGGACAATCCGACTGGCGCCCCGATTGATAGCCGTGGAACCACGCGCCAAGCGCGCGCACCAGGGCTGGCGCTATCTAGCGGAAAAGGATGCGCCGCTCGATCTGCCCGAGGGGCAAGCCGCAGTGGCGTTACCGGGCAAGCTGGTGCGGGAACTGAGCAAGCTGGGGCTGGCCTGACCGCCCCTGCCTGCCGGTGTTAAAGTTCCCCTAACACCGCCGCCACATGGCAGTAACATCCCGGTGCCAGCGGGCGGCTCATGGTCGCCGTATTACACCGCAAAATGCTGTCTCCATTACGAAAAGCAGGCCATTCGCTGGCCGCGCGCATCACGCTGGCGGCGGTGGGGATGACGGTGTTGCTGGCCGTGGTCGGACTGACGCTGGGCGTCGCGATGTTCGGCCTGTCCATGCGCAGCGAACACGGGCGCGTACTGGACGAAGCGGCGCTGGCTTCGTCGGGATTGACCGCGAGCATTGCCGAAACGCGCTATTACGCCTCTCGTTTTGCCGCGACGGGTGCGAGCGCGGATATCGACCGGGTGCATGCCACGCTGGATCAGGCGAAGCAGAGACTGGCGCGCACGCGCGAACGATCCACCGATGTCGATACGAGCGCGCGACAGGCGATGGAATGGCTGCACTATCAGGTCGAAGGTTTCGAAAGCGAGCTGGCGGCGCTGGAGAATTCGATCAACGCCTATGGCCCATCGGAAAGCGGCAATGCCCTGGCCGCCGCGATCGATGTCAGCGGCGAGCAGCTTGCCGGTCAGGCGCGTGACGTGGAAAATCGACTGGGCACGGCGTCCTCCGCATCAGCCGGAGAGCTTGCCCGCACCAGCCGTCGGCTGGCGATCATCGCCGCTGCGCTGCTGATCTCCTGCGTAGCGATCACGCTGATCGGCGCACGCTTTCTGACGCGCACCACCGCCGGGTCGATACGGGAGATCACCACGACGATGAGCCGTCTGGCCAAAGGGGACCGGTCGGCCGCGATTCCCGGTGGGGAACGGCAGGACGAAATCGGCGAGATGGCCCGCGCGCTGACGGTGTTTCGCCGAAGCGCAGACGATCTGGCCCTGTTGCAGCAACAGGCGGCCAACAGCGCACGCGCGGAACTGGCGCGGCGCGATACGGAACGGCTGCGCGAAGAGGCTGAAAGAGCACGCAAGGCGGAATTGCTGCGCGATCTGTCACGCAGACTGGAACAGACAGTGGGCGAAGTGGTGGGCAGCGTGGCGGCAGCATCGGGCCAGTTGGAAGCGACCGCCAGCGATCTGGCGGCCGCAGCGGTGCAGTCCGCCCAGCTTACCGATGAAGTGACCCGTTCCATGAAAGGCACGGCCGCCGGTGTGACCGCCGCCGCCACGGTCAGCGATCAGTTCGCCATGTCGGTGGCGGAGATCAGCCGCTTTGCCGCGAATTCCGCCTCGCTGGCAGGGGAGGCAGGCCATTCGGCTCGAGGCGCGGACGCGACGATTTCCGAACTGGCCAATACAGCGCAGCAGATCGAGAAGATCGTCGGCATGATCGATGGCATTGCCCAACGCACCGGGCTGCTGGCGCTCAACGCGTCAATCGAGGCGGCGCGCAGCGGGGACGCGGGCAAGGGGTTCGCCGTGGTGGCCAGCGAGGTGAAGGAACTGGCCGGGCAGACCAGCCATGCAACCGGCGAAGTGGCGGGGCAAATCCGCGCAATTCAAGCCTCCACCGAACAGAGCGTGGCCGCCCTGCGGCGCATCGGCGAACAGGTTCATGCAATGGAAGGCGGTGCGGTTTCCATCGCGCAGGCGGTGGATGAGCAAAGCCTGGCGAGCCACGATCTTGCCCGCAATCTGGCCCAGGCGGCCCGCGGGGCGGAGGAGATCGGCGAAGCCATGAGGCAGGTGCGCGAAACGACGCGATCGACCGGCGCATCCGCATCGCAATTACTCGATTCCGCCAGCGAGTTGCACCAGCAGGCGGCCAGCCTGCGCGCGCAGGTGGACGAATTTCTGGGTTATGTGCGCGCGGCCTGAATGCCGTCAGGCATTGGCGGTGAGCCCCGCGACCTTTTGCAGCAGATTGGCGTAATCATCCGCCTCTCTCGCACCCTGAATCAGGTGCGTGCCGTTGACGACGAAGCTGGGCACGGAGTTGATGCCCGCACGGCGGCCGCGTTCTTCCTCCATGCGAGTGGCCATCGCCAGCGCTTCTTCATCCAACGCGGCGGAGGCGCCTTCCCGGTCAAGGCCCACGCCAGCCACAATGCCGAGCAGGACCGCGCGATCGGCGATGTTCTGCCGTTGCTGGAAATGCGCTTCGAACAGCGCCTGCTTCAATCGCGTCTGAACCTCTGGACCGCCTTCAGCCAGAGCCCAGCGGAGAAGCTTGTGCGCGTCAAAAGTATTCCACATCATCGCGGGCGGCGGTTCGCCCTCGCCCGTGTAATCCATCGGGAAGCCAGCCCGAGCCGCAGCATCCTGCATCTGCGCGCGCATGGCGACGACCTGTTCGGGGGTGCGGCCATAAACCTCCCCCAGAAAGGCAGCCTGTTCGCGCCCTTCCGATGGCATGTCCGGGTTCAGTTCGAACGGCATCCAGCGGACGACGACGTCCAGTTCGCCCTGCAACTGTTCGATCCCCTTCGCGAACTGGGTGTAGCCGATGGCGCACCACGGGCACATCACGTCGGACCATATGTCGACCGAAACTTGGGTGTTGGTCATGCCTTCTGCTCCAGCCACCAGCGTAACATGTGGTTCGCGATCGCCTGACGCAACGGGGCGACGAAGCCACTGCTGGACTGCCCCAGTTCCATCGCTTCCGCAACTTCGGCGCGGGTGAACCAGCGGGCATCTTCCAGTTCACCGTAATCGATGGTCAGATCGCGCCCTTCGGCAAGGGAATGGCAGGCGATCATCAGTTGCGAGGGGAACGGCCAGGGCTGGCTGGCGAGGTAGCGCACGTCACGCACGCGCACGCCGGTTTCTTCCCACACTTCCCGCGCGACGGCTTCCTCTATGCTTTCGCCCGGTTCGACGAACCCGGCGAGCGCGGAATAACTGCGCGCCGGGAAGCGCGGCTGGCGGGCCAGGAGCAGGCTGTCGCCATGTTCGACCAGCATGATCGTGACCGGATCGACACGCGGGAAATGAGGCGAACCGCAGGCCCCGCAATCGCGCTGCCAGCCGCCCTTGGCGATATGCGTAGGCTGGCCGCACCGGGCGCAGAACCGGTGCCGCGCATGCCAATCGAGCAAGCTGCGGGCACCGCCGTATAGCGCCAGTTCTTCTGGCGGGAGAGCGATCAGCATGCGCCACATGTCGCGCATACCGGTGGCGGGCGAGGTATCGCCTGCCGGGGGCACCGCGCCGAACAGCGCACGCCCTTCCAGCAGGCCAAGAAAGACCAGTTCCGCCCCATCATGCGCGTCGGCCACGGTGCCGAAGATCAGCCGCCCTTCGCCGTCGAGCATGGGCGCAAGGCCATCGAGCGTGAGCAACAGCGCATCATCGCGTTGCAGTTCCGCCAACCGGGCGGGATCGACGCGGATCTGGTCGGCACGGTCGAGCGGTTGACCGCAGAACGCAGGCAGCACTGCCGTCATGCAGCGTTGCCCGAGGCGATGTCGGCGCGGATGGCGTTGGGAAATTCCTCTAGCAAGGGATAGCTCTCCATCGGCATATACTGGGTGTAGAGGCCCGCGCGCAGGTTTGAAGGGAAGTGGACGAAGCCGATCGTCCCCGCCGCTCCGGCCCAGCCATAGACCCCTTCTTCATCGCCCCGCCCCACACGGCCGCCCGCACCGAAGCCCCACGGACCGCTGGAGTATTCATCCTGCGGCGAAAGCGTATCGGGCAAGAGGTCCGATATGCCGAGGCGCACCGCGCGTTCGCTCATGATCCGTTTTCCGCCGATCTGGCCATAGCCGAGCAGCATCTGGAGAAAGCGGTCGTAATCCGCCGGCGTGCTGACCAGACCCGCGCCGCCGAAGGGGAACGGCGGCTTGTCGTAGAAGATCGACGCCCCGCCCGGATCGACAGGCAGCAAACGCCCGCCGAGGATGAAGTAGTTGGTCGTCATGCGATCGGCATCGGCGCGGCGTGCCTGAAAGCCGGTGTCAGCCATGCCCAGCGGATCGAAGAACCGTTCCTGCAAAAAGCGATCGAACGGCTGGCCGGTCACGACCTCTATCACCCGGCCCATCACATCCAGCCCCATGGAATAACTCCATCGCGTGCCGGGCTGATATACCAGCGGCATATCAGCCAGCCGATCCGCGAAAATCTCCAGGCTGGGCGCAGGAGTGGCGCGAAGTTGGGGAATGATCTGCAGGCGCGTGAACAGCGCGGGCACGATGCCGCGATCGAAATATGCTTCCATCAGCGGGCCTGACTGGACGATGCCGTAGCCGAGCCCGGAGGTATGGGTGAGGAGATGGCGCATGGTGATCGGGCGCACGGCCGGTTCAAGATTTCCCGCGCCGATCGGGCCATCATAGACTTTCTGCACCTGCATGTCGCGATATCGCGGCAAGATATCATGCAGTGGCTGGTCGAGGCCCAGCTTGCCCTCATCAATCAGCATGGCGGCGGCCATGCCGGTGACGGGCTTGGTCATCGAATAGATGCGATAGAGACTGCGGCCGTCAGACCTGCGCTGCCCGCCGAAACTGTCGAGGCCAGATGCGATCAGCGCGGGGGCGGCATCACCAACCCCAAGAGAGGCAACCATGTTCGCGACCTTGCCGCCGCTGGTATAGCGCGCGACGAGGTTTCTGACGGAAGGCCAGCTTGATGCAGACTGCGCCCATGCGGGAATTTCCCCCAGCGCCGCACCCGCACCCAAGGCGACAGACCCGGCAAGCCATTGGCGACGGGTGAAATGCAGGTGTTCCGCAAGCGCCATCACGATCTTCCTCTCGTTGACCGGCCCGTTTCATCCACGGCGGGGCGTGAACGGCAGCTTATCGGTGTCAGGCAAGCCTTGCATCCCGCAAGTGCCCTAGACATATAAGACACATGCTCAACCTGCTTTCGATCCTGACCGGTATCGTCGCCCTGGTGCTGGCGATCCCTTCGACCATTCCCTTTCTGGGCTGGGGCAACTGGTTCGTATTGCCCATCGCGGTGGTGGGCATCGGGCTGGGCGCGCTGTCGAGCACGAATGGCGGGCGGAACTTCTGCCTGATCGTATTCGCGATCGCGGTGGTGCGGCTGATGCTGGGCGGCGGGTTCATCTGACCCCAGCCGTGGCCAGCCGCGCGACCTTGGCGAAAAGCGTCGGTAGTCCGGCGGAATCCAGTTCGGCAACGGGCCACCACTCGCCGCCTTCCAGATCGGCCCACGCGTTTCCCGCGTAGATCGCCAGACCCAGTTCCAGATCAAAGTGGGTGAACGTGTGGCGCACCACGCCACCCGCCCGCCACGCGCCCGGCAAAGGCGCATCTCCGCTGCCTGCGCGCCGCGCGCTCCAGCCGTCATCGGGCAGGGCGCGCATGCCGCCGAGCATCCCCTTTGCAGGCCGAGTGACGAGCCAGACCTGATCATCGCGCTCTATCCAGAAAGCCGTACCCGCGCGGGTAGGCCGCGCTTTCTTCGGCGCCTTCACCGGCAGATCGGCCTGCCGCCCATCGGCCAACGCGCGGCAATCCCGCGTTACCGGGCACAGGAGGCACTTGGGATCGCGCGGGGTGCAGACGGTCGCGCCGAGATCCATCATCGCCTGCGCGAAATCGCCCGCGCGGCTGGGGGGCGTGATCGCATCCGTGGCGGCGCGGATCGCCTTGCGCGCGCCGGGCAGCGGTTCATCGATAGCAAAGAGGCGAGCGACGACCCGTTCGACATTCGCGTCCACCACGACGGCGCGTCGGCCAAAGGCGATCGCAGCCACCGCCGCCGCGGTGTAGGCCCCCAGCCCCGGCAGCGTCCGAAGTTCATCCTCCGTACCCGGGAACCCGCCCCGCTCCGCCACGGCACGCGCGCAGGCGACGACGTTGCGGGCGCGGGAGTAATATCCGAGGCCAGCCCATTCAGCCATGATCGCCTCTTCAGGAGCGGCGGCCAGCGCCTCCACCGTGGGCCAGCGGGCGGTGAACCTTTCGAAATAGGGCGCGGCGTGGGCCGTGGTGGTCTGTTGCAGCATGACCTCTGACAACCACACGCGGTAGGGATCGGGCGGCGCGGTTTCAGGGGGCGAACGCCAGGGAAAGACGCGCGCGTTGCGGCCATACCATTCAAGCAGAGCGTGCGAGACCCTATCCTCCATCCGCGTGCTATGGCATGTCGCCCGGCAGAATGGAAAGCGACGGATCAGGCAGGAAGAAAGCGGCCAAGCCCCGGCCTTACGAGCGCCCGCGCGGTGGCCCCGCGCGGCTGGTGTCCGATCTGGTGCCACAGATCGGGCGCGCCGCGTTCCGCCGTTTCGGCTTCGTGCAGGCGAGCGTTGTCACGCGTTGGCCGGAAATCGTGGGCGACAGGCACGCGCAGGTCTGCATGCCGGAATCTATCCGCTTCCCGCCGGGCGAGAAAAGCGAGGGCATCATGCAACTGGTGGTGCTGCCCGCCCATGCGCCGCTGATCCAGCATGTGATCCCCGAGATTATCGAGCGCGTGAACCGCTTCTTCGGTTACAGGGCCGTGGCACGGGTGAAGTTGCGGCAAGGCGCTGTTAAGCGGCCGCATGATCAAGGGGCACGCACGGCGCCGCCGTCGCTGAAGCCGATCCCGATGGAACTGGGCGAAAGCCTGCGCGACATCGGCGATCCGGAACTGCGCACGGTGCTGGAATCGCTGGCGCGCAGCGTGGACGCGAAAGAGGGGGAAAGATGAAGCCGAACCGCATTGTGAAACGCGGATTGCTGGGTGCAGGTCTGGCGGGCGTGGCGCTGATGCTGACGGCCGCCACAGAACCCAGCCCCGGGCCGAACTGGATGACCACGGTGGTTCTGAACGGCACCGGACATCGCATCGGCAACCCCAACGCCAAGGTGCGGCTGATCGAATTCGTCAGCTACACCTGCTCTCACTGTTCCGATTTCAATCGCGAGGCAGAAGGGGCGCTGCAACTGGGCTATATCGTGCCAGGCAAGGTGAACGTGGAAATCCGCCACCTGATCCGCGACCCCATCGACCTGACGGTGACGATGCTGGCGCATTGCGGGCCGGAATCGAAGTTCGCGCGCAATCACAATGCGTTCCTGAGCGGACAGCCCAACTGGATGGGCCCGCTGGCCAACTCCAGCGCGGCGCAGCGGCAACGCTGGACCGCGCCCGGTGCCGCCGGACGGCGCGCCATCGCGGGCGATTTCGGCCTTTACCGCATCATGGAACAGCGCGGCTATACCCGGACCGAGGCGGACCGCTGCCTTGCCTATGATGCGCTGGCCCGGCAACTGGCCGAAGAATCGCAGAAAGACTGGGGCAGGCCCGGCATCGGAGGCACTCCATCCTTTGCCATCAACGGCATCGTCATGCCGGGAACGCACACATGGTCCGCCCTGTCCGGCCAGCTGGACGATTTCATCCGCCAATCCGCAAACTGAATACTGTGGAAACAGGTGTGCCACGCTTCAACGCCGCGCACCTATGAGCTAGCTTCCCGCCAATCCTGAAAGGAAACCATTTCATGCCCAGATTTCGCCGTATCGCATCCGTCCTCTGCGTTGCGCCGCTGGCGCTCGCCCTGGCCGCGTGCGGCTCCAGCGAAGAAGGCGGCATCACCGCCAGCGAACCGCTGGACCCCATCGCCGCCCCAGCGGGAACGAGCTGGGTGGAAACGGCGGCGGAAACGCCGGAACAGGGCATGCGGCAGGGCAATCCCGACGCGCCGCTGAAGCTGGTGGAATACGCCAGCCACACCTGCCACGTCTGCGCCGACTTCTCCAAGGACGCCTATGCCGAACTTGACGAGTATATCGCCAAGGGCATCGTCAGTTACGAAATCCGCAATCTGGTGCGCGATCCGATCGACCTGTCATACACCCTGCTGGCCCGCTGCGGACCGCCCGCGGCATTCCACGCGCTAGCCCATCAGGGCTGGGAAGATTTCGACGGGCTGATGCAGTCCATCCAAGCGCGCGGCGCAGCGCTGGACGCAGCAGCACAGCAGCCGCCCGAAACGCGCTTTCAGGCGCTGGGCGAGGCATCGGGCCTGATCGATTTCTTCGCCGCGCGCGGGGTAAGCCGCGATCAAGCGATGACCTGTCTGGCCGATACCGCCAAGGCGCAGCGGATCGCCGAAGCATCGCAGAAACAGGGTGACGAGCTGGCCATCACCGGCACGCCGACCTTCTTCCTGAACGGAGAGCGGATCGAAGGCACGAACTGGATTTCCGTCGAAGCCGCCCTGCAAAAGGCCGGGGCAAGGTAAGCCCCGCATGAACCGCCCGCCGCGATGCTGATCCGGAAGCTAAAGCTATCTGGCTTCAAGAGCTTCGTCGAACCGGCGGAGCTGCACATCGAACCGGGGCTGACCGGCGTGGTCGGCCCCAACGGCTGCGGCAAATCCAACCTGCTGGAAGCGATCCGCTGGGTCATGGGCGAGAATTCGCCCAAGTCGCTTCGATCGGGCGGGATGGACGATGTCATCTTTGCCGGCACCGCCCAGCGCCCTTCGCGCGATTTTGCCGAAGTGGTGCTGGACGCGGTGGACGGCCAGGGCGAAGAACTACAAGTCACGCGCCGGATAGAGCGCGGCGCAGGCAGCGCCTATCGCGTCAACGGGCGCGATGTGCGGGCGAAGGACGTGGCGCTGGTGTTCGCCGATGCGGCCACCGGGGCGCACTCCCCCGCTCTCGTAAGCCAAGGGCGCATCGCGGCGGTGATCGCCGCCAAGCCTGCCGAACGGCGCATGATGCTGGAAGAAGCGGCGGGCATCGCCGGGCTCCACGTCCGCCGCCGCGATGCCGAAAGCAAGCTGCGCCAGACAGAGGCGAACCTCGCCCGGCTGGAAGACCTGATGGCCGGGCTGGACAGCCAGATTTCGTCCCTGCGACGGCAGGCGAAGCAGGCCGAACGCTACAAGGCGCTGAGCGAGAAAATCCAGCATGCCGAGGCGCGGCTGATCTTCGCTCGCTGGCGCGATGCAGCCACGGCGGCGGAAGCCGCGCGGACGCAGGCAAAGGAAGCAGAGGCACGCGTCAATGCCGCGCAGAAAGCGGCCAGCGAAGCGCAAAAGGCGCAGGCCCTGCTGGCCGAAAAGCTGGCGGAAGTGCGCGACGAACTGGCTGATCGGCGCGACGATGCCAGCGCGCACGGGCACAGGATGGCGACGCTTACCAGCCAGTTGGAAGCAGCAGAGCAGCGGCTGGCCGACCTCGACCGGCAAAAGCAGCGGCTGGAAGAGGACCGCATCGATGCCGACCGGCTGACGCGCGATGCGGCAGAGGCTCTGCGTAAGCTGGCTCAGTCGCTGGAGCATGGTGAAAGCACCCTCGCCACCGATGAGAAGCGGCGCCCGGATTTTGAGCGGGCCGCCGAAAATGCCGAGCGCGCGGGCCGCGCGGCGGAGCTGGCGCTGGCCAAGGCGACCGCCGATCAGGCCGGGGTCGAGGCGGAATGGCGCGTGGCCGAAGCGGAAGTGAGCCAGGCGGAAACACGGCTGGCCCGCACGGATGGCGAAGCCCGACGGATCGAGGAACAGCGGCAGGCGCTGACGGCGCAAGGCGATCCCGACAAGGCGGTGACAGACGCCGCGCAGGCTGCCGAACGTACCGCCGCGGCCCTCGCTCGCTCGCGCGAAACGCTGGAGAAAGAGCAAGCTCGCAAGGAAACGCTGACCGCCGCCCGCGATCAGGCCGCCAGCACGCTGGCCACCGCGCGGGCGGAGCTCGCCGGGATCGAGCGCGAATGGCAGGCCCTGGCGCGGGACCGCGAGGCGCGCGCGCGTCAGGCAGCGGGGAAGCACGGTCTGCCCGCCGCTCTGGACAAAGTAGCAGTGGAGCCGGGATACGAACGGGCGCTCGCCGCCGTGCTGGGGCGCGATGCCAAGGCCCCGTTAGGAGCGCCCGCCGATGGGGCAGAGGGGCGTTACTGGACCGGCGCGGATGCCCCCGCCCCTGTGCCGTTCGGACTGGCGGCGCACGTCCGCGATTGCCCGCCGCAATTATCCGCGCGGCTGGCGCTGGTTCATTTCGCCGAGGACGACGATGGCCGGGCACTGAAACCCGGCGAATGGCTGGTCACTCGCGATGGGCGGCTGCGTCGATGGGATGGCTTCCTCGCACGCGGAGAAGGCGCGGCGGAAGCGGCACGGCTGGAAGCCGAAAACCGCTTTGCCGAACTGGACGCCCTGCTGCCTCCACGGCGGGAGGCGGTAGCTACGGCCGAAGCGGCGCAGAGTGCGGCACAGGAAGAGCTGGCCAGCCTGCAACACGCGCTGATCGCGCTTGAACGCGAGTCGCAGCAGACGGCCGAGGCTGAGCGGCAAGCGCTTAGGGCGCTCGATCAGGCGGAAGCTGCGCGCGAAAGGCTGGCCGCCCGCCGCGAAGAACTGGCCGCCAGCGAAGCCGCTCTTGCCGAGCAACGCCAGCAGGCCCAGGCAGAGGTGAAAACCGCCAAGGCCCGTCGCACTGCCTTGCCCCATCCGGAGGCGGGGCGCGCCACGCTCTCTGCCGCGCAAGCGAAGCACGAGGCGGCGCGGATCGCGCATCAGGCAGCGGCGGCGGCCCTAGCCGCGCACGATCAGGCACTGGCGGTAGCGCGTGAACGGGTTGTCGCGCAGCGCGCCGACATAAAGGGCTGGGAAGCCCGATCAGGCGATGCGGCACGGCGGCTGAGCGACATGGAGCGGCGCTTCGAGGAGATCGGTGAGGAACGCGCGGTGATCGCGGCCAAGCCCGCCGCGCTGATCCGCGAGATCGAAGGCGGAGAGGCGGTGCGCGAGCGGCTGGCGCAGGAACTGGCGAAAGCCGAAGCGGCAGTTGCCACGGTGGCGGAGGACGCGCGCGGAGCTGACGGCGCCTTTGCCGAAGCCAACGAAGCGCTGGCCTCTGCCCGCGAAGCTCGGGCCGGATCAGCCGCACGCGCTGAAAACGAGGAATCTCGCCGCGAGGAAATGGCGCGGATTTCTGGCGAGCGATTTCAGTGCCCACCGCCAATGCTGGCGGCGCGCTATATCTTCGAGCCTGTCGAGATCGCGGGAGCGGGCGAGGAATCGGCGGCGATGGACCGGCTGGTCGCCGATCGCGAGCGGATCGGCCCGGTGAACCTTGTCGCCGCCGACGAACTGACGCGGATCGAAGAACAGCACGGCGCGAGCGCGGCCGAACAGGCGGAACTCCACGAAGCGGTAAACCGGTTACGCGGATCGATCGGCAACCTGAACCGCGAAGGGCGCGAGCGGTTGCGGGCCGCGTTCGAGGAAGTGAACGAGCATTTCATGCGGCTGTTCACCCGGCTCTTCGAAGGCGGGCAGGCGCATCTGGCGCTGGTGGACAGCGACGATCCGCTGGAAGCGGGGCTTGAAATCTATGCCCAGCCGCCGGGCAAGCGACTGCAATCGTTGACGTTGCTTTCTGGGGGGGAACAGGCACTGACCGCGGTGGCGCTGATCTTCGCGCTGTTCCTGACCAACCCCGCCCCGATCTGCGTGCTGGACGAAGTGGACGCGCCGCTGGACGATGCCAATATCGACCGGTTCTGCGACCTGCTGGACGCCATGGTGCGCGAAACGCAGACCCGTTACCTGATCGTCACCCACAACGCCGTGACCATGAGCCGTATGCACCGGCTGTTCGGCGTCACCATGGTTGAGAAAGGTGTGTCCCGGCTGGTGAGCGTGGACCTGGGCGCGGCTGAGGAATTGCTGGCGGCGGAATAAATGAGCGCGTTGCGCGTTTCTGCATGCGCTGGATTCCCGCTTTCGCGGGAATGACGACTCCAACTCAACTCGTCATCCCCGCGCGCCGGTGCCAAATGAAAAGTGCCGCCGGCGTTTCCGCCGGCGGCACTTTTCAATTTATCTTGATCGGAGAGATCAGGAGTAGCTGACGCTCAGGTTCTCGCGACGCTGCGAGCGGAGCATGCCGCCGATCAGACCGAAGCCGAGGATCATCATCAGCCACGTCGCCGGTTCCGGCACCGCAGGCGTGACAACGTCGAAGGTCAGCTTTTCGAGCTTGAAGCCGTCGGCAGACCAGTCAGGATTGTTGAACGACGCGCCAATCAGCCAGAGGTTACCCGTGTTACCAGCGGTATTGATGTCACGGTTGCTGTTGCCCGAAGCCCCCCAAAGACCACTACCAGCATTGGAGCTGTAGAGGTTCAGAGCGTTGAGGACCGAGTCGGATACACCGTTCCATGCCGGATTGGTGCCGAACGGCAGGGCCGAGTTGGCGAAACCGATGGTCGCATCGGTATCGTTGTAGCTGTCCCAGCCGGTGTTGAACTGGGCATTGCCGAGATCAACGACCTTGTTGAACTGCAGAACAACGAAATCCTGCCAGCCAGTGTTGTCGATAGTGTGCGAATTGTCCGCACCTGACCGGCTGCTGTTGTCAACGCCAAGGCCCTGATCCCACACGCCCAAGGTAGCCGCGCGGATGATGCCACCAGCATCGACCGACCACGCCGAAGCGCGGACCACGACACCATCGGAACCGGTGAAAGTATAGGTTTGACCCGAACCGGAATAGTTCGAGTGCTGGTTGTCGAGCCACACCTGACCGGCGGAGGCCGGCGCGGCAATCGCGACCGCAGAAGTCAGCACAGCGGCAGTGAGAAGTTTACGCATATAAGCCCCCGGAATTTCCAAACCGAATCTCCATGATGGAGACCGGCGAGCGGTGGCCATTTCCCGATATTGGTCCCGCAGCACAATAGAGCGGGGCCCATGTTGACGGCCGCGTACCATGACGGGACAGATTGTTTCCGTTTGTTACCACCACGGATATTCGACAGCCAACCTCGTTGCGCCCGCCCAGCCCGCGATCAAATGACAAAAACATGGCGTGGATTGTAAAGACGCGACACTGCAACATCGCTAGTCGCCCGACCAAAGATCGACGGGCAGAGGTTCCGAACCCGCGGGCGAACAAGCCGGCGGCAGGAATATCGGAGCCACGGATCGCCATGCGATCCATGCCCTTCCTATTCGCCGCCAGTGATCACCCTCCCCCCCCAGATCGCTGGCGGCGAACCCTTACGGGCCGTGATCGCAAGTTTGGCAGTGCTTCGACCGGTTCCGCCGGATAGCGAAAGCTGCCGAGCACAGCATCGTCAGAAGCTTTCTTCGTAAATCCGGCTGATATCGCCGTTCCATTCACCATGGAACTTGTCGAGCAAGCGCTGGGCGGGCACCTTGCCGCTGGCGACAATCTCGTCCAGCGGTTCGAGGAAACCGGCCTCGCTATCCCCGCCGCCGTTCAATTCGGCCCGGGCATTGAGGCCCGAACGGGCGATGGCCAACACTTCGCGCGCGAGATCATGCAGCGTACCGCCGCCTGGAATGGAAGCGTCAAGCGCCTGCCCCGGCACCGCGCCACGCAGCGCCTCCCGCTCGTCCAAAGTCCAGTGCTTGACGAGATCCCATGCGGCATCGAGCGCCGTATCGTCATAAAGCAGGCCGACCCATAGCGCTGGCAGCGCGCAGATCCGGTTCCACGGCCCGCCATCGGCGCCGCGCATTTCGAGGAACGACTTGAGCCGCACTTCTGGAAATGCCGTGGAGAGATGATCGGTCCAGTCGCTGGCGGTGGGCAGTTCACCCGGCAGCGCGGGCAGGCGGCCATCCAGGAAATCACGGAAACTCTGCCCCGCAGCGTCGATGTATTTTCCGTCGCGGAAGACGAAATACATCGGCACATCAAGCATATAGTCGACGTATCGTTCGTATCCGAAGCCATCTTCGAAAACAAATGGAAGCATGCCGGTGCGCGCCGGATCGGTGTCTGACCAGATATGGCTGCGATAGGACAGGAAGCCGTTGGGCTTGCCTTCGGTGAACGGGGAATTGGCGAACAGTGCAGTGGCCAGCGGCTGAAGCGCAAGGCTGGTGCGGAATTTCTTCACCATGTCCGCTTCGGAACCGTAATCCAGATTGGTCTGGATGGTGCAGGTCCGCAGCATCATGTCGAGGCCGAGGCTGCCCACGCGCGGCATATGCCGCAGCATGATATCATAGCGGCCCTTGGGCATCACCGGCAGATCGCTGCGCCGCTTGTCAGGCCACATGCCGAGGCCGAGATAGCCGATCCCCAGCTTGTCGCCGACTTCCTTCACCTGTTCCAGATGGCGGCCGGTTTCGGCGCAGGTCTGGTGCAGATTTTGCAGCGGAGCGCCCGAGAGCTCAAGCTGGCCGGCGGGTTCCAGGCTTACGTTACCGTCCGGCCCGGCAAGGGCGATGATATTGTCGCCTTCGTAGATCGGTTCCCAGCCATAGCGGGTGAGCGCGACGAGCAGCGCATGAATGCCGCCCCTTTCCTCGTAAGAGGGGGCGTGGTGATCGGCGAGGCT
>Ga0182736_1000124_pt1 | contig 149859 bp, 131 predicted proteins | sample eDN5th30CKraftBY_FD_128882 | JGI IMG/M metagenome (GOLD analysis project Ga0182736, IMG submission 128882) | Enriched backyard soil microbial communities from Emeryville, California, USA - eDNA 5th pass 30_C Kraft BY (version 2) (version 2) | ecosystem: Environmental > Terrestrial > Soil >... | reverse complement strand
CGGTGTGGTCCCACCCGATCCCATCCCGAACTCGGAAGTGAAACGCACCCGCGCCGATGGTAGTGTGGCTCAAGCCATGCAAGAGTAGGTCATCGCCAAGGGCCTCAAAGCCGACCCCCGCCGTAAGGCGGGGGTTTTTTGTTGCCCGAACGTCCGGCATCCGGGTCGCTACGTCCACGCAGCCGCCGGCTCCGGCTCCCACGCGAAACCGACGACTCGACAGCTTCCACCGGTTGCGAGTCCGGGCGGCATCACCGGCTCGCTGGAGGTCTTAGGGCGATCGCCACCGCTCCGCGTCATCCGCATTCCGGCTCGAGGCGCCGCCGGCGCTCCGATCCTGCTCGTTGGCGAAGCCGCGACGGCGTCCTGACCTTCCCCATCCGTCCAGAGCGCATCGCAATGGCCGGTCCATGTCGTACGACTCACAGTGCTGCCGCCCCAAGAAATCGCGACGATGCAACGAGGGCTGCTGTGCTGTACGACCTGAATCGCTCATGGCGCCGCAAGTAATCGGCGTCGCGCTTCCATCCAACGCACGAGTCAGAACAATGACTTGCAGCCCAGGTAATGTTCGTCGAAAAAAGTTTCCGCAAACGTGTCCGCTCGCCGACTCGCCCTGCGTTACTGACATACGTGGGCCGGTGGCGAACCTTGCGGGGTTGCCGTGGAGCGGGGAGCAGGGGAGACCCTCTAGTCGCGACACACACCGGTCAGGACTTGCCGGACCCACGTTCGAGCGCTTGACGCAGCATGGGCTGAACACCTATTCTCGCGAGCGATCGGGCTTGGTTGACGGTTTCTTATCAATCAGGGGAAGGGGCGTGGGCCCCGCCCGACAACTCCTTGGAGACTCCAAATGAAAGTCAATGCGAAGATGAAGTCGCTGTCGCTGGCCGTCGCGGGTCTGGTCGGTTTCGCTTTTGCCGGCAGCGCGATGGCGCAGTGCCCGGCGCTGCCGGGTGCGTGGTCGGGCCAGGTGTCGGCGGGCGGTTCGCTCGTGACCTCGACCCCGGGCTTCTCCGGTACCAACTGCAAGCTGGATGCGCAGATCACGGCCAACCTCGGTTCGGCGTCCGCATTCGTGCGTGACGACACGCCGGCGGGTGAGGAGCGCTATCGCGCTCAGTTCCTGATCAACGTCGATGCGCTGGCCAGCCTCAACGCATCGCAGCCGGTGCGTGTGTTCTCCGCGATCACCGACACTCCGTCGGCGGGTGTCTCCGAAGTCGTGAAGCTGACCGTGTTCGGCAATGCCGCCGGTACCTCGAAGTCGCTCGGCATCCTCGTCGCCGCCTCCAATCCGACGGCGATCGGCGGCTTCGTGTCGTCGAGCGTCCCGCTGACCGGCGGTACGGCGGGCGTGCACCGCGTCGAGATCGACTGGTCGAAGGGTACGGGTCTCGCCGGTGACGGTTCGGGCTCGGGCGGCGTGAAGGTGTGGGTCAACAACACCACCGAAGGCACGCCGAGTCAGACCGTATCGGCCACCAACACGGCATGGGGCGGTGTCGATTCGGCAGCTCTGGGTCTCGCCCAGGCTTCGCCGGCGTTCCGTACGGTCCAGGCCAATCGCATCGTCAGCTTCGACCAGTTCGATTCGCGTCGCTCGACGTTCATCGGCTCGCCGTAACCGACGACTTAAAGATTTAAGTCACATAACAAAATGAGGAACTTGACAATGAAGCGCGCTCTGCTCGCGGCCATCGTGATGGCTGCTCTTCCGGTGGCTGCTTTCGCCCAGACCTGTGAGAGTCCGACCAGCCTGCATCCCCAGACCGGTGGGACCTTCACGGGCACGACCTGCGGTGGTCAGTCCGGCATCCCGCTCGGTGGTGCCGTTGCTGCCCATCCCAGCGTCGTCTACCAGTTCACCTACAACAACAGCGAAGCGGGCAACATCACGCTGACTGGTGCAGAGCGCGAGATCGTCATCGCGGCCAACTGCACCAGCGCTCCGCTGACCGGCGTTGCACCGGGTGGTACGCTGAATCTGCAGGGGGTTCCGGGCATCACCAATGGCCAGAACTACCTGCTGATCGTGACGTCGGACTCCGGTCTGCCGACCACCACGCCGCCGCGTTGTGGCGAGTTCTCGTGGGGCTACACGGCGCTGCCGGTGGCACTGCAGAGCTTCTCGGTCGAGTAAGGCTCGATCTCTGCTTGGGCAGAGGGAAAGTCAGAAGCCCCCCCGGAAACGGGTGGGCTTTTTTTTTTTTTGAGCGATCAGATCTGTTTGCGTATAGCGGTTGGCGTGATCGCGCATTCCCGCTAGCATTTCCCAGTTTTTCTTTCAGACTTACGAGATCATGTTGCTCACTTCACTCGTTCCTGCTGTATTGGCGGTCGCCTCGGCCGCTGAGCCTGCGCCCCAGCTATCCGTCCAGAGCTGCCATTTCGGGGAGGTATTCGTCTTCTCGACTGCGCAGTGCGAAATCGAGATCACGAACCTGGGGCAGCAGAAGGTCCGCATTGGAGAGATCCTTCCGAGCCAACCTACCGATACGATTGAGCCGTCCAGTCTATCCTTGGCGCCGGGCGAGACGGCCAAGCTGAAGGCGATCATCAGGCCGGAAGTCGCAGTCGGCCTCACCAGTCGTGTATTCCTGCTCGATACCGGTGAGTCGAAGTCGGTCCCGACCTACGCCCACGCACAGGGCTTCGTGGGCAGCGTACTCGACGATCCGCGCCCAACGGTCGATCTGGGCGAGGTCGTCATCGGTAGTGCTCTGCCGTCGCGCCAGATCGAGCTGACGAGTCGTGATCACAGCGATCTGCGCGGGACCGGTATCGTCGAGTCTCCCGACTTCGTCGATGCCAAGCTCGAAAATGACGGACGTACGGTGCGGGTCGCATACAAGGCTTCGGCGCCCTGGGGACAGCGCTCGGACGATCGCATCGTCGTGTCGCTCGATACGCCGCAGCAGAAGAAGGTCGCGATCGCGTTGAACGCCCATATCGTCGGCGACGTGGCGACCGAGCGTCAGCCGGTTTCGCTCGGCGTCGTGCGTACCGATGCAGATCGCGAGTACTTCGTGCCGCTGCGCAGCCGCAGCGGCAAGCCGTTCCGTGTCGGCAAGATCGAGCTCGAGGCGTTGAAGGGTGCGAAGGCGGACGTGGTCGACTGTTCGCCTGCGGCGGACGGCTGCAAGCGCATTCGCATCCAAGGCGGTAAAGGCATCGGGTTCGGACCGCTGGAGGGCCTGTTGCGCGTCGAGTTGCCGGACTTCGACCAGGTGCTGCCGATCCGGCTGACCGCCACGGCCTTGCCGCCCGGCGTCGAGCCCGCTGAAGAGCCGTCCGATCAGGCGCCGACCGCCGAGCAGAAACGCCTGACGGCCGATCCGACCGCCCGCGGCGCGAACGACATCCGTGAAGTGCTCAAAGCGAAGGTGCGCGAGATCCAGGGACCGCCGCCGGCCGGTCGCGGTCCGCTGCTGAAGTGGTCGGTCGCCAACGAAGAGGCGGTATACGGCTACGTCATCCTGCGCGGCGACAGCGAGTCCGGTCCGTTCGAGCGGATCAGCAAGGACACGATCCCGGCAGGCACGTTCGAGGAGGGCTACGCGAACGCCTATCAGTGGCGCGACACCTCTGCCGTAGCCGGACAGACCTACTGGTACTCGATCGGTCTGATCAACAAGGACGGGACCAAGGACAGCCTGACCGGGCCGCAGCGCGTCGTCGCAAAGTAGGTTGCGGAGTGCAAGCGAGCCCGCGGACGGTGTCCCTGGGCTCGCTGTCGTCTTCCTGTACCTCGAATCTGTTCGCCTGACAGCGCTCAACGTTCGACGCTGGCGTCCAGCGCGCATGGAGTACGCAGGCACACGTTTGCTGTGGAGCGTGGGGGCTGAGGCGGAATGGGCGTCTCGGCATCCCTTCGGACGATGCCGCACCGAGCCTCAGCCCGTGAGCGGAGGCACCCCGATCGCAAAAGGCATGCGGTCAGGACGCCGGAGACATATGTCAGGGCACCGGAAGCGCTTCCAGCGCCAGCGCGCCGGATTCGATCCTCAGGACGCTGCCTTGCTCGTACCAGTCGCCGAGCACGATCCTCTGTGCCGGCTCTCCAGCCAGGTCGAAACTGTGAATGGCCGGGCGATGCGTATGGCCGTGTATGAGCCTGCGCGCCCTGAAGCGCTGCAGGATGTTCCGGACCTGTTCTTCGTTGACGTCCATGAGCGCGTCGTTCGCGCGATCGGTCGTGTACCGGCGGCTCTCCGCTCGCGCCTGTGCGGCGAACCCACGCCGCTCCGCGAGAGGCTTCCCGAGAAAGCTGCGCTGCCAATCCGGTGCGCGCAGCATCGCTCTGATCGCCTGGTAACGCGAATCGTCGGTGCAGAGCGTGTCGCCGTGCATCAGCAATGTCGGCACGCCTTCCACGTCGACTAGGGTCGGATCATCCAGCAGCGTCACGCCGGCACGCCTGGCCCATATGTCGCCGAGCAGGAAGTCGCGATTGCCGGCGATGAAGAAGCAAGGGACGCCCGACTGCCTCAATCGACTCAGGACAGTGGCGACCCGAGCGCCGGTTTCGTCGTCATCGTCGTCGCCGATCCACGCCTCGAAGAGATCGCCGAGAATGTAGAGCGCACTGGCTGACCGTGCCTGTCTCTCGATGAAGTCGGCGAACAGGTCGATGATGCCGGGGCGCGCCGCGTCCAGATGCAGATCGGAAATGAACACGGTGGCCATCGTGACCTCTCGAGCGCCGCTCCGTTCATCGGCACGGCCGTGGCGAAGTACCGGAGCGGCGGAGTGCAAGCGCGATTCTGTGCCGATCTACACGTCCGTCTCGTGTAGCGATCGGCAGCCCTGTCCGCCACCGGCGAGCGATCGAAATCGAAACGCTCGCCCGATGAATCGAGGACGCGGCCGTTACTGGACGACTTCGGCTTTCTCGATCACGACCGCCGTCGTCGGCACGTCGCTGCGGAACGGTCCCTGCGGTCCGGTCTGCACGGCCTTGATCTTGTCGACCACGTCCATGCCGGCGACGACCTTGCCGAACACGGTGTAACCCCAGGTCATCGGGCTCTGATCGCTGACGTAGTCCAGATTGCGGTTGTCGACGACGTTGATGAAGAACTGCGCGGTGGCCGAGTGCGGGTCGCCGGTGCGCGCCATCGCGATCGTGCCGCGCGTGTTGCTGAGGCCGTTGTTGGCCTCGTTGGCGACCGGCGCCTTGGTCTGCTTCTGGCGCAGATCCGCCGTGAAGCCGCCACCCTGGATCATGAAGTTGCCGATCACGCGATGAAAGATCGTGCCGTCGTAGAAGCCGCTGCGCACGTAGTCGAGAATGTTCTCGACGGTCTTGGGCGCCTTGTCCGGATAGAGCTCGACCGTGATGTCGCCGAGTGTGGTCTTGAACAGGACCTTCGGCGCGGCGGCCTTCTCGGCCGGGGCGGCCGTCTTGGCTTCAGTCGGCTTGGCGGCCGGCGCGCCCGATTGCGCGAACGCCAGGGCGGGGATCATCAGCGAAGCGGTCAACAGCAGCGACTTGAACACGGGAAACCCTCTATGAGCGTCGAAAGCCCAATGATAGGCACAAGCCGAAGTCGTGTCGAAGACGCGTGAGCGCCGGATATCAGAGATCCAGTCCGTCGATGAACACCGCGTCGTCGATCGCGAGGGGGTCGGCTGCGCCCGCGGTGCACGGCCGCGGGCGGACGAAGCCTCGCTGATCGATCGCCTCGCACAGCGCCGCGGCGCCGGAGGTGTGGTCGAGCAGCACGCTGTTCGATGAGGGCAGGCGCGTCGGCGTGGGGCCGCCGTTGTCGGACAAGGGGCCGAGAGCCAACTGCTCGGGCGTCAGGTTGGCAAAGTTCAGGCTGGTGTGCGGAAAGCAGGTGTCGCCCGGTCCCTCGAAGTTGACGCCGCTGGTCTGAATACCGACTCCGGATTGCACCCTGCAGGCGCCGACGACGACGCTGTTGATGCTTTCGACGCTCCCCTGCGAAACATCCAGTGCGTAGCCACCGGGTGCGGCTGTCACAGTGCTGTTGGACAGCTTCAACATGCCTCGTACGTCGACGAAGATGCCACTGCCCTCGATCGTGGAATTGTGGATGTCGATTCGGCTCGGGAACCGCGGGTATCCGGCGCTGATCGCCGCGGACGCGTTGTTGAAGAACGAGGATTCGCGAATAACCAGGGTATTGAAAGAGGAGCACAGGACGGCCCATCCCAATCCCGGCGAGGCTGAGAATCCGCTGATCGACACACGCTGCAGGACGCCCGCCTCAGTGCCGATGTCGATGGGGCAGTAGATGTCCACCCCGCCGCCTCCGACGAATCGTGTGTCCGAGATGCGAAGCGGAACTTCCGAGGCGCCGTCGGGACCGCCGACGAACAGGGGCTGGGAGTTGTTGAGGAATTCCGAATCGCGGATCGTCGTGGACGGTCCCATGACTCGTATGGCTTGGCCTCGCGTCGTCGGCGTCCGCCTGATCGCGTTTCGGAACGTCGCACGCGTGCTCGACAGGCTGCCTCGCAGGTGGATCGACTCGAACAGGTCGGTGCTCGCATCGAGCAGGAAGTCTTCGAGCACGAGGCGGGTCGCCCAGGGATTGCCGGATCCGAAATAGCCTCCGCGAATGCCGCCACCGGCCTGCTGCTCGACCGGAAGATCCAGGCTCACGTTGACGATGCCGAGCTGGCGGACCGTCAAGCCGACTCCCGAGGCGACCTCGAAGACGTAGTCGACGCTGCGTGAATCGATCGCGGTGGCATCGCGCCCGGCACCGACGATCGTCAGATCATCGGTGATGTCGATGTCGCCGGTCAGTCCCTGGTTTTCGTCGATGCCTCGCTGCTCGAGGAAGTAGCGCCCGGGCGAGAGGCGAACCGTATCGGCACCGGGCAGGGCGTTGGCGGCGAGCACCGCCTCACGCAGCGAGCAGTCGCCCGGCACGCAGGCATCTGGCACCGGGTCGTCGAAGCGCGTGACCTGAAGGTTGGCCGCTTCGCAGGTCGACGCAAACGCGATGACCGTGATGAGGCCCGACATGAGAGCGGCGCACAGCGCGTTGGACATCGGATATCCCGAGGTTCCGGACCGGAATGTCCGTACCATCTTACGCCCGCCGCCGGATCGGCGCACGGGCGCACGAGCCGCGTCAGCTGGCCAGGGCCAGATCGTCCAGCATGGCCTTCAGGAAGCGCGCCGCCTCGCCGCCGGTCGCAGCGCGGTGATCGAACGTCAGCGACAACGGGATCACCCGGTGCGACTCGAAGCCGCCCATGACCGGCGTCATCTGGTGCCGGCCCTTGCCGGCCGCGACGATCGCGACGCAGGGCGGCACCACGACCGGCGTCGCGTAGCGGCCGGCGAACACGCCGAAGTTCGACAGGCTGATCGTGTAGCCGGACAGTTCCGACGGCGGAATGCTGCGGTCCTCGACCTGGGTGCGCAACCGGTTGATCGCGGTGCGCAGGCCCGTCGCGTCGAGCGCGTCGGCGTTGCGCAGCGCCGGTACGAACAGGCCGTCGTCGGTGTCGACCGCGATGCCGATGTCGACGTGCGGATGCAGCGTTCGCGTCAGGTTCTCGCCGTCGAACCAGGCGTTGAGCGCCGGGACCGTCTTGCAGGCGCGCACCAGCGCGCGGATCAGGCGCACCGTGATGTCGTTGCCGGGCAGCCAGGCGTGGATGTCGGCGTCGTCGGCGAGCGTGGTCGGGACGACCTTGGCATGTGCGTCGGCCATGACGCGCGCCATGTTGCGGCGCACGCCCTTGAGCTGCTCGGGCTGGCCGGTCACGGCGACCGATGGCGGCGTGGTACGAATCGGCTTGCCGGCCGCCGACAGCGTCGTGCGCTGCGCCGGTGCGGTGGGCTGGGCCGCTGCCGGCGCGGCAGCGGCGGCGGGAGCGGTCTGCGTCTGGGACCCAGCGGCGCGAGCCGGCGCTGCCGTGGCGCCGACGCGTGCGGTTCCCGCGGCGGCGGCCTGTTTGACGTCCTGTGCGGTGACCACGCCGTCGGCGCCGCTCGGCGCCACGCGCGCGAGGTCGACGCCGAGTTTGCGCGCCAGCGCGCGCACGGCCGGCACGGCCTTGACGCCGCCGACCTGGGTCAACGCCTCGCTGTGGACGCGGTCGCCGGCCTCCATCGCGCCGACGACGGTGCCCGAATCGGCGCGCGGCGCGGTGCCGCCTTCGCGGATCTCGCCGCCTTCGTCGGAGGCCACGACCTTGCCGGGCGCGGCCGGTGCCGGCGCGCCGGTGGCCGGTTTCGCCGGCGGCGGTCCGTGATGATGCCCCGTCGCCTCGGCGTCGGCGCGCTGCGGTGCGGCCGGATCGATCGTGATGTCGACCAGCGCCGCGCCGGTCACGATGACGTCGCCGTTGCCGCCGTAGAGCCGGGCCACCGTGCCGGAGTAGGGCGACGGCACCTCGACGACCGCCTTGGCGGTCTCCATCGAGACCAGCGGCGCGTCGAGCCGGATCGTGTCGCCCTGCTTGACGAACCATTCGACGATCGTCGCGTCGGGCAGGCCTTCGCCGAGGTCCGGCAGATGAAAAGTCTTGGTTTCGCTCATGGGACTTGGGTTCCGTCGTCGATCAGCTGGCCGCGAGCGTGCGCTTGGCCGCGGCGACGATCTTGTCGACGCCGGGCAGGTACTTCATCTCGAGCCGGAACAGCGGGATGTGGGTGTCGTAGCCGGTGACGCGCTCGACCGGCGCGAGCAGGTCGTACATCGAATGCTCGGCCAGGCGGGCCGCGATCTCGGCGCCGAAGCCGGCCGTGCGCGGCGCCTCGTGCACGATCACGCAGCGACCGGTCTTGGCGACCGATTCGGCGATCGTGTCGAAATCGAGCGGTTTGAGCGTCGCGACGTCGATGACCTCGGCGCTGATGCCCTCGCCGGCGAGCGCCTCGGCGGCCTCCAGCGTTTCCTTGACCTGGGCGCCCCAGGTCACCAGGGTGACGTCGGTTCCGTCGCGCAGCACGAAGCACACGTCCAGCGGCAGAGCCTCGCCGTCGTCGGGCACTTCTTCCTTGTACTGGCGGTAGATGCGCTTGGGCTCGAAGAAGATCACCGGATCCGGATCGCGAATCGCCGCGAGCAGCAGGCCATAGGCGCGCGCCGGCGAGGACGGCAGCACCACGCGCAGGCCCGGCACGTTCGTGAACAGCGCCTCGTTGGCTTCGGAATGATGCTCGGGCGCGCGGATGCCGCCGCCCCACGGCGCGCGGAACACGGCCGGCACGCTCATGCGTCCGCGCGTGCGGTTACGCAGGCGCGCGGCGTGGCAGATGATCTGTTCGAGCATCGCGTAGATGAAGCCTTCGAACTGCGCTTCGGCGACCGGCTTCATGCCCTGCGCGGCGAGGCCGACGGTCAGGCCGGCGATCGTGGTCTCGTCGAGCGGCGTGTCGAGGACGCGTCCTTCGCCGAACTGCTGCAGCAGGCCCTGCGTGGCGCGGAACACGCCGCCGTTGACGCCGACGTCCTCGCCGAGAACGAGGACGCTGCTGTCGTGCTTCATCTCCCAGGCCAGGGCCTGGGTGACGGCTTCGATCAAGGTGATTTGTGCCATTGGAGAGAGTCGTCGGTATGCGTGGACGGGCGGAACCGCGGCCTCAGCCGCCGTGCTCGCGTGCGATCGCTTCGGCGCGCTGGGCGGCCAGGTCGGGCGGCAGCTCGGCGTAGGTGTAGTCGAACATCGCCTCGACCGGCTGCGACTTGGTCTCGAGATAGGCATTGACCTCGGCGTCGACGAGGTCGGCGCATTGCGCCTTCCAGGCCGCCTCCTCGTCCTCGCTCCAAGCGTTCAGCGACGAGAGGTACGCGCGAATGCGCTTGAGCGGCTCGCGCTCCCAGGCCTCCTTGACCTCGGCCTCGGGCCGGTAGCGGCGCGCGTCGTCGGCCGTGGTGTGGTCGGACAGGCGATAGGTGACCGCCTCGATGACCGTGCCGCCATGGCCGTGGCGGGCGCGCTTGATCGCGTGGTCGAGCGCGGCGCGCATCGCGATCAGGTCGTTGCCGTCGACCTGGATGCAGTCCAGACCGGCCGCGATGCCCTTCTGCGCAAGCGTCTTGGCGCCGGTCTGCGCGCTGCGCGGCACCGAGATCGCCCACTGGTTGTTGACGATGATGGCCACCAGCGGCAGCTGCATCGCGCCGGCGACGTTGATCGCGCTGTTGAAGTCGGCCTTCGAGGAGCCGCCGTCGCCGACCGTGCAGACCGCCACGCGCGGCTCCTTGCGCAGCTTGAACGCCAGCGCGGAGCCGGCCGCGTGCAGGCATTGCGTCGCGATCGGCACGCACCACGGAAAGTCGTGCGCGGGACCGGCGAAGTCGCTGCCGCGCTCGTCGCCGCCCCAGTACATCAGCACGTCGCGGGCGCGCACGCCGCGGAAGAACTGCGCGCCGTACTCGCGGTAGCTGACCGCGAGGCTGTCGTCCTCCTGCATCGCGCTGCCGATCGCGACGTGCGCCGCTTCGTGGCCGAGACAGGAGGCGTAGGTGCCGAGCTTGCCGGTGCGCTGCAGCGCGACGGCCTTGCCGTCGAACACGCGCAGGTAGGTCATCAGCTTGTAGATGTCGACCAGCTGCCGGATGTCGCGCGCGAATGCGGGAAGATCCTCGCGGATCAGACGGCCCTCGGTGTCGAGGTACTGGAGATATTCGATTTCGAAAGTGGCGACGACGCTCACGGTAGCCCTAGGTCGGTTCGGCGAACGGATGGAGGCCCGTCGATCTCGAGGCTGGCTGGAAAGCTCGCGGGCTGCCGCGGAACGCTGCGCGGAAGCTCGGATCCAGTGCCGGCGTGCGCAACGCTGCGGTCGGGAGTGAGCCCGGGTCGACGGCGTTGGCGGCTAGATAGCAAGCCTGCGGCGGTGGCGCAAGGACCGGCGCAGCACGCAGCGTCGGGGTGGCGCGGCCGCAGCGGTGCCGCGGCGCGGCGATTTGGCCGTCCAATCGCGGCGGGGCCACGCGCGGCGCCGTCGCTGCGCTTCGGCCGCGACGGCGTCGCGGCGGTGTCCGTCCGTGTGCGCAGGTTTTCCTCGAACGCGCGGTCACGCGCCCAGTACACTGCGCGTCCCGCCGCGTCCGGATACCCTGCCGGGCGGGCCGTTTTTTCCTTGGATCGGCAATGACATCCAGCGACAACAAGCGTGACCTCGAAGCCGGGATCGAACTCGACCTGGCCGACCGCCTGACCTACGGCGGCTATCTGCAGCTCGACACGCTGCTGTCGGCGCAGCAGCCGCTGTCCGATCCGCCGCACCACGACGAGATGCTGTTCATCGTCCAGCATCACGTCTCGGAGCTGTGGATGAAGCTGGTCATCCACGAGCTGAGCGCGGCGGTCGCCAATCTTTCCCGCGACGAAATCGATTCGTGCCTGAAAATCCTCGCCCGGGTCAAGCAGATCCAGCGCCAGCTGTTCGAGCAGTGGGCCGTGCTCGAGACGCTGACGCCGTCGGAGTATCTGCAGTTTCGCGACGTGCTCGGTCCGGCCTCGGGCTTCCAGTCGCACCAGTACCGCACGATCGAGTTCCTGCTCGGAAACAAGAACGCGCAGATGCTGGCGGTGTTCGACCACGACCCCGAGCGCCAGCGGGCATTGCGCCGCGTGCTCGAGGCGCCGAGCCTGTACGACGAATTCCTGCGCCATCTGGCCCGTCACGGCCACGAGGTGCCGCATGCCTGCATCGAGCGCGACTGGTCGCAGCCGTACCAGCGCCACCCCGAGCTGATCGAGGTGTTCCGGCGCATCTACGAGAACGCCGATGCGCACTGGCGTGCCTACAACCTCTGCGAGAAGCTGGTCGACGTCGAGGAGAGCTTCCAGCTGTGGCGTTTCCGCCACATGAAGACCGTCGAGCGGATCATCGGCTTCCGTCGCGGCACCGGCGGGTCCTCCGGGGTCGGATTCCTGCGCAAGGCGCTGGATCTCACTTTCTTCCCGGAACTGTTCGAGGTGCGCACCGTCATCGGCACGCGCTGAGCGCGCCGGCGCAGGCGCATGATTTTGACGCGGCGCGATTTGACGCCGCATTCATCTGCGGTTAAACCTGTCGGTCGGCGCAGGGGCCGGTCGTCCGCTCGCGCGCTTCGCCTTCATCCCATCCTTTCCAGCAGGAGATTCCGCCTATGAGCGGTACCGCCACGTCGCCAGCGGGCGACGCGCTTCCACAGTTCCCGCAGACGATGGGGCATCCGCGTCCGTTGTGGATGCTGTTCATGACGGAGTTCTGGGAACGCTTCGCGTTCTACGGCATGCGCTGGGCGCTGGCCCTGTACATCGTCGCGCAGTTCTACGCGGGCGACGCGGCCGGCGAGGCGCCGGCCAGCCGGCTCTACGGCGCGTATCTCGCGCTGGTCTATGCGGCGGCGCTGTTCGGCGGCTATGTCGCCGACCGCGTGATCGGCTATCAGCGCTCGATCCTGCTCGGCGCGGTCATCATGGCGGCCGGACTGTTCCTGATCATGATGCCGAACGAGGCGCTGTTCAAACTCGGCCTGGCGACCGTGATCGTCGGCAACGGCCTGTTCAAGCCGAACATCTCCACGATGGTCGGCAAGCTCTATGCGACTGGCGACGAGCGCCGCGATTCGGGCTTCACGCTGTTCTACATGGGCATCAACCTCGGTGCGATGCTCGCGCCGTGGCTGACCGGCATCCTCGCCGAGCGCATCATGGGCGGCACGCCGCAGATGCCGGCCTACAAGGTCGTGTTCCTGGTCTCGGGCATCGGCATGCTGATCAGCCTGGTCTGGTTCTGGTTCGGCCGCCGGCAGCTGCTCGGGATCGGGCGGCCGCCGGAAGGCGCCGAGGGCAGCGGCCGCGTGCTGGCGACGGCGATCTGCGCGCTGGTCGCGATCCCGGTGTTCTACTTCCTGCTGTCGATCGGCGCCGGCGCGCTGCAGTGGATCCTGACCGCGCTGTTCGTCGGCCTGTGCGTGCTGATCCTCAAGGAAGGTTTCAAGGACGGCGCGATCCGGCGCGACATGGCCGTCGCGATGCTGATCATCTTCGTCTTCAACGTGCTGTTCTGGTGCTTCTTCGAGCAGGCCGGCAGCTCGTTCAACTTCCTCGCGCAGAACATCGTCAATCGCGATTTCGGCGGCTGGATCTTCCCGGTCGGCTGGTTCCAGTCGGTCAACTCGCTGGCGATCATCACGCTGGCGCCGGTGCTGGCCTGGCTGTGGGTCAAGATGGGCCGCCACAACCCGTCGATTCCGCGCAAGTTCGGCCTCGGCCTGATCTTCAACGCGCTGGCGTTCCTGCTGCTGATATTCGCGCTGTCGAGCCTGGTCGATCCGCAGTCGCTGAAGATCCCGTTCTGGACGCTGTTCATGGTCTACGTGATCCAGTCGGTCGGCGAGCTGTGCCTGTCGCCGATCGGCCTGTCGATGGTGACCAAGCTGGCGCCGGTGCGCCTGGTCGGCTTCGGCATGGGCGGCTGGTTCCTGTCGACCGCGATCGGCAACAACCTGTCGGGCATCTTCGCCAGCCACGTCAGCGGCGAGGGCGGCATGAACGTCGAGTCGGCACTCAGCGGCTATACGTTCGGCTTCTGGGCGCTGGTGATCCCCGGCGTGCTGCTGTTCCTGATCGCGCCGCTGATCCAGCGCCTGATGCACGGCGTCAAGTAAGGCTCCGTTCGCCCGCGCCGGCATCGCCGGCGCGGGCGAGGTGTTTGCCGGTCCTGACCGGCCTCAGGCCCGCGGTCAACGCGACGGCGTCCGCGGTCAGGATTCCAGCGCGCTGCGCTCGACCTGCCAGAGCTTGTCGAGGATGCGCGCCAGCCACTGCTTCTCGTCGGCGTCGAGATGATCGAGCAGCCGCCGCTCGTGTTCGAGCGCCAGCGGTGCGACCTGGTCGTAGATCGCCCAGCCGGCTTCCGACAGCTGCAGCACCGACTGGCGGCGGTCGTGTTCGGCGGTGTCGCGTTCGATCAGGCCCTTGTCGAGCAGGCGCGCGACCGCGCGGCTGACCGCGACCTTGTCCATCGCCGTGCGCAGCGCCACCTCGCGTGCCGAAATGCCGCTGTAGCGGCCGAGGACGGCCATCGCACGCCATTCGGTCACCGACAGGTCGAAGCGCGCCTCGTAGATGCGGGCGATCGCCTGACTGACGGTGTTCGACAGCACCGAAAGCCGGTACGGGAGGAAGGCCTCCAGCTCCAACAGGACGCGTCCGGTCATGCTGCACTGCCTCTTGCAATTGGTTTCATATGAAACTATAACACGCGGATTGCGCCGCCCGCACGGCGCGTCGACCCCACGGAGCCGCCATGAACGCCCAGCCCCATCCGACCGTACCCAATACCGGCATCGAGGTCACCACGTTCGAGAACCCGATGGGCGTCGACGGCTTCGAATTCGTCGAGTTCGCCGCCCCCGATCCGAAGCTGCTGCACGAGCTGTTCGGCAACCTCGGCTTCACCGCGGTCGCGCGTCACCGCAAGCGCAAGGTCACGCTGTATCGGCAGGGCGACTGCAACTTCCTCGTCAACGAGGAGCCCGATTCGTTCGCGGCCGATTTCGCGGCTCAGCACGGACCGAGCGCCTGCGGCTTCGCGATCCGCTTCCGCAAGCCGGCCGACGAGGTGCTCGCCGCCACGCTCGCCAACGGTGCCGAGAAGCTCACGCACAAGGCCGACACCGGTGCGGTCGAGGTGCCGGTCATCAAGGGCATCGGCGACTGCATGCTGTATCTGGTCGACCGCTACGGCGCCGACGGCTCGGTCTACGACGCCGACTTCGAATGGCTCCCTGGCGTGGACCGCCATCCGAAGGGTTTCGGTCTGACCTTCGTCGACCACCTGACCCACAACCTCTACTTCGGCAACATGGAGCGCTGGGCGGATTACTACGAGCGGCTGTTCAACTTCCGCGAGATCCGCTACTTCGACATCAAGGGCGCCAAGACCGGCCTGGTGTCCAAGGCGATGACCGCGCCGGACGGCATGGTGCGCATCCCGCTCAACGAGTCCTCGGACGCCAAGTCGCAGATCAACGAGTACCTCGACGAGTACAAGGGCGAGGGCATCCAGCACATCGCCTGCTTCACCGACGACATCTACGGCACGGTCGAGGCGATGCGCGCGCGCGGCGTGGCCTTCCTCGACACGCCCGACACCTACTACGAAGTCGTCGACCAGCGCATCCCCGATCACGGCGAGGACCTGCCGCGCATGCAGCGCAACAAGCTGCTGATCGACGCGGATCCGGAAACCAAGAAGAAGCTGTTGCTGCAGATCTTCACGCAGAACTGCATCGGTCCGATCTTCTTCGAGATCATCCAGCGCAAGGGCAACGAAGGCTTCGGCAACGGCAACTTCCAGGCGCTGTTCGAGAGCATCGAACGCGACCAGATGCGCCGCGGCGTGCTCTGACGCCCCACGGCGGACGATCCAGGATGCGGGTCGGCATCAAGTCCGGCCCGCCGTTCAACGGCAGTGCGCCGCGATCGCGGCGCTCCGAGGTGTCGGCATGTCTTCTTCTCGATCCAGCGGCTACCAGAGCGGTTTCGGCAACGAGTTCGCGAGCGAGGCCCTGCCGGGTGCGCTGCCGGAGGGCCGCAACTCGCCGCAACGCGCCGCCTACGGCCTGTACGCCGAACAGATCTCCGGCAGCGCATTCACGGCGCCGCGCCACGCCAACCGACGCAGCTGGCTGTACCGGATCCGCCCCGCGTCGATGCATCGCCCGTTCGAGGCGCTGGCGCATCCGCGTTTCCACAACCGCTTCGACGAGGCGCCGGCGACACCGAACCAGCTGCGCTGGGATCCGCTGCCGCTGCCGGCCGCACCGACCGACTTCGTCGACGGCCTGGTCACGATCGCCGGCAACGGCAGCGCCGCCTCCCAGACCGGCATCGGCATCCATCTGTACGCGGCCAACCGCTCGATGCGGGGCCGCTACTTCTACAGCGCCGACGGCGAGCTGCTGATCGTGCCCGAGCGCGGCCGGCTCGTGATCGCGACCGAACTCGGCCTCCTCGAGGTCGGGCCGCAGCAGATCGCGGTGATTCCGCGCGGCATCCGCTTCCGCGTCGACCTGCCGGACGGCGAGGCGCGCGGCTACGTCGCCGAGAACTTCGGTGCGGCGCTGCGCCTGCCCGATCTCGGACCGATCGGCTCCAACGGCCTGGCCAACCCGCGCGACTTCGAGACGCCGCACGCGGCCTACGAGGACGTCGAGGGCGAGTTCGAGCTGATCGCCAAGTTCCAGGGCTGCCTGTGGCGCGCGGCGATCGGCCACTCGCCGCTCGACGTCGTCGCCTGGCACGGCAACCACGCGCCGTACCGCTACGACCTGCGCCGTTTCAACACGATCGGGTCGATCAGCTACGACCATCCCGACCCGTCGATCTTCACGGTGCTGACCTCGCCGAGCGACACGGCGGGCACCGCGAACCTCGATTTCGTGATCTTCCCGCCGCGCTGGCTGTGCGCCGAGGACACGTTCCGTCCGCCGTGGTTCCACCGCAACGTCGCCAGCGAATTCATGGGCCTCGTGCACGGCGCCTACGACGCCAAGGCCGGCGGCTTCGTGCCCGGCGGCAGCAGCCTGCACAACTGCATGAGCGGCCACGGGCCCGATGCGGCAAGCTTCGAGAAGGCCTCGGCAGCCGACACCTCCAAGCCCGACCACATCGTCGATACCATGGCCTTCATGTTCGAGACCCGTGCGGTGATCCATCCGACCCGGCAGGCGCTCGAGTCGTCGCAGCTGCAGCGCGACTACTACGCGTGCTGGCAGGGCCTGGCCAAGCATTTCGACCCGAGCCGGCGCTGAGCGCCGGCCGACCACTCAACGGGGAAGCGATCCAGATGAAGCTTGCAAGTCTCAAGGAAGGCGGCCGCGACGGCACGCTGATCGTCGTCGACCGCGCTCTGACCCGCGCCGTGCGCGCGACCGGCATCGCCGCGACGCTGCAGGCCGCGCTCGATGGCTGGGAAACGGTCGCGCCGCGGCTCAACGCGCTGTACGAGGCGCTGTCGGACGGCCGCGCCGCCGATGCGTTCGATCTGGACCTCGATGCGCTCGCCGCGCCGCTGCCGCGTGCCTACGAGTTCGTCGACGGCAGCGCCTACCTGCCGCACGTCGAGCGCGTCCGGCGCGCGCGCGGCGCCGAGGTGCCGGCCAGTTTCTACACCGATCCGCTGATGTACCAGGCGACCAGCGCCGGCTTCCTCGGACCGCGCGATCCGGTCCTGGTCGCCAGCGAGGACTACGGGATCGACCTGGAGGCCGAGGTGCTGGTCGTGACCGACGACGTGCCGATGGGCGTCACGCCGGCCGAGGCCGCGCGCCACATCCAGCTGGTCGGCCTCGTCAACGACGTCTCGCTGCGCGGGCTGATTCCGCCGGAGCTCGCCAAGGGCTTCGGCTTCCTGCAGAGCAAGCCGCGCTCGGCGCTGTCGCCGGTGCTGGTCACGCCCGACGAACTCGGCGAGGCGTGGCACGACAGCAAGCTGCACCTGCCGATGCGCACCTGGATCAACGGCCGCTGGTTCGGCGAGGCCGAGGCCGGCGTCGACATGCAATTCAGCTTCGCCGAGCTGGTCGCGCATGCGGCCAAGACGCGCCCGCTGACCGCCGGCACGCTGGTCGGCTCGGGCACGATCGCCAACGAGGATACCGCCAAGGGCGCGTCCTGCCTGGCCGAGCAGCGCACCGTCGAGACGCTGCGCGACGGCAAGCCGGCGACGCCGTTCCTGGCGTTCGGCGACGTGGTCCGCATCGAGATGACCGATGCACATGGCGCCAGCATCTTCGGCGCGATCGAGCAGCGCATCGAGCGCTATCGGCCGCAGGGTCATTGATCCGATCCCGGTCGCTCGCCGACGCGCGATCGGGACGCGGCGACGGGTCGACGACCCAGGTCCTGACGGCCGCGCCGGCGCCGCGATGCGGCCGCTGCCGCAGAGTCGGCCCGTCCCGTCCGAGCGGTCCGCGGCCGATCGCGCCAGGCCGCCTCTCGCTCAACATCGCACCGATTCGCTGAGATAATCGGCGCCGACCGTTCACGTGGAGGTCGCGGGGAGGCACCGTCATGAGCGAGCGTTTGACCCTCTACAGCTACTGGCGATCGAGCGCGGCCTATCGCGTGCGCATCGCGCTGAATCTCAAGATGCTGCCGTACGACCAGGTGCCGGTGCATCTGGTCAACAACGGTGGCGAACAGCACGACCCGGTCTACCACGAGCTCAACCCGCAGGAGCTGGTGCCGGTACTGATCGACGGCCGCCGCGTCGTGCGCCAGTCGATGGCGATCATCGAATACCTCGACGAGGCCTACGACGGCGCGATCAAGCTGCTGCCGGCGATGATCCGCGACCGCGCGCGCGTGCGCGCATTGGCGCAGCTGATCGCCTGCGACGTGCATCCGCTGAACAATCTGCGCGTCATGCAGTATCTGGAGCGCGAGCTCGCGGTCGACGCCGAACAGCGTCAGCGCTGGACGCAGCACTGGATACGCGAAGGCCTGCGCGCGTTCGAGGAGATGCTCGCCGAGCATCCGTCGACCGGCCGCTACTGCGAAGGCGACCAGCCCGGTCTGGCCGATGCCTGCCTGATCCCGCAGGTCTACAACGCGCACCGCTTCCGCGTGGACCTGGCGCCGTATCCGACGATCGCGCGGATCGAGCAGGCCTGTCTGGCGCTGCCGGCGTTCGATGCGGCGCGGCCGGAGAACCAGCCCGACGTGCCGGGCACGGCCTGATCGTCACGCGCGTGCGCATGACGCGGGAGCGGGCGGATCTTCCTCTCGCAGCCGCTGCCGACCGGCGGTAATCGCCGCCGCGTCGCGCTCAGGCCGCGATCCTGCGCGCCTGCGCGCGCGGCCGCAGCAGCATGTCCTCGGCGAACGCCTCGGCGGTCTGTGCCTCGGCGCCCTCGGCGCTCCAGTGGATCAGTTCGAGCTGGCCGTCGTGGTGTTCGACGATCGCCGTGCAGCTGTCGACCCAGTCGCCGCAGTTGACGTAGCGGATCCCTTCGATGTCGTGCATCGCGGCGACGTGGATATGTCCGCATATCACGCCGTCCAGGCCGCGCTCGCGCACCGCGCGCGCGACCGAACCCTCGAAGTCGCCGACGAAGCTGACCGCGACCTTGACCTTGCGCTTGGCGTAGCCGGCCAGCGACCAGTAGCCGGCGATGCCGAGCTTGCGGCGCAGCCACGACAGCCAGCCGTTGGCGTGCACGAGCCAGGTGTAGCCGACGTCGCCGAGCACCGCGAGCCAGCGGTGGTAGCGCGTGACCTGGTCGAACTCGTCGCCGTGCAGCACCAGATAGCGCTTGCCCTCGGCGGTGGTGTGCACCCACTCGCGCTCGAGCCGGATGTCGCCGAAGCGGATGCCGGTGTACTCGCGCAGCGCCTCGTCGTGGTTGCCGGGAATGAAGATCACCTGTTCGCCGTGGCGCGCGCGGCGCAGGATCTTCTGCACGACGGTGTTCTGCGCCGGCGTCCAGCGCACGTCGCGGCGCATCGCCCAGAAGTCGACGATGTCGCCGACCAGGTACAGATACTCGGCCGGATATGCGCGCAGGAACGCCAGCAGGCGCTCGGCCTGGCAGGCGCGCGTGCCCAGGTGCACGTCCGAGATGAACACCGAGCGGACCCGATGGATGTTCACGGCTTGGTCCCCAGGAAACGGTAGTACGGCACGCGCAGCAGCGGCAGGTACGGCACCGCGCCGCGCGACTCGACGCGCACGTGGTCGGGCAGCGTGCTGCACAGGGTCGGCAGGTGCTCGGGGTCCGGGCGGACGCCGTCGTGACCGAACCAGGCCGGCCAGAAACGCCGCGTCGCCCAGTCGTGGCGCACGCAGCCGGCGAGCGGTCGCTCGGCCGATACGTAGAAATCGACCACCGCCAGCGTGCCGCCCGAGGCCAGCATCGCGACCGCCGAGCCGATCGCGGCACGCCAGTCGGGGATCATCGTCAGCGCATAGGACAGGATCACGACGTCGACCGGCCGGTCGGGACGCCATCGCGTCGCGTCGGCCTCGATCGCGTGCAGCTGCGGATGGCGTGCCGCGCGTGCCTGCGCGCGCTCGAGCAGCGGCGCGCACAGATCGACGACCTCGTAGCGCGCGATGCCGGCGGCACGCGCGCCGAAGTGCTCGAGATTGCGGCCGGTGCCGCCGCCGAGGTCGACGACGTGCGCATCGCGCGGCAGCGCGATCGCGTCGATCAGCGCCTGTCGTCCGTGCAGCAGACGCTCGCGGAAGCGGTCGTAGTGTTCGGCCTGCGGCGCATAGAACGCGGCCAGCCTCGCCGCTGCGCTGTCTCCGGCCGGCATGCCGCGCGTCATCGCGCGCAGCACGGCGAAGTCGGCGCGCAGCGCCTCAAGCCGGCGCATCGGCGATCACCAGTCCGGGATAGGTGTGCACGCGATCGCGCGGCTGCAGCGCGGCGGCCAGCGCGGTATCGAAGCGCAGGCGGTGGTGCAGCGTCGCGCCGTCGGCCAGGCGGACCTGGTCGAGCCAGGTCGGCTGCGTCTGCGCGCTGCGCAGCAGGATGCGCGCCTGCGGCGCTGCGCGCGCCAGGATCGCCTGCCACTCCTCGTCGAGCGCAGCCGGATGGTAGGAGCCCATCCAGTCCATGTGGTCGAGCAGCACGAAGCGCGAGATCGGCGCGTCGCCACCCTGCAGGAACGCGGTGACGGTCGTCGTGTGCAGGCGGATCGAGGCGGCCAGACCGGCCTTGAGGCGCAGGAAGTTCTCGCGCTTGAGGTATTCCGGACAGCAGTCCGGCGCATAGCGGCCGGTCAGGTAGACGCGATAGAAATAGTTGTCGGCCAGCGGCAGTTCGCGGAACACGTATTCGAGCGCGGCACGGATGAAGCCCGACACGCCGTCGGCGTGCTCGGCCTGGACCAGCCGCCGCTGCGGATGCGGCACGCCGAGCAGATTCATGACCAGCTGTCGCGAGATCGTCCAGTTGACCGCGCGGTTCCACAGCAGCGGCGCGACTTCCTTGTCGTAGAGGCGGCGCTGGCTGTCCAGGTCGCCGGCGGCGAGCAGGTCGAACATCGCCACGCGCAGCCGCGGCTGCGCGCGGAACCAGGCACGCACGCCGCGCGCGACCAGACCCGAGAGGCCGTGGAAGTAGAAGCTGCCGCGTGCGCTGGCGAACCACTGCGTGTGACGGTCCCACCACTCGCGTGCGAACGGTGTCAGCCGCTCGCGCAGCTGGCTGCGATACAGGCGCGCGAAATCCGGGTGGTGCCCCTCGCCGAAGATCGCGTAGAAGTCCTCGAACGCCAGCGCGGCGATGCCGGCCAGCTTGAGTTCGAGCAGCGCGTTCTGACGCGGATTGGCGTCGACGCAGTCGATGCGGCGCGGACCGGCCAGCGCGTAGTCCAGCGCATTGCAGCCGGCGCTGGTGATGACCAGCACGCGGTCGTCGGCGCCGAGGCCGAGCGCGACGCGATCGACCGCGGGGTCTTCCCAGCAGGTGTTGTAGACCAGGCTGCGCGACCAGATCGCGTGGAAGATCCGCTGGTCGACGCGATCGCGCAGGCTCGGCCGCGTCGCGGTCCGGTGGGCGGGCTGGATGGCGGGCATTCCGGAAGTCCGGTCCGATCGTTCGCCGCATCGTGGCCGGCGCAGATGACACGCGCGTGATGGCCGCCGTCACGTCCCTGCAACGAGGCGGTCCTAGCGTGCGCGCACTCAGGGCGACGAGGAGACCCCCATCCATGCTCGATCTGGAAGGCAGGATCGAGGCGCGCTTCCCGCAATGGTTCAGCGGACGCCGCGCGCCGTTCTCGCGCCACCTGATCCGGTCGCTCGCACGCATCGCACGCATCGACGACATCGACGCCTTCGTGCGCGATCATGCGCATCTGCGCGGATTCGCGTTCGTCGAGGCCGCACTGGAGCGGCTCGACTGCCGCTTCCTGGTCGATCAGGTCGAGCGCGAGCGCATTCCCGAGACCGGCCGCGTCGTGATCGTCGCCAACCATCCGATGGGCGCGCTCGACGCGCTGGCGTTGCTGGCGTTCGTCGGCAGCGTGCGCCGCGACGTGCGCATCCTCGCCAACGACTTCCTGTCCGCGTTCGAGGGCCTGTCGGACCTGCTGATCCCGCTGCGCGTGTTCGGCGGCCGCGCCGGCGCCGACAGCCTGCGCCAGGTCGACCACGCGCTCGGCGCCGAGCAGGCGGTGATCGTGTTCCCGGCCGGCGAGGTGTCGCGGCTGACGCCGATCGGCGTGCGCGACGCGGCGTGGCGGCACGGTTTCCTGCGCTTCGCCGAGCAGGCCGCCGCGCCGGTCGTGCCGGTGCGCATCGAGGGACGCAATTCGGCGCTGTTCTACGGCGTGTCGGCGCTGTTCCGGCCGCTCGGCACCGGCCTGCTGCCGCGCGAGATGTTCGCGCGGCAGCAGAGCCGGCTGGTGATTCGCGTCGGCGCGCCGCGGCCGATCGGCGACGTCATGCAGGGTGTCGCCGACCGGCGCCGCGTCTCGCGCGAGGTGCGCCGCGCGGTCTACGCGATCGGTCGTCGCGGCGACCGCTGGTCGGCGCCTCAGGCGCCGCTCGCGCACCGGCCGGCGCCGGCGGCGATCCGCAAGGATCTGGAGCGGCTGCCGCTGATCGCCGAGAACGGCGAGGGCCTGCGCATCCACGCCGGCCGCCTGGTCAGCGACTCGCCGCTGCTGCGCGAGATCGCGCGCCTGCGCGAGCTGACGTTCCGCAGCGTCGGCGAAGGCACCGGCCGGCGGCTCGACACCGACGTCTACGACAGCTGGTACGACCACATCGTGGTCTGGGACGGCGCGGCCGGCGAGGTCGCCGGCGCCTACCGGATCGCCGACTGCGCGCGCGTCCTGGCCGAGCGCGGTCGCGACGGCCTCTACGTGCACAGCCTGTTCGACCTCGACGAGCGGCTGCAACCGCTCCTGGCCTGCGGCGCCGAGCTCGGTCGCAGCTTCGTCCAGCCGCGCTACCGCAACACGCGCAGCCTCGACTGGCTGTGGCAGGGCATCGGCGCGTGGCTGCGCACGCATGCGCACGTGCGTCATCTGTACGGCCCGGTTTCGATCAGCGCCGAGCTGCCGCTGCCCGCACGCGAGCAGATCGTCGCGTACTACACGCGCTACTTCGGCGACGGCGACGGTATGGCGCGCGCGCATCGTCCATTCCGCTACGCCGGCGACGCACCATCGTTCGGCGACTGCGACGCCGATCAGGCGATGGCGCTGCTGCGCGCACGGCTCGATGCGGCCGGCGCGCGGCTGCCGATCCTGTATCGGCAGTACACCGAACTGTGCGAGCCGGGCGGCGCGCGCTTTCTCGCGTTCGGCGTCGACCCGGCGTTCCGCAACAGCGTCGACGGTCTGATCGTGCTCGACCTCGACCGCCTGACGCCGCGCAAGCGCGCGCGCTATCTGCCCCCGGCCGTGGCGGCCGCGCTGTCGGCCTGATCGGCAGCGTACAGGCCGCTCCGCCGCACGCCGCGCGCCTGCCCGCGCCGCGAGACGCGATCAGCGCCGGGCCGGCGGCCGGCGCAGCGCGTTGAGCCGCACGCCGACGAAGTCGATGTGGCCGCCGGCCTGGCGTCGCGCGCGCTCGGCGTCGCGCGCGAGGATCGCCTCGGCCAGCGCGCGGTGCTGCGCGCGCAGCTGATGCGCCGTGTCCGAATGCGGCGCGACGCCGGCCAGGCTGAGCTGGACGTGCTCGTGCAGCAGGCGCAGCAGCGAGTTCATCAGATACGCGAACAGCGGATTGTGCGTGGCCTCGGCGATCGCGCGATGGAAGGCCACGTCGCTGCGGATCTGCGCGGCGCGATCCTCGCCGCTGTAGGCCGCGTCGACCGCGGCGAGCGCGGCCAGCAGGCGCTCGCGGTCGGCCGCGTCGTGGCGCGTCGCGGCCAACTCGGCGGCGCGGCTCTCGAGCATCTCGCGGAACTCGATCAGATCGCCCTGCAGCGCCGGATGGCGCTCGGCCATGTCGACCCAGACCTCGGCCATCTGCCGCTCGGCCTGGTCGTTGACGTAGGTGCCGTCGCCGTGGCGGCGCTGCAGCAGGCCGCGGCTGACCAGGGCGGCCAGCGCGTCGCGCACGGTCGCGCGCGAGACGCCGAGCGCGGTGCCGAGCGCACGCTCGCCCGGCAGGCGCGTGCCCGGCGCATAGACACCCTGGACGATCGCCGCTTCGAGATGATCGACGACCGCTTCGACGCGGCGCGCCATGGCCTGATCCGCGAAATTGGTCTGACCAATATACCGGCCGACGTGACCGCGCGCACACTCCGGCGCGAACTCGAGGTCACCGGAAGCACATGGCAACGATCCCGGCCCCAACGACGCACCCCGATCCGGCGCCCGGCACCGCGGCGCCCCCGGCGGACGTCTACCTGTTCGCGACCTGCCTGCTCGACCTGTTCGCGCCACAGGCCGGACTCGACGCGATCGAGGTGATCGAGCGGCTCGGCGTGCGCGTGAACTTTCCGGCCGGCCAGACCTGCTGCGGCCAGCCGGCCTACACCAGCGGCTTCCCGGACGATGCGCGCGCGGTCGCGGCGGCCCAGCTCGACCTGTTTCCGGAACCCTGGCCGATCGTCGTGCCGTCTGGTTCGTGCGGCGGCATGATCCACCACCACTGGCCGCGCCTGTTCGCCGACGATCCGATGCGTTCGGCCAAGGCGGCGCAGCTCGCCGCACGCACGGTCGAGTTCACCGATTTCGTCGCCGGCCTGCTCGGCGAGGAAATCGCGTCCGCCGGCGCGGCCGAGACGCTGTGCCTGCACACCTCGTGCAGCGCACGCCGTGAGATGGGCACGCACCGCGTCGGCCGCGACCTGCTGGCGCGCCTGCCCGGCGTGACGCTGGCGGTGCACGACCACGAACCGGAATGCTGCGGCTTCGGCGGCACGTTCTCGGTCAAGCAGCCGGACATCTCGGCGGCGATGGCCGCCGACAAGGTCGAGTCGATCCTCGCGACCGGCTGCGATCGCTTCGTCAGCGCCGATTGCGGCTGCCTGATGAACCTCAATCTGACGCTCGAGAAGCGCGGCGCATCGGTGCGCGGCGAACACATCGCGAGCTTCCTGCTGCGCCGGCTCGCGGCCGGCGAGGAGCCGGCGCGATGAGCGCGACGATCGATCACACCAGCCGGCGCGCACGCGCGGCGATCTTCGAGCGCCTGCGCGCGGCCGGCCCGGCCGAGACGCCGGCGGTGCCCGACGTCGCCGCTCATTTCCGTGCGCGCGCACGGAGCACCGATCCGACCGGGCACGTCGCGACGTTCGCCGAGCGCGCGCGCGGCTGGCGCGCCGAGGTCCTCGAGACCGGGCCCGACGACTGGGCCGACGCGATCGCCGATGTGGTCCGCGCCAAGGGGCTGCGCCGCGTGCTGGCCGGGCGCGACACCGCGCTGTCGGCCGGCCTCGCCGCGCGCCTCGATGCGACGCAGCTGGCCTGGTACGACACGCCGATCGAGGCCTGCCGCGAGGCGCTGTTCGACGGCGCCGACGCGGGCATTACCACGACGCGCGGCGGCATCGTCGAGACCGGCACGCTGATCGTCTGGCCGGACCGCCACGAGCCGCGCACGCTGTCGCTGGTGCCGCCGGTGCATATCGCGGTGCTGCGCGCGAGCACGCTGTTTCCAGATCTGTTCGCGGCGATGAATGTGCAGGGCTGGGCCGGCAGCCTGCCGACCAATGCGCTGCTGGTGACCGGCCCGTCCAAGACCGCCGACATCCAGCGCCTGCTGGTCTACGGCGCGCACGGACCGAAGGAACTGGTGATCGTGCTGATCCGCGACGAGGTGAGCCCGTGAGCGCGACGCGCCCGGTCGCCGATCCGACCGCGTTCAAGGACAACGCCCGCCTCGTGCTGGCCGATCCGGTGCTGCGGCGCAGCTTCCGCGGCGCGATGGATTTCCTGATGGACAAGCGCAGCGCGCAGTTTCCGGACGCCGACGCGTTCGAGCGGCTGCGCGGCCTCGGCGAGCGCGTGCGCCGGCACGCGCTGGCGCGGCTGCCGGACCTGCTCGAGCGGCTGGAGGCCAATCTGACCGCCAACGGCATCCGCGTGCACTGGGCCGAGAACGCCGAGGACGCCAACCGGATCTTCCTGTCGATCGCGCGCAGCCACGGCGCCACGCGCATGGTCAAGGGCAAGTCGATGGTCAGCGAGGAGATCGAGCTCAACCACCGCATGGCCGAGGCCGGCGTGGAGTGCGTCGAGACCGACATGGGCGAGTACATCCTGCAGCTCGACGACGACCGGCCCAGCCACATCATCATGCCGGCGATCCACAAGACCAAGGAGGACGTGGCGCGGATCTTCGCCGACCGCATCGACGGCGCACCGTACACCGAGGACGTCAACGAGCTGATCGCGATCGGCCGTCAGGCGCTGCGCAACCTGTTCCGCGACACGCCGATCGGCGTGTCGGGCGTCAACTTCCTGGTCGCCGAGACCGGCTCGCTGGTGCTGGTCGAGAACGAGGGCAACGGCCGCATGAGCACGACCGTGCCGGACGTGCACATCGCGATCACCGGCCTGGAGAAGGTGATCGAGAAGCTCGAGCACGTCGTGCCGCTGTTCGCGCTGCTGACGCGCTCGGCGACCGGCCAGGCCGTGACCACGTATCTGAACGTGATCTCGGGCCCGCGCCGCCCGGATGAGAAGGACGGCCCGCGCGAGGTGCATCTGATCCTGCTCGACAACGGGCGCACCCAGGCCTATCGCGACGAGCGCTTCCGCGCGACGCTGCAGTGCATCCGCTGCGGCGCCTGCATGAACCACTGTCCGGTCTATGCGCGCGTCGGCGGGCTCTCGTACGGCACGACCTATCCCGGCCCGATCGGCGCGATCATCGAACCGCACCTGCTCGGCCTGGCCTCCACGCGCGACCTGCCGACCGCCTCCAGCCTCTGCGGCGCCTGCGGCGAGGTCTGCCCGGTGCGGATCCCGATTCCGGACATGCTGATGCGCCTGCGCGAGGCGGCGCGGCACGAGGCCCCGTCCGGGACGGTCGCGCCTGCGTTGAAGGGGCAGGGCGCAGCGCGTACGATCGGCGAGACGCTGGCCTGGAAAGGTTGGCGGCTGCTCTACGCGCATCCCGCGCTGTATCGTCTTTTTGCATGGATCGCGCCCCGTCTGCGCGGTCTGGCCCCCCGCAACCAGGCAGGATGGACCCGGTCGCGCGCGCCGCTGCGGCCGGCGCGACGCTCGCTGCGCGAGCAGCTGGCGCAGCGGCGGGCCGCGCAGAGACCGCGCGAGCCGTGAGCGGGCGCCGGCCGGCCATCGGGATGCCGCACTGACAGGGACGATCGGAGCGTCGCCGGAGGGCCGGCGACGGTGAGTCAAGCGGCGCGCGCGCCGTCGGACCGGTGATGCCGGCCCCTTACTAACGAATGCCGCCGCATGCTGAAGGCAGGCGGATACGCAGGAGGTAACCCGATGACCCTGTCGCAGCACCATGTCGACACCGTTCTGAGCGTCGTCGCCGGCACGCTGCCGGCCGCCGGCGGTGAAGGCACGTCGCTGATCCAGCGCTCGTGGCTGCGCTGCGTCGAGCGCTACGGCCTGGATCCCGCGCGTCGGCCGGATATCCGCATCGAGAATCCGAGCCGGGTCCGCGAGTGCATCCAGCAGAACGAGGAATACCTGCGCGTCGCGCGCGCCGGCATGGAACAGCTCTACAAGCACGTGTCCGATCTCGGCTACGTGCTGCTGCTGACCGACGCCGAAGGCATCGGCGTGGACTACATCGGCAACGACACCTGGGACATCGCGCTGCGCCGCGCCGGCCTGACGCTCGGCGCGAACTGGAGCGAGCTCTACGCCGGCACCAACGGCATCGGCACCTGCCTGGCCGAGCGGACCACGCTGACCTGCCATCGCGACGATCACTTCTACATCGGCAACATGGGCCTGAGCTGCACGACCACGCCGCTGTACGACCCGCACGGCAACCTGCTCGGCGCGCTCGACGTCTCGGCCCTGTCCTCGCCGGCCGAGCGCGAGAGCCAGCACCTGGTGCGGCACCTGACGATGCTGTACGGCCGCATGATCGAAGACGCCAACTTCATGCAGCAGTTCCGCGACCGCTGGATTCTGCGGCTCGGCACGGTCGGTCCGCTGGTCGACGTCAGCGGCGAGCTGATGCTCGCGTTCGATCGCGACGGCGTCATCGTCGGCGCCAATGCCGGCGCGCGCCGCCATCTGCGCCTGCTCGACTGCGCGCGCCTCGACGAGGCGCAGCGCGCGCAACTGGTCGGCAGTCACCTCAGCGGCGTGTTCGGCACGCGCATCGACGACATCTGGCGCCTGACGCGCGGCGGCGGCCGCGACGATCCGGCGATCGTGACTACCTGGGACGGCCACGGCTATCACGCCTCGGTGATCGCGCCGAGGATCGCGCCCGTCGCGCGCGCCGTCGCCGAGGCCGAACCCGCCCCGGCGCGCGGCGAGGTGCTCGCGCGGCTGGCCGGCAGCGACCCGCGCATGAGCCAGCTGCTCGACCGCGCCGCGCGCCTCGTCGACAAGCCGGTCAGCATCCTGATCCAGGGCGAGACCGGTACCGGCAAGGAGGTGCTGGCGCGCGCGCTGCACGAGTCGAGCCGCCGGGCCGCCAACGCGTTCGTCGCGGTCAACTGCGCATCGATTCCCGAATCGCTGATCGAGAGCGAACTGTTCGGCTACACGCCCGGCACGTTCACCGGCGCACGCAGCAAGGGCATGAAGGGCCTGATCCAGCGCTCCGACGGCGGCACGCTGTTCCTCGACGAGATCGGCGACATGCCGCTGACGCTGCAGACGCGCCTGCTGCGTGTCCTGTCCGAGCGCGAGATCCTGCCGCTCGGCGCCGACCGGCCGATCCGCGTCGATCTCAACGTGATCGCCGCCTCGCACCGCGACCTGCGCAAGCAGATCCTCGCCGGCACGTTCCGCGAGGACCTCTACTACCGGCTCTGCGGCGCGACGCTGCTGCTGCCGCCGCTGCGCGAGCGGCAGGACCAGGCCTATCTGATCGATCTGATCCTGCGCGAGGAAGCCGCCGCGCAGGACGCCGCGCCGGCGATCAGCGAGCACGCGCAGGCGCTGCTGCTCGGCCACGACTGGCCCGGCAACGTGCGCCAGCTGCGCAACGTGATCCGCTTCGCGCTGTCGATCGCCGACGGCGAATGCGTCGACGTCGGCCATCTGCCGCCGGAGATCGCCGGCGGCGAGCAGCCGTTCGGCCTCGACGAGGCAGCGGCCGATGCGTCGAGCGCGACCGTCGTGCCGATCGCCAGTGCGCGCGGCGACGCCGGCGTGCTGCTCGAGGCCCTGCGCCGCCGCCGCTGGAACATCAGCGATGCGGCGCGCGATCTCGGCCTGTGCCGCGCGACGATCTACCGGCGCATGAAGCGCTACGGCATCGTCTCGCCGCTCGACATGGCCTGAGCCCGGGCCGGCGCGGCCGTTCGGTCGCGCCGGCTCCGCCTCGATCGGATCGGTCTGTCGCGCCGCGGCGCCATCGCTTCCTCGATTCGAGCCTCGCATGAGCGCGTCCGGTAGGCGCGTCCATTGGTTGCAAAACGCCCCGTCGCAAAACGCCCGAGTCGCCGCAGACTCGATCTGCGTTGCGCATGCGGCGATCTCCCTACCGCGTGCCGAGCGTAGCCGATCACCGCGCGATCACGGTCGGGTATGCCAATGACCGAGTGCTCCGGCCCAACCGGCGCGATCGCGCCGGCGTGAGCGCGGACACGCAGCGGCGTGTTCGGGCACCGCACCGAGCGTTGAAGGAATCGCGTCGCTGCATCGCCGCGTCGGCCTCGTCGTCGCGGCCGCACGTCCGTGTGAGCCAGGCGCATTCGTGACCTGCGCCCCTGTCTGCCGTCACGGCATCGGCGGCGTCGTCGACGATCAGCGCATCGGCATGCTGGTCGTGCGCGAATCCCGCAAAAAAAAAGATCCGCGCCTCATGCCGACGGCGCGGATCGAAGTGGAGCGACGGGGGCGGACGCGGCCGCCGTCTCGAAGCGATCGCTCAGTCGCCGAGCGCGAACACCCAGACCGAACCGCCTTCGGGGACCTTCTCGTCCCAGCCGGCCAGGCCATGCATCTTGCCCTGGATCCACTGGGCGTCGACGCCGTAGCCGGACACGATCGCGACGTACTGCTTGCCGTCGATCGAGAACGTGGAAGGCGGCGAGATGATGCCCGACGGGGTCGGGAACTCCCACAGCAGCTTGCCGCTCTTGGCGTCGTAGGCGCGGAACATGCGGTCGTTGGTGCCGCCGGCGAACAGCACGCCGCCGGCCGTGGTCATGATCGAGCCCCAGTTCCACGAGTGCGGGTACTTCTCGCGCCACACTTCCTTGCCGGTGTTGATGTCCCAGGCCTGGATGCCGCCGATGTGGTCGAAGCCTTCCTTGACCGAGAGGTCGAGGCGGTTGATGTCCACGCCGGCCGACCACTGGCCCGGAATGCGCGGCTGGACCATGCCGGTCAGGGTCAGGCAGTGGTTGTCGTTGTACGGGATGTAGAGCATCCCGGTCTGCGGGTTGTACGCCTCGTACGGCCAGTCCTTGCCGCCCCACAGGCTCGGGCAGTAGGTGCGCGTCTTGCCGGTGGCCGGCTTGGCGTCCTCGTTGTAGCTCGGACGGCCGGTCTTCGGGTCGATGCTCGTGAAGACCGTATTGGTCACGTACGGCTCGGACTTGTTGTAGGTGATCTTGCCCTTGGCGTCACGGTCCAGCCAGTACAGGCGGCCGTTGCGCTGCGCGCTGATCAGGCCGCTGACCTTCTTGCCGCCGCGATCGAACTCGACCAGCGTCGGCGCGTTCATGCCGGCCCAGTCCCACGAGTCGTTCCAGTGGTACTGGAAGTGGCCGACGATGTTGCCGGTGGCCGGGTTGAGCGAGAGCACCGAGGCCAGGTACAGGTTGTCGCCGGGGCGCTGGTCGCCGAGCCACGGCGCGCCGTTGCCGACGCCCCAGTAGATCACGTCGTTCTTGGCGTCGTAGTTGCCGGGCATCCACATCGTGCCGCCGCCGTTCTTCCACGCGTCCTTCCACTCGCCGGTCTGCGGCCAGGTCTCCGATCCCGGCTCGCCCGGCGCCGGCACGCTGTAGCGCGTCCAGGCCAGCTTGCCGGTCTCGGCGTCGAAGGCCTTGAGGAAGCCGCGCACGCCGAACTCGCCGCCGGACGGGCCGATCATGACCTTGCCCTTGACGACCAGCGGGGCCGAGGTGATGTAGGCGCTCTCGGTCTCCCAGTCGCAGACCTGCGCTTCCCAGATCAGCTTGCCGGTCTTGGCGTCGAGCGCGCTCAGCATGCAGTCGACGCTGCCGACGTAGACCTTGTCGTTCCACAGCGCGACGCCGCGGTTGGTGCGGTGGAGCGCACCGATGCCTTCGGGCACCTCGCGCTGGAAGTGCCACAGCGGCTGGCCGGTCTTGGCGTTGTACGCGAAGACGTGATTGTGCGGCGTGGCGACGAACATGTACTCGCCGTTGACGATGGCCGGCGCCTCATGGCCGGAATTGACGCCGGTGGCGGCCGACCAGACCGGACGCAGCTTGGCGACGTTGGACGTGGTGATCTGGTTGAGCGTGCTGTAGCTCCAGCCGGCGTAGTTGCCCTTGGTCAGCAGCCAGTTCTCCGGTTCCGGATTGGCCAGGCGCTCGGCGGTGACCGGCTTGTACTCGGCGGCGGCGCCGATGCCCGAGGCGAGTGCCGCGGTCAGTGCGACGACGATCGTTTGCAGCTTCATGGATGTCTCCTCCCGGTGTCTCGTAGGTTTCTTGTGGTTATGGACCGGCACGGCGGATGCCGCGCCGGTCACGTCGGTGGCCCGAGCGGGCCGTCGAACTTGCCTGCCACGACCAAGGCCCCGTCCTGGATCGCCAGTGGCAGCATCGCGAGCCGGCGCACCGCCGGCCCGTTGGTGACCACGCCGCGATCGGCCGCGTTGAACACCGACCCGTGGCAGTTGCAGACGATCTGGCTCTGGCTCGGGTGCAGCGTCGTGATCGGACAGCCGTAGTGCGTGCAGATCGCCGAGAACGCGACGATGCCGTCGGCGGCGTTCTTCTGGCTGGCCGGCTTGATGTCCTCGGCCTTGAGCTTGACCACGGTCAGCAGGTTGACGCGCGAGACCAGCACCTTGCCGGACGCCGGATCGAGCGGATAGGCCAGCGTCGGCGCCTCACCGGCGAGGAGGTCGCCGGGCTTGATCTCCTGATCCTTCTTGTCGCCCATCATGTAGGCCAGGCGGTCGCCCGGTTCGGGCTTCTGACTGCGGCCCGGCGCCTGCGCGAGCGCGGGTGCGCCGAGCGGGGCCAGGGCCAGGGCGAGGGCGCCGGTCAGCACGCTGCGGCGGGCCGGGTCGTGGGTCGCGCACGCACACGCGCACGGTGAGGTCTTGTCGGTCATGCGGTTTCTCGCGGTGCCTGGCGGCCGTCCGCGGAGCGGACGGCGCGCGTGGGGCCGGTGGTTCGTTGGGGCTGGGGTGGCAGGGCGTGGTCAGGGCGTCTGCAGATAGACCACGTGGGTTTCGGTGAACTCGTACAGGCCGTGCTTGCCGTCCGCGCCGCCGATACCGGACTTCTTGCGGCCGGCGTGGAAGCCCTGCATCGCCTCGAAGTGCTCGCGGTTGACGTAGGTCTCGCCGAAGCGCAGCTCGCGCACGGCCTGCATCGCCGAATTGATGTTGCGTGTGAAGATCGAGGAGGTCAGGCCGAAGTCCGAGTCGTTGGCCAGCGCGATCGCCTCGTCGAGGCTGTCGACCGCCTGGATCGGCAGCACCGGTCCGAAGATCTCCTTGCGCATGATGTCCATCTCGGCACGCGCGCCGGTGATCAGCGTAGGCTCGTAGTGGAAGCCCTGGCCGAGGTCGGCGCGCTTGCCGCCGGTGACCACGGTGGCGCCGTCGCGCTTGGCCTGCTCGACCAGCGCCTCGACTTTTTCCAGGCCCATCTGGTTGACCAGCGGGCCCATGTGCAGGTCGGCGTCGACCGAGGGATCGCCGTAGCGCGTGGCCTTGAACAGCGCGGTCAGGCGCTCGACGAAGGCGTCGTGCACGCTGCGTTCGACGTAGACGCGCTCGGCGCAGTTGCAGACCTGTCCGGTGTTGATCACGCGCGAATCGTAAATGGCCTTGGCCGCCAGATCGAGATCGGCGTCGGCCAGCACGATCGCCGGCGCCTTGCCGCCGAGCTCGAGATTGACGCGCGTGAGGTTCTTGCCGGCCGTCTGCATGATGCGGCTGCCGGTCGCGACCGAGCCGGTGAACGTGATCAGGTTGACGTCCGGATGCGAGACCAGCGCGTCGCCGGCGGTCGCGCCGCGGCCGCCGACCAGGTTGAACACGCCCGCCGGCAGATCGGTCTCGGCGACCAGCTTGGCGAACTCGTAGGCGTTGATCGGCGTCTCTTCGCTGGGCTTGATGACGATCGTGTTGCCGGTCACCAGCGCCGGCGCCATCTTGCGCGCGATCAGGAAGAACGGGAAGTTCCACGGCAGGACGCCGGCGACCACGCCGACCGGCTTGCGCAGCAGGAAGATGCTCTCGTTCGGACGGTCGCTGGTCAGCACCTCGCCTTCGAGGCGGCGTGCCCACTCGGCCATGTAGTCCATGTAGTCGGCCGTGAAGTCGACCTCGACCTGGGCCAGGCCCTGCACCTTGCCCTGCTCGCGCACGATGATGCGCGCCAGCTCGGTGCGGTGCTCGCGCAGCTTGGCCGCGATCGTGCGCAGATGGCCGGCGCGCTGGATCGCCGGCAGCTTCTCCCAGGCCGGCTGCGCGCGCTTGGCGGCGGCGACCGCGGCGTCGACCGCGGCCGCGTCGCTGTCGGGAATCCGCGCCAGCAGCGCGCCGGTCGCCGGATTGCTCACCTCCAGCGTCGCCGCGGAGCGGGCGGTGAAGGCGCCGTCGATGTAGTTGGTGTACTCGGTGGTCATTGCGTTTCCTCGAGAAGACGTTCTTGCAGTTATCCGTTCGCGGCGGCCGGCTTGCTGAGCCGGGCTCCGAACCGCTCCGATACGTAGCCGAAGGCCACGCCGACGATCCACGACACGATGACGAAGCCGATGCTGTCGTCGATCTTGCCGCCGGTGCCGAAGTAGGTCGCCGCGCCCAGGAAGGCGGCCGGCGTGTAGGCGAGCAGGTGGTGGCCGGCCATGAAGACCAGCACGAACGCCAGCACCGCGATCAGCACGATCAGCGCGGCGAGTCCGCCACCGGCGTGGCCGACCGCGAACATCGTCAGCGTGGTCAGCAGCACCGCGGCGATCGCCGGCGGCAGCGTGCGCACGACCGCGGCCTTGCCGCCGCCCGCGGCGAAGAACGTCGCCCAGGCGACGAAGCCGATCCACGGGATCAGCTTGAGCGCCGGCAGGCCGATGCTCAGATACACCCACACCGCGACCAGCACGGCGATCGATACGGCCAGAGCAATCAAAGGTTTCATGGCAGCCTCTCTCGTTGAGGGATCAGGAGCCGCGCAGACCTGCGCAGCGTGCGGCTGCGCAGGTCCTGGCCGGCCCGCCGGTTACCAGACGTAGGCGTACTTGATGTTGAAGCTGTCGTTGACGCTGTGATTGCGGCCGTCGACCGAGGTCGAGTAGCGCAGCGTGATCGACTGGTTGTCGAAGGTGTGGAACATCAGACCCGGGCCGGCGTCGACCACGTGCGCGCTCGGCGCGCCGTCGCGCGATTCGAGATACTCCGCGTCGATCGCCAGGAACGGCTCCAGACGCTTGGTCGCACGCCAGCCGAAGCGGTTGTTGGTGTGCCAGACCATGCCCGGCCGCGTGCCGTCGTCGCGCCGCGTCTGGTAGACGATGCCGGCGTCGCCGGTCCAGCCGAACTTCTCGCCGATGCGCCAATCCCAGAAGAAGCTCGAGAGGTTCTTCCAGTTGGTGTCGCTGACGCGGTCGGTGCCGACCGGGATCTGCAGGAACGACTGGAAGCCGAGCGTCGCGTTGGCGGCGGGCTTGTACCAGATCGCGAAGCCGGTCAGCGGATCGCCGATGCCGCTGACGTGGCGGTCGCCGTCGGCGAGGCTGCGGTTGCGGATCGCCACTTCCGGCACGATCACTTCCCAGGCCACGCCGATGTTGCGATTGGACTCCGGCGACCAGAAGCGCACGTACTTGGACATGCCGACGATGCGCTGCGCGCCCGAGCCGTCGACGCGGTCGCCGTGGCGATTGAAGAAGCGGTCGTCCTCCTGGACCATGCCGTACTGCACGAACACGTTGAACGGATCGAAGTCGACCGGCAGGTCGTACTCGTGCGGACCGATCACGTCGAACGTGATCTGCGCGGCGGCATGGCCGGTGTGGACGAGCGCCAGCACGCAGGCGATGCGAAGGGCCAGATGGCGGCGGGGCGCGCGCGGCGTCCCTTGGATCGAATTCATGATTGTCCTCCCGGTTTTTTGTGTGCCGGCGCTCTCGACGGCCCCGAGGGCGCGATCCGAGCGTCGGCTTGTCTTGGTCGGCGAGCGGCACTCGAGAGCGCCGTTCGGCTGACGCGCTGATAAGTGCAAGGTCCGTTCCACGCCGTGCCATCGCCGTGCGTGGTGCGAAGCGGCGAAAGGCAAGCGACTGATGCACGTCCGGTTCGGTTCGCCCTGTGGTGCAATGCCGCAGAGCCCGCGCGCTGCGACAGCAGCGACAGTGGCGACAGGTGTCGAGGGGCGCCTGCGACACCTGTCGCAGGCGGGCGAAGGCCTGCGGCGGCGTCGAGGCGCGCGCCCGCCGCCGGCGCAGCGGTTCGGCCGCGAGCCGGAGCGGTGCCGCAGCGCAGCGCGGCGCGCGGCGCCGTTCCGGTACAGTGCGCCGCGCCGTCGGGGGGACGGCCGTCACGAGGCCGGGCAAGGGGCGGCCGCCGATGAAGACGATCCTGATGTTCCCGTACGCCCATCACCTCGGCGGCACGCAGCCGCTGATCGCGATCGGCGAGGCGCTGCGCGCGGCCGGCCATCGCGTCGTGTTCGCCGGGCGCGGCCAGTGCATGCGCTTCGTCGAGGCTGCCGGCTTCGACGCCGAGGACCTGATCGAGCTCGACTCGAGCCGCGCGGTCGCGCATTTCAATCGCTCCAACCTCGACTACCACACGCCCGAGAGCGTCGCCGCGTTCGTCGACGCCGAGTGCGCGCTGATCGGACGCATCGCGCCGGATGCGGTGGTCGATCTGCATCGGCCGACGCTCGGCCTGTCCGCGCGCCTGATGCGCACGCCGCGCGCGGTGCTCTGCAATACCGTGCTGACGCGCTACTACCGCGGCGAGCGCCTGCTGCCCGAGTCGCATCCGCTGGCGGCCTGGGTCAGGCCGCTGCCGCAGCATTGGCTGCGTCCGTTCAGTCACTGGGCCGAGCGCCAGCTGTTTCGCGCCTGGGCGCGTCCGTACAACGCATTTCTGCGCGCGCGCGGACAGGCGCCGATCGGGTCGCTGCAGGACCTGTTCGAAGGCGATGCGACGATCCTGATGGACGCGCGCGAGCTGATGCCGATGGACGGCCTGCCGGACCACGTGCACGCGGTCGGGCCGCTGTTGCACGAATCGGCGGCCGCGCTGCCGGCGACGATCGGCCCCGCGGCCGGCCGGCGCACGCTGTTCGTCTACCTCGGCTCGTACGGCGAGCAGTTCTCGCGCGTCGTCGGCTACCTGGCACGTCTGTTCGGCGGCCGCGACGGCTACCGCGTCGTCGCGGCGACCGGCGGCCTCTACCGCTACGCCGGTGCGCCGCTGCCGGGCAACGTCGTCGTGACCGACTACGTGCCGGCCAGCGCCGTGCTCGCCGACGGCTGTGCGGCGATGGTCACGCACGGCGGCCGCGGCTCGATCTATTCGGCGCTCGGCCACGGCGTGCCGCTGATCGGACTGCCGAATCAGGGCGAGCAGGAGTGGAACCTCGCGGCGATCGAGCGGCTCGGCCTCGGCCGCCGGCTGTCGACGCGCCACGACGGCTACACGGCGTTCGCCGAGGCGGTGTCGGCCGTGATCGACGATGCCGGCTACCGCGAGCGCGCGGCGCGCTTCGCGCAGCTGCTGGCCGGCTACGACGGTGCGGCGACCGCCGCGCGCGTCGTCGCGGCGCTCTGAGCGTCGGCGCGGACCGGTCGGCCCGTGCGCCGCGGCTTCAGGCCGGCGCTGTGCGGCACGCCGACGCGCCGGCGGTCATCGGCGCGCGAGCGCGGATGCGCTATCGTGTATCGCCCCCGCGTCCCTCCCTCCGCGGGCCGCCCCCGATGGAGCGTTCGTGATCAAGTGGACCCTCATCGCCGCGTTTCTCGCCGCGGCGCTCTACGTGCATCTGCGCGGCCGCGTGCGCCACCGCCTGTCGCGGCAGATCACCGACCATTCGACCTTCATGGCGCCGATCAACGTCGTGATGTACGCGTTCTCGCGCGTGCCGACCACGCCGTTCGTCGATCCGGACCTGTTTCCGGAGCTCGCGCCGCTGCGTGCGCGCTGGCGCGAGATCCGCGACGAGGCGCTGCATCTGCGCGACCTGCAGAAGATCAAGGCTGCCGACGGCTACAACGACGTCGGCTTCAACTCGTTCTTCCGTCGCGGCTGGAAGCGCTTCTATCTGAAGTGGTACGACGAGGCGCATCCGTCGGCCAGCACGCTGTGCCCGGTCACGACCGCACTGCTGCGCGAGATCCCGACCGTCAAGGCCGCGATGTTCGCCGAGCTGCCGCCGGACGGCCACCTGCACCCGCACCGCGATCCGTTCGCCGGCTCGCTGCGGCTGCACATCGGTCTGCAGACGCCGAACGACGACGGCTGCTGGATCGAGGTCGACGGCACGCGCTACAGCTGGCGCGACGGCGAGAGCGTGATGTTCGACGAGACCTACATCCATTCGGCGAAGAACGAGACGCGCGAGCAGCGCGTCATCCTATTCTGCGACGTCGAACGGCCGATGCGACATCGCTGGGCGCAGGCGCTCAACCGTTGGGTCGGCCGCCATTTCGTCGCGGCCGCGGCGTCGCCGAACGAGACCGGTGACCGCACCGGCGCGCTGAACCGCGCGTTCGGCTCGTTCTACGCGCTGCGCCTGCGCGCCAAGGAGCTGCGCAAGCGCAACAAGACGCTGTACTACGCACTGAAATGGGCGCTGCTGCTGGCGCTGGTGGTGCTGATCATCCGGCTGTAGCGCGGTCTCGACGCGGCCTACGCGGCCTCGCGCGGCTCCGATGGCCGTGCAGGCGCCGGACCCCGCCGCGCACGGCCGGTCAAGCGCAGCCGGAATCGATCGCGCGGTCAGCCGCTGCGCGACGCGGCGAGCCTGAGCGCCGAATCCTCAGTGTGCCGGCGCGTGCGCGACCGGGGCCGGCCCGCAGCGCGCGTACTCCTCGCGCGTCAACGTGCGATCGCCGTTGCGATCGCAGGCGGCCAGACGCCGTGCCAGATGCGGCGCGTGGACCGTGATCTCCGGCAGCGTGACGATGCCGTCGTGGTCGGCATCGAGCGTGTCGTAGGCCGGAAGCGGTGAATCGGGTGGGGGCGGCGGGCCGGCGGCGTGGGCGGCGGCGCAGGCGGCCAGAGCCGCCGCGCAGGCGAGCAAGCGGAAAGAGCGGGTCGACATCGTGAGCCTGTCCGGAGGGGACGCGGGGCGCCGCGCAGATGCGGCGCCAGCATAGACGTGTCGCCGGCCTGGAAATTCCGCACCGCCGCGCCGCGCTTCAGCGCCGGTTTCATCCGGCGATGCAGGGCCGGTTGACCGTCCGGCCGGCGGCTGGGAGGCTGCGCGCGCCGGCTGCCGCCGGTACGACGAAGGCACGACGCGATGGCGCCACCGTGGGTGTCCTGGCATGCGCTGGCCGTGATCGCTGCGCTGCTGGTCTATGTCATGGTGACGCGCCTGCGCGGCGACCGGCGGCCGCCGGTCGCCGCGATCGCCTGGGTGCTCGCGCTGCTGCTCGCGCCCTATCTGGCCTTGCCGCTGTATCTGATCTTCGGCGGCCGCAAGCAGCGCCCCGGCACGCCGCTGCCGGCGCGCGCCGCGACGGCCGACGAGCATTGGACCGCGGCCTATGCGCGCGGCTTCGGACTGGCCGCTCCGGCGGCCGGCGCGCTGCGCTTCCATGCCGACGGCGCGGCGTCGATGCAGGCGCTGATCGCCCTGATCGGCGGCGCGCGTTTCACGCTGGACCTGGCGACGTTCGTATTCGCGGCCGATGCCGACGGCGAGCGCGTCGCCGCGGCGCTGATCGCGCGGCAGCGCGCCGGCGTGCGCGTCCGTGTGCTGATCGACGGTGCCGGCCTGCTGCTGGCGCGGCGCGGCATCCTCGCGCGGCTGCGCCATGGCGGCGTCGAGGTGCGCGTGTTCCAGCCGCCGTGGGTGCTGCGCATCGGCCAGGCGCGCAACCTGCGCAACCATCGCAAATGGACGATCGCCGACGGCACGCGCGTCTGGATGGGCGGACGCAACCTGGCCGCGGAGTACTTCTCGAGCGATCACGGCGGCCCGCCGTGGACCGATCTGACGTTCGAACTCGACGGTGCGATCGGCGCGGTCCTCGCGCGGCAGTTCGAGCGGGACTGGATGCGGGGAAATGGCCGGACGCGCTCATCCGCTCGCATGGTCGACGCGGCATCGCAGACCCCGGCCGCGGACGATACGGTCGCCTCCGACGTGATCCGTGCCGCCGACGGCGCAGGCGCGGCCGCTTCGCGCGGGCCGGTCGCAGCCGACGCCGGCGGAACCGATGCCGTCGCGGCCGATCGCATCGGATCCCGTGAGATAGCGGCCGCTGCGAGCGGATCGGCCGGCGAAGCGGGGCTGCTGTTCGTGCCGAGCGGCCCCGACCAGGCCGAGGACACCGTGCTGGCGCTGCTCGAGGCGGCCTGCGCGCGTGCACGCGAGCGGATCGTCGCGGTGTCGCCGTACTTCGTGCCGGATCCGGGTCTGCTGCAGGCGTTGCGGCTGGCCTGTCTGCGCGGCGTGACGCTCGATCTGGTCGTGCCGGCGCGGTCCAACCACCGCATCGCCGATGCCGCGCGCAGCCGTGCGCTGCGCAGCCTGGCCGCGGCCGGCGCGCGCATCCACCTGACGTGCGGCATGGTGCATGCCAAGGCGATCGTGTTCGATGATGAGCTCGCGCTGGCCGGCTCGGTCAATCTCGATACGCGCAGCCTGCTGCTGAACTACGAGTCGATGCTGCTGTTCCGCGCGGCCGCGCCGGTCGCCTGGCTGTCGGACTGGATCCTCGCGCAGGCCGCGGCGGCGCAGCCTTACGTCGCGGTCGAGCCCTCGCTCGCACGCGACATCGGCGAAGGCCTGTTGCTGGCGCTGACGTTCGAGGTCTGAGCCGCGCGACGGTCGTCCGGCTCGCGCTTCCGCGGCGCGCCCCGCGTGTGCCCGGGCACACGGCCGTGGATGCTGTAGGGATCGACCGGCGCCGGCACCCGCGGCGGACCCGCCGCGGCGCGGTCGCGGCCGTGTTCACGAGCACGCGCCGGCGGTTTGCAAAGGCGTCGGTCAGTCGCTGTAATGGCGCGCCCCGGACCGGCCCCAGCGGCCGCGTCCCGCCGTCCTTTTCCGGAATTTCCCGCAGGAGTGTTGCATGTCCATCGTCCGCATGAGCGATCTCGACCTGTCCGGCAAGCGCGTGCTGATCCGCCAGGATCTCAACGTGCCGGTCGAGGACGGCCGCATCACCTCCGAGCAGCGCATCACGGCCTCGCTGCCGACGCTGCGCCTGGCGCTCGAGCGCGGTGCGGCGGTGCTGGTGATGTCGCATCTGGGACGGCCGAAGGAAGGCCAGTGGAGCGCGGAGGATTCGCTGGCGCCGGTCGCCGAGCGGCTCGGCGAACTGCTCGGCCGCGAGGTCCCGCTGGTCCGCGACTGGGTCGACGGCGTCGACGTCGCGCCGGGCGACATCGTGCTGCTCGAGAACTGCCGCATGAACCTCGGCGAGGCCAAGGACGAGGAGACGCTGGCGCGGCGTTATGCGGCGCTGTGCGACGTGTTCGTGATGGATGCGTTCGGCACCGCGCATCGCGCGCAGGCCTCCACGCACGGCGTGATCCGCTATGCCAAGGTCGCCGCAGGCGGCCCGCTGCTGATGGCCGAGCTCGACGCGCTGGCCAAGGCGCTCGAGCAGCCGGCGCGGCCGCTGCTGGCGATCGTCGCCGGCTCCAAGGTCTCGACCAAGCTGACCCTGCTCGAGAACCTGCTCGGCAAGGTCGACCAGCTGATCGTCGGCGGCGGCATCGCCAACACGTTCCTGGCGGCGGCCGGCCACGCGGTCGGCAAGTCGCTGTACGAGCCGGACCTGATCGAGACCGCGCAGCGCATCGTCGCGGCCGCCGCCGCGCGCGGCACCGCGATTCCGCTGCCGGTCGACGTCGTCGTCGCGCCGCGCTTCGCCGCCGATGCGCCGGCCACCGTCAAGCCGATCGACGCGATCGGCGAGGACGACATGGTGCTCGACATCGGGCCGCAGACCGCAGCGCGCTACGCGGCGCTGATCGCCGCGGCCGGCACCGTGGTCTGGAACGGTCCGGTCGGCGTGTTCGAGTTCGACGCGTTCGGCGAGGGCACGCGCACGCTGGCGCGGGCGATCGCCGATTCGCCGGCGTTCTCGATCGCCGGCGGCGGCGACACGCTGGCCGCGGTCGACAAGTACGGCATCGCCGACCGCGTGTCCTACATCTCGACCGGCGGCGGCGCGTTTCTCGAGTTCCTCGAAGGCAAGACGCTGCCGGCCGTCGCCGCGCTGCTCGAGCGCGGTGGCTGATCCCGTCCCGCGCGGCCGCGGCACGACCGGTGTCGATCCGGCGCTGGTGCTGTTCGATCTCGACGGCACCCTGGTCGATTCCGAACCCGGCATCGCCGCGTCGGTCGCGTACGCGCTGAAGCGGTTCGGCCTGCCGGCGCCGACGCGCGAGGCGCTGCGCGCGTGGATCGGGCCGCCGCTGCGCGAGAGTTTCGCGGCCGTGTTCGGCGCCGGCGATCCGCGCGTCGACGAGGCCGTCGCGGCCTATCGCGAGCGCTACGTCGCCTCGGGCTGGCGCGAGCTCAGCGTCTATCCCGGCATCGCCGAGACGATCGCCGCGCTGCGCGCGGGCGGCAGCCGCCTGGCCGTGGTCACGACCAAGATCGAGGACCAGGCGCGCCGCATCGTCGCGCATCTGCCGTTCGGCGCGGCGTTCGAGGCCGTCTATGGCGCGCCGCCCGGCACGACCAACGGCGACAAGTCGGCCCGGATCGCGCGCGCGCTCGAGGATTTCGGCGTCGCCGGCAGCGCCTGCGCGATGGTCGGCGACCGCCACTTCGACGTGCTCGGCGCCCGCGCCAACGCGGTCCACGCGATCGGCGCGGCCTGGGGCTTCGGCAGCGTCGCGGAACTGCGCGAGGCCGGTGCCGACGCGATCGCCGCGCATCCGGACCAGCTGCTGCCGCTGCTGACGCGGCCACGCGCCGCATGAATCGGCTCGTACGCGCGCTGCTCGACCGGCCATGGCTGCCGGTGGCGCTGTTGCTGCTGCCGGTCGTGTTCGCGTTGCCGCCGCTGCCGATCGACGAGACGCGCTATCTGACGGTGGCCTGGGAGATGCGCCAGAGCGGCGATTTCCTGGTGCCGCATCTGAACGGCGAGCTCTACGCGCAGAAGCCGCCGCTGCTGTTCTGGCTGATCAACGCCGGATGGTCGGTGACCGGCGTCGAGGGCTGGACCGGACGTGCACTGGCGCTGGCGTGTTCGCTGCTCGGCCTGGTGCTGATCCGGCGCATCGTGCTGCGTCTGGGCGAATCGGAGATCGCGGCGCGCAACGCGATGTGGGTCATGGCCGGCATCGCGTGGTTCGCGGTGTTCTCGACCGCGATCATGTTCGACGTGCTGCTCGCCGCCTGCGTGCTGGTCGCGCTGCTCGGCGTGATCGATCTGGCCGACGGTCGGACCGCGCGCGGGGTGCTGGTCGCCGGACTCGGCATCGGCCTGGGCGTGCTCGCGAAAGGTCCGGTTGCGCTGCTCGACGTCGTGTTCGCCGCGGCGAGCGCGCCGCTGTGGAGCGCGACCGCGCGCAGCCGGCCGGGTCGCTACTTCGGCGCGTTCGCGCTCGCGGTCGGCCTCGGTGCGGCGGTCGCGCTGGCCTGGGCGATACCGGCCGCGCTGCGCGGCGGCGAGGCCTATGCCGACGCGATCTTCCTGAAGCAGACCTTCGGACGCGTGACCGAGAGCTTCGCGCATCGGCGGCCGGGCTGGTGGTACGCGCTGATCCTGCCGCCGATGCTGCTGCCGTGGCCGCTGGTGCTGCGCGGGCGCTGGGCCGAGTGTCGGCAGGCGCTTGCGCGGCCGGCGGTCCGGCTCGGGCTGATCTGGTCGACGGCGACGGTGCTGGCGTTCTCGCTGGTCAGCGGCAAGCAGGGCCACTACCTGCTGCCGGTGCTTCCGGGCTTCGCGATCGCGCTCGGCGTCGCGCTTGCGCACGGCTGGCTGCGCGTGCGCGTCGGCCTGCTCGCGATCGGCATCGTCCTGGCCGGCCTGCTGTTCGCGGCGCTGCCGTCCTGGGGCGGCACGCGCGCGCATCTGCTCTGGCTGCGCGCGATCTGGCCCGGCTGGGGCATCGCGGTCGCGATCGCCGGCGCGGGGCTGTGGCTGGCGCGCGCACGTCTGCGCGAGGCGGCCGTGCCGGCGCTGGCGATGCTCGGCCTGGTGCTGGTGTTCAAGCTGGCGATCGTGCAGGGCACCGGCAGCCACTACGATCCGCGCGCGATCGCGGCCGAGGTGCGCGCATTGCAGGACCGCGGCGTGCCGCTGATGCAGGCCGGCTGGCATCACGGCGTCTACGGCTTCGCCGGCCGGCTCGGTGCGCCGGTGCCGTATGTGCTCGACCTCGACGCCCTGCGCGCCTGGGCGGCGGCGCATCCGGACGGCTACGTGATCGCGCTCGAACAGCGCTTCGACTTCCGCGCCGAGCCGGTCCGCCGGATCGCGTTCCGCGGCGGCAGCGCGGCGATCTGGCGCGTGGCCGACCTCGGCGCCGACGGCTTCGCGCTCGAGAACGGCGCGAGCGGCGCCGCCGAAGCGCCGCCGGCCGACGACGACTAGCGGCCGGGTCGCCGGCAGCGCGACCGCCGGGCCGGGCATTGGGTGCCGGGCGCGGACTGGCGACGCCGCCCGGCGCGGCAGGCCCGAACATGGCACGATGGCGCTTTCCCGATCGCCTGTCAGGGCCCGCGACGATGCTCCGATCCTTCTGTGTGTTGCTGACCTGCCTGGCCGCCGCGGCCGTGGCCGATGCCGCGCCGGCGCGGCGCGCCGATCCGGCCTATCTGGCGAGCATTGTCGACGACGAGGCCGATCCGCTGCCGCGCGGCTTCAGCGCGCGTGAGCGCGCGATCTGGCAGCCGCCGCAGTGGCCGTCCGCGCCGCTGGCGCCGCCGGCCGGTCCGGTGCGTGCACAGGCCGAGTACGAGGCCAACCACGGCATGCTGATCCGCTGGGGCGCCTACAACGCGCTGCACACCTCGATGGTCGTGCCGATCACGACGGCCGATCCGCCGTCGGACGTCTGGGTCGTGGTCTCCGGTGCGAGCCAGGAAGCCTCGGCGCGCGACGTGCTCGCCGGCGGCGGCGCCGACCTGGACCACGTCCACTTCGTCACGACCGCGTCGGACAGCGTCTGGATCCGCGACTACGGCCCGCGTTTCATCGACGACGCCGGCCGCCGCGCGATCTCCGACCACACCTACAACCGGCCGCGTCCGAACGACGACCGCGTGCCGCAGGCGATCGCCGCGCAGTGGAACGAGACGCTGTACGACCTGCCGCTGACGCACGGCGGCGGCAATTTCCACCTGTTCCGCAACCGCGACGCGTTCATGACGCGGCTGATCGTCAACGAGAACCCCGGCGTCGGCGAGCAGCAGATCAAGGACGACTACGCGGCCTACCAGGGCGTGAACCTCACGCTGACCGATCCGTTCCCGGCGAGCTACGACAGCACGCAGCACATCGACATGTGGATGCTGCCGCTGGCCGACGGCAAGGTCATGATCGGCGAGTACGCGGCCGGCGAGGGCGGCGGCGTACCCAGGACCGTGACCGAGGCGACCGCGGCGGCGATGCAGGATCGCGGCTACACGGTCTACCGCACGCCGGGCTGGCGCGCCGGCGGCGCGCACTACACCTATACCAATTCGGTGATCATGAATCGCCTGGTGCTGGTCTGCCAGTTCAACGGCTACGCGACGCAGAACGCCCAGGCCGTGGCGACGTTCCAGTCCGCGCTGCCCGATCACGAGATCGTGCCGGTCGACTGCAGTTCGATCATCGGCCTGTCCGGCGCGATCCACTGCATCGTCATGCACGTGCCGGATCTGCTGTTCCGCGCCGATCAGGATTGAGCTGGAGGCACTGCGCGTCGCGGCGCCGCCGCGATGCGCGAGCGCCGTGCGCTCGACCGGCCGCCAGGCTGCATCCGATCGCCGCCGTGCCGCGTACGGGGGTCCCGCGTGCCGCGTTCGCCCGGTAGGGTGTCGCCGGCGCATATCCGTTGCATGGCCAGATTCGGGGAGTATTCGACGATGAAGAACTGCGTCCTGTCGTGTCTGCTGGTCGGAGCCGCCGTGGCCGCGAGCGCTCACGCCGCGCCGGCGCGTCGTGCCGATCCGGCCTATCTGGCGACGATCGTCGACGACGAGGCCGACCCGCTGCCGCGTACGCGCGCTGCGCACGAGCGGCGTGCGGCCGCGCGGCCGCCGCTGGCGTGGTCCGGCACGCCGGCGGGTGCGCCGCCGGGGCCGGTGCGTGCGCAGACCGAGTACGAGGCCAATCAGGGCCTGATGATCCGCTGGGGCGCGATGAACGGCGTGCACACGGCGATGGTCGTGCCGATCACGACGGCCGATCCGCCGTCGGACGTGTGGATCGTCGTGTCGGGCCCAGCCCAGGAGGCCTCGGCGCGCTCGGTGCTGACCGGTGCCGGCGCCGACCCGGCGCGGTTGCATTTCATCACCGCCGAATCCGACAGCGCCTGGATCCGCGACTACGGTCCGCGTTTCATCGACGATGCCGGCCGCCGCTCGATCTCCGATCACGTCTACAACTACGCGGCCGGCCGCCCCAACGATGATCGCGTGCCGCTGGCCGTCGCCGCGCAGTGGAACGAGGCGATCTACGATCTGCCGCTCTACCACGGCGGCGGCAACTTCCATCTGTTCCGCAACCGCGAGGCGTTCATGACGCGGCTGATCGTCGAGGACAATCCCGGCGTCGGCGAGCAGCAGATCAAGGACGCCTACCTGCTGCATCAGGGACTGGACGTCACGCTGACCGATCCGTTCCCGTCGTGGTACGACGGCACCCAGCACATCGACATGTGGATGCTGCCGCTCGCCGACGACAAGGTGCTGATCGGCGAGTACGGGCCGAACGAGGGCGCCGGCGTGCCGAAGACGGTCACCGACGCCACGGCGGCGCTGATGCAGTCGCGCGGCTACACGGTCTACCGCACGAGGGGCTGGAACAGCGGCGGCACGCACTACACCTATACCAACTCGGTGCTGATGAATCGGCTGGCGCTGGTCTGCCAGTTCAACGGCTATCCGGCCGAGAACGCGGCCGCCCTGGCGACGTTCGAGTCGGCGCTGCCCGAGCACGAGATCGTGCCGATCGACTGCACCGGCATCATCACCCTGGCCGGCGCGATCCACTGCATCGTCATGCACGTGCCGGATCTGGTCTTCCGCAACGACTACGACTGACGAAGACGCCGCGCGCCGTGTCGATCGCGGCCGGCCGGGCCGGCCGCGCGGCCGTGCCGGACCACGCAGCCTAGATCGCGATCGCTATCACGATCACGATCACGCCACGCATTCGGTCCAGGCTCGCATGTGCCGACGCGCATCGACGCGCGCTGGCGAACGTCGCAAGATTTCCAGTCAGGTGCGATGGACCTGCGACGCCCACGCGCGACCGGCCGGCACCGCGACCGCGCGGTCAGTCCAGCGGTGCCGGCTCGCTCTCGCTGGCGCGCTGCGGCGCGCCGGGCCAGCGTACGAACAGCTCCAGACCCCAGCCGCGCTCGGTCAGGCCGCGGCGCACGCGCGGCGTCGCCTGGCCGGCGACCAGCACGGTCTTGTCGCGCAGACGGAAGTCCGGGCGATCGAAGAAGGTCTCGACCTCGGGTGTCCAGCTCAGGTAGTCGACCGGCAGCGGCAGCAGCAGGCTGCCGTCGGCGCGCTGCCAGGCCAGCGCCGCGCCGATCGTGCGCAGACGCCCGCTGCCGGCGTCGACGCTCGGATCGGCGGCGAGCAGGCGCAATGCATTGACGACGAAGCGCGCCTCGAGCTCGGAGCGCGCGGTCATCGCGAGCTCGAGCAATGCGTCGCCGCCGGCGACCGGCCGCAGCGCGGCCAGCGACTCGAGCATGCGGCCGTGGAAGGTCGGCGTGAACGCGCCGCGGCGCAGGAACTGGCGCACCAGCAGGTCGTCGGCGCACCAGGCACCGAAGCGCTCCTCGTTGCGCGCGCGCAGCGCATCGCCGTCGAGCGCCCAGACCGCGGCGTCGATCTGCAGCGTCGTCGCCATCGCGGCGGTGCCGGCGACGCCGCCGAGCAGCGCGCCGGCCGACAGACGGCCGCCGACGCCGGCCCAGGCCAGGCGGTCGAGCTGGTCGTGCAGATACGGGTTGGAGGTGTACGGATCGACGCCGAGCTGGCGCGCGAGCTCGCGCTTGGCCTGGCCGTACTCGACCTGGCGCTTGAGTTCGCGTCCGGCCTCGGCGCCGACGCCGCCGTACCAGGCGCGGTCGGGCCGCTCGCCGCGCGCCGGGCGCGCATCGGTCATCGGCCCGTCGGCGGCCGGATACTTCTCGCCCGCGGTGCCCCATTCGCGCGCGACCCGGTCCGACAGCGACTGCGCCTGCCGCCCGAGCTTGACGAACGGCGCGGCGAAGAAGCGCGCGACGCCGGCCGGCAGACCGCGCAGCGTCTCGATCGGATGCATCACCACGTTGCCGACCGCGCGCGCGGTGCCGCCGAGCGTGCCGCCGGCGGTCCGCGTGAATGCCTCCGAGCGCGTCAGCCGGTCGAGCGCGAACAGCACCGGCAGCTCGTCCTCGCGCTCGGCGAGGATCTCCACGCTTTGCGCCTGCAGCGGGCCGACCGGCGTGTCGAGCGTGAAGTGCGCCATGTAGCCGCGGATCTCCACGTGCGGGTCGACCGTGAAACCGTGGCCGCTGAGCCGCTCGGGCGGCACCAGCGTGGCCGCCTCGAGTACCGGCTCCTCGTCGTAGCGCGGCGTCGGGCCGGCGGGCGCGGCGGCGACCGGCGCCGCCAGGCAGGCCAGGGCCGTGGTGCACGCAACGGCGATCGGAAACGGGCGGCGGAACATCGGCATGGTGGGCGCATCATCGCAGGGCCGGCACCGCCGGCCCGCTGAACGCACGATCCCGGTGGGGGTTCGTGCGTCTACTGCTCGGTGTAGGCGCCGTAGCGGCGCAGGCGCTGGTAACGGTTCTCGAGCAGGGTGTCGGCGTCGACGGCGCTCAGCGTGTCGAGCTCGTTCAGCAGCACGGCCTTGAGCCGCACCGCCATCGCGCGCGGGCTGCGGTGCGCGCCGCCGAGCGGTTCGCGCACGACCTTGTCGATCAGGCCGAGCTCGAGCAGGCGCGGCGCGGTCAGGCCGAGCGCCTCGGCGGCGTCGCGGGCCTTCTCGGCGCTCTTCCAGAGGATCGACGCGCAGCCCTCGGGCGAGATCACCGAGTAGGTCGAGTACTGCAGCATCAGCGTGCGGTCGCCGACGCCGATCGCCAGCGCGCCGCCGGAGCCGCCCTCGCCGATCACCGTGCAGACGATCGGCACGCGCAGCTCGGCCATCTCGAGCAGGTTGCGCGCGATCGCCTCGCTCTGGCCGCGCTCCTCGGCGCCGACGCCCGGATACGCGCCGGGCGTGTCGATGAAGGTCAGGATCGGCAGGTGGAAGCGCTCGGCCAGCTTCATCAGCCGCAGGGCCTTGCGATAGCCCTCCGGGCGCGGCATGCCGAAATTGCGGCGCACCTTGGTCTTGGTGTCGCGCCCCTTCTGATGGCCGATCACGACGACGCTGCGGCCGTCGATGCGGCCGAGGCCGCCGACGATCGCGGCGTCGTCGGCATAGGCGCGGTCGCCGGCGAGCTCGTGGAACTCCTCGCAGATCACGCCGACGTAGTCGAGCGTGTACGGACGCGCCGGATGGCGCGCCAGCTGCGCGATCTGCCACGAGGTCAGGCCCTTGAAGATCTCGTGTGTCTTGAGCTTGAGCTTGTCCTGCAGACGCCTGATTTCCTCATCGATGTTGAACGCCTGTCCCTGGCTGGCGTGGCGAAGCTCGTGGATCTTCGCGTCCAGCTCGGCAATGGGTTGTTCGAAATCGAGGAAATTCGGGTTCATTCGACGCTGTTCGAGCGAAAAGATCCGCAGTATAGCCCGATCGGATCGAGCGGTCGCCGGCCGTCGGTCAGGTCTGTCGCCGGCCTCAGCCGAGCACGAGCTGGGTCGCGAGTACGCCGTCGATCGCCTGCAGCGCGCGCTGCAGCTCGGGGCCGGCGCGCACGCGCCACGGTGCGCCGAGCTCGACGTCGCCCTGGCCGAGCGCGGTGCTGACGGTCAGCCGCACCGGCGTGGTGCCGCCGCGGTACGGGTCGAGCGCGGCGCGCAGGCGCGGCACGAAATCGCGGCCGATGCCGTTGAGCCGGACCTGGACCAGGCGCACCTGCGCCTCGCAGGCCGAGGCGATCGTCGAGACGCGCTGCACGCGGATCTGATAGCCGCCGCTGAAGTCGTCGACCGACAGGCCGCCCTCGAACACCAGGATCGCGTCGCGCGTCAGCAGGGCGCCGTACTGGACCAGCACCTCGCTCCACAGACTGGCCGTGAACCGGCCCGAGTGATCCTCGACCTCGACGAAGGCGCGGCTGTCGCCGGCCTTGCGGATGCCGACGACCGACCCGGCCAGCACGAACGGCTGATCGTTGAAGCGTCCGCGCCGCTCGCCCGCCGCCGGCGGCTTGTAGTGCTTGGCGATGTCGCCGATCGCGCAGGTCGTGATCTTCGCGAGCAGGTCGCGCCAGGCGTCGGTCGGATGGCCGGACAGGTAGTGGCCGAGCGTCTCGCGCTCGCCGGCGAGCTTCTGTTCGAGCGGCCAGTCGTCGACCTCGACGCGTTCGACCGGCGCGGCCACCGCCGGGCCGGCCGAGCCGAAGATGTCGCCCTGGCCGTGTTCGAGATTGCGCGCGTGCTGCTCGGCGGCGCGGATCGCCTCGGGCAGCTGCGCCATCAGGCTGGCGCGATTGCTCGCCAGCGTGTCCATCGATCCGGACAGGATCAGCGCCTCGAACACGCGCTTGTTGATCTTCTGCGGGTCCACGCGCCGGCAGAACGCGGCCAGATCGGCGAACGGACCGCCGCGGTCGCGCGCCTCGACGATGTTCTCGACCGCGCCGCGGCCGACGCCCTTGACCGCGCCCAGACCGTAGCGGATCGTCTTGTCGTCGGCGGCCTCGAACATGTAGCGCGAGGCATTGACGTCGGGCGGCTGCACGGTCAGTCCGATCGCGCGCGCCTCGTCGAGGAAGGTCACGACCTTGTCGGTGTTGTCCATGTCCGAGGACAGCACCGCCGCCATGAACTCGGCCGGGTAATGCGTCTTGAGCCAGGCGGTCTGGTACGAGACCAGCGCATAGGCGGCCGCGTGCGACTTGTTGAAGCCGTAGCCGGCGAACTTCTCCATGAGGTCGAAGATCGCGTCGGCCTTGGCCTCGCCGATGCCGTCGCGGGCGGCACCCTCGCGGAAGATCGCGCGGTGCTTGGCCATCTCCTCGGCCTTCTTCTTGCCCATCGCGCGGCGCAGCAGGTCGGCGCCGCCGAGCGAGTAATGGCCCACGATCTGGGCCATCTGCATGACCTGCTCCTGGTAGACCATGATGCCGTAGGTCTCGCGCAGGATCGGCTCGACGCGCGCGTCGGGATAGTCGATGTCCTCGCGTCCGTGCTTGCGGTTGCAGAAGCTCGGGATCAGCTCCATCGGGCCCGGGCGGTACAGCGAGACCAGCGCGATCAGGTCCTCGAAGCGGTCGGGCTTGGCGTCCTTGAGTAGGCTCTGCATGCCGCGCGACTCGAACTGGAACACCGCGACCGTGTCGCCGCGCGCGAACAGCGCGTAGCTGGCCGCGTCGTCGAGCGGCAATGTCGTGATGTCCAGCGGCGTCTCGCCGGCGGCCGCGCGGCGCTGGTTGATCGCCTTGACCGCCCAGTCGATGATCGTCAGCGTGCGCAGGCCGAGGAAGTCGAACTTGACCAGGCCGATCGCCTCGACGTCGTCCTTGTCGAACTGCGTGACCACGCCGGCGCCGCCGTCCTCGCAGTACAGCGGCGCGAAGTCGGTCAGCGGACCGGGCGCGATCACGACGCCGCCGGCGTGCTTGCCGGCGTTGCGGGTCAGGTCCTCGAGCTTGAGCGCGAGGTCGACCAGCTCGCGGACCTCCTCGTCCTCGGCGTACTGCGCGCAGAAGTCGGCGACGACGCGTTCGGGCTCGATGCGCGACTTCTCGGTGCGGCCGAGCGCGTCCTCGAGCGAGAGGTCCAGCGGCCGCGGCGGAATGAGCTTGGCGATGCGGTCGACCTGACCGTACGGCATGCCGAGCACGCGGCCGGTGTCGCGCAGCACCGCCTTGGCCGCCATCGTGCCGTAGGTGATGATCTGGCTGACGCGGTCGCGGCCGTACTTGCGCGCGACGTAGTCGATGACCTCGTCGCGGCGGTCCATGCAGAAGTCGACGTCGAAGTCCGGCATCGACACGCGTTCGGGATTGAGGAAGCGCTCGAACAGCAGGCCGTAGCGCAGCGGGTCCAGATCGGTGATGCCGAGCGCATAGGCGACCAGCGAGCCGGCGCCCGAGCCGCGGCCCGGACCGACCGGGATGTCGTGGTCCTTGGCCCAGTTGATGAAGTCAGCGACGATCAGGAAGTAGCCCGGGAAGCCCATCTGGACGATGACGTCGACCTCGCGCTCCAGGCGCGCGGCGTAGTCGGCCTCCTCGAAGCCCGGTGCCGGCGGCTGCTTGGCCAGGCGCGCGGCCAGGCCGCGCCGCGCCTGCGAGCGGATCCACGAATCGAGCGTCTCCTCGGCCGGCACCGGGAATGCCGGCAGGTAGTAGGTGCCGAACGAGAGCTGCAGATTGCAGCGCCGCGCCAGCTCCACGGTGTTCTCGAGCGCGCCGGGCAGGTCGGCGAACAAGGCCGCCATCTCCTCGGGCGACTTCAGGTACTGCTCGGCCGAGTACTCGCGCGGCCGCTTCGGGTCGGCCAGCACGCGGCCGCCGTGGATGCACACGCGCGCCTCGTGCGCCTCGAAATCCTCGCGTTCGAGGAAGCGCACGTCGTTGCTGGCGACCACCGGCACGTCCAGACGCGCGGCCAGCTCGATCGCGCCGGCGATGAAATCGTCCTCGCCGTTGCGCTGCGTGCGCGTCGCTTCCAAATACAGACGGCCCGGAAACCAGCGGCGCAGGTCGGCCAGGCAGGCCGCGGCCGCGGCGTCGTTGCCGGCCAGCAGATGGCGGCCGATCGCGCTGTCGCGGCCGGCCAGCGCGATCAGGCCCTGGTTGGCCTGCTCGAGCCAGTCGGCCTCGACCAGGGCCAGATCGCCGTGGCGGCCCTCGGCCCAGGCGCGCGAGACCAGGCGCGAGAGATTCAGATAGCCGTTGCGGTCGCGGCACAGCATCGTCAGCCGGCTCGGCCGCGCGCGGTCGGACGGGTCGGCCAGCCACAGGTCGCTGCCGGCGACCGGCTTGATGCCGGCGCGTTCGGCGGCCTGCTGGAACTTGACCAGCGCGAACAGGTTGACCTGGTCGGTCACCGCGACCGCGGGCATGCCGAGCTTCGCGCAGGCCTGGACCAGATCGCCGATGCGAACGGTCGAGTCGACCAGCGAGTACTCGCTGTGGACGTGCAGGTGGACGAATCGGGAGGACATGCGGCGGGCCGGGATCCGGTCCGTCAGGGTAGCGGCCGGACTCCGGGGCAACAAGCTTGCAATTCGCCGCGAACCGGAGGCGGCCGCCGCTGCGGATGTCGGCGCGGCCGCGGCGCGGCGCGGGCGCTACAGCAGAGCCGGGGCGATCAGGCGGCGCACCGGCGCGAAGCTGGTGCGGTGGATCGGGCAGGGGCCGAGCCGCTCGAGCGCGTCGAGGTGCTCGGGCGTCGGATAGCCCTTGTGGCGCGCGAAGCCGTAGCCCGGATGGACCGCGTCCCAGTCGCGCATCAGGCGGTCGCGCTCGGTCTTGGCGAGGATCGAGGCCGCGCTGATCGCCGGCTCCGACGCATCGCCGCCGATCACCGCACGGCCCGGGCACGGCAGATCCTTCGGCAGCTGGTTGCCGTCGACCAGCGCCAGCAGCGGCGCCGGCGTCAGCATCGCCAGCGCGCGCGTCATGCCGGCCAGCGTCGCGCGCAGGATGTTGATGCGGTCGATCTCCAGCGGATCGACGACGCAGACCGCGAACGCCAGCGCACGCGCGCGGATCAGCACGGCCAGCGACTCGCGGACCGGCTCGGCAAGCACCTTGGAGTCGTCGAGGCCGTCGATCGGCCGGCTCGGATCCAGGATCACCGCGGCGGTGACGACCGGACCGGCCAGCGGTCCGCGGCCGGCTTCGTCGACGCCGGCGATCAGCAGCAGTCTTTCGGGCGTCATTCGTCGCGCAGCACGTCGAGGCGGTTGAACAGATAGTCGTGATAGGAAGCCAGAATCCGCGTGTCGGCGCAATCGAGGTAGCGCCCCTTGCAGCGTTCGCGCAGCAGCGAATTGGCCTGGTAGAACGCGTTGCGCGGCACACCGGCGCTTTCCAGCAGCAGCGAGCCCAGGTAGACGATGTCGGTCACCGGCGCGTCGGCGCGCAGCGGGATCGGGTAGTTGGTCTTGAGCATGAAGTACGTGACCAGGCTGCTGTTCGGACCGGCGCCGCGCGGCAGCTTCTTCGGGATCACCTGGATCGCGCCGTCGAAGGAGGGCTGATGGTCGCCGAAGTGCAGCAGCACGGTCGGCTGCTTGCGGTCCAGCACGAAGCGCTCGAGCTCGGCGAGCACCGCGTCGGACTGGCGCAGGCGCTCGAGGTAGTTGCCGATGTTGAGGTTCAGCCATTCGTCGAGCTTGCGCGGCGTGAACGCGCCCGGGAACAGCGGCTGGTCGAAAGGCGGCGACAGCAGCGCCAGCGGCGTCATGTGCGGGCCGTGCTGGTGCAGCGTCAGCATGAAGACGAACAGCGGGCGGTCCGGATGCTCGGCCTTCTCCTTCGCGTAGACCTGGCGGAACACCGCCAGCAGGTCCTGGTCGGTGCTCTCCCAGCCCAGGCCGTAGTCGCTGCCGTCGTGGAACGCGTCGAAGCCGTACAGCGCGTAGGCGTTGCGCGCGTTGAGGAAGTCGCCGGTGACCGGATAGATCGCCACGGTCCGGTAGCCGGCCGCCGCGAACGCGCGCGGCAGCGTGTAGGACACGCGCGGCGCGAGGTTGTACGGCGCGTACAGCCCGGCATTGCCGAACAGCTTGTCGGCCAGGCCGGTCAGGAACGCGAACTCGCTGGTCCAGGTGCCGCCGCCGAACGTGTGCACGTTGAGCAGGCCGCCGGCGCGCGTGCGGCGGTCGCGCTCGAACATGCGGTAGCGGCAGGCCGGCACCGTGCAAAGACGCAGGATGCGCGGATCGAACGTGCTCTCCTCGAGCACCGCGACGACGTCCGGCTTCTGCGCCGGCGCGCGCAGCGGACGGTCCAGCCGCCAGTCGATGCTGCGGTCGACGCCCGCCGGGATCGTCGGCTCGGCGATCTGCGTGTCGTTGAACGAGGTGAAGAAGTTCGTGATGAAGCTGCGGTCGTTGATCGTCACCCACATCGGCTTGTTGAACACCGAGCGGAACGGCCCTTCGGGCATCGTGCAGGCGGCCAGCAGCACCAGCGCGGCCAGCGTGCCGACCAGCCTCGCGCTGCGCCGCTCGCCGCGCGTGCGGCCCGGCATCAGGCCGTCGCGCTCGGCCAGCAGCGCCAGCGTCGGCAGCAGCGGCAATGCGATCACGGCGACGATCGAGGCGGCCAGCAGCGGCGGGTAGCGCGCCAGGACCTGGATCGTCTCGCGGTTGACGAAGTACTTGAGGTCCGGCGCCAGCAGCGGCGTCGTCAGATACGCGAACTTCAGCGTGCCGGCCAGGCTGATCGCGCCGAACACCAGGCCGCTCGTCAGCAGCGAGAACGCGACGCGTCCGGACGCCAGCAGCAGCGCCGCGGCACAGGTCAGCAGCAGGCAGGCCGCGAACAGCTTGTCGGCCGGACCGTTCTCGGTCAGCGGACCGAGAACGAAGGCGGCGCCGAATACCGCCACGGCGAAGCAGCGCCAGATCCACGAGCGGCGTCGGCCCGGAGCGATCGTCGGCAGGCCTGTCTTCAACGTGACTGTCTTCAAGTTGTCACAATGGCGGGGCGCGCATCCTGAAGCGGACGCGGCGACCCGTCAATGCGCATTGCGGCAGACCGGGCCGGCGCGCTACCGGCCGATCAGCTCGGCGATCGCCGCGGCGGCGTCGTGGTCCGGATCGCCGATCAGTGCGCGATGGATATGCGTGTAGGCCGCGGCCACCTCAGGCGTCAGGCCCGGCGCGAGCAGCCACGGCCGCAGCGACGCGGCCAGCGCCTCGGGCGTGCAGTCCTCCTGCATCAGCTCGGGCACCAGATCGCGGCCGGCCAGATGGTTCGGCAGCGAGTAGCGCTCGACCTTGAGCAGGCCCAGCCCCTTGACGAGGCGGTAGGTCCACGGCGCCAGCCGGTAGGCGACCGTCATCGGCCGCTTCGCCAGCAGCGCCTCGAGCGCCGCGGTGCCCGACGCCAGCAGCACCGCGTCGGCCGCGATCATCGCGGCATGGGCCTGGCCGTCGAGGATGCGCAGGTCCATCGCGTCGCCGGCGCGCGCCGCGACGAGCGCCTCGAACGCGCCGCGGCAGGCCGCATTGGCCATCGGCGCGAGCACCTGTAGGCCCGGCACGTCGCGCGCGAGCAGGGCGGCCGCATCGAGGAAGTCGGCACCGAGCCGGCGGATCTCGCCGAGCCGGCTGCCCGGCAGCAGCGCCAGCACCGGACCGTCAGCGGGCAGTCCGAGCGCGCGGCGCGCGGCGGCCCGGTCCGGTTCCATCGCGAACGCATCGGCCAGCGGATGGCCGACGAAGCGCGCGTCCACGCCGTGCCGCGCATAGATCGCCGGCTCCATCGGAAACAGACACAGCACGCGGTCGGCGCTGCGGCCGATCTTCGCGGCGCGCCGCTCGCGCCAGGCCCAGACCGACGGACTGACGTAGTGCGCGGTGCGGATGCCGGCGTCCTTGAGCATGCGTTCCAGGCCGAGATTGAAGTCCGGCGCGTCGATGCCGACGAAGACGTCCGGGCGCAGCGCCAGCGTGCGGCGGCGCACGTCGCGACGGATCGCGAGCAGCCTCGGCAGGTGGCGCAGCACCTCGACCAGGCCCATCACGGCCAGCGCCTCGGCCGGATACCAGGCGTCGAGGCCGGCCGCGATCATGCGCGGACCGCCGACGCCGGCGAAGCGCGCGTCCGGGAAGCGCGCGCGCAGGCCCGCGATCAGGTCCGCGCCGAGCAGGTCGCCGGAGGCTTCGCCGGCGACCAGCACGATGAGCGGGGCGGCCGGCGGCGTCTTCATCGCGGCGGCCGCGGCGACGCCGCGATCACCGTGCCAGTCCGCGCTCGCCGGCGTCGATGAAGGCGAGCAGGGCGGCCACGTCCTCGCTGTCGCGGGCCTGCTCGGCCAGCTGCTGGCGTGCTTCGGCCAGCGGCGTGCCGGCGACGTAGAGGGTGCGGTACGCGCGCTTGATCCGGCCGATCCGCTCGGCCGTGAAGCCGCGGCGCTTGAGGCCTTCGGCATTGATGCCGCGCGGGCGTCCGTAGTCGTCGGCCATCATCACGAACGGCGGCACGTCGCCGTTGACGAGGCAGCCCATGCCGATGAACGCGTGGGCGCCGATCCGGCAGAACTGGTGGATGCCGGCGAAGCCGGAGAGGATCACGTGGTCGCCGATCGTCACGTGGCCGGCCAGCGTGGCGTTGTTCGAGAACACCACGTGGCTGCCGACCTGGCAGTCGTGCGCGATGTGCGAGTAGGCCAGGATCCAGTTGTCGCTGCCCAGGCGCGTGATGCCGCCGCCGGCGCCGGTGCCGCGGTTGATCGTGACGAACTCGCGGATGTGGTTGCGGTCGCCGATCTCCAGCCGCGTGTCCTCGCCGTGGAACTTCTTGTCCTGCGGGTCCGAGCCGACCGACGCGAACTGGTAGAACCGGTTGTCGCGACCGATGCGCGTGCCGGCGTCGATCACGACGTGCGGGCCGATCCAGGTGCCGGCGCCGATCACGACGCCGCTGCCGACGATGCTGTAGGCGCCGACCGAGACGCCCTCGCCGAGCTCGGCCGACGGATCGATCTGCGCGGTCGGGTGGATCATCGGCCGTTCCGCTCCGCGCACAGCAGCTCGGCCTCGGCGACGAGCTTGCCGTCGACCAGCGCCTCGCACCAGTACTTGCCCATGCCGCGCATCAGGCGCTTCTGCTCGACCTGGAAGATCAGCTGGTCGCCTGGGCCGACGATGCGGCTGAAGCGGGCCTGGTCCACGCGCACCAGATAGAACAGCTTGGGCTGGGTCGGATCGTGCTTGATCGACAGGTGCACGAGCAGACCGGAGGTCTGCGCCATCGCCTCGATCATCAGCACGCCCGGCATGACCGGATGGCCCGGGAAATGGCCCTGGAAGAACGGCTCGTTGATCGTGACGTTCTTCATCGCCGTGATCTTCCTGCCGGGCTCGTAGGCCAGCACCCGGTCGACCAGCAGGAACGGGTAGCGGTGCGGCAGGATTTCGGCGATCCGTTCGACGCCGATCGGCAGGGCCTCGGGGGCCACGGCCGTGTCTACAACATCATTCATCGAGGAGAGTCCTTGTTTGCGAGCTGGGCGACGCGCCGGGCGAGCTCGTCCAGGTGTTTGAAGCGCGCCGCATTGCGCCGCCAGAGACGATTCTCCTGGATCGGCGTGCCGGAGGAGTATTCGCCCGGCTCGCGGATCGAATGGGTCACCAGGCTGCGGGCCGTCACGGTGACCTTGTCGGCGATTTCGAGGTGGCCGAGTATGCCAGCGCCGCCGCCGATCAGGCAGTAGCGGCCGATGCGGGCGCTGCCGGCGACCGCCGCGCAGCCGGCCAGCGCGGTGTGCGCGCCGATGTGGACGTTGTGGGCGATCTGGATCTGGTTGTCGAGCCGCACGTCGGCCTCCAGGACCGTGTCCTCGATCGCGCCGCGGTCGATCGTCGTGTTCGCGCCGATCTCGCAGTCGTCGCCGATGCGCACGCCGCCGAGCTGCGGCACCTTGATCCAGTGGTCGCGCTCGAACGCCAGGCCGAACCCGTCCGCGCCGATCACCGCGCCCGGATGGACCAGGACGCGGCGGCCGAGCTCGACGCGCAGCACCAGCGTCACGCGCGCGACCAGGCGGCTGCCGGCGCCGACGCGGCAGTCCGGGCCGATCGTGCAGTGCGGACCGACGAGGGCACCGTCCTCGATCACGGCACCGGCCTCGACGACGCAGAACGGCCCGATCGAGGCGCCTTCGGCGATCCTCGCCTCAGGCGCGACCACGGCACTCGGATGGACGCCCGGCGCCGCCGCCGGCACGTGGTCGAACAGCGCGGCGATCCGCGCATAGGCCACGTACGGATCGGCGGCGACCAGCGCCGGCACCGGGCACGCGGCCGCATCGGCCTCGCGCACGATCACCGCGCCGGCGCGCGTCGCCGCGAGCTGGCCGCGATACTGCGCCGAGGCGAGGAAGCTCAGCTGCGCCGGCCCGGCCGTGCCGAGCGTGCCGACGCCCTCGACGTGACCTCGGCCGTCGCCGTGCAGCGCCAGCTCGAAACGCTCGGCCAGTTCGGCCAGCGCGTAGCGCGGCCTCATCGGCCGCCCTCGCGCGTCTGGTACTGGCGGCGCAGCCGTTCGAGTACGCGGTCGGTCACGTCGATGCGCGGGCTGGCATAGACGACCGGGCTGCTGACGATCAGGTCGTAGCCCTCGCTGCGCGCGAACTCGACGATCGTGTTCTCGATCTCGCGCCAGTTGCGGTCGGTCTCCTGGTCGGTCCGTGCCTTGAGCTCGTTGCGCAGGTTGTCGCGGCTGCGCCGGATCAGCCGCTCGAGCGCGTCGATCTCGCGCTGCAGCGCGTCGGCGGCGTCCAGGGTCAGGATCGGCGCGTCGCGGTTCTGGCGCGAGCGCAGCTCTTCCAGGCGCGTCTCGTCGGCACGCAGCGCCGCGTCGCGCTGGGCGAACTCCCGCTCGAGCTTCTCGCGCGCGGCGACGGTCTGGGGCATGTTGTCGATCAGCCGCTTGGTGTCGAGATAGCCGATCCGCGCGGCGGCGGGCGCCGGCGCGGAGGTCTGGGCCTGCGCCGCGACGGCGCCCATCGCGAGTGCGGCCAGCAGCGCGTGCGCCGGAAGGAACCGATTTGCGCGCTGCCTCACCTTGCCGTCCCCCCGGGTCAAGTCATTGCGGAACGGGCACTCCCGCGCCCCACCCAATTTAGAACATGGTACCGAACGTGAACTGGATGGTCTCGGTCTGATCGCCGTCCTTCTTGCGCAGGGGGCGCGCCAGGTTGATCACGATCGGGCCGACCGGCGCCTGCCAGCGGAACGACAGACCGGTGGACGCGCGCAGCTCGCTGGCCGAGAACGCGTCGTAGTTCTGGAACACGTTGCCGACGTCGAGGAACCACGACAGGCGCGTGGTCTCGCTGTTCTCCTTCATGAAAGGCGTCGGGAAGATCACCTCGACCGAGCCGACCGTCTTGAACGCGCCGCCGATCGGCTGGCGGCAGTAGCGGCTCGGCCGCGTCGTGTTGCCGATCGGACCGATCTGGTTGCCGGTACAGCCCGGATAGAGCTCCCACGGGCCGAGTGTGTTGTCGCGGAAGCCGCGCACGTCGGCGACGCCGCCCGCGTAGAAGTTCTCGTAGAACGGCAGGCCGTTGATCTGCATGTAGCGCGGATCGCTGCGCGGCAGGACGCTCTTCGGATCGCGGTAGCTGTCGCCGTAGCCGAGGCTGAGGTTGCCGAAGAACGTCAGCTTCTCGGTGATCGGGAAATACTGGCCGTACTTGTAGAACAGCTTGTAGTACTCGACCGTCGAGCCCGGCAGGACCACGTTGAGCGAGATCTGGTGGACCGAGCCGCGCGTCGGGTTCCAGTAGCGGTTGCGCGTGTCGTGCACCCACGACAGCTGCGTATCCCAGCTGTGCAGCGTGCGGTTGCCGAGGTTGTGCAGGTAATTGATGATGCGGTCCGGCGTGATGCCGTTGTAGGCCGTGATGCTGGTCTTGCTGAGGCCGATCTGCGCGTTGATCGTGTCCGACTCGCTGATCGGGATGCCGAGATACGTGCTGAACGCGTCGCGGTTGGTCAGGTAAGAGGCGAGGTTGGCCTCGCCCTGGTCCATCTCGCTGTGCGAGATGTTGTAGCCCAGGCCGAGGCCGTCGTCGTTGAGGTACGGCTCGAAGTACGACAGGTCGTAGCGCGTGTAGTACGAGCTCTGCTGCGCGGTCACGCTGACGCGGTTGCCGGTGCCGAACAGGTTGTTCTGCGTGACCGACACGCTGCCGATGATGCCCTGAAGCTGCGAGTAGCCCAGGCCGAAGTTCAGCGATCCCGACGACTGCTCCTCGACCGCGACCTGCACGTCGATCTGGTCGTCGCTGCCGGGCACGCTCGGCGTCTCGATCGTGACGTTCTTGAAGAAGCCCAGGCGCTGCAGGCGGATCTTGGAGCGGTCGATCGCCGCCTGCGAGTACCAGGAGCCCTCGAGCTGGCGCATCTCGCGGCGCAGCACCTGGTCCTCGGTGGTCGTGTTGCCCTTGAAGGTGATGCGGCGCACGTAGACGCGCTTGCCCGGATTGACCAGGAAGGTCAGGCCGACCTCGCGGCTGTCCTTGTGCACGTCCGGCAGCGGCACGACCTCGGCGAACGCGTAGCCGATGTTGGCGAGCACCGCGGTCATCGCGTCGGAGGACTGCTCGACCTTGCGCCGCGAGAACGTCTCGCCGACGCCGATCGTCAGCAGCTTGCGCAGGTCTTCCTCGTTGAGGACCAGGTTGCCGGTGATCTTGATGTCGTTGACGGTGTAGATCTCGCCCTCGCGGATGTTCGCGGTGACGTACATGCGGCGCTTGTCGGGGCTGATCGAGACCTGGGTCGAGTCGACGTTGAAGTCGACGTAGCCGCGGTCCAGGTAATAGGACGCGAGCTTCTCGAGATCGCCGGACATCTTCTCGCGCGAATACTGGTCGTTGCGCGAGTACCACGAGGTCCAGTTGGTCGTGCCGGACTCGAACTGATCCTTGATCGTGCGGTCCGGGAAGGTCGTGTTGCCGACGATGTTGATGTGCTTGATCTTCGCCGGCTTGCCCTCGGCGATGTTGATCGCGACCTCGATGCGATTGCGGTCGAGGTTGACCGTCGCGGTCTTGATCGAGACGTTGTACTTGCCGCGGTTGTAGTACTGGCGCGTCAGCTCGGCCTGCACCTCGTCGAGCTTGAGGCGGTCGAAGGTCTCGCCCTCGACCAGGCCGATGCCCTTCAGGCCGGTGCGCAGGTCTTCTTCCTTGAGGTCCTTGTTGCCGCGGATCGAGATCTTGGAGATCTGCGGACGCTCGCGCACGGCCACGACCAGGATGTCGCCCTGGCGCGAGAGCTGCACGTCGTTGAAGAAGCCGGTCTTGTAGAGCGCACGGATCGCCTGCTCGGCGCGCTCGGCATTCATCGTGTCGCCCTTCTCGACCGGCAGGTACGTGAAGACGGTGCCGGCCGCGATGCGCGAGAGGCCGTCGATACGGATGTCGGACACCGTGAACGCATCGAAGGCCAGCGCGTCCTGGGTGGACAGCCAGGCAAACAGGATCAGGGCAGCTATACGCTTCATCGTCACTTCCGTAGAGGCACGCTCGGTCCCGTGGCAGGGGCGCTCGCCACGGGTTCGTTGTTATCGGGCAGTCCGCGGCTGTTAGGACGCGAGCCGCAGGATGTCGTTGTAGAACGCCAGCCCCATCATCGCGACCAGCACGATCAGGCCCACGTACTGGCCGGCGATCTGGGTCCGTTCGCTGACCGGGCTGCCCTTTATCAGCTCGATAAGGTAATACAGCAGATGTCCGCCATCCAACACGGGCACCGGCAGCAGGTTGAGGATCGCCAGGTTCAGCGAGATCACCGCCAGGAACGACAGGAACCAGGCGATGCCCATCTGGGCCGAGGAATTGGCGACCTGGGCGATCGTGATGACGCCGGACAGGTTCTTGGCCGACACCTCGCCGGTGACCATCCGCGTGATCACCGAGACGGTGTTCTTGGTCGATTTCCAGGCGTCGGCCAGGGCCGCGGGGATCGCCGCCAGCGGGCCGTGACGCAGCACCGCGTCGTGGGCGTCGGGCGCCTCGATGCCCATGACCCAGCGCCGGCTGCCGTCGGCGGCCTCGTGCGGGCGCACCGTGACCGGCACGCTCAGACTCGCGCCGTCGCGCTCCACGCGCACGGCCAGCGTCGGGCTGGCGGCGGCCTGCTGCTGGATCAGCGGGCTGATGTCGGCGTACTGGCGGACCGGCTGTTCGTTGATCGAGACGATCCGGTCGCCGACCTTGAGTCCCGCCGCGGCGGCCGCACCGTCGCCGGCCAGGCCGCCGACGGTCGCCGCGATCTCCGGCGCCCGCAGCTGCAGGCCGACCGCATCGAGCGCCTGCGTGCCCTCGATCCCCTCGGGCAGGCGGCTCAGGCGCAGCGTGCGATCGCGCCGATTGCCGGCGGCGTCGCGGACCTCGACCTGCACGTCGCGCCGGGCCAGCGCGGAGTGCGCGATCGTCATGATCGCCTCGCTCCAGGCCTCGACCGGCTCGCCGTCCAGCGCCAGGACATGATCGCCGGCCGCGAAGCCGGACTCGGCCGCGATGCCGGCCGGCTCGGCGATGACCGGCTGGTAGTCGGGGCGGCCGACCATGAACATCAGCCACAGCGCGGCGATCGCGAAGATCAGGTTGAACGCCGGTCCGGCCGCGGCGATCGCCATGCGCTGCAGCACCGGCTTGCGGTTGTGCGCGCCGGCCAGGTCCTGCGGCGCGACGTCGCCCTCGCGCTCGTCGAGCATCTTGACGTAGCCGCCGAGCGGGATCGCCGAAATCGTGAACTCGGTGCCCTCGCGGTTGTAGCGCGACCACAGCGGCTTGCCGAAACCGATCGAGAAACGCGTCACCTTGACGCCGAAATAGCGCGCGACGACGTAGTGGCCGTATTCGTGGAACGTGATCAGCAACCCGAGGGTCACGATCAGCCACCAGACCGAGCCGAAGAAGGTTTGCATAAGCACAATCAGCTGAACCGGGCGGCAATGATACGTTGCGCTTGCCGACGCGCAGTTAAATCGTCGTCAAACAAGGCTTCGAGTGCGTCGACGTCGCGATGCGGGACGTTCTCGAGCGTTTCCTCGATGATCGCGGCAATTCCGGCAAAATCCAGTCGCCCGTCGAGGAACGCGGCGACCGCCTCCTCGTTGGCGGCATTCAGCACGGCCGGCGCATTGCCGCCGGCGCGCAGGGCCGCATACGCCAGCGGCAGGCAGCGGAACGTCTCGCCGTCGGCGGCCTCGAAATCGAGCCGCGCCAGCGCGACCAGGTCGAGCGGCCGCACGCCGGCGTCGATGCGGTCCGGCCAGGCCAGCCCGTAGGCGATCGCGGTGCGCATGTCCGGTTGCCCGAGCTGGGCCAGCACCGACCCGTCCAGGTACTCGACCAGCGAATGCACGATGCTCTGGCGGTGGACGACCACGTCGATCGCATCGGCCGCCGCGCCGAACAGGAAATGCGCCTCGATGACCTCCAGGCCCTTGTTCATCAAGGTCGCCGAGTCGACCGAGATCTTGCGACCCATGCGCCAGTTCGGGTGCGCGCAGGCCAGTTCGGGCGTGACCGTGCGCAGGCGTTCGGTACTCCAGCCGCGGAACGGACCGCCCGAGGCGGTCAGCAGCAGGCGGCGCACGCCGGCCGCGCCTTCGCCGGTGCGGCGCTGCGGCAGGCACTGGTAGATCGCGTTGTGCTCCGAATCGATCGGCAGCAGATCGCCGCCGCCTTCGGCCAGCGCCGCCAGCAGCAGCGGGCCGGCCATCACGATCGCCTCCTTGTTGGCCAGCAGCAGGCGCTTGCCGGCGCGCGCGGCCGCCAGCGTCGAGGGCAGGCCGGCCGCGCCGACGATCGCCGCGACGACGATGTCGGCCGCATCGCCCGAGGCGGCCTCGATCAGCGCATCGGCTCCGGCCAGCACGCGGGTGCGGACGCCGGCGGCGACCAGCCGCGCGCGCAGCTCCGGCTCGCAGGCCGGTTCCGCGACGACCGCCAGTTCCGGGCGGAACCGCACGCACAGCTCGGCCAGCGCCTCGACGTTGCGGTGCGCGGCCAGCACGCTGGCCTGGAAACGCTCCGGATGGCGCGCGACGACGTCCAGCGTGCTGGTGCCGATCGAGCCGGTCGCGCCGAGAACGGCGACCCGTTTCACGGTCCGGTCATCAGGTCGAGCGCGGCCTTGCCGACGGCGAACACCGGCAGGGCCGCGAAGACGCTGTCGAGCCGGTCGAACAGGCCGCCGTGGCCCGGGAACAGGCTGCCCGAATCCTTGGTGTTGCCCTGGCGCTTGATCAGGCTTTCGAACAGGTCGCCGACGATCGAGAACAACGTGGTGATCAGCGCGACGACGATCAGCAGCGCCAGCGCGATGCCGCGCTCGCCGAGCAGCCATCCGCCGACCACGGCGACCAGTACGGTGCCGCCCAGGGCGCCCCAGGCGCCGGCGATCGTCTTGCCGGGGCTGATGCGCGGCGCGAGCTTGGCGCGTCCCCATTGCCGGCCGGCGAAATACGCGAACGTATCGGCCGCCCAGACCAGCAGCAGCGCGAACAGCGTCCACAGATGACCGCGCGGTTCGCCGCCGTGGATGTGCAGCAGCGCAGCCCAGGCCGGCGCGATCGCGACGGTGCCGGCGACCAGCTTGATCGCGACGTTCTCGGGCGTCGGGGCCGCCGCGAACGAGAAATGACGCAGCCAGGCCAGTGCGATCAGCCACCACGCCGCGCCGGCGACGACCACGCCCCAGCCGATCGCGCTGCCGCGCTGCCACCACAGCAGGGCCAGCAGCGCCGCGAAAGCGACCAGCACGGCGCTGCGCGTGAGTTGGGAGGTCATGCCAATCATGCGCGTCCATTCCCACAGCGCCATGCCGAACGCGGCGGCCGCGACGACGGCGATCGCACCGGTCGGCAGCAGCACGATCGCGGCGACCGCGAGCGGCGCCAGCACGAGCGCGGTTCCGACGCGCTGACGGAGCGCGCTCATCCGGCCCGGCGTGCCTGGGACGGGGTCTGGCCGAAGCGGCGGTCACGCCGCGCGTACGCGTCGAGCGCCTGTTCGAGCACGCCGGCGTCGACGTCCGGCCACAGCACGTCGGTGAAGTACAGCTCGGCGTAGGCGGCCTGCCACAGCAGGAAATTGCTGATCCGCTGCTCGCCGCCGGTACGGATGAACAGGTCCACCGGCGGCAGGTCGGCCAGGCAGAAGAACGGCGCCAGCGCCGCCTCGTCGAGCCGCTCCGGATCGAGCCGGCCGGCGGCCGCTTCGACCGCGGCGCGGCGCGCCGCCTGGACGATGTCCCAGCGCCCGCCGTAGTTGACCGCGATGTTGAGCCGCAGCGCCGTGTTAGCGGCGGTCTTGGCGGCCGATTCGGCCATGCGCGTGCGCAGCTCCGGCGCGAACGCGGCCAGGTCGCCGATGAAATCGATGCGTACGCCGTGCTCGTGCAGCTCGTCGACTTCCTTTTCGAGCGCGCGCAGGAACAGCTGCATCAGCGCGCCGACCTCTTCCTCGGGGCGCTTCCAGTTCTCGCTCGAGAACGCGAACAGTGTCAGCGCGCCGATGCCCTGGCGCATGCAGAACTCGATCGCGGCGCGCACGGCCTTCTGGCCGGCGCGATGCCCGAAGCTGCGCGGCCGATGGCGACGGCCGGCCCAGCGTCCGTTGCCGTCCATGACGATGGCGATGTGGGTCGGCCTCGAGGCCGTCGGCGGGGCGGTCATCGGGCGGTCGGCGCTGCCGCTCAGACGGCCATCAACTCGTCTTCCTTGGCCTTGACGACGGCGTCGACTTCCTTGACGAAGCGGTCGGTCAGCTTCTGGATGTCCTCTTCGGCGCGGCGCTCGTCGTCCTCGGTGATCTGCTTGTCCTTGAGCAGCTCCTTGACCTGCTGGATCGCGTCGCGGCGCACGTTGCGGATCGCCACCTTGGCGTTCTCGCCCTCGTGGGCGACGTGTTTGGACAGCTCCTTGCGGCGCTGTTCGGTCAGGGCGGGCAGGTTGATGCGGATCACGTTGCCGACCGTGGTCGGCGTCAGGCCGAGGTCGGAGGCGAGGATCGCCTTCTCGATCGGCGCGACCATCTGCTTTTCCCACGGCGTCACCGTCAGCGAGCGCGCGTCGGAGACGGCGACGCTGGCGACCTGGCTGAGCGGCATGTCGCTGCCGTAGTAGGACACCTTCAGCGGTTCGAGCAGGGAGGCGCTGGCGCGGCCGGTGCGCAGGCGGGTCAGATCGTGGCGGAGCGAGTCCACGCTCTTGTTCATGCGCGTCTGCGCGTCGTTCTTGATGTCGTTGAGCATGATGCGACCACCCGGAGTTCTGGAGTCTTAGCCGACGGAGTATAGCAACGCCGCCGTCCGCGGGAATGCCGCGCCGCGGCGGCGCTCAGCGGCCGAACATCAGATTGACCGCGATCAGCGTCGTCACCAGCATCAGCAGCGTCAGCGGTATCCCGACGCGCAGGAAGTCGCGGTTGCGGTAGCCGCCCGGGCCGGCCACGACCAGCAGCACCGGGTTCGCGCTCGGCAGGAAGAACGTATTGGAGGTGGAGATCGCGACGATCAGCGCATAGGCGGCCGGATTGCCGCCCGAGGCCAGCGCGATGTTGATCGCCATCGGCACCATCATGACGGCCGCGCCGACGTTCGAGATGACCTGCGCGAACATCAGCGTCAGCATCGCCAGCGCGGCCTGGATCAGCCACTGCGGCATGCCGTCCAGATGGATCATCGCCTCCTGCGCGATCCAGGCGGCGGTGCCGGTCGAGTCCATCGCCCAGCCGAGCGGGATCAGGCAGGCCAGGATGAAGATCGTCTTCCAGTTGATCGCCTTGTAGGCCTCGTCCATGCTGAGGACGCCGGCCAGCAGCATGCCGACCGCGCCGGTCATCATCGCGACCGACAGCTTGAGGTCGGTGAACAGGCCGAGCGCCAGCGACAGGCCGAAGAACGCCGTCGCGTACCAGATCCGGCTCGGCCGCTGCTCCTCCTTCGGGTAGTCGGTGACGACGAGGAAGTCGCGCGATTCCGAAGCCGGCGGCAGGTCGCGCCAGAGGCTGTGCAGGACCAGCATGTCGCCCGGACGCAGCGTCAGGTGCCGCACGTCCTCGCGGAACACCTCGCCGCCGCGCGTCACCGCCAGCACGCTGATGCCCAGGCGCTTGCGGATCCGCAGGTCCTCGATCTTCTGGTTGATCCAGTGCGAGTTCGGCGGGATCACCGCCTCGGAGATGCCGGCGCGCGTCGGATTGAACATGTCGCCGAAGTTGCGCAGGCGCACCTGCATGCGGCAAAGGTGGTTGTCGGCGAAGTCGGCGACCGCGTCGCGGCGGCCGAGCACGCCGATCACGCTGCCGACCCAGATCATCTGGTCGGCCGGCGGCGCCAGGCGCGCCTCGTTGCCGGTCTTGAGCGCGAGGATCAGCGGCGCATCGTGCAACTGCTCGGTCTCGCCGACGCTCATGCCGACCAGCGGGCTCTCGGCGGTGACGGTCAGCTCGAACACGTCGCCTTCGATGCCGTAGGTGTCGGCGAAGTAGCTCTCGGTGCGCCCCGGCGTCACGTTCTGCTTGTCCTCCTCGTCGGGCAGCAGGCGCCGGCCGAGGATCGCGAAGAACGCGACGCCGACGATCAGCAGCGGGATGCCGACCGGCGCGATCGCGAACAGCCGGAACGGCTCGATGCTCTGCGCGCCCGGCGGCAGGTTGCGGTTCGCGCTCGCGATCAGGTCGTTGAGCAGGATCAGCGGCGAGTTGGCGATCATCGTGATGTTGGTGCCGCACAGGATGCAGCAGGCCATCGGCAGCAGCAGCCGGCGCAGCGGGACGCCGGTGCGGGCGCTGACGCGGCTGACCACCGGCAGAAACAGCGACGACAGCGCCTGGCTCTGGATCACCGCCGACAGGCTGCCGACGATCGTGTTGATCGCGACGGCCAGGCGCTGCTCGACGCCGCCGGCGAGGCGGATCACGAACGAGGCGGCCTTGCCGAGCACGCCGGTGCGGTCCAGTCCGGCGCCCATGATCATGACCGCGATCAGCGAGATCACCGCGTTGCCGGCGAAGCCGTCGAACAGCTGGTCGACCGGCATCAGCCGCGTGATGCCGATCACCACGATGACCAGGAGGGCGACCAGATCCGCCCGGATCCATTCGAGGATCAGCATCAGGACGGTGAAGACCACCAGCCCGAGCACGAGCATCATCTCGGTGGTCAGGGTCAGGCCGGCATCCATCAGAGCATCGGTTCTGGTTGTTCCGGCCGTCTAGGGGCGGCGTGGTCGTCAGGGCAACCGCGAAAGGATAGCGCTCATCGGCGGCGCTGTCCGGCATCGGACGCCGACAAGCGCGGCATCAGCTACCGGTTCGTTCGTAGACCAGGTCCCAGACGCCGTGCCCGAGGCGCGTGCCGCGCCGCTCGAAGTGGGTCTCGATGCGCCAATCCGGGCACGGGCTGTAGTGGCCGGGGCCTGCGCGGTTTGACCACGATGCAGATGCGTCGACCGTCGCCAGCATCTGTTCGGCGTAATCGGCCCAGTCGGTCGCCAGATGCAGCAGGCCGCCCGGCGCGACGCGGCCGGCGAGGAACTCGACGAAGGCCGGCTGGATCAGCCGCCGCTTGTGATGGCGCTTCTTCGGCCACGGATCCGGAAAATAGATGCGCACCTGGGCCAGCGAGGCCGGCGCGATCTCGCGCTCGAGCACCTCGACCGCGTCGTGGTTGTACAGGCGCACGTTGTCGAGGTCGCCCGCGGCCAGGCCGTTCATCAGGCGGCCGACGCCGGGGCGGTGCACCTCGATGCCGATGAAATCCAGATCCGGCTCGTGCGCGGCGGCGTGCAGCAGCTGCTCGCCGTTGCCGAACCCGATCTCGACGACGCGCGGCGCCCGGCGCCCGAACGCCGCGTCCAGATCGCGCGGCCGTCCGGTGTAGTCCAGGCCGTAGCGCGCCCAGTGCGCGTCGAATGCGCGTGCCTGCGCCGGCGTGATGCGGCCCTGGCGCAGCACGAAGCTGCGCAGGCGGCGCTGCCGGTCGTGCTCGGCGGTCGGTTCCTCGGCCGTCACCCGATCGTCCCGTCGATCGGACTGGACGCCGACGCGTAGCGCTTGCGCGGAATGCGGCCGGCGCGAAACGCGCTGCGGCCGGCCTCGACCGCCAGCTTCATCGCATGCGCCATCAGCACCGGATCGCGCGCGCCGGCGATCGCGGTGTTCATCAGCACGCCGTCGCAGCCAAGCTCCATCGCGATCGCGGCGTCCGAGGCGGTGCCGACGCCGGCATCGACGAGCACCGGCACCTTCGCGTTCTCGACGATCTCCAGCAGGTTGTAGCGGTTCTGGATGCCCAGGCCCGAGCCGATCGGCGCCGCCAGTGGCATGATCGCGACGCAGCCGATCGCTTCCAGGCGCCGTGCCAGCAGCGGATCGTCGGAGGTGTAGACCATCACGTCGAAACCCTCGGCGACCAGGCTCTCGGCCGCCGCCAGCGTCTGCACGACGTCCGGGAACAGCGTGCGCTGGTCGCCGAGCACCTCGAGCTTGACGAGGTTGTGGCCGTCGAGCAGCTCGCGTGCGAGCAGGCAGGTGCGCACGGCGTCCTCGGCGGTGTAGCAGCCGGCGGTATTGGGCAGGATCGTGTAGCGCGAGGGCGGCAGCACGTCGAGCAGGTTCGGCTGGTCCGGGTCCTGGCCGATGTTGGTGCGGCGGATCGCGACGGTGACGATCTCGGCGCCGGCGGCCTCGGTCGCGCGGCGCGTCTCGTCCAGATCGCGGTACTTGCCGGTGCCGGTCAGCAGGCGGGATCGATAGGGGCGGCCGGCGATGACGAACGAGTCGTCGGCGGTGCCGGCGGGAAGGGCAGGCGTCATGGCAGTGGGCGTCGTCGGAAAGCGATGTAGGGGAGGCGGCGGCTCAGCCGCCGCCGATGGCGTGCACGATCTCGACGCGATCGTCCGGCGCGAGGTCCAGCGTGGCGTGGCGGCTGCGCGGAACGATCCGCTGATTAACCTCGACCGCGACGCGCTTGTGACCGAGCCCGATCGCCTCGAGCAGTCCGGCGACGGTCGTCGGCGCAGGACATTCGTAGGGTTGGCCGTTGAGCACGATTTGCATCGGGCCATTGTAGCGGCGCCGCTGCGGCATTGCCCGTGAACGAAACAAGGCCGCCGCGTCCTCGACGCGGCGGCCTTGCGATTCACAGCGCGAACGAGGCCGGGATCGCTCAGCGATCGTCCTTGCCCTTGCCCTCGTCGTTGCGCGAGCGCTCGACGCGCTGCTGCTTCTGCGGCGGCGCGGCCTGCTGACGCGGCTCGACCGAGCGCTGCTGTTGCGGCGGCGGCTGCGCGGCGCGCGGTGCGGCCTGCGGCGCGCTGCGCTCCATGCGCTGTGGCGCCGGCTCGGCACGCGGCTGCGGCTCGGCGCGGCGCGCCGGGGCCTGCTCGATCCGGCGCGGCTCGGGCGCCGCCTGACGATAGCTGCGCGCCGGTGCCGGTTCGCGCACGGCCGGCTCGTACTGGCGAGCCGCCGGTGCCGGCGCCCGCTGTACCGGTTCACGCGGCTGCATCGTGCGCGCCGGACGCTCGCTCGGTGCCGGCTGATTGCGGCCTTCGAACGACCGCGCCGCTTCCGGTGCGCGTTCGACACGCGGCGCGGCCGAGGGCGCACGTTCGACGCGCGGCGTCGCGGCCGGTGCGCGCTCGGCGCGCGGAGCGGCGGTCGGTGCGGCGCCACGTTCGACCTTCGCGGCGGGCGCGCGCTCGCCGCGCGGCGCATAGCCCGACGAGGGCAGCGCGCGGTCACTGCGCTGCATCGCGGGCGCGCGTTCCGGAGCCACCGCGCGCCGATCGGGCGCCGCGTTGGACGGTGCGCGCGAGGCACCCGGCGCCGGGGCGCTCGAGCCGACTGCCGAAGCACGCTCCGGCGCGCGTTCGATGCGGCCCGGCGCGGCGCTCTTCGGCGGCAGGGCCTGCGGCGCGCGCTGTGCCGCGCCATTGCCGACCACCTGGATGCGCTCCTGGCGCGGCGCCGCCGCATTCTTCGGCGCGCGGTCGGCCAGTTGGCGCAGCTCCTGGGTCTGCAGCGGCTGACCGCCGTTGCGCTCGATCGCAAGCTTGCGCTGTTCGAACGGGGCCGGCGCCGGCGGCGGCGTGTTGCGCGCGATGACCGCACGGTCGAACGAGGCCGCGCGCTGCGGCAGGTCGCGGGCACCGCCGCGCGGTGCCAGGCTGGCCTCGGTCGGCAGCACCGGCACGCGGTTGACGACCTCGGCGCGCGCCAGGCTGTTGCGGTCCAGATTCAGGCGCGACGAGCCGACCCGGCCCGAGCTGTTGAACACGTTGTCCGGCACCGCGGTCACGGCGTTGACGTCGCGGCGATACGCATAGTCGATGCCGGCCGGACGGCCCGCGGCATAGTTGTTGTAGACGTTGGTGATGTAGGTGTTGTTGATCACCGTCGTATTGCGGATGTTGGTCACGTTGACGTTCGTGAAGTACGAGCGCGAGCTGCGGTACCACGGCACGTAGACGTCGCGCGGACCGAGCGGGAACCAGCCGACCGGCCCGCCGCCGGAGATCGACACGCTCCAGTTGCGGCCGCCGATGAAACCGACCAGTGCCGGCGCGTAGACCGGGCGCAGATGGCGCGGGCCCGGGCACCAGCCCCAGCGGTTGCCGACGTACACCCAGCGGCCGTAGTGAGACGGCGCGAAGCCCCACGGCGCATCGTCGACCCAGCTCCAGCCCCAGGGGTCGATCCACGACCAGCGGCCGTAGCGATACGGCGCCCAGCCGGCCGCGACCGTGGTCGGATACCAGACCGAGCCGTAGCTGGCGTGCGAGGTCCAGCTGCCGTAGCCGTCGAGGTCGGCGTAGCCGATGACCTCCTCGGAGACGTACTGACGCGCGACCGAGCGCTGGTAGCGATCGGCACGCTCGAAACACCAGCGGTCGAAGGTATCGGTGCGCGGCAGGTCCATGACCTCGTAGTCGCGCAGCGCGGAATCATAGAACCGATAGGACTGGCGATCGTCGACGCGATAGCTGGCGCCGCCCTGGCCGTAGACCGAGCCGGCGCCCTCGAAGACCGTGACCATCGTCGAATCGCCCTGCGGGGCGATGTCGATGCGGTAGTTGCCGGGACGGTCGACGACGAACGCGAGCGTCGGCGTGTCGACCTCGTAGGTCTGGCCGTCGAACAGGCGCTTGACCTGCAGGTTCAGCGTGCCCTGGGTCAGCTCGACCTGGACGATGTCGTCGTTGACGTCGAGGAACGACAGGCTCGTGCGATCGTCCATGCGCAGCACCGCGGTGCCGACCTCGAGCTCGACGCGCGAGTCGCTGTCGGTATAGAGGCGGTCGCCGGTGACCAGCGGGCGGTTGATCATCGCCTCGCTCCAGCGGTCGTCGCCGCCGGGCTGGAAGCTCGCGTTGCCGCTGATGTAGCTCATGCGGGCGACGCGGCCGGGCGGATCGGCCAGCGCGGCGCCGGCGAGCGCGATCAGGACCAGCGCCAGCAGCGCCCGAGCCATCGGGAGGGGCGAGCGGGGTCGCATATTCATGGAGTGACTCCTGCAAGGATCGGCCGTTCTCGGCGCGTCCGGTGACCGGGCCGCGAGCCGGCGCCCGGGGCCGCCGAACGCGCCGCTAGTTCAGCCGACGCCCGCTGAACGATCACCTTCCCGAAACCGTTCATCTGCGTTGTTTACCGAGGCCTGCGCTTCTTTACATTTGGCTTGCAGGTGCCGGGCGCGCACCGCTACTCTTCGCGTCCGGCCCGCCCTCGCGACGCGGTCCGGCCGGGCGGGTGTAGCTCAATGGTAGAGCTGTAGCTTCCCAAGCTACTGACGAGGGTTCGATTCCCTTCACCCGCTCCATCGCGTCTTCCTGTCGATGTGCCGCGTCCGGGCTCGCAACCTGCCGCGTCGCGAGAACGCAGTGGTCGTCAGCGCGAGCTCGGCACAGCCGATTGCCGCGCCGCCGCCTGTCCCCTGTTGACGGCCGTCGCGACCTGCCGGTCCGGTCCCGGATCACCAGTCTTCATCTCGTACATGCAGGCGTCTGTCCGGGGCGCCGCGACGGCGCTGCCGGAGGGCATGCGGGCGCGCGAGGCGAAGCCGTACTCGGCGTCCCGGGCAGTACTGCTCGCGCGCACAGGCGATCGGGTTTTCGCGCGACGATCGTGGCCGGCTCTGCGCGGCAAGCCCGTTCGTTCGCGCCCGGCCCGGGCCGGGCTTGCAAGTCGAGACCCGATTCGATGGACTGGAACGGTATGACCCACGCTTACGCAGTGCCATGAATAGGCGAAGCCTGCTGATCGGCGCAGGCGGCGCAGCCCTGATCGCCGGAGCGGGCGCCCTGGGCTGGCGCGCCGGCGTCGGCCCGGTCGGCGCCTACGAGGCCTATGCCGATCGGCTGCGGATACCGCTGCCGGAGCCGGCCGGCATCGAGGACCTCGTTCGTTTCGCGACCCTGGCCGCGAACAGCCACAACACGCAGCCGTGGCGGTTCCGCGTCGCAGCCGGCGCGATCGACATCCTGCCGGACCGGTCGCGGTCCACGCCTGCGGTCGATCCCGGCGATCATCATCTGTTCGTCAGCCTCGGCTGCGCGGCCGAGAATCTCGCGATCGCCGGCGCCGCGAGCGGACGGCCCGGTACGATCGCGGTGCTCGACGACGGCGGCGTGCGCTACGCGTATGCCGCATCGGCACCGCGCCCGGATCCGTTGATGGCCGCGATCGCGCGGCGGCAGACCACGCGCGCGATCTACGACGGCCGCCCGGTGCCGGCCGCGATCGTCGAGGCGCTGCTCGAGGCCGCGAATGTTCCGGGCGTGCGCACGATCGTGCTGACCGAACGCCCGCGCATCGACCGCATTCGCGATCTGGTCGTCGCCGCCAACGACGCGCAGATCGCCGACGCGGCCTTCGTGGCCGAGCTCAAGGCCTGGCTGCGATTCAATCCGCGCAGCGCGATGGCGCGCGGCGACGGCCTGTACGCAGGTTGCACGCAGTCGCCGCTGATGCCGGACTCGATCGGGCGTTGGGCCTTCGATGCGTTCTTCAGTGCCGCGGCCGAGCGCGAGAAGTACGCCCGGCACGTCGATTCGTCCGCCGGCATCGCCGTGTTCGTGGCCGAACGCGCAGACCGAGCGCACTGGATCGCGGTGGGCCGGGCCTGCCAGCAGTTCGCGCTGACGGCCACGAAGCTCGGACTCAAGCACGCCTTCATCAATCAGCCGGTCGAGGTCGCCCGGCTGCGACCCGAACTGGCCTCGACGATCGGCGAGCCCGGCCTGCGGCCGGACCTGGTCCTGCGCTTCGGCTATGGCCCGACGCTTCCGTATGCGCCGCGCCGACCGCCAGCGGCGGTGATGGAGCGCGCCTGAGCCATCGAACCGCCCGTCCGAGGTGGCGGCTGCGGATGATCCTCGAACGAACGCTCCGCGCGTGCTCGCTCCGGCGATCTCGCTCAATAAAGTGTCTGGCAGCGGCTGCAGAAGAACGTGCGACGCTGCGTGGTGCCCGGATAGGTCTTGGTGATCGGGCCGCCGCAGCGCGGACAGGTCCGCTTGGTGTGGACCAGCCAGTGCTGGCGCAGCACGAAGCGCTTCTTCCATTCGAGGAAGTCGAAGCTGTACTGCCGTGCCTCGGCGATCAGTTCACCGAGCTTGCGCGGCGGCAGGTCGCCGATGCGGCACTCCGGGTGAACACGGATTCGGAACAGCACCTCGTTCTTGATGATGTTGCCGACGCCGGCGAAGACCTGCTGGTCGAGCAAGGCATCGCAGACCAGCGTGTCGGGCTGCGCCTTGAGCTTGCGCCGGGCCAGTTTCGGATCCCAGCGCGGATCGAGCACGTCGCCGCGCCAGTCGTAGCTGTCCTCGAGCGGACCTTCGACGTACTTGAGCGACGACGAGTAGATGTTGAGTTCGCCGTTGTCGAAGCGCAGCGAAACGCGGGCCGGTGCCGGTTTGCGCTCGTCGATCCGGTACGAGCCGAACATCAGCATGTGCACACGCAGGCTGAAGCCGCGGAACTCGATCAGGAAATGCTTGCCCCAGCTCCTCAGCGCGACGACGCGGCGTCCCTCCATGCGGGTGAGGTCGAGCGAGCTGTTGCCCGACGCGCTGCGCACGGTCTTGCCGCGGAACTTGGCCGCCGCTTCACGCAGGATCACGATGGACGGGCCCTCGGGCATGGCGGTTCGGCGGCAGATGTCCGGATGCTGGAAGTGCGAGTCGCGGCGCCGGTCGTGCGGCGTCTCGACCTCGCGACGTGGCCACCTTAGCCGGGGCGCGATGTCCGCCGAGTTAACGTCGACAGGCCACGGCGCGATCGGTCATCCGGCGGCAGGTCGCCGTCGACGAGCCAAGTTCGGGCGCCACCGACGAAGGCCCGGCCGCGCCCGGCGCCTGCGTTCGCGATCGCGTCCGTGACGGCGCATCGGCTCGTTGTCCCGACCGCGTTCCCACGCATCGCGCGCCGCGTGTGATAATCGCGCCGGACGAGTCCGCAGGTCCTCGGGCGCGCCATCGAAGAACCCGCCGCCTCCAGGCGGACTGCGGACGACCGCAGCGCCCGGCTTCGACTTCCGTCCCACGGATCGCTCCGAGCTGCCCGCGCCAATGAAGATTGCGATCCTGTCGCGCAACGCGTCCCTGTATTCGACGAGCCGGCTGGTCGAGGCTGCGCGCGCGCGCGGCCATCAAGCGCGCGTACTCGATCCGCTGCGCTGCTATCTGCGCATCGCCCCGGGTGCGTTCGAGATGCATTACAAGGGCCGCGTGCTCGGCGGGTTCGACGCGGTGATTCCGCGCATCGGCGCGTCGATCGCGTTCTACGGCACGGCGGTCGTGCGTCAGTTCGAGATGATGGGCGTGCGTGCCGTCAACGGTTCCGACGCGATCCTGCGCGCACGCGACAAACTGCGCTCGCTGCAGCTGCTGGCGCGCGAGCGGATCGGCCTGCCGACGACCGTGTTCGGCGACAACCCCGACGACACGGCCGACCTGCTCGCGATGCTCGGCAGCCCGCCGCACGTGATCAAGCTCAACGAGGGCGCGCAGGGGCAGGGTGTGCTGCTGGCCGAGAAGCGCTCGGCCGCGCAGGGTGTGATCGAGGCATTCCGCGGCCTCTACGCCAACTTCCTCGTGCAGGAATTCATCGCCGAGGCCGGCGGCGCGGATCTGCGCTGTTTCGTCGTCGGCGGAAAGATCGTCGCGGCGATGCGGCGGCAGGCGCCGGAAGGCGAATTCCGGGCCAATCTGCATCGCGGCGGCAGTGCGACCGCCGTGACGCTCTCGGCCGAGGAGAAGCGCACCGCGTTGAAGGCGGCCCGCGCGATCGGTCTGGACGTCGCCGGTGTCGACCTGTTGCGCTCGCAGCGCGGCCCGCTGGTGCTGGAGGTCAACGCGTCTCCGGGACTGGAGGGGATCGAGGCCGCCACCGGCGTCGACGTCGCCGCCAGTGTCATCCGTCATATCGAGGCGCAGGCCGCGCCGTCGCGCGGCAAAACCCGGCGGCGCGCGCGCACTTGACATCTACGAAGATTGTCGTTGACAGCCGTCGCGAACCGGTCCTAGGATGGCCGCGTCCGGATTCTGGGGCAGGGCATTGATCGCATCCGGCATCGGACAGCTCGAATCGATCGCGCAGCGAAGCGAAGCGCGCGCCGGCGTAGGGGCTGTTCCCGGTCATTCGTTCTAGAGATGTCGCACACTTCTGTCAGGAGAGTTTCCATGTCGTTTCGAGTCACTTCGTTGGGCTTCATCGCTGTGGTCGCGCTGATGGCGGTGTCGTCCCCGGCTTTCGCCGCCCGCAAGAGCAATACCGACAGTGCCATCGCCGCCACGACGTCCGAGGCGTTCGCCGCCCAGGCCGCCGAGGTTCGCAAGGATATGGAAAGCGGCGGCCGCTACGGCAGCATCAGCTCCGCCAATCGTCAGAAGGTCGACGCGCAGCTGGATTTCATCGGCACCCTGCTGCAGCGCAAGGGGTCGGTCGACGCCTTGAACGACCAGGAAAAGGTGCAGCTGATGAATGCCCAGGAGCAGGCCAACTCGATCCTGGTCGGCTACGACGATCAGCAGCTGGTCTGCGAGTATCGCCGGATCGCCGGTTCCAACCGCAAGGAAAAGGTCTGCCAGACCAAACGCGAGATCGCCAAGGCACGCGAGGACTCGCGCGACGCCTATCGCCGCCAGATTACCGGGCATCAGAACCAGGAAGGCATGAACAATCCGGGCAGTCGCTGATCGCGTGTCCGCGGGTCGGAGGCCTCGTGCCCCGACCCGCGGAAGCCGCGTGGCGGCGCTGGCGAGAGGCGACGCCGGAAGGCGGACCCTGATCGGCGCTTGCGGCATCCCGGGCACTGTCTCCGGCGTTTTTCGCGAAGTGGACGCGCGTGCGCCGTTGGCATACCCTAGGCCGGTCCGTTGTTGAGTGCTTGTTTCAATCGGGGAACCAAGCTTCGTGCGAAAGCGCCTTGACCCACCCAAGCCGACCGAGGCCGAACTCAGCATCCTGGGCGTACTCTGGGACAGCGGGCCGAGCACGGTTCGTGACGTCCACGAGGCCCTGCACGGCGGAGACGGCGTCGGCTACACGACCGCCCTGAAGCTGCTGCAGATCATGCATGTGAAGGGTCTGGTCGAACGCGACGATTCCCAACGCGCCCATGTCTACCGCGCCGCGGTCGACAAGCAGCGGACGCAGAAGCGTTTCCTGAGCGACATCGTGCAGCGCGTGTTCGACGGGTCGTCCTCGCAGCTGGTACTGCAGGCACTCGGCGGCAAGCCGCGCGCGACGCGCGAAGAACTCGACGAGATCCGCGCGCTGCTCGATCAGATGGAGCGTCGATCGCGGTGAACGCGTTGCCGCCGGTCGACTGGCTGACGCCGGTCCATGCGCTGGGTTTGTCTCTGCTGCATTTCCTGTGGCAGGGCGCGCTGATCGGTGTCGCCTATCTCGGCGCGCGGCGCCTGACGCGCGAGTCCAATCCCGAACTGCGCTACGCCTGCGGCATGGCCGCGATCGTGCTGTCGGCGCTGTGTCCGATCGTGACCTGCCTGCTGATACTCGGCGCGCAGGACGCGGCGACCGCGTCGGTCGCGGTCAAGACGGTCGTCTCCGGATTCGTCGCCGGCACCGGTCCGACCGTGCCGCCGGGTCTGTCCGAGCAGGCGCTGTCGTGGCTGGTCGCGCTGTGGCTGGCCGGCGTGCTCGTGATGGCGCTGCGCAGCTTCCAGCAGTGGCGCAGCCTCGAGCGCGTCGTACGCCTGCACGCGATCCTCGATCCCGAGCTGCAGCGCATGGGCCGCACGCTGGCCGCCAAGCTCGGCTATCTGCGTGACCTGCGCGTCCGCGTCACCGACCGGATCGACACGCCGACGCTGGCCGGCTGGTTCCGGCCGGTGATCCTGCTGCCGGCCGCACTCGTGCTGCGCTTCCCGCGCCAGCAGCTCGAGCTGATCCTCGCGCACGAGGTCGGCCATCTGCGCCGCTTCGACCACTGGGCCAACCTGCTGCAGGCGGTGGTCGAGACCTTGCTGTTCTATCACCCGGTCGTGCACTGGATCTCGCAGGAGGTCCGCAACGACCGCGAGCTGTGCTGCGATCGCCTGGTGCTGCGCTCGACGCGGCACGAACCGTATCTGTATGCGCGGACGCTGGCCGAACTCGAGGAATGGCGCCAGCGGCCGGCACGGCTGACGCTGGCCGCGACCGGCGGCCATCTGCTCGATCGCGTACGTCGGATCGTCGGCATCATCGAGTCGGACCACCGGCCGGCCGCGCTGCGCCCGTCCCTGCTGCAGGGCATCGCGGTCGCGGCGCTGCTGGCCGTCGTCGTCACCGCGGTCCACCGCGGCCGGACCGCCGGCGCGGCCGCTGCCGTCGAGGTCGCGCCCGCGCGGCCGCTGCCGTTCGCGTCGCTGCGGATCGCGGCCGATTTCGACGTGGCCGCCGATCCGGTCGCGATCCGCGTGGTCATGCCGGCGCTGTCGGCGGACGAGTCCGAGACGCAGATCGAGCCGGGCCCGGTCGCGGCGCACGAGCCGGTCTTCGCGACCGCGGCCGCAGCGTCGAGCGCAGCCGCCGATGCCGGCGCGACCGCGCAGGTGATGGCGGCGCCCGAGGCCGCCGCGATCGGCATCGCGGCCGAGGGTCGTGCACTCGAGGCTGCGTCGACGGCCGCCGTGCCGGTCGGCGACGACGAGGGTGCGGCCGCCGCCGGCCAGGCGATCTGGGCGACGCCGGAAGTGCTCGCATCGGTCGATGGATTCAGCGACGGCGTGCAGCCGGTCGAGCTCGAGCTGCATCTGACCGATCAAGGCCGCGTGCTCGGGTCGCGCGTGGTCCGCGGCGATCCGTTCAGTCCGCTCGCGGTGCAGGCGCGCCGCGAGGTCAAGCTGTGGCAGTTCGAGCGCGAGGGGGCGCTCCTCGATCGCCGCGCGGTGGTCCGTCCGGTGTTCGTGTCCGACGGCACCGAGCCGCGTCTGATCGAGACGCGCATCGAGGTGCCGTGCCAGTCGCGTACCGGCACGCGCATCTGCCGGCCGTGGACGCCGGTCGAGACGACGGTGGAGTTCATGCGCGGCAGCGAGCTGCTGACCGCCGAGGCCTTCCTGGTCCTGCGCGGCGCGGCCGGCTGACGTTAACGCTACGCTGAAGCGCACTTAACGGCCATTTAAGCCGTTTCTGCTTACAGTCGGCCCACTGTAGTCGCGGCCCGACACTTCACTTCATCAGTGACTGGCCGATTACGGTAATCGGGGCAGTAGCTTTATTCGGCCCAAGCGAAGCGCGTTCCCCCAATGGCGCTTCCTTGGGCCATTTCTTTTGCCTCGGCTCTGCGTCGTGCACGCGCTGCGGCCCGCGGAAACTCCGCGCCGGCGCGGCGGTCTATCCACAGCCCACGACCTCCGGCTATTCTCCGTCCATGCGCATACTCGTCATTGAAGACAATAGCGACATCGCCGCGAACGTCGGCGATTTTCTCGCCGACAAGGGACATGTCGTGGACTTCGCCGGAGACGGCGTGACCGGCCTGCATCTGGCCGTCGTCAACGATTTCGACGTCATCGTGCTCGACATCGGCCTGCCCGGCATGGACGGGCTCGAGGTCTGCCGCAAGCTGCGCCAGGACGCACGCCGCCAGACGCCGATCCTGATGCTGACCGCGCGCGACGCGCTCGAGAACAAGCTGGTCGGCTTCGAGGCCGGCGCCGACGACTACATGGTGAAGCCGTTCGCGCTGCAGGAGCTGTCGGCGCGCATCGAGGTGCTCGGCCGCCGCGGCAAGGGTCCCAAGAGCCGGCTACTGCAGGTCGCCGACCTGACGTTCAACCTCGACACGCTCGTGGTCATCCGCGAGGGCAAGTCGATCCAGCTCAATCCGATCGGTCTGAAGCTGCTGCAGGCGCTGATGGAGGCCTCGCCGGCCGTCGTGACGCGGCAGGATCTCGAAACCCGCGTCTGGGGCGAGGAACTGCCCGACAGCGATTCGCTGCGCGTGCACATCCACGGTCTGCGCGTGGCGATCGACAAGCCGTTCGACAAGCCGCTGATCCAGACCCGTCACGGCATCGGTTACCGCATGGTCGATCCGGATGCGGTACCGGCGTAGGCTGCGCAGCCGCATCATCATCTCGTTCACGGTGTTCGGCCTGGGTCTGACGGCCCTGTTCGCGGTCGCCAGCCTGTACATGCGCGCGCGGCTCGAAGACCAGCTGATCAACCGGACCCTGCTGCGCGAGGTCGGGAACTTCGTCGAGTTCAAACGGCAGAATCCCTCGCCCGACGCGGCCTACAAGATCTCGCTGTTCGACGCGGAGATCTACAGCGCGCGCAAGTTCGCGAACGTGCCGTTCGACGCGCAGAAATACGGCACTGGCGTCTACGACATCGCCGACTTCGACGGCGAAGGCAAGCTGCGCTCGTACAAGCTGGCCGTCTACAAGTCCGACGAGTACTGGGCCTTCCTGCGCTTCGACGTCGGCGCGCAGAAGCTCAGCGCGCAGCAGCTGCTGGTCGTGCTGGCCGGCGTCGTGCTGTGCTTCATCGTGCTGTCGTGGCTGATCGGACGCTGGCTGTCGGTCCGCGTGATGAGTCCGGTCAGCGACCTGGCGGCCCGGCTCGAACGCTTCCAGCGTACCGGCCTGCGCGAGCCGCTCGCGCCGCACTTCGCCGACGACGAGGTCGGCCAGCTCGCGCGCGCGCTCGACGACTACGCCGATCGCCTGACCGACCTGGTCGAGCGCGACCGCGAGTTCAATGCCGACGTCAGCCACGAGCTGCGCACGCCGCTGGCGGTCATCGCGACGACGACCGAGCTGCTGCTGGCCTCGGAGCTGCCGGACAAGGCGCGCGACCGCATGAAGCGGATCGAGCGCGCGGTGCGCCAGTCGACCGAGCTGACCGACGCACTGCTGCTGCTGTCGCGGCGCGAGCGGCGCGGGCCGTCCAACGGCGAGATCACCGACGTCGGCCGCGTGGTCGAACAGGTCGTCGACGTCAACCGGCCGCACCTGGGCAGCAAGCCGGTCCAGGTCCACATCGTCAACGAGGAGCCGATCTCCGTGGCGGCGCCGTCGTCGGTGGTCGCGGTCGCGCTCAGCAATCTGATCGGCAACGCATTCAAGTACACGCAGCAGGGCGAGGTGACCGTCGTGGTCGGTCACGGCCGCGTCGCGGTCGAGGACACCGGACCGGGCATCAAGGCCGAGGACGCGCAGCGATTGTTCCAGCGCGGCGTGCGTGGCGACGCCGGCGGCAAGGGGGCAGGTCTCGGACTGGCGATCGTGCTGCGCCTGTGCGAGCTCTACGGATGGACGGTGTCGCTGGCACCGCGGCCGCAGGGCGGCGCGGTCGCGGTGCTGCAGTTCGATCGGCGCTGATCGCGCGGAAGCGGCGGATCGGGCGCCGCGGACCGTTGCGATCTTGCCCGACTGCCGATGACCGGACCCGTCGGCCGTTCCGCGAGGCATCGGCGCCGATGCCTACTCGGCGAGCGGCCCGATCGGCCGCCCGCGTCGCGCCTGTCAGCCGACCGGCTCGAGCCAGCCCCAGCGATCGTGCGTGCTGCCGTCGAACAGGCCGAAGAACAGCTTCTGCATGCGCCGCGTCGTCGCGCCGACCGTACCGTCGCCGACCGGCTTGCCGTCGACCGAACGGATCGGCGTGATCTCGGCCGCGGTGCCGCACATGAAGAGCTCGTCGCACAGGTACAGATACTCGCGCGGCAGGTCGCGCTCGATCACTTCGATGCCGGCCTCGCGTGCGAGCGTGATCAGCGTGTTGCGCGTGATGCCGTTCAGCAGGGCCGCGCTGACCGGCGTGGTGTGCAGCGCGCCGTCGAAGACCAGGAACAGGTTCTCGCCGGCGCCCTCGCTGAGCAGGCCGGTCGAGGCCAGTGCGATGCCTTCGCCGAAGCCGAGACGGCGCGCCTCGCGCGCGACGAGCTGGCCCGACAGGTAATTGCCGCCGGCCTTGGCGCCGGCCGGAATCGTGTTCGGCGCGAAGCGCTGCCAGCTCGACACGCAGGCGTCGATGCCTTTGTCGAGCACGTCGGCGCCCAGATACGCGCCCATGTTCCAGCACGCCACGGCCACTTCGGTCGGCGTATCGGCCGACAGTCCGAATCCGCCGAGTCCGCGGAACGCGAACGGACGCAGATACGCGCGCTCGAGCCCGTTGGCCTTGATGACCTCGCGGCAGGCGGCGTTGATCTGCTCGACCGTGTACGGAATCTCGATGTCGTGGATCTTGGCCGACTGGAACAATCGCTTGATGTGGTCGGTCAGGCGGAAGATCGCCTGGCCGTCCGGCGTCGGGTAGCTGCGAATGCCTTCGAAGACCGAGGAACCGTAGTGCAGCGCGTGCGCCATGATGTGGACGGTAGCCTGCGCCCAGGGCTTGATCGCGCCGTTCTGCCAGACGAATTCGGGATAGGAAACGCTCATCGGGGGTCCTCGAAGGGGCGAAGAAGCTCGAACGGCCATGATAGCGGTCCGGCCGCCGACGCGACTCGGGCGCGGGAAAAAGAAGCTTTCCGATTCGGCATCAACGCCGCCGGACGGCCCGCGCCGGAACGCCGCGCTCAGGTCCGTCCGCGCTCAGGGCATCAGCCACCAGCAGCCGTGCATGCGCTGCAGCCGCCAGGTACGCGTCCAGGTCGCGTTCGTGCCGGCGCGCACCGTCAGCTCGGCCGACTCGGCGTCGAACGGCACCAGTTCGGCCGCCCGCAACGGCTCGCGCAGCTGCACCGCCAGTGCCTGCAGCTCGGCACGCGCAGCCTGCGCGCCGTGGCCGTCCCACAGCATCAGGCCGCTCAGTTCGATCGGATTGCCGTTGCGCCAGGCGCGCGCCAGACGGTTGCGCAGGTCCGCAGGCGAGTCGGCGCAATCGCCGGCGCGCACCGGCGCGGCTGCGCGGTCCGGCACGGCATCGGCCGCGCCGCCGGCGACCGCGTCCTCGCAGCGCCGGTCGGTGAAGACCTTGCGGCCGTCCGGCCCGATGCAGCGGCGCACGGCGCCGTCCTCGGCGAGCGAGGCATCGCTCAGCAGCAGCGCCGCGAGCAGCAGGGCGGCGCGCATGCGCGTTTCGCTCAGCCCGGCGCGCCGAGCCGGTCGAGCACCGACAGCGTCGGCCGGGCGCGGTTGAGCGTGTAGAAATGCAGGCCCGGCGCGCCGCGCTCGAGCAGGGTGCGGCACAGCTGCGCGACGACGTCGGTGCTGAAGTCGCGGATCGCATCGACGTCGTCGCCGTACGAGGCCAGCCGCTTGGCGAGCCAGCGCGGAATCTCCGCGCCGCACAGCTCCGAGAAGCGCCTGAGCTGCGAGAAGTTCGAGATCGGCATGATGCCCGGCACGATCGGCGCGTCGACGCCGAGCCGCTGCGCGGCCTCGACGAAACGGAAATAGCCGTCCGGATTGTAGAAGTACTGCGTGATCGCGCCGTTCGCGCCGGCGTCGATCTTGCGCTTGAAGTGCATCAGGTCGGCGTGCGCGTCGGCCGCCTGCGGATGCACCTCCGGATAGCAGGCCACCTCGATGTGGAAGTGATCGCCGCTCTCGGCACGGATGAACTCGACCAGGTCGCTGGCGTAGCGCAGATCGCCGAAGCTCGCCATGCCCGAGGGCAGATCGCCGCGCAGCGCGACGATGCGCTTCACGCCGAGCACGCGGTAGGTCTCGATCAGCTCGCGGATCTCGGCGCGGGTGCCGCCCATGCACGACAGATGCGGGGCGGCGTCCAGGCCGTGGCGCAGATGCAGGTCGCGCACGGCCTCGAGCGTGTAGCTCAGCGTCGATCCGCCCGCGCCGAACGTCATCGAGACGTACTGCGGCCGTCGCGACTGCAGCGCGGCGACGGTCTTCTCCAGCGTCGCGCGCTGCTCGTCGGTCTTGGGCGGGAAGAATTCGAAGCTGATCGGTGGCATGGGCTGCGTCATTCGGCGGTCATCAGGGCGAGCCTGGCGCGGACCTTCTCGGCATAGCGGTCGTAATGCTTGCCGAGCAGGCTGCGCAGCTCGGTGTCGGTCACGTAGTCGATCGAGCGGCGGTACTCGGCCTTGAGCTGGTTCGACTCGATCCACTGGCCCTCGATCGCGTCGAGCGTCGTCGGCACGTCGACGGCCGATCCGGGCAGGTCGGCCAGGCGCTCGCGCACGCGCGCCGCATGGCGCTCGGCGACCGCGCGCGGGCCGCTGCCGTCGGCGAGCTTCTCGAGATGGAACGATTCGGCGCCGCCGTACTCGAACACGTCCGCGCCGGCCTCGCGCGTGGAGAGGAACGTTCCGTCGGCGAACCGCGATACGCATTCGAGCATGCGCTGCGCACGCCACTTGCCGCTGACGAACAACGCCAGGAAGCCGAGCAGGCCCGGCCATCTCGGGCGCATCGCGTAGGCGGCGGCGGTGCCGTACTGCGGATGCACGTAGAGCCCGATCAAGACGCGCTGGCCGAGCGTCTGGCCGAGATTCCTGGCCTCCGCATCGGTCAGGTGGACGTAGCCGAGCGGCTCGATCGTACGCCGTACCGTAGCCAGGTGGCGCTGCTGATAGCCCGGAAACTCGCCCGGAACGGCCGGTTCGAGACCCGGCGGCGGCTCGTGGGCGAGATTGTGGATCTGATGCGCGATGTAGGTCGCGCTGGCGTCGTCGGCCGAGTCCGGCACGAACGCTTCCAGTGCGGAGGAGACGTCGGCGCCCTTGCGGATCTGGTCGGCCGCGCCGCGCAGGGCGGCGTGCGCCACGTCCTCGCGCAGGTCGCGGTCGGCGGCGCTGTCGCCGAGCGCGGCCTCGATCATCCGCGCATAGTGTTCGCGTTCGCCGTCGGGACCGGCCGCCGCACGATCGCGCAGCTCCTGCACGTGCGGTCGCACCGGATCGTCGGCGGCCAGCCGCGTGAGCACGGCGTCGCCGTGCACGACGGCCTCCTCGTGGCGGCCGAGCCGCTGCGCGATGTCGGCGATGCGCAGATCCACGCGCAGGTCGTCGGCGATCGCCGCGGCGGCCTGGTAGTCGGCCAGCGCGGCCTCGAGCCGCGCGCGGTCGTATCGCATGCCGAGCGGGTCGCTGACCACGTCCGCGTCGTCCGCCGGCGAGGCGGCCAGGCGATGGCGCAGGTCGGCGCGCAGGCGCCAGGCTTCGTGCCGGCTCGGGTCGGACGCGATCGCGCGCGTCAGCAGCGCGATCGCCTCGTCGTCCGCGCCATGGTCGGCCAGCAGCAGGGCCAGGCGGAATGCGACGTCGCCGTCGCCGGCATCGATCGCGAGCGCGCGGCGCAGCAGGCCGATCGCCTCTTCGCCGGCGTCGTCGGCCTCGGCCAGTTCGGCGCGCGCGATCAGGGCCGGCACGTAATCGGGCTTGATCGCGAGCACCGTATCGAGATCGGCGATCGCCTCCGCGTCGCGGTCCAGCGCCCGCAGACAGCGGCTGCGATGCCAGCGCAGCGCGGCCGAGCGCGGGTGCACCGCGATCAGCGCCTCGAGCGGAGTCAGCGCGCCGGCGAAGTCGCCGTCGCGGATCAGCTGGCGTGCCTCGTCGAAGACGATCTGGTCGTCGCTGCGCATCGCTCAGCCCTCCGCGGGACGGTACGGGGCACGGCGTCCCGTGCGCGCGCGACCGCCGGCCGCCGGATGGGCCTGCCGGCCGGTACCGGGCGAGGCGAGGGAACGGAATCTGCGGTGCATCAGCAGCGGATCGATCATCGTATGCCCCCTGGCGAACGACGGTGGATGAGGCGTCGCATCGCAGGATACGACGCCTCGGCGCGTCCGGCGACCGTGCCGCGAGGGCGATGGAACCGTGCGGTCCCGTACCGATCGGCCACGGCTCCGGCGCGATGCCGGAGCCGTGGCGGGACCGTCAGTAGCGGTAGTGGTCCGGCTTGTACGGACCTTCGACCGGCACGCCGAGGTAGTCGGCCTGCTCGGCGGTCAGCCGCGTCAGCTTGACGCCGATCTTCTCCAGATGCAGCCGCGCCACTTCCTCGTCGAGCTTCTTCGGCAGGATGTAGACCTTCGGGTCGTAGAAATCCTTGTTCGCCCACAGGTCGATCTGCGCCAGCGTCTGGTTCGAGAACGAGTTGGACATCACGAAGCTCGGGTGGCCGGTCGCGCAGCCGAGGTTGACCAGGCGGCCTTCGGCCAGCAGGAAGATCGAGCGGCCGTCGCCGAACGTGTACTTGTCGACCTGCGGCTTGATGTTCAGGCGCACCGCGCCCGAGGTGTTCAGCGCATCGACCTGGATCTCGTTGTCGAAGTGGCCGATGTTGCAGATGATCGCCTGGTCCTTCATCTGCTGCATGTGCGCCAGCGTCAGCACGTCCTTGTTGCCGGTCGTGGTGACGTAGATGTCGCCGACGCCGAGCGTGCTCTCGACCGTGTTGACCTCGAAGCCTTCCATCGCGGCCTGCAGCGCGTTGATCGGGTCGATCTCGGTGACCACGACGCGCGCGCCGTACGCGCGCAGGCTGTGCGCCGAGCCCTTGCCGACGTCGCCGTAGCCGCAGACCACCGCGACCTTGCCGGCCAGCATCACGTCCATCGCGCGCTTGAGGCCGTCGGCCAGCGACTCGCGGCAGCCGTAGAGGTTGTCGAACTTGCTCTTGGTGACCGAGTCGTTGACGTTGATCGCCGGCACCAGCAGCTTGCCGGCCTGGGCCAGCTGATAGAGGCGGTGCACGCCGGTCGTGGTCTCCTCGGAGACGCCCTTCCAGTCCTTGACGACGCGGCCCCAGAAGCCCGGGCGCTCCTTGGCGACGCGCTTGAGCAGGTTCTTGATGACCTGCTCCTCGTGGTTCGACGAGGGCGTATCGACCCAGGTGCCGCCGTTCTCGAGCTCGTAGCCCTTGTGGATCAGCAAGGTCACGTCGCCGCCGTCGTCGACGACGAGCTGCGGACCGAGGAAGCCGCCGGCGCCGTCCGGGAAGCTCAGCGCGTCGAGCGTACAGTCCCAGTACTCCTCGAGCGTCTCGCCCTTCCACGCGAACACCGGCGTGCCGGTCGCCGCGATCGCGGCGGCGGCGTGGTCCTGGGTCGAGAAGATGTTGCACGATGCCCAGCGCACGTCGGCGCCGATGTCCTTGAGCGTTTCGATCAGCACCGCGGTCTGGATCGTCATGTGCAGCGATCCGGTCACGCGCACGCCGTTCAGCGGCGCGGTCGCGGCGTATTTCTTGCGGATCGACATCAGGCCCGGCATCTCGTGCTCGGCGATGTCGATTTCCTTGCGGCCCCAGTCGGCCAGCGCGATGTCGGCGACCTTGTAGTCGTGGCTGGGGGTGTTCTTGACGACAGCGTTCATCGGGCAACTCCGGTGCGATCGGCAGGCGCGGTTTGGAAGAGACGGCTCACCGAGCCTGGTCGTCGTCGATGCGACGGTCGCAGCGCCCCTCGGTGGGCATGAAGGCCGCGAAGTATATCGCTTATTCGCGATGGAAGGATGAAGGGCGTCCGCTGCCGCCTTCGCGGTTCCTTCGCGGGGCCGCTCGTGGTTGAATGCCGGACGAGAAGCGGGGGTGCCGGCGCAGGCCGGCTGAGAGAGTCCCTTCGAACCTGATCCGGTTAGCACCGGTGTAGGGAGTCTTCGCCGGCGCCGGTCCCACCGCCGCCGGCGCCCCGGCTTCGTCCTCGTATCGCCTTCCTGCGCGCCGCGCCGCGGCGCGCTCCCAAGACAGGACGCATCGCCGATGAACGCCGTTCCCGCCCCGCTGTTGCGCCAGGCCGAAGCCCTTTCCGAAACCGTGACGCGGCCGATTCCCGGATCGCGCAAGATCTACGTCGAAGGCTCGCGCGGGGACCTGCGCGTGCCGATGCGCGAGATCGCGCTGGCCGACACGCCGAGCCTGTTCGGCGCCGAGTCGAACGCGCCGTTCACGGTCTACGACACCTCCGGTCCGTACACCGATCCGGACTATCGCGTCGATCTGGCGGCCGGGCTGCCGGCGCTGCGCGCGGCCTGGATCGAGGCGCGTGCCGACACCGAGCGTCTGGCCGATTTCAGCTCGCCGTTCACGCGCCGGCACGCCGCGGCGGCGCAGCTCGACGCGGTGCGCTTTCCGCACGTGCCCAAGCCGCGCGTCGCGCGCGCCGGCGCCAACGTCAGCCAGATGCACTACGCGCGGCGCGGCATCGTCACGCCGGAGATGGAATACGTCGCGATCCGCGAGAACCAGCGGCTCGAGGCAATCGGCGAGCTGCACCTGCTCAAGCAGCATCCCGGGCAGAGCTTCGGCGCGGCGATCCCGAAGATCATCACGCCGGAGTTCGTGCGTGCCGAGATCGCGCGCGGCCGCGCGATCATCCCGAACAACATCAACCATCCCGAGAGCGAGCCGATGATCATCGGCCGCAACTTCCTCGTGAAGATCAACGCCAACATCGGCAACTCGGCCGTGACCAGCTCGATCGCCGAGGAGGTCGAGAAGATGGTCTGGGCGATCCGCTGGGGCGCCGACACGGTCATGGACCTGTCGACCGGCCGCCACATCCACGAGACGCGCGAATGGATCATCCGCAACTCGCCGGTGCCGATCGGCACGGTGCCGATCTACCAGGCACTCGAGAAGGTCGGCGGCGTCGCCGAGGATCTGACCTGGGAGCTGTTCCGCGACACGCTGATCGAGCAGGCCGAGCAGGGCGTGGACTATTTCACGATCCACGCCGGCGTGCGCCTGCCGTTCATTCCGCTGACCGCCGGCCGCGTGACCGGCATCGTCTCGCGCGGCGGCTCGATCATGGCCAAGTGGTGCCTGGCCCATCATCGCGAGAGCTTCCTCTACGAACGTTTCGAAGAGATCTGCGAGATCATGAAGGCCTACGACGTGGCGTTCTCGCTCGGCGACGGCCTGCGGCCGGGCTCGATCGCCGACGCCAACGACGCCGCGCAGTTCGCCGAGCTCGACACGCTCGGCGAGCTGACCCAGGTCGCGTGGAAGCACGACGTACAGGTCATGATCGAAGGCCCCGGCCACGTGCCGATGCACCTGATCAAGGAGAACATGGAGCGCCAGCTCGAGAAGTGCCACGAGGCGCCGTTCTACACGCTGGGGCCGCTGACCACCGACATCGCGCCCGGCTACGACCATATCACCAGCGCGATCGGCGCGGCGATGATCGGCTGGTACGGCACGGCGATGCTCTGCTACGTCACGCCGAAGGAGCATTTGGGCCTGCCCGACAAGCAGGACGTGCGCGACGGCATCATCACCTACAAGCTGGCCGCGCATGCGGCCGATCTCGGCAAGGGCCATCCGGCCGCGCAGGCGCGCGACAACGCGCTCAGCAAGGCGCGCTTCGAGTTCCGCTGGCAGGACCAGTTCAACCTCGGCCTCGATCCGGAGAAGGCCAAGGAGTTCCACGACGAGACCCTGCCCAAGGACGCGCACAAGACCGCGCACTTCTGCTCGATGTGCGGACCGAAGTTCTGCTCGATGAAGATCACGCAGGACGTGCGCGACTACGCCAAGGAGCACGGCACCGCCGCGCAGGTCGACGAGGCGATGGCGGCCAAGGCGGCCGAGTTCCGCGCGCAGGGCGGCGAGATCTACCGGCCCGACTGATCCGATCCGGTACGGCGTCTTCGATCGCGTCGGTGCGGCCGTACGGCCCGCGCCGACGCGGCCGGTGCCTCGTCGGAGTGGTCGGAATGCGTCGGCGCACGGGGGCGCTCGTCGTCTTCCGCCGAGCGTGCGCGCCGTCGGCGCATCTCGTTCATGTTCCTTTCGCGCGGGCCGGATTAACGTGGCTGAACGCGTCCGGTCGGCCGAACGGTCCACGGCGACGCGATCCACCCACCCAGGAGGCAGGTATGGCAGCGCAACCGAATTCCAGTCCCGCGGCCGGCGAGAAGCCGTTTCTCACCGACATCGAGACGATCCGCAGGCGTGCGCGCGAGCATATCGAGCAGGGCGCGGTGACCGCTGGCTATTCGGCCGATCGCCAGACCGTCATCAAGCTGCTCAACGAGGCGCTCGCGACCGAGATCGTCTGCGTGCTGCGCTACAAGTACCACTACTACATGGCCTCGGGCATCCACGCCAAGAGCGTCGCGGCCGAGTTCCGCGAGCATGCCGGCGAAGAGCAGGAGCATGCCGACCGCATCGCCGAGCGGATTACCCAGCTCGACGGCACGCCGAACTTCTCGCCGGAAGGCCTGCTCTCGCGCAGCCATTCGGAGTACGTGGAGGGCCGCGATCTGATCGAGATGATCAAGGAGGACCTGGTCGCCGAGCGCATCGCGATCGACAGCTACCGCGAGATCATCCAGTACCTCGGCAACGACGATCCGACGACGCGGCGTATGCTCGAGGAAATCCTCGCGGTCGAGGAGGAGCACGCCGAGGATCTGGGCACGATGCTCGAGAATCTCGGCCGCAAGGGCGAGACTGCGGCCTGACCGAAGGACGCACGGACCGCGGTCGGTTCCGGCGGTCCGATGTTCGCGTCGCGCACGCGATACACGGACGCATCGCACCGCGGGATCGGCCCGCGCGCGAGCGACGGCCGGCGGCATCCCGGGGCGTGACGAGCGCCGAGCCGGCATCCGCGAATGGCGCTTCGCTCGGGAGCCTCAGCCTCTAGCGCGCCTGGAAGACGTGACCGCAATGCGGCTGTGGTACGCGCAGCTCGGCCAACGCCGGGCTTTTTCGATCCCGCCGCGACGTGTCTCGACGCGGTCGGTCGTGCAGGTCTCGCCGCGGCGGCGGTCTGCTAGTCTGTCGTTCTTTCGCGATTCGTCCGGAGGTGTTCGATGCAATCGACCGTTCCGTCTCGCCGGCTCCGGTGGCTGCGCCCGCTCCTGATCGCACTCGCGGCCTATGCGCTGGTGATCGTCGTGCTGATGATCTGGTGGGACCACGAACCGGACCGGTTCGACGTCGCCCAATCGGCGCAGGCGCGGCTGCAGTCCGGCCAGTCGCTGACCACCGGCTACGTCACCGTCGCCACGCTGATCCGCTCGGCCGAGACGCTGCTCGACAAGCGCGGCGGCTATCTCAGCAACGACAAGCTGCCGCCCGGCGTGCTGATGGACAACGTGCCCAACTGGGAATTCGGCGTGCTGACCGCCACGCGCGATCTGGCACGCGCGCTGCGCAACGACTTCAGCCGCTCGCAGAGTCAGTCGGCCGAGGACAAGGACCTGCAGGAGGCCGATCCGCTGTTCAGTTCGCCGAACGACCGCTGGCTGCTGCCGAGCTCCGAGGGCCAGTACCGCAAGGCGATCGGGCTGGTCGAGCGCTACGCGACGCGCCTGGCCGATCCGGGTCGCGGTCAGGCGCAGTTCTTCGCGCGCGCGGACAACCTGGCCGACTACCTGCAGGTCGCGTCCGGACGGCTCGGCTCGCTGTCGCAGCGCTTGTCGGCCAGCGTCGGCCAGGTGCGTCTGGAGACCAGCCTCGGCGATCCCGGCGACGGTTCGGCCGCCGCGAGCGGCCCGCTGCTGGTCAAGACGCCGTGGCTGAAGATCGACGACAACTTCTACGAGGCGCGCGGCTACACCTGGGCGCTGCGCGAACAGCTCGAGGCGATCGCGATCGACTTCGGGCCGGTGCTGCGCGACAAGAACGCGGTCGCCAGCCTCGAACAGGTGATCCGCGAGCTCGAAGAGGCGCAGCACCGCGTCTGGAGCCCGATGATCCTCAACGGCTCGCCTTATGGCTTCTTCGCGAACCACTCGCTGGTGCTGGCCAACTACGTCTCGCGCGCCAATGCGGCGCTGATCGAGCTGCGCACGCTGCTGCGGCGCGGCTGAAGGCCGGCCGCGCCGAAGCGTGCCTCCGGCGCGCCGAGCCGTGTCGCCGCCGCCGCGGCGGTGCCCTAGCATGCGACGGTCATGAGCGACGCGACCGTCCCCGTCCTGCGCAGCCTGCCGTCGGGCTCGTCGCGCCTGTTCTGGCTGCTGCAGGCGGCCGGATGGACCGGCTACTTCACGCTCCATTCGATGGCCGCTCTCGGCTACGGCAAGCCGGCCACGTATCTGTGGGTGGCGGCCGGTTCGGCCCTCGCCGGATTCTTGGTCACGACGGTACTGCGGCTCGGCTATCGCGCGGTCGCCGGCTGGCCGATGCCGCGCATGATCGCCGCCTCGATCACGCTGCTGCTGGTCGCGACCGCGGTCTACGCGAAGCTGGCCGCCGAGAGCCTGTTCGTGGTCTGCACGACCTGCCGGCCGGCCGCGCTCGGCGGCTACATCACCCACTTCGGCACGTCGCTCTACGTGATGCTGTCCTGGAGCGGGTTCTATTTCGGCATCCGTTTCAGCCGTCAGCTCGCGAGCGAGCGCGAGGCCGTGCTCAAGGCCGATGCGATGGCGCACGAGGCACAGCTGAAGATGCTGCGCTACCAGCTCAATCCGCATTTCCTGTTCAACACGCTCAACGCGATCTCGACGCTGATCCTCGACGGCCGGAACGCGACCGCCAACCGCATGGTCGGCGCGCTGTCGGGCTTCCTGCGCCACACGCTCGATTCGGACCCGATGCAGCCGGTGCAGCTCGGCGAGGAACTCGCCGCGCTCGAGCGCTATCTCGGCATCGAGCAGCTGCGTTTCGGCGATCGCCTGCGCGTGGAGGTCCATGCCGACGCCGAGGCGCGGCGCGGACGCGTGCCGAGCCTGATCCTGCAGCCGCTGATCGAGAATGCGATCAAGTACGCGGTCGCTCCGTGCGCCGCCGGCGGCACGATCGAGATCGCTGCCGAGGTCCGCGTCGACCGTCTGCACATCCTGGTCCGTGACGACGGCCCCGGCCTGCCGCCGACGATCGCCGGCAACGGCGTGGGCCTGGCCAACACGCGTGAGCGTCTGCGCGTGCTCTACGGTGCGCGGCAGCATCTGGGCACGCGCAATCTCGCGCCGCACGGCCTGGAAATCCTGCTCGACCTGCCGTTCGATCCGGCCTCCGACGGAGACGCCCTGCGATGAGCCATCCCTTGCGCGTCCTGATCGTCGACGACGAGCCGCTGGCGCGACGCGGCCTGGAGCTGCGGCTCGCGCGCCATGCCGACGTGGCGATCGTCGGCCAGGCCGGCAACGGCCGCGAGGCCGCCGCGACGATCGGCGTCGAGCGCCCCGACCTGATGTTCCTCGACGTGCAGATGCCCGAGGTCGACGGCTTCGCGCTGCTGCGCGCGCTGCCGGCCGAGCAGCTGCCGCTGACGGTGTTCGTGACCGCATACGACCAGTACGCGCTCGATGCGTTCGCGGCCAGCGCGATCGACTATCTGCTCAAACCGGTCGACGAGGAGCGGCTCGACCAGGCGCTCGATCGCGCGCGCGGCCTGTTCGCGTCGCGCACCGCCTGCGGCCAGCGCGACCGGCTGCTCGGCCTGCTCGCGCGCGTGTCCGGCCGGCCCGGGCTCAGTCTCGACGACGCGCTGTCCGGCGCGGTGCTCGCGCCGGGCGCCAAGCTCGCGTTCCGCGACGGCGACCGCACCGTGCGTCTGGACCCGGGCGAGATCCGCTGGATCGACGCCGCCGGCGACTATCTGTGCATCCACGCCGACGCCGAGACGCTGGTACTGCGCGCGACGATGCGCGAGATGGAGCAGCGTCTGGATCCGAACCGCTTCGTGCGCATCCATCGCTCGACGATCGTCAATCGCGACTGCGTGCGCGAACTGCGCGCGCATCTGAATGGCGAGTACTTCGTCACGCTGGCCTCCGGCCAGACGCTCAAGCTCTCGCGCAGCTACAAGGACAAGGCCGCGCTGCTGCATTGAGCGCACCTGCCGGTGGGTACGCCTGACGCGGCGATCACCTCTGGCGCGCCACCGGTCTCGCCGCCCGTCCGGCCTGCGGTCGACGTGCCGATCGCCGAGGTCATGCGTGCAGCTCGCGGCGTTCGCGATGATCCTCCTCGTGCGCTCGAACGAGCGGCGGACTTCGGGGCCGTCCCGTGCCGATCGGTCGGTCCGATGGCGGCACACGCGCCCGCCGCGCCTGTCGGCGGCGCGCCGGCGAGCGCCGCGCCGGTTGATCGGCGCGCACAGCGGCCCCATAGCGGAGCGGTCGCGGCCGTGCGCCGCCTGCCCCCACCGGAGCGATCGTCCGATGTCCGTCACCGACTCTCCCCGCATCAGGATCGACTTCGTGCTCGACCCGGTCTGTCCGTGGTGTGCGATCGGCCTGTACGCGCTCGAGCGCGCACTCGAGCGCGTCGGTGACGCGGTCGCGGTCGATCTGCACTTCCAGCCGTTCGAGCTCAATCCCGCGCTCGGTCCGGACGGCGAGGACCTGGTCGAGCATCTCGCACGCAAGTACGGCATCTCGCCGGAGGAGATCGCGCGCAACCAGGCCGCGATCGCCGCGCGCGGCGCGGCGCTGGGACTTTCGTTCGGGCCGCGCACGCGCATCGTCGCGACGTTCGACGCGCACCGGCTGCTGCGCGCGGCCGCCGCGACCGGCGCCGCCACTGCCCGCGCATTCGCGCACGCGTTGGTGAAGGCCTACTTCACCGACGGCGAGGACATCGCCGCGCCGGCGACGCTGACGCGGCTGGCGGTCGCGTCCGGCATCGAGGCCGAGACGGTTCGCGACGTGCTCGAATCGGACCGCTATGCGGCCGAGGTCCGCGAGCGCGAGGCCTACTACGCCGAGCGCGGCATCCGCTCGGTGCCGGCGACGATCCTGCAGGAGCGTCACCTGATCAGCGGCGGGCAGCCGCCCGAGGTGTTCGAGCAGGCGCTGCGCCAGCTCGCCGGCGTGGCCTGAGGCGCGCGGCGCGCCCCCTGCGCGGCGCCGCGTTTGCTCCATCACGTCACGCTCGGGCGGCTACAATCGCCGCCCCCTGAAACCCGCGCTCGCATGCGGTAGTCGTGATGCTTCCTTCGGTTTCTTCCGGCCGCTCGGCCGCGATCGCGTTCATCCTCGTGGTGGCGATGCTCGACATCGTCGCGATGGGCATCGTCATCCCGGTGCTGCCGCCGCTGATCGAGGCGTTCACCGGCTCCAATGCGCAGGCCGGCGTCATCAACGGCGTGTTCGTCGCGCTGTGGGCGTTGATGCAGTTCGTCGCCTCGCCGGTGATCGGCAGCCTGTCCGACCAGGTCGGCCGGCGGCCGGTGATCCTGCTCTCGACCGCGGGTCTGGCCGCGGACTACCTGCTGATGGCGCTGGCACCGAACCTGTGGTGGCTCGCGCTCGGCCGCATGATCGCCGGCGTGACCTCGGCCAGCTTCACGACCGTCTATGCGTACATGGCCGACATTACGCCGCCGGAAGCGCGCTCGCGCGGTTACGGCCTGATCGGCGCGGCCTTCAGCGCCGGCTTCGTCGCCGGTCCGCTGCTCGGCGGCGTACTCGGCGAGTTCTCGCCGCGCGCGCCGTTCTGGGTCGCCGCGGGCCTCAGCGGGCTGACGTTCCTGTACGGCATCTTCATCCTGCCCGAGTCGCTGCCGGTCGAACGGCGCATGCGCTTCTCGTGGCGGCGCGCCAATCCGTTCGGCGCGCTGACGCTGCTGCGCTCGCATCCGGAGCTGTCGGGTCTGGCGGTCGTCAACTTCCTGCTGTACTTCGCGCACCACGTGTTCTCGGCGGTGTTCGTGCTGTACGCGGGACATCGCTACGGCTGGAGCCCCGGCACGGTCGGCGTGCTGCTGGCGCTGGCCGGCGCGCTCGACATGGGGGTGCAGGGAATGCTGGTCGGGCGCGTCGTCAAGCGGATCGGCGACCGCGCGACGATGATCCTGGGCCTGTTCGGCGGTGCCGCCGGTCTGGCCTGCATGGGCCTGGCGCCGAGCGGCTGGGCGTTCGCGGCGGCCCTGCTGCCCAATGCGCTGTGGGGACTGGCGATGCCGACGCTGCTGTCGCTGATGACGCAGCGTGTGTCGGAGAGCGAGCAGGGCCAGCTGCAGGGCGCCAACATGAGCGTCGCCAGCGTCGCCGGCGTGCTCTCGCCGCTGGTCTTCGGCTGGGTCTATTCGATCTCGATCGATACCGATGCGCGCCTGGCCGTGCCGGGTGCGGCGTTCCTGCTCGCGGCGGGCGTGCTGCTGGCAGCGGCGCTGCTCGGCTGGCGCGTCGCGCGGCGCGCGTCACGCGAGCAGCGGGCGGTCTGAGCGATGCAGAGGCACACGGCGGGCCAAGGCCCGCCGTGTGTTCTTCTCGTTGCGGAGGCGCCGGGCGCCTTGCGGCGACGTCCGCTCAGCGCGTCGCGGTCGAGGCGACGCCGCGTTCGGCGAGGTTCCAGCGCGTTTGCGTCGAACCGTCGCCGGCGAACGACGGATACCAGTCCTCGCGCGTGCTCAGCAGGAACCGCTGCAGGCACAGTCCGTCGCTGGCCTGGCCGTCCTGCGCGCAGCCGGCGACGACCAGCAGACGGTCGGCGTTCTCGCCGTCGGCGGCGGCCTTGAACGCCATGCCGGCGCCGATCACGTCCTGCGACGGGCCGGGATGGATCACGTTGAAGTGACCGCCCTTGAACTCGCCGGCGGTGCTGAACGTCAGGATGTCGGTGCTGCGGCGGGTCGCACCGTCGCCGTCGACGGTCGCCGAATCGGCCAGCACCCACAGGTGATCCTTGAAGACCTGCACGTCGCGGATCGCGGTGAAATGCCAGGCACTGTTCGGGAATACGATCGCGGCGCCGCCGTCGGGATTCCACGCGCCGGCGCTGCGCCAGGCGACCGGCGTGCCGTCGGCGCCGTAGCGCGTGATGCCGACGTTGTCGGCGCGGGTCTGGCCGTCGGCCGCGACCAGGCTGACGACGATCACGTCGTCGCCGACCTGGACGACCTTGCGCGCCTGCGCGGTCACGGTGGACGTGGTGTCGGGCGCCAGCGGTGCGGCCTGCACCGCAGCGGCGAACAGCAGGCCGATCGACGCGGCCAGGGTCAGCTTGACGATGTTCATGGAACGTCTCCTCATGCGAAAAACGAAAAAGCGCGGCGTCGGCTTATTTGGTGCTTTGCACCATGATCTCCAGGTCCCTTTTACGCCGAAATTCAAGATGCTTCGATGCATATTGCTGCATTGCAGCTAGATTCCAGCACGGCAAATTGTCGCGACGGCGTCCGCACCGCGCGCCGCCGTCATTGCCTCGATCAACGTCGTCGCGCCGGTCCGCCCGCCACGGCGGCGGTCGCTTTTCAGAACGCGTTCAGCCCAGCGGCGTCCCGGCGACCGCTCCTCAGTGCGCGCGCGAGGGCATCGCGGCAGGCCGGCGCGGCAAGAGCGCGCAGCGGTCCGGTCGGTCACGGCGCTGTGCTAGGTTTGAACGCGATCCCGCGCGATAAAGGAACGCTGCCGCATGACGACGCAACTGCGCCGCACGAAGATCATCGCCACGCTGGGCCCGGCGACCGACGCACCGTCGATGCTCGAACGCATCCTCGCCGAGGGCGTCGACGTGGTCCGGCTCAATTTCTCGCACGGGCAGCCGGACGATCACCGCGGCCGTGCCGAGGCGGTCCGCGCGGCGGCCGCGGCGCTCGGACGCGAAGTCGCGATCCTCGGCGATCTGCAGGGCCCGAAGATCCGCGTCGAGCGCTTCGCGGCCGGCAGCGTCGATCTGCAGGCCGGCGATTCGTTCACTCTGGACTGCCGGCCAGACGCGGCGCCCGGCGATCGCCACCGCGTCGGCGTCGGCTATCACGACCTGTGGCGCGACGTCGCCGCCGGCGACGTGCTGCTGCTCGACGACGGTCTGATCGCCCTGGAGGTCGCCGCGGTCGCCGAGCAGCAGATCCAGTGCCGCGTGACCGTCGGCGGCCGGCTGTCGGACCGCAAGGGCATCAATCGCATGGGCGGCGGCCTCAGCGTCGCGGCGCTGTCGGACAAGGATCGCGCCGACATCCGGCTGGCGGCCTCGATCGGCGTGGACTTCCTCGCGGTGTCGTTCGTCAAGAACGCCGCCGACATGGACCAGGCGCGCGCGCTGCTGCGCGAGGCCGGCGGCTCGGCTGCGCTGGTCGCCAAGATCGAGCGCACCGAGGCGATCGCCGTGCTCGGCGAGATCATCGAGGCCAGCGAGGTCGTCATGGTCGCGCGCGGCGATCTGGGCGTCGAGATCGGCGATGCCGAACTGCCGGGCCTGCAGAAGAAGATCATCCGCGAGACGCTCGAGCGCAACCGCATCGTGATCACCGCGACGCAGATGATGCAGTCGATGGTCGAGTCGCCGATCCCGACGCGCGCCGAGGTGCTCGACGTCGCCAATGCGGTCATCGACGGCACCGACACCGTGATGCTGTCGCAGGAAACCGCCGCCGGCCGCCATCCGGACAAGGCGGTCGCCGCGATGCGTCGCGTCTGCCTCGGTGCCGAGCGCCAGTTCGAGCCGCAGGAGGACCTGGGGCCGCGCGCGGCGACGATCGAGCGCACCGACCAGGCGATCGCGCTGGCCGCGATGGTGCTGGCCGGACGCGTCGGGCCGCGCGCGATCATCGCGCTGACCGAGTCGGGCGAGACCGCGCGCTGGCTGTCGCGGCACCGTTCGAGCGTGCCGATCTTCGCGCTGTCGCGGCATGCCGCGTCGCGGCGCCGCATGCTGCTCTATCGCGACGTCTATCCGATCGATTTCGACCCGCAGAACGTCGGGCCGGTGCAGGCCGCGCGCGCGGCGATCCAGCACCTGTTCGGCCTCGGTCTGCTGGCCGAAGGCGACCGCGTGATCCTGACCAACGGCGACCACACCGGCCAGCTCGGCGGCACCAATACGCTCAAGCTGCTGCGGGTCGGTCCGGACGGGCTGGCCGAAGGACTCGGCGACCTCTGAACGCCGGCTCGACGCGGCTGCGCAGCGCGCGGCCGCCGCGTCGCGAAGCGCTACAATCGCGCTCACGTTTCGCGCCGGAGCTCGCCATGTCCCGTCCTTCCCCGATCCGCCGCCCGCTGGCGCTCGCCGCCGCCGCGTCGCTGGTGCTGATGTCCGCCGCGGCGGTCGCGCAGCGGCAGCCGCGCGTGGTCGCGCCGGACGATCTGGCCAAGTACTGGGTGCTCGTCAACGAGTCGGTGCAGGGCGATGCGCCGATGTTCGGCAAGGGCATGGACGTGCCGACCTGCGCGACCGTGTCGTTCGTCGTCGAGGGCACCGGCAGCACCAGCTCGGTCAAGGTGCAGCGCATCGTGCCGGAGGGTCCGGATCTGGCCAAGCTCGCGCTCAGCATCGGCGCGCATCTGAAGTTCGAGCCGTCGGTCACCAACGGCGGCCGCGATCCGGTGTTCAGCTGGCTGATCTTCCCGCTGAACCTGCCGTCCGATCCGGCCGCGCGCAGCGAGCTGATGAAGCCCTGCGTGATCGAGCGTCTGCGCTACGCCGACCGCTGAGCGAGGTGGTTCACGGCGGCGGTGCCGACGCGTCGGCCTCCGGCCGCCGCTTGCGGAAGATCCAGAACCGCGACGACACGAAGTTGACGACCATGCCGGCCAGCGAGCCGGCCGCGACCGCGATCACCGGCTGCTCGCGGATCGCCGGGTGGTGGAACACCAGGAACGAGTACGTGCCGTAGTTGACCGCGAAGCCGCCGCTCATCGCGAGCAGATAGCGTGCCCATTCGCCGAACAGGCCGTAACGGCGGTCGGCGCTGAAGGTGTAGGTGCGGTTGAACAGCCAGGTGCCGGTCGCGGCGACCAGGAACGAGAGCAGGCGCGTCGCGTAGGGGTTCCAGCCGCACCATTTGACCAGCACCTGCACGATCGCCGCGTCGATGACGAAGCCGATCACGCCGCCGACCGCGAACAGCGCCAACACGCGCACGGCCGCCGCCCGCCGCGCGCGCGCGTCGAGCTCAGGCGTCATCGCTGCGGCCCGCCGCGGCGCGCGTCATGCCGGCGCCGGCGTGCTCAGGCGGCATCGGCCGCGTACAGGCCGGCCATGCCGCGGCGCGCAGGCTGCTCGACGACGCCGCGTTCGGTCACGATCACGTCGATCAGCTCGGCCGGCGTGACGTCGAAGACCGGATTCCAGGCCTGCGCGCCGTCGACGACGGTGCGCTGACCGCCGTAGCCGAGCAGTTCGGTCGCGGTGCGCAGCTCGATCTCGATCGCCTCGCCGGTCGGCGTCGTCAGGTCGACCGTCGAGGACGGAGCGACGACCATGAAGCGCACGCCGTGATGTCGCGCCGCGATCGCGAGCTGGTAGGTGCCGATCTTGTTGGCGGTGTCGCCGTTGGCGGCGATGCGGTCGGCGCCGACGACGACCCAGTCGATCGCGCCGGATTTCATCAGATGCGCGGCGGCCGAATCGGCGATCAGCGTCGCCGGGATCGCATCGCGCGTCAGCTCCCACATCGTCAGCCGCGCGCCCTGCAGCCAGGGCCGCGTCTCGCCGGCGTAGACGCGCGCGATGCGGCCCTGCGCGTAGCCGGCGCGGATCACGCCGAGCGCGGTGCCGTAGCCGGCGGTCGCCAGCGAGCCGGTGTTGCAATGGGTCAGCACGCCGACCGGCGCGTCGCCGAAGAACGCCGCGCCGAGTTCGCCCATGTGCCGGTTCGCGGCGAGGTCCTCGTCCTGGATCGCCTGCGCCTCGGCCGCCAGTGCGTCGGCATCGGCGCCCTCGGCGATCGCGCGCTTCATGCGGTCCAGCGCCCACATCAGATTGACCGCGGTCGGCCGCGCCGCGCGCAGCCGCTCCAGCGCGGCCGGCAGCGTGTCCGGATCCTGCCGCGCCGCCAGCACGACGCCCCAGGCCGCGGCGATGCCGATCGCCGGCGCGCCGCGCACGACCAGATCGGTGATCGCCTGGGCGACTTCCCCGGCGCTGCGGCAGTCGATCGCGGTCTCCTCGAACGGCAGGCGGCGCTGGTCGAGCAGGCGCAGATGGTCGCCCTGCCAGAGCACGGCGCGGATGGAATCATGCGAATCGGTGGCGGTCATCGGCGGGAACGGGCGGAGAGCGGATCGGTGCGGCGCTGCCGGCAGGCGGACGCTGCCGTATAGTGTCGGACCCTATTGTGACGCATCCGCGAGGAAGCGAGCCATGCGAGGTCTGACGGCGGTGATGACGGTGGCGATCGGCGCGGCAGCGATCCTGGGCGGCCCGGCGCCGTCGGCGGCGGCCGAGAAGACGATCTCGGCCGCGGCGCTCGCGGCGCGCCTGGACGGACCGGCACCGCCGGCCGTGCTCGACGTGCGCAGTCCCGAGGAGGTCGCCGAGGGCCATCTGCCGGGCGCGGTCGCGATGCCCCACGACCAGGTGCCGGCGCGGCTGGCCGAGCTCGGTGCACCGCGCGAGATCGTGCTGTACTGCCGCAGCGGCCGGCGCGCGCGCCTGGCCGGCGAATCGCTCGAGGCGGCCGGCTTCGACGTGGTGTATCTGGAAGGCGACTATCCGGGCTGGGCCGCCGCGGGGCGGCCGGTCGAGCGCGGCGCAGCGGCGGCGCCGAGCGGGCGCTGAGCGGCGGCCCGTCTCGATCCGGCGCGGTCCGCGCCGGTCAATCCATCTCGCGATCGCCGATCAGCACGACGTCGGCCGGACGGCGCGCGAACAGCCCGACGCAGACGACGCCGGCGATCTGGTTCAGCTCGGTCTCGAGCGCGACCGGATCGGTGATCGACCAGTGGTGCACGTCGAGGATCCAGTTGCCGTTGTCGGTCACGACGCCGTCGCGCCAGACCGGCTGTCCGCCGCGCGCGACGATCGCGCGCGCGACGTGGCTGCGCGCCATCGGGATCACCTCGACCGGCAGCGGGAAGCGGCCGAGCACGTCGACGCGCTTGGCCGGATCGATGATGCAGACGAAGCGCCGCGATGCCGCCGCGATGATCTTCTCGCGCGTCAGCGCGCCGCCGCCGCCCTTGATCAGGCGCTTGTGCGGATCGCACTCGTCGGCGCCGTCGACGTACAGCGGCAGCTCGCCGGTCGCGTTGAGGTCGAGCACCGGGATGCCGTGCTCGAGCAGCAGGCGCGTGGACTGCTCGGAGCTGGAGACCGCGCCTTCGATGTCGTGGCGGCGCTGGGCCAGCGCCTCGATGAAATAGGCCACCGTCGAGCCGGTGCCGACGCCGACGACGCTGCCGGGCTCGACGTAGCGCATCGCCGCGCGTCCGGCCAGGCGCTTGCCTTCGTTCTGGATCGTGTTCACGGCTTCCCCTTCTTCTCGAGCGACAGAATGAACGTCCACTGCGCGCGCGTGACCGGCAGCACCGACAGCCGGTTGCCGCGCCGCGTCAGCGCGAAATCGCCGAGCTCCTCGCGGTCCTTGAGCTCGGCCAGCGTGACCGTGCGCTCGAACTTGCGTCGGAAGCCGACGTCGACCAGCAGCCAGCGCGGCGCCTCGCGCGTGCTGGCCGGGTCGTAGTAGTCGCTGCGGCGCTCGAACTGGGTCGGGTCCGGATAGGCCTCGCTGCGGACCTCGGCCAGCCCGACGACACCGGGCTCGGCACAGTTGGAGTGGTAGAACAGGATGCCGTCGCCGATGCGCATGCCGTCGCGCATGAAGTTGCGCGCCTGGTAGTTGCGCACGCCGCTCCACGGCTCGACGCCGACGCGTTCGAGATCGTCGATCGAGAACTCTTCGGGTTCGGACTTCATCAGCCAGTAGCGGCTCACGGCGTCTCCTCGGGCCAGCAGGCGATCAGTTCGCGCTCGGTGGCGACGTAGTCGAGCCTGACGTCCCACGGCGCCGGCGCGATGTGCGCCAGCTCCTGCACCGAATGGGCGACGCCGACCAGCAGCGTGTCGGCCGGTTCGGTGCGTTCGCGCAGCCAGGCGAAGCTGCGGTCGTACCAGCCGCCGCCGTAGCCGAGCCGGCCGCCGCGGCGGTCGAAGCCGAGCAGCGGCACCAGTACCAGGTCGAGCTTGTGCGGCGGCAGCAGTGCCTGCGGATCGACCTGCGGCTCGGGGATGCCGTAACGGTTCGGCACCACCGCGGTGCCGGCCGACCAGGCCGCGAAGCGCAGCCGGCGGTCGGCGTGCACGACCGGCAGGTGGTACTGCTGACCGCGCTCGCGCAGGCCTGGCAGCAGCGCATGCAGCGACAGCTCGCCATCGACGGCCCAGTAGCCGGCGACGCGCAGGTCGGTCAGGAAGTCCGGCAGTTCGTGCAGCTGCTGCGCGAGCGCCTCGGCGGCGGCGATCCGCTCGCGCGGATTCAGCGCGGAGCGGCGTTCGCGCAGACGGCTGCGCAAGGCCTGTCGATCGTCGGCGGCGTTCATCGCGTCGCAGGCAGGAAGAGGGGTGGCGTCCTCCGCGCTGTGGCGGTGCGCATCAAACGACCTTGATCCAAAGGATCAGGTGGGAAGAGTCGGCAGCGCCTTCAGGCTTTCCGCTCGTGGCGGACATGCACACCGGCGGCTGCGTGGTCGTCCCGGAGTCGTTCAATAGGAGCAAGGCAATATGTAAGGTGCGCGATCGCACACTGCAGAGGACACCGGGGTCTATTGTAGTGACCCGGGGAAAGCGGCATCAAGCCTGGATTTGAGCGAACGCAGATCCTGAGCCAGCTGATCTTCACGTGTGGCGCTGTTGCGCTGCTGGCTCAGCAGCTCGTGGGCGATGTTGAGGCCGGCCAGCACCGCGATGCGGTCCATGCCGAGCGCGCTGCCGCGACCGCGCATCTGGCGCATCTTGCCGTCCAGATAGGCCGCGGCCGCGATCAGGCCGGGCCGCTCCTCGGGCGTGCAGGCGATCAGGAACTCGCGATCGAGGATGTGGACGGCGACCGGTTCGCTCATCGGGCTCTCACTGCTCCAGCGATTTCAGGCGCAGGATCATCGCCTCGACCCGGCTGCGCGCCTGTTCGTTGCGCGCGAGCAGCTGCGCGCGTTCGGACGCCAGGTTTTCCTGGCTCTGCCGCAGCACGCGATTCTCCTCGCTCAGTCGCCGGCACAGCTCCACCAGGCGATCGACGCGCTCGGTGATCTCGGCCAGTTGCGTCTGGGTGGGGTCGGTGGCGGACATGGCCGGGACTATAGCACCGGACCCCGGCGTTTTTTGCGTGTGCAGCAGCACCCGGCCGGCGCCGGGCGAGGGTGCCGCCGGCATCGTTCCGCGCAGCCGCTGCGGCGCCGTTCGCGCTCCGGCCAGGGTCGGCATGGCACAGTCTCCAACCGCCCCGGATCAGCAGGAGCCCCCGCGATGATGCCTACCTTCTTTTCGGCCGTTCGCCGCCTCGGCGTCGCGGCCCTGATCGGCGCCGCCGCGCTCGCCGCCGCACCCGCGGCACGCGCCGCCGCGGCGCTCGACACGCTGCAGCTGGCGCCGGGCTTCCGGATCGCGCTGTGGTCGGACCAGGTGCCGGACGCGCGCGCGATCGCGCTCGGCGCGCGCGGCACGGTCTTCGTCGGCTCACGCCAGGCCGGCAAGGTCTACGCGGTCGAACCGACCGAGGGCGGCCGCCGCGGCGGCCGTGTGCACGTCCTCGCCAGCGGGCTGGAGCAGCCGGTCGGCGTCGCGTTCCACGACGGCGACCTCTACGTCTCGGCGATCGACCGCATCGTCGTGCTGCGCGACGTCGAACGCGACCTGAGCCAGCCGCCGAAGCCGGAGCTGGTCAGCGACGCGTTCCCGAAGGACAAGCATCACGGCTGGAAATTCATCGCGTTCGGCCCCGACGGCAAGCTCTACGTGCCGATCGGCGCGCCGTGCAACATCTGCGACCGCGGCGAGGGCTACGCCAAGATCGTGCGCATCGCCGCCGACGGCAGCGGCATGGAGGACGTCGCGCTCGGCGTGCGCAACAGCGTCGGGCTCGCCTGGCATCCGACCACCGGTAAATTGTGGTTCACCGACAACGGCCGCGACATGCTCGGCGACGACGTGCCCGGCGACGAAATCAACCGCGTCGACCGCGTCGGCGCACACTACGGCTATCCGTACTGCCACCAGGGCGATCTGCCCGATCCGGAGTTCGGCGCCGGCAAGGCCTGCAAGGACTTCATCGCGCCGGTACGCGTACTCGGGGCACACGTCGCCGCGCTCGGCCTGCGCTTCTACACCGGCTCGCAGTTCCCGGCGGCGTACCGCAACGCGCTGATCGTCGCCGAGCACGGCTCGTGGAACCGCTCGAAGAAGTCCGGCTACCGCGTCATGGTCGCGCGCCTGGACGGCGACCGCATCGTTTCCTACGAACCGCTGGTCGACGGCTTCCAGAAGAACGAACAGGCACAGGGCCGTCCGGTCGACGTGCAGGTGATGCCGGACGGCGCGCTGCTGGTCTCCGACGATCTGGCCGGCGCGCTGTACCGGATCAGCTACGGCGATTGAGCGTGGCGTATCGGCGCCGCGCGTGCGGGTTCGACGCGGTGCGGCGCCGCTGCCCGTTTCGCGCGGCGCATTCCTCGCGTAGGCTTCGGGGCGCATTCTCCGCCGTGCCCCGCGATGACCACCGTTTCGACTCCTTCCGCGTTTCGTGAGCAGCGGCTGCCGGCCTGGCAGCGCGTCGTCGTCAAAATCGGCAGCAGCCTGCTGACCGGCCCGGGCGGCGTCAGCACGCGCCACGCATTGCGCATCGGCCACGCGCTGGCCGGCCTGATCGAGAGCGGCCGCGAGGTGCTGATCGTCTCGTCGGGCGCGGTCGCAGCCGGTCGTGCGCTGCTGCAGGCGCGCATGCCCGATGCCGGCGCGCTGTCGGCGCGTCAGGCGCTGGCCGCGGTCGGACAGACCAGCGTCGTCGCGCTGTGGCAGCGCTTCTTCGACCGGCCGGTCGCGCAGGTGCTGCTGACCCACGACGACCTGCGCAACCGCAAGCGCTATCTCAACGCGCGCAGCACGCTGCGCGCGCTGCTCGCAATGGGCGTAGTACCGATCATCAACGAGAACGACACCGTCTCGGTCGACGAGCTCAAGCTCGGCGACAACGACAATCTGGCCGCGCACGTCGCGATGGTGATCGGCGCCGACCTGGTCGTGCTGCTGACCGACATCGACGGGCTCTACGACGCCGATCCGCGCCGTCATCCCGGCGCGCGACCGCTGCACCGCGTCGCGCGGATCACACCGGCGGTGCGCGCGATGGCCGGCGCGGCCGGCAGCGCGGTCGGCACCGGCGGCATGGCGACCAAGCTCGACGCCGCCGCGCGCGCCGCCGAGGCCGGCATCCCGACCGCGATCGTCAACGGCACCTCGGCACGCTCGATCGACGCGTTCGCGCGCGACCGCCTGGTCGGCACCTTGGTGGCCGCCTCACGCAGCCGGCCCGGTGCGCGCAAGACCTGGCTGCGCAACGCGCCGCTCGCGGCCGGTCGCGTCTGCATCGACGCCGGCGCCGCGCGTGCGCTGGCCGAGCGCGGCGCCTCGCTGCTGCCGCGCGGCGTGGTCGAGGTCAGCGGCGAGTTCGTGCGCGGCGACGTCGTCGAGATCGGCGTCTCGAGCCGCCGCGGCATGCGCGCGATCGCGCGCGGCGTCGCCCAGTACGGCGCCAGCGAGATCCGCGCGCTGATCGGCGCGCGCAGCGAGGAGATCGGCGCGTGCCTGGGGTTCAGCTACGGACCGGAGATCGTCCACCGCGACGATCTGGCGCTGGCATGAGCTCGCCTTCGTCCGCCGCTCCGCTGCGCGATCGGCTGATCGCCGCGCGCGATGCCGCCGTCGCGGTCGCCGCGCTCGACCCCGGCCGCCGCGCCGACCTGCTGCGCGCGATGGCCGCGGCGCTGCGCGCGTCGGCGGAATCGATCCTCGCCGCCAACGCGCTCGACGTCGCCGCGGCACGCGAGCAGGACCGCGCGGCCGCGCTGGTCGATCGCCTGCGGCTCGATCCGGCCCGGCTCGCGGCGGTCGCCGATGCGGTCGAGGAGGTCGCCGGTCTGCCCGATCCGGTCGGCATCGTCACGCGCAGCGAGATTCGCCCGAACGGCATCCGCGTCGAGCGCGTGCGCATTCCGCTCGGCGTGATCGCGATGATCTACGAGGCGCGCCCGAACGTGACCGCCGATGCCGCCAGCCTGTGCCTGAAGGCCGGCAACGCGGTCGTGCTGCGCGGCGGCAGCGAGGCGCGCGCGTCGAACCTGGCGATCGTCGCGGCGCTGCACGAAGCGCTCGACGCTTTCGGCGTGCCGCGCGCGGCCCTGACCTTCATCGACGAGCCCGAGCGCGACCGCATCCGCGAGCTCGTGCAGGCCGAGGACCTGCTCGACCTGGTGATCCCGCGCGGCGGCGAGGGGCTGATCCGTTTCGTCGCCGAGCATTCGCGCGTGCCGGTCATCAAGCACTACAAGGGCGTGTGCCATCTCTACGTCGACGCCGCGGCCGATCCGGATCTCGCGCTCGGCCTGCTGATCGACGGCAAGACGACGCGCCCGTCGGCCTGCAATGCGCTGGAGACGCTGCTGGTCCATCGCGACGCGGCCGCCGCGTTCGTGCCGCGCGCTTTGGCCGCGCTGCGCGCACACGGCGTGACGGTGCGCGGCTGCGAGCGCACGCGCGCGATCGACGCGAGCGTCGCCGCCGCGAGCGAGGACGACTACGCGGCCGAGTACCTGGACCTGATCCTGGCCGTGCGCGTCGTCGACGATCTCGACGCGGCGATCGCGCACATCCGCCGCTACGGATCGGACCACACCGAGGTCATCGCGACGGCCGACGCCGACGCCGCGCGGCGGTTCGAGCGCGCACTGCGCTCGGCGGTCGTCATGATCAACGCGTCGTCGCGCTTCAGCGACGGCGGCGAGCTCGGCCTCGGCGCCGAGATCGGCATCTCGACGACGCGCCTGCACGCCTACGGTCCGATGGGGCTGGAGGCGCTGACGATCGAACGGACGATCGTACGCGGCGAAGGGCAGGTGCGTCATGCGCCTCCTGTCGCTCGAGGGTAAGCTCGCTGCGGCGATGGCGTTCGCGGCCGGGCTGGCCGCGGCGCTGACGGCCGCGCTGATCGGCTGGCTGCAGACACCGTGGGTCGCCGCGGCGGCCGCGTTCGCCGCGGTGCTGCCGGTCGCGATGCTGGCGGCGCGGCTGATGGCGCGGCCGGTGGTCGAGCTGATCCGTGCGCTGTCCGGCAGCGTGGTCGCGTTCCGCGACGGCGACTTCAGCTTCTCGATCGCCGACCGCCGCCGCGACGAGATGGGCGATCTGGTCGCCGCGCACAACCAGCTCGGCCAGGTGCTGCGCGAGCAGCGCCGCGGACTGGTCGAGCGCGAGCTGATGCTCGACACGCTGGTGCAGCATTCGCCGACGGCGATGGTGCTGATCGAATCGGGCGGCCACGTCGTCCACGCCAACCTGGCCGCGCGCGCCCTGCTCAACCACGGCCGAGCGCTCAACGGCGAGCGCTTCGAGGCGATCGTCGCCGAGGCGCCCGAGCAGCTCGGCGCCGCGCTGGCCGACCGCGAGGACCGCCTGTTCTCGGCCGAGATCGACGGCGAGGAAGAGACCTTCCACCTGTCGCAGCGCGACTTCAAGCTGCAGGGCCGCGCGCACCGCATGGTCATGCTGCGGCGGATGACGCGCGAACTGTCGCGGCAGGAGGTGGCGACCTGGAAGAAGGTGATCCGCGTGATCAGCCACGAGATCAACAACTCGCTGGCACCGATCAGCTCGCTGTCGCATTCCGGACGCGAGCTGGCGCGCCGCGGCGACGTCGCACGCCTGTCGACGGTGTTCGGAACGATCGAGGACCGCGCGCGCCATCTGGAGGCCTTCATCCAGGGCTATGCACGCTTCGCGCGGCTGCCGCAGCCGCAGCCGCAGGCGGTCGCCTGGACGCCGCTGCTCGATGCGCTGGCGGCCCAGTACGCGTTCACGCCGGCGGGTCCGCCGCCGGCCGAGCCCGGCTGGTTCGACCGCACGCAGATCGAGCAGGTGCTGATCAACCTGCTCAAGAACGCGCACGAGGCCGGCGGCCCGCCAGAAGGCGTCGAACTGCGCGTCTCGCGGGCCGGGCGCGATCTGCGCATCGACGTGCGCGACCGTGGTCCGGGCATGAGCGAGACCGTGCTCGCCAACGCATTGCTGCCGTTCTACTCGACCAAGCGCAGCGGCACGGGCCTGGGCCTTTCGCTGGCGCGCGAGATCGCCGAGGCGCATGGCGGCCGCGTGCAGCTCGCCAATCGCGCCGACGGCGGCCTCGAGGTCAGCCTGCTGCTGCCGCAGCCGGCCTGAGCGGCGGCGCGCCGCGCGTCCTGGCCGATCGCGGCAGAGCGTCCGATGCGGCGGCACACCACGGTACGGCGCACGCGCGCAGTCGCCGGTCCCCGGGTCCCGGCGGCCGATGACGCCGTCGGATCGCACTGCCTCATCCCATCGTCGCCGATACGCACATCCGCCGAAGGAACGGCGACAGCGGCAAAGGCGGCAGCGTTGCATCGCGCCTTTTTCGCGCCACGCGCGCCTGCTATCGTGACGCACAGTCAAGCAGGAGCCGACCATGCCGTACGTCATAGCCGCGATCGTCGCGCTCGCCGCGATCCTGTTGTTCAAGCTCGTACGGATCGTTCCGCAGGGTTACGAGTGGACCGTCGAGCGCTGGGGCAAGTACACGCACACGCTGACGCCGGGCTTCCATCTGCTGGTGCCGATCATCCAGAACGTCGGCCGCCGGATGAACATGATGGAGCAGGTGCTCGACGTGCCGTCGCAGGACGTCATCACCAAGGACAACGCGGTCGTGCGCGTGGACGGCGTGGTGTTCTACCAGGTGCTCGACGCGGCCAAGGCCGCCTACGAGGTCGCCAATCTCGAGCAGGCCGCGCTGGCGCTGATCATGACCAACATCCGCACCGTGCTCGGATCGATGGATCTGGACGAGTCGCTGAGCCAGCGCGACGCGATCAACGCCAAGCTGCTCAGCGTCGTCGACGAGGCGACCCATCCCTGGGGCGTCAAGGTCAACCGCATCGAGATCAAGGACATCTCGCCGCCGCGCGATCTGGTCGACGCGATGGCGCGGCAGATGAAGGCCGAGCGCGAGAAGCGCGCGAACATCCTCGACGCCGAAGGCTTCCGCCAGGCGGCGATCCTCAAGGCCGACGGCGAGAAGCAGTCGGCGATCCTCGAGGCCGAAGGCAAGAAGGAGGCCGCGTTCCGCGAGGCCGAGGCGCGCGAGCGCCTGGCCCAGGCCGAGGCCAAGGCGACCGAGATGGTATCGGCGGCGATCGCGCAGGGCGACATCAACGCGATCAACTATTTCGTCGCGAACAAGTACGTCGAGGCGCTGCAGGCGCTGGCCAGCGCGCCGAACCAGAAGACGCTGATCCTGCCGATGGAGGCGACTGGCGTGCTCGGCTCGCTGGCCGGCATCGCCGAGATCGCACGCAGCGCGCTCGAACGTCAGGCGGCACCGCCGCCGCCACCGGGCCGTGTTCCGCCGCCGCCACAGCCGCCGTTCCGCTGAGCGGCAGCCGGAAGGCCCGCGCGATGACGGCAGGATCGCTCCGGAATCGACGGGCAGGCGCTCGATTCCCGGAAGCTGCGCAAGCGTCGCCTGCACGATCTTTCCGAGCGCCGGGCGACGCCCCCCGCTCGCCACTGCGACAGGAGCGTGAACGATGAACTGGCTGCCCGACGGTCTGTCGCTGCACTACGGCTGGTGGCTCGCGGCGCTGGTGCTGATCGGCGCGGAGATCATCGCGCCGGGCTACTTCCTGCTCTGGATCGGCCTGTCGGCGGCGCTGATGGGCGTGCTGACGCTGCTGCTGCCGGACCTGGCGCCGCTGCTGCAGGCGATCGTGTTCGCGCTGCTGTCGCTGGCGACCTGCCTGGTCTACTGGAAGTACATCCGGCCGGCCGCCGAGCAGCGCGACGACCAGCCGCTGTTGAACCGCAAGGGCGAGCGCATGCTCGGCCGCCATCTGGTCGTCGCCGAGGCGATCGTCAACGGCCGCGGCAAGGTCCGCGTCGGCGACACGGTCTGGCTCGCCGAAGGCGCCGATGCGCCGGCCGGTGCGACGGTGGAGGTCATCGGCATCAACGGCACCACGCTCCAGGTGCGCGCTGCCGCTTCGGCCTGAGCGCGGCACGGTCGCCGCGCGGTGCTCAGACCCGGCCGGCCGCCTGCAGCGCTGCGAACTCGGCATCCTCGAACAATCGCGAGCGCACCAGAAAACGCAGGCCTTCGCCGTTCTCGAGCGAGAACATGCCGCCGCGGCCTTCGACGACGTCGATGATCAGCTGGGTGTGCTTCCAGTACTCGAACTGCGGCCGGCTGATGTAGAACGGCGCGCCGCCGATCCGGCCGAGTTCGACGTCGGCCTCGCCGATCAGGAACTCGCCCTGCGGATAGCACATCGGCGAGGAGCCGTCGCAGCAGCCGCCGGACTGGTGGAACAGCAGCGGTCCGTGACGCTCGCGCAGGCGGTCGATCAGGGCGAGCGTCGCCGGCGTGGCGGTGACCTGGAGAGGAGTCGGAATCGCGGTCATGGTTCGATCGTGTCGTGTCGGTCGGTCCGCGGCCGCACCGGCCGCGGACCGACGAGGCGTCAGAAGAAGACGATGCCGCCGAAGGACGCGCCGTTCATCTTGACGGTTTCGCCGTCGAATCCCTTCGAGCGGGTCTGGCTGAGTTCGAACGCGAACGTCACGCTGCTGGTCAGCGCATAGTACGCGCCGGCGGTGGCGTTGCTGTTCTGCTTGAGGCCGCCGGTGGCCGGCTCCTCGTCGCGGTTGCGGCTGACGCCGTAGTTGAGGCCGAGCTTGAGCTTGTCGGTCGCCGCGAACGTGCCCTGCGCGAGCCAGTTGGTCGACTTGGTGTCCTCCTGGTCGCCGTCGGACAGGATGCCCAGGCCCTTGCCGCTCTGCACGTTGGCCAGCGCCGCGAAGCGGCCCGCCGTGAACGACGCGCCGATCTCGGCGCCGGTCATCGTGAACGGCTCGAGCGCCGGGTCGGCGTCCTCGGCCGGATGGAAGCGCTGCGTCTTGGCACCGGCCCAGACCTTGAAGCCTTCGTTGCTCCAGGCGAGCTGGGCCTGCAGCTGCGGCTCGGACTTGGAGACGTAGTCGGCGCCGTTGTCGACCGGACTCATCAGACCGCCGCTGAAGACGAAGCCGCCGGCCGGCGCCGAGGTCCAGGTCATCTGGCCGTAGTTGCCGAGCCAGCTGTAGCCCGAGCCGATGTGGCCGAGCGTCACGCGGCCGCGCTGCGTGGCCTGGATCGGCATGCCGACGCCGAGCAGGGTCATGTCGGTGAGGATCGCGTTGGCGCCGAAGATGCCGTAGTCGCGACCGAGCTTGAACGTGCCGATGCGATCGTCGCCGATCGTGAAGAACGCCTGGCGCACGTCGACGCCGCTGTTGGCGTCGATCGAACTGGACGTGGCGGTGTGGGCCATGATCGCGATCGTGCCGCCGATGTCGTAGCCGCCCTGCGAGGTGCGGAATTTCGTGACCAGCGCATTGGGCAGCAGGCCGTTGCCGATCGTCGTGCGTTTGTCCTCGCCGCCGCAGCCGAGCGCGCGGCCGGCCAGTGCGAGACCGCCGACCATCTCGTCGCCGCAATCGGTCGCGGTGTAGTAGGCATTGATGAAGCCGCCGACGTCGATCGTCCAGTCGCCGGCTTCGATCTCGACCGCCTGGGCGGCGGGTGCGGCGCACAAGGCTACTGCGGCCAGCGCCAGCAGTTGGCGCAGTGCGCAAGAAAGACGCGCGCGCACGGCGCGGACGGGACGCGTCGCAGCGGTGTTCCGATTCTGACTACGCATAGGATGAACCCTCCCAAGGGCTCGGATTGAACCCGGTCGTCCTCTACGCAAGCGATGTGCCACGCCGATCCGTGCTGCACCGAGTCATCCCCGACACGCGTCTGCAGGCGGATCGCTGCCGCGGTTGTGCTGTCCTGCGACATACGGCGGTGTTAACGCGATGTTGGATTCCTGCACAGTAGACGTTCATGACTGTTGCGTTTCCGGGCCGTTGCGGCGCGACGACGCCTGCCGACGCCTCGACGCCGCGAGGCGCCGGCCGATTCGTGACGGTCCATGCTGCGCTGCGGCGGGATTTTTTCCTCAGGGCCGGCCGTGTCCGGGCATTTGCATCGCCGCCGCGACGTGCACGGCGGCGATGCAGGGACCTCACTCGCCGTAGAAGCGCAGCGGTACCTTCGATCGGCTGATCTCCTCGAACGTCATCGCGGCCTCGCCGGCCGGATAGCCGTTGTTGAGCAGGATGTAGGCCATGATCTGCACGTACTCCTCGTGGCTGAGGCTGCCCGGTGCGGTCGCCGGCATGTTCTCGGCGACGATCTTGAAGATGTCGCGCAGCTTGTAGCCGTGGCTCGGCGCCGCGAAGAACTTGCCGCGCAGCGCGGGACCGGCGCGACCGTTCAGATCGGGCGCGTGGCAGAACGCGCACTTCTCCTCGTAGGTCTTCTTGCCGAGCTCGGCCTGCCCGGCCGTGAACAGCGCCGGCGCGCCCTTGCCCTTCTTCGGCTTGGCATCGGCCGCGCAATCGTTCGTTGCGGACGACGCGATCGCCGCGAGGATCGACCCGTCGCGGCGCGGACTCGCGGTGGCATCGGCGCGCCGCCGCGGCGTGACGCTGCGGTGCGGACCGGAGCGGAGTCCGGCCGACGCTTCGGCCGCCGCGCCGAGGATCCGCGCGAGTGTGCCGTCGGCGCGCAGCTGCGCGATCGCCGCGTCGAACGTCGCCGCCTGATCGGCGGCGCGCGCGCCGTACAGCGCGACCAGCGAGAAGCGCGCGCCCGGCTCGTCGAGCGCCACCGTGCGCAACGACGCGCCGGCGGCCAGCGTCGCGAGCGCGGGCCGCCACAGCACGGCAGCGCCGACCTCACCGCCGCGCAGCGCGGCGACCGCCTCGGCATCGGTCTCGACGATGACGCGTTCGAGTGCCCGATGGCGGTCGAACCAGAGGTTCGGCGTCGTGTTGAACGTCACCGCGACGCGCGTGCCGGCGGCCAGCGCGTCGAGCGTCGCGGCCCGGTCGCCGGCGGCCGTGACCAGCACGAAGCCGGTCTGGGCGTAGGCCGCCGTCGCGTGCACGCCGTCGGGCAGGCCGTCGGCGTCTGCGATCGGAAAGCCGAGCACGAAATCGCAGCGTTCGGCGGTCAGCTCGACGTAGTGGCGCAGCCGATAGCCGCGTTCGCCGCCGGTGCCGTCGTAGCGCTCGACGCGAACGGTCTTGCCTTCGGCCGCGGCGAGCGCTTCGGCGAGCCGGGTGTCGATCGACGCGGTCGGGCTGGCCCGGTCGACGCACAGGCTCAGTTCGGCGGCGCGGGCCTCGCCGCCGTGCACGAGCACGGCGGCCGACGCGGCGAGCGCCACGCGGGAGAGCAGACGGTTGATCATGCGCACCACCGCTTACAGCGAGAACACGTAGAGGTGGCCGCCGAGCGGGATGTCGCGCACGCGCTTGTCCTCGGCCATCTCGCCGCCCCAGATCGGCGAGGCGCCGCCCCAGCCGGCCCAGATGCCGACGTACTGCTTGCCGCCGACGCGCCAGGTGCTCGGCACGCCGATGATGCCCGAGCTGGTCTGTGCGCTCTTCCACAGCACCTTGCCGGTCCTGGCGTCGAACGCGTGCAGATAGCCGTCGGCGCTGCCCGAGAAGACCAGGCCGCCGGCGGTCGAGAGCATGCCGCTGTTCCACGGCAGCGCCGACGGGAACGTCCAGACCTGCTTGCCGGTATTGACGTCGATTGCCTGCACCGAGCCCCACTGGTCCTTGAAGGCCGGATCGCGCATGACCTTGAACTGCGCGCCGAGGTACGGCAGGCCGGCCTTGTAGCTGACCGGCACGCCCTTGATCGTCATGCACGAGTGCAGCGTCGGCACGTAGGCGTAGTGCGTGTCGGCGCTGATCGAGATCGGCCACCAGTTCTTGCCGCCGAGGAAGCTCGGGCAGGTGAAGACCTCCTTGCCGATCGCCGGGCGCATCGCCTCGTCGGTGACCGGCTTGCCGTTTTCGAAGCCCTTGACCGAGGTGGCGGTCACGAACTTCTCGGCGTAGATCAGCTGGCCGTTGCTGCGGTCGATCGCGTAGAACCAGCCGTTGCGGCTGGCCGAGACCAGGGCCTTGTAGGTCTTGCCGTCACGCGTGATGTCGGTCAGCACCGGCTCGTTGGTGCCGTCGTAGTCCCAGGTGTCGTTCGGCGTGTACTGGTAGTGCCACTTGATCTTGCCGTCGGCCGGATCGATCGCGATGACCGAGTCGGTGTAGAGGTTGTCGCCGGGCCGCATCGTCGCCAGCCACGGGCCCGGATTGCCGACGCCCCACAGCAGCGTGTCGGTGTCCGGATCGTAGCTGCCGGTCAGCCAGGCTGCGCCGCCGCCGTTCTTGTAGGCGCCCTTGGGCCAGGTGTCGCCGCCCGGTTCGTTCGGCGCCGGCACGGTGTGGCGCTTCCAGAGCGGCTTGCCGTTCTTGGCGTCGAACGCGGCGACGTAGCCGCGTGCACCGTACTCGCCGCCGGACACGCCGACGATCACCTTGCCCTTGACGACCAGCGGCGCCAGCGTCATCGCATAGCCGACGTCGGGCTTCTCGAGCTTCTTCTTCCAGACGACCTTGCCGCTCCTGGCGTCGAGCGCGACCACGTCGTTGTTGAGCGTGGCCATGTAGACCTTGTCCTCGTACAGCGCGACGCCGCGGTTGACGACGTCGCAGCACACGGTCTTGAGGCCGGTGTCGGACAGGTCGTGCTCGTAGGTCCACAGCGGCTTGCCGGTGCTGGCCTGCAGCGCGATCACGCGGCTGCGCGGCGTGGTGACGTAGAGGTAGTCGCCGTTGACGACCGGCGGCGACTCGTGGCCGACGTCCAGGCCGCTCTCGAGCTCGTAGGCGAGCTTGAGCTGGCCGACGTTGCCGGTGTTGATCTCGGCGAACGGCGCATAGCCGGTGCTGGCGTAGTCGCGGCGGTACATCAGCCAGCCGTCGTCGCGTGCGGCCTGCAGCAGGCGCGCGTCGGTGACCGGCGGGTAGTCGGTCGCGGCCTGGGCGGCGGCCGCGGTCAGCAGGCCGGCGACGGCCGACAGCCACAGGCTGCGCCGGCGGGCCGCGGTCGGGGACGAGAGACGATTCATGACGGAGCTCCTCGTGATCAGGCGTTGGCGAAGGCGCACGTCGGCGGGAATTGTTCCCGGGCCGCGCGCGCAGCGTCCCGACGCGGACGCATCGGGCGGCCGCGCGGAACGACGAAAGGGCGGAGAACCTGCGGCGCCGGATCGGCGGCGCCGCGGGCGGGCGGTCAGAAGAAGCCGAGCTTCTTCGGGCTGTAGCTGACCAGCAGGTTCTTGGTCTGCTGGTAGTGGTCGAGCATCATCTTGTGGTTCTCGCGGCCGATGCCCGACTGCTTGTAGCCGCCGAACGCGGCATGCGCCGGATAGGCGTGGTAGCAGTTGGTCCAGACGCGGCCGGCCTGGATCGCGCGGCCGAACCGGTAGGCACGGTTGCCATCGCGGCTCCACACGCCGGCGCCGAGGCCGTACAGCGTGTCGTTGGCGATCGCGAGCGCGTCCTCGTCGTCCTTGAACGTCGTCACCGACAGCACCGGTCCGAAGATCTCCTCCTGGAAGATCCGCATCCGGTTGTGGCCCTTGAACAAGGTCGGCTTGACGTAATAGCCGCCGGCGAGTTCGCCGGCCTGCACGTTCTGCTCGCCACCGATCAGCACCTCGGCGCCTTCCTGCTTGCCGATGTCGATGTAGGACAGGATCTTCTGCAACTGTTCGCCGGAGGCCTGCGCGCCGACCATCGTGGCCGGGTCGAGCGGCGAGCCGAGCTGGATTGCTTCGACGCGCTTGAGCGCCTTCTCGATGAAGCGGTCGTAGATCTTCTCGTGGATCAGGGCGCGGCTCGGGCAGGTGCAGACCTCGCCCTGGTTGAACGCGAACAGCACGAAGCCTTCGATCGCCTTGTCGAGGAAGTCGTCGTCCTCGGCCATGACGTCCTCGAAGAAGATGTTCGGCGACTTGCCGCCGAGTTCGAGCGTGACCGGGATCAGGTTCTGCGAGGCGTACTGCATGATCAGGCGGCCGGTCGTGGTCTCGCCGGTGAACGCGATCTTGGCGATGCGCGGGCTCGACGCCAGCGGCTTGCCGGCCTCCAGGCCGAAGCCGTTGACGACGTTGAGCACGCCCGGCGGCAGCAGGTCGCCGATGACCTCCATCAGCACCAGGATGCTGGCCGGCGTCTGCTCGGCCGGCTTGAGCACGACGCAGTTGCCGGCCGCCAGCGCCGGTGCGAGCTTCCACACCGCCATCAGCAGCGGGAAGTTCCACGGGATGATCTGGCCGACCACGCCGAGCGGCTCGTGGAAGTGGTAGGCGACCGTGTCGTGGTCGATCTCGCTGATGCCGCCTTCCTGCGCGCGGACCGCGCCGGCGAAGTAGCGGAAGTGATCGATCGCCAGCGGCAGGTCGGCGTTGAGCGTCTCGCGGATCGGCTTGCCGTTGTCCCAGGTCTCGGCGTGCGCGAGCAGGGTCAGGTTCTGCTCGATGCGGTCGGCGATCTTGTTGAGGATGTTGGCGCGCTCGGCGACGCTGGTGCGGCCCCAGGCATCCTTGGCCGCGTGTGCGGCGTCGAGCGCGGCCTCGACGTCGTCCTTGTCCGAGCGCGGAATCTCGCCGCAGGGCTGTCCGGTGACCGGCGTGACGTTCTGGAAGTACTGGCCGTTGATCGGATCGCGCCACTGGCCGCCGATGAAGTTGCCGTAGCGCGCCTTGAACGGCGGGCGCTGGGTCAGTTGCTGGAGTTCGAGCTTGGTCATGGAGCGGTACTCGCCGGTTCGGGATGACGGAGAGCGATAGAGCAGGGAGCGTGCCACCAGCGTTTCCGCGGCCTGCGTGCTGCGGCGTGTCAATCAGGAATCAGGCGCTTTTTATCGCATGTCCGATCAAGTGCGCTGCGTCGCAGCAGGCGGTGCCGACAGCGGTCCCTTGCATCGCCGGAGGCGATGTGTTGTCTATCGGAACACCCGCCAGGACACCTGTCGCAAATTGCGACACCCCATGAAACGACCCGTTTCCGCCGGCACGCTCGAGACCGCCCGCCGCCGCTTCTTCGACGCGGGCACGCTGCCGCACGGCCTGGTCTCGGAGCTGATCCTCGAATCGTGGCGGCGCTGCCGCGAGCACGGCCTGTCGGCCGACGAGCGCCTGCGCGTCGAGCCGGCCGTCGGCGCCGCACTCGGCGAGCTCAAGGAGCGCTACGAGCGCCTGCAGCGACTGTGCCGTCCCGAAGTGGAGGCGCTCTACGCCGATGCGCGCGCGACCGGCAGCATCGTCGTGCTGACCGCGCCGGACGGCGTGATCCTGGACGCGCTCGGCAGCGCCGATTTTCTCGACAAGGCCGCGCGCGTCGCGCTGCGGCCCGGCGTGCCGTGGAGCGAGCCGGCGATCGGCACCAATGCGATCGGCACCGCTCTGGTCGAGCGCCGCGCCGTCGAGGTGCGCGGCGGCGAGCACTACTTCCGGCCGCACCGCATGCTGAGCTGTTCGGCCGCGCCGATCCTCGATCCGACCGGCCAGCTCGCCGGCGTGCTCGACCTGTCCGGCGAGGCCTCGGTCCATCACACGCATGCGCTCGGCATGGTGCGTTTCGCGGTCGAGCAGATCGAGCACCGCCTGTTCATGCACAGCTTCGCCGGCGGGCACGTCGTGCGCCTGCACGCCGAGCCGGGCCTGATCGGCACCACGCGCGAAGGCCTGCTCGCGTTCGACGGCGACCGCATCGTCGGCGCCAATCGTCACGCGCTGGCGCTGACCGGGCTGTCCTGGGACGAGCTCGGCCGCCGCCGCTATGCCGAGCTGTTCGTCTCGCCGATGCCGCGCGGCGAGGAACCGGTCGAGCTGCGCAGCCATGCCGGCGTCACGCTGCATGCCAGCCTGCGCAGCGGCGGCGCGCGCACGCGTGTGGCGGTGCCGGCCGCGCCACGCGGTGCGGCCATGCCGCCCACCGGCGGCGCCGTGCCGGCGCCGGTGTTCGATGCCGAGCAGAGCCGCGCGCTCGAGCTCGCGGTGCGCCTGCTCGACGCCGACCTGCCGTTCGCGCTGATCGGCGAGACCGGCACCGGCAAGGAAGTCTTCGCGCGCGAGATCCACCGGCGCAGCCGGCGCGGCGACGGCCGCCTGGTCGCGATCAACTGCGCGGCGTTTCCGGAGGGCCTGATCGAGGCCGAGCTGTTCGGCTACGTCGGCGGCGCGTTCACCGGCGCGCGCCGCGAGGGCGCGGTCGGCCTGCTGCGCGAGGCGAACGGCGGCGTGCTGTTCCTCGACGAGATCGGCGACATGCCGCTGGCCTTGCAGAGCCGGTTCCTGCGCGTGCTGCAGGAGCGCTCGGTCGCGCCGCTCGGCGGCGGGTCGGCGGTGCCGGTCGACTTCTCGATCATCTGCGCGACCCACCGCGATCTGCAGACCGAGGTCGAGGCCGGACGTTTCCGCGCCGACCTGTATTTCCGCATCGCCCAGCACGTGGTGCGGCTGCGGCCGGTGCGCGATCTGGACGACCGCGCCGGCCTGATCGGCCGTCTGTGGCGCGAGCTCGGCGGCGAGGCGGCCGGCATCGCGATCGGCGACGCCGCGCTCGCGGTGCTGTGCGCAGCGCCGTGGCCCGGCAACTACCGCCAGCTGACCGGCACGTTGCGCGCATTGCGGATCCTGGCGCCGGCGGCCGTGATCGAGCCCGAACACCTGCCGGCCGAACTGCGGCGCTTGCCGACGCACGCGATCCGGAGCGCCGACGCGGACGCCGACCTGCAGGCGATCACCGACTCGGCGATGCGGCGCGCGCTCGAGGAATGCGCCGGCAACGTCTCGGCGGCCGCGCGCCGGCTCGGCGTCAGCCGCAGCACCCTGTATCGGCGCGTCAGACCCTGACGATCCGCCTTTGACGCCTGCTCGGCGGCGCGGCTAGGCTGGACCGATGCGCATCACGATCGAACTGGAACCGGCCGACCTCGAGCTGCTCTCGGTCGCGCTCGAGGCGTCGCGGCGCACCGCCGCGCACGTCGAGGAGGTCGACATCATCGACGGCGCCAAGCATGCGTTGGACGGCCTGGCCGCCGGCTCGGTGCCGAGCTACATCCGCAAGCGCCTGGTCCACGTGCAGCGCCTGATCGTGATGCTCGAGGACGAGGCCTGGGCCCTGCCGGCGCCGGAGCGGCAGGAGGTGCTGGCGACGCTGGCGTACTTCAGCGATCCGGAAGACCTGATCGCCGACGACATCCAGATCATCGGCCTGCTCGACGACGCGATCGTGCTCGAGCTGCTGGTGCGCCGGCTGCGCCGCGTGCTGTCGGCCTACGAGCGCTTCTGCACGATGCGGCGCACGCTGGCCGCGGCGCTCGAGGACCGCCTCGCGCTGGCGCGCCGGCTCGCGGCCGAGCGCACGCGCCTGCATGCGCGGATGCGCCGCGCGGCCGCGCCTGCCCGAGCGGCGCGCGCGACGGCGCCGGCCTGAGCCGGCCCGCCCGGCGAGCGCCGGCGGGGCCTGGGCTATACTCGCGCGCCCTTTTGCCGGTACAGCCCCATGCAGGTCGAGAACAACAAGGTCGTGGCGTTCCACTACAGCGTCAGTGCCGACGGCGATCCGGTCGACGGCTCGCGCGAGCGCGGCCAGCCGCTGGAAGTGCTGATCGGCCACGGCGGCATCATTCCGGGTCTGGAGAACGCGCTGATCGGCCACGCGGTCGGCGACCGCTTCGAGGTCAACGTGCCGCCGTCCGAGGCCTACGGCGAGCGCCAGGCCGATTCGATCCAGCGCGTGCCGAAGAAGTACTTCCAGAATGCCGATCAGCTGCGTCCGGGCTCGGTCACCGTGCTCGCATTGCGCGAAGGTGGCCATCGCCAGGTCAGCGTCGTCAAGGTCGGCACCAGCGTGATCGACGTCGACGTCAACCATCCGCTGGCCAGCCGTACGCTCGCGTTCGACATCGAGATCACCGCGATCCGCGACGCGACGCCCGAAGAGATCGCGCACCGCCACGTGCACGGCCCCGGTCACGCCCACTGACGCACCGGCCGGCGCGGGCGATCGTCCGTGCCCGGCTCCGTCGCGATTCCAGGTCAGGCCGCTGCGTGGCCGGACCGCGCAGATCCGAGCGGCCGCATCGTGTCGTGTCGGCGGTCCATGCGGCGACATCCGCGGGCGTGGGGCGCGTTTCTGCGTCGCGTCGATTCCTCGTTCCGCCACGGCCGCGCGTGTCGTCGATGCTCGCCGGAGTTCGCGCCGCCACCGGCGTGGCGCCGCACCGACGATTGTGCGGCTGCGGTGAAAGCTGCGTCGGCGCGGTGTGGCTTTATCGGGCCGCAGCGTGTCCCTAGCGTAGGGACCTGTCGTTCGTCTCTCCGAGGGAATCGTCCATGTCCGATCCGATCCGCGTCGTCGGTGTCGTCGCCAGCCTGCGCCAGGGCTCCTACAACCGCCTGCTGATGCGCGCCGCGGAGCAGGAGCTGCCGCCGGACATGCAGCTCGAGCAGGCCGCGATCGCCGATATTCCGTTCTACGACGGCGACGTCGAGGCGGCCGGCCTGCCGGCGCCGGTCGAGCGCTTCAAGGCGCAGATCCGCGCGGCCGATGCGCTGCTGATCGCGACGCCCGAGTACAACTACGCGATTCCGGGTCTGCTCAAGAACGCGCTGGACTGGGCGTCGCGGCCGTCGGGCCAGAGCGCGCTGGCCGGCAAGGCGATGGCGGTGATCGGCGCCAGCACCGGCGTGCTCGGCACCGCGCGTGCGCAGATGCAGCTGCGCCAGCTCGCGCTCGGGCTCGACGTGCAGATCGCAAACCGGCCCGAGGTCCTGCTCGGCCAGGCCGCGTCGAAATTCGACGCGGAAGGGCGCCTGACCGACGACAATGCGCGCCGCCTGCTGCGCGAACTCCTGCTGACGCTGCGCGCCCTCGCACGGCGCTTGCGCGGCTGACTTTCTCGACAGGTTCAATCGCGGCGGCGTCCGCCCATGCCCACCGCGCATCAAAGACGACGGCGCGAACCGCACGTCACTGCTGCGTGCACGCCGGACTTTCCTGGTTACTTACCCACCGGCGGAATCGCCCCCAGCCGATCTCGTCCGCATCGAACGCGCTCGCTTCCGCTCCTGCTTTTACGTTTTGCTTCTGCTCTCGCCCCTGCCGTTGCTCTCGCTCTTGGCGTGGCTCTCGCTCTTGGCTCTTGGTGCGCCTAAAGCGAGCCGAGCATCGCAGGTCGACCAGGCCGAAGAGCTGCCCCGTGTCTGAGCGCCAGCGAGTTGGGGCAGCGTGCCTGGGCGACCGAGAAGCGCAGGGGACGTCAGCGCAGGCGGTTTTGGTGACTTTTTCCAAGAAAGAATGTCCGGGAGACATTCTTGACGTCGCGCCAGCGACGGCCCGGAGGGCGGACGCCAGGGATGGCGGTCCGCAAAAAAGTCACCCGCTCGCGGAGCGAGCGGAAGCTCTTGCTCTGAATCTTTCGGCTTTAGATTTCCCGAAGATCGCCAGCTCGGAACGCGCAAGGCCAAGATCGACATCGAAGCCCACGTCCTTCAGATCGCGCAAAGGCAAAAGCCGCCACGAGCAGGAGTCGAAACCGAGCAATCCCGCAGACGACAGAACACTCCACCGTCCCCACCCCGACGCGCAACGCCCCATCCCCGTGACAGCGTCCCGCCCCCGCGACCTCAGTCCAGCACGCGCTTGCCGTAGACGAAGTGTTCGCGCCACCAGGCGCCGTCGAGGCTGTCCAGGCGCACCGTGCCGCCGCTGTTGGGCGCGTGCACGAAGCGCTGTTCGCCGACGTAGATGCCGACGTGGCTGACCTCGCGGCCGGCCGCGAAGAACACCAGATCGCCGGCCTGCAGCCGGTTGCGGCCGAGCGTGCGGCCGCCGAGCTTGGCGATCTGCGTGGAGCTGCGCGGCAGCTCGACGCCGGCCGCGTCGCGGAACACGTAGCCGACCAGGCCGCTGCAGTCGAAACCGCCCTGCGGGGTGTTGCCGCCGTAGCGGTACGGCGTGCCGACCAGCGCGATCGCGCGGAACAGCACCGCATTGGCGGCGTCGGCGTGTGCGCTGCCGGCGCGCGGCGGCGGTGCCTCGCGGCGGCCGCCGGACGAGCAGGCCGCCAGCATCAGGGCCAGCACGATCAGCAGCCCGCGCGCGTGACGCGGACCGGCATCGGGACGGACGACCGGGTGGAGCGATGAGGACGACGGGGCGGCGTGCATCGGCATACCGTCGCGATCGGCCGCGGCCGTGTCAATCGCCGCAGGGCCGTGATTCAGCGGTCCTGCGGCGAAAGTGATCGATTTCACGCTCTGCGGCCCGCGGTTGGCGCGGGCCGGCGCGTCATGCAGCCGAACCGCCGCAAACTGTCAGGTTCGGACGTCCGACGATGGTCTCGGTCTCGACCGCGGGGATCGCGTCGAGCATCGAATCGTAGAGCGACTGCACGGCCTTCTCGAACGCGTGCAGGCGCGCGGTCGCGGCATCGGCGACGGCGGCGGGAATCGTCTCGGCCTCGAGCAGGCGGCGCAGCAGCGCGCGCTGCGGCTCGCCGAAGTCGGGGTCGCGCATCGCCTCGTCGAGCGCGCAGACGACGGCGGCGAGCCAGCCGGAGTTGGGCGCGCGCAGCGCGAGCAGCAGTTCGTGCGTGGGAACGGTCATCGATCGGCCTCCTGGAGAACGACGAAAAAGGAAGCACGCTCCATGCCAAACGCAGCCCGAGCTGAATGCGCTACGCTTGCGGTTTGATCGTCGCGAGGCGCAGTCATGCGGGCCAGTTCGGTTGCCGGTCTTCCACGCAGCGCGCAGCCGCGGACCGCCGCCGGCGCGTGCCGCCGCGGTCTGCTCGCGCTCGCGGCGGTCCTGCTCGGCGCCGCCGCCGCCCTCGCGCAGACGCCGGCCGAGCCGGCACCGTCACCGGCCCAGACGCCGCCGGCCGAGCCGGTTCCGGCCGACGCGACCGACACGGCCGAGACATCGCCGCCGCCGCCCGACGCGGATGCGCTGGCGGCCTATGTCGACGGCCTGGTCGACGCGTACCGGCGTCGCGACGGCATCGCCGGCGTCAGCGTCGCCGTCGTCGACCGCAGCGGCGTGCGCCTGCTGCGCGGCTACGGCCAGGCCGCATTCGATCCGGCGCGCGCGGTCGATCCGGACACGACGCTGTTCCGGCTCGGCTCGATCTCCAAGACCTTCACCTACATCGCCGCGATGCAGCTGGTCGAGCAGGGCCGGCTCGACCTCGACGCCGAAGCCAACCGCTATCTGCCGCCGGAGTTGCAGCTGCCCGACGACGGCTACGCGCCGGTGCGCGTGCGCCATCTGATGGAGCACACGGCCGGTTTCGAGGACAGCGTGTTCGGCCATCTGTTCGCGTTCGCGCCGGAGCAGGTGCTGCCGGTCCGCGAGTACCTGCGAACCTGGCGGCCGCGCCGCGTTCGCGCGCCGGAGCAGTACGCGGTCTATTCGAACTACTCGGTCGCGCTGCTCGGCGAGCTGGTCGCCAACGTGGCCGGCCAGACCTTCGAACGGCAGATCGAGCGCGCGATCCTCGAGCCGCTCGGCATGCTCCATGCGACGTTCCGCGAGCCGCTGCCGGCGGCCGATCCGCGCGCGGCGCCCGAGGCGCTGGTGCCGCTGTGGACGAGGGGCTTCGAACGCAGCGGCGGCGGCTACACGGCCAAGCCGTTCGAGTACATCAGCCACGGCGGCGGCGCCGGTGCCGGATCGGCCAGCGCGGCCGACATGGCGCGCTACATGCGCATGCTGATCGGCGGCGGCACGCTCGACGGCGCGACGATCCTCGCACCGGCCACGTTCCAGACGATGAGCCAGGTCGACTTCCGCAATGCCGAAGGCGTCGGCGGCATCGCGCACGGCTTCTTCCGGCGCTCGTACGGGCGCTACGAGAGCCTCGAGCACGACGGCGCCACGCTGTTCGCGTTCGCGTCGATGGTCGTGCTGCCCGATGCCGGCGTCGGCGTGTTCGTCGCGGTCAATACCGACACCGGCCGGCGCCTGGTCCGCGAGCTCCCGCCGCAGATCCTGGCGCGTCTGGTCGAGGACGCCGCACCGGCGCCGGCGCCGCTGCCGCCGCCCGGCTTCGCGGCGCAGGCCGAGCGCTACGCCGGCCACTACATCGACGAGCGGCGCGCGCACTCCACGCTCGAGAAGCTGCTGCTGACCGATGCCGACGAGGTGCGCGTGACCGACGAGGGCTATCTCGTCGTCGGCAGCGGCGAGCGCGCGCGCCGCTACGTCGCCGACGGCGAGGACGTGTTCCGGTCGGTCGAGGACGGTCAGCGGATCGCGTTCCTGCGCGATGCCGAGGGTCGCGTGACCGGCTATGCGAACCCCTACGGCCACACGGTCTCGCAGCGCGTCGGTGCGCTCGCGACGCCCGACGCGCTGGCCGTCGCGGCCGCCGTGGTCGCGCTGCTGAGCCTCGGCGTGCTGCTGGCGAGCTGGCGCCGCGCCGGCCGGCCGCAGCGCAGCCTGGCGCGGTCCGGACGCGGCAGCGCGGTGCTGGTCAACCTGGCGGCGCTGGCCTGGCTGGCGTTCTTCGCAGGGGCGCTGATCGCGCTGGTCTCGCTGCAGGCACTCGGCGAGCAGGCGATCGGCGCCTATCCGACCACGCCGATCCGCATCGCGGTGGTGCTGGCCTACGTCGCCGCATTGCTCAGCGTGCTGGCCGCGCTCGGCCTGCCGGTCGCGCTGCGTGCGCGCACCTGGAGCCTCGGCCGCAAGCTGCGCCATCTGCTGGTCGTCGTCGCGATGGTCGCGCTGGTGCTGCTGCTCGTGCACTGGAACGTGCTGCTGGCGCCGCTGGCGCTGGCCTGACGCGCGATGGCGAACGCCGGCGGCGACGTGCTGATCCTCGGCGGCGGCGTGATCGGCCTGGCCTGCGCGTGGTATCTGCTCGGCGAGGGGCGCAGCGTCACGGTGCTCGAGCAGGGCCAGCCCGGCCACGGCGCCTCGCACGGCAACTGCGGCACGCTGACGCCGAGCCATGCGCCGCCGCTGCCGATGCCGGGCCTGGTCGGCACCGCGCTGAAATGGCTGTTCAAGCCCGACGCGCCGCTGCGGATCCGGCCGCGTTTGGATCCGGCGCTGCTGCGCTGGCTGTTCGGTTTCGCCGGCCGCTGCAACTGGGACGACTTCCGCCGCGGCACCGCGCTGAAGGCGCCGCTGCTGCTGCGCTCGTGCGAGCTGATCGCCGGTCTCGTGCGCGAGCAGGGACTCGATTGCGAGTACCGCCACGACGGTACGCTCTACGTCTATCGCGACGCGGCCGCATTCGAGGCTTCGGCCTGGCTGGTCGAATCGCTCGGCGCGGTCGGCGTGCCGGTCGAGCGGCTCGACGGTGCCGCGCTCGCCGCTTGCGAGCCTGCGCTGCTGCCCGGCATGGCCGGCGGCTACCGTCATCCGGCCGACGCGCACCTGCGCCCCGATCGCTACGTCGCCGAGCTCGCGCGCATCGTGCGCGAGGCCGGCGGCGTGATCGAGACCGATGCGCGCATCGAGTCGATCGAGCGCGACGGTGGCCGCGTCGGCCGCGTGCGCACGACGCGCGGCGACCACGCCGGCCGCGAGGTCGTGCTCGCGCTCGGCGCGTGGTCGCCGCTGCTGGCACGCCAGCTCGGCCTGCGTCTGCCGATCCAGCCCGGCAAGGGCTACTCGATCACCTATGCGCGCCCGGCGCTGTGCCCGAGGCTGCCGATGGTGCTGCGCGAGCGCAGCGTCTGCGTGACCGCCTGGAGCAGCGGCTACCGGCTCGGCAGCACGATGGAATTCTCCGGCTACGACGCGCGCCTCAACCGCGTGCGGCTCGACGCGTTGCGCCGCGGCGCGGCCGAATACCTGCGCGAGCCGGAAGGTCCCGAGGTCGAGCAGACCTGGTACGGCTGGCGGCCGATGACGCCGGACGATCAGCCGATCCTCGGCCGCGCGCCGGGCCTCGACAATCTGACGCTCGCGACCGGCCACGGCATGCTCGGCGTCACGCTGTCGGCGGTGACCGGCCAGCTGATCTCCGAGCTGCTGAGCGGCCGCGCGCCGTCGCTCGATCTGGCGCCGTTCTCGCCGGCGCGTTTCTCGTAGCGTTCGCCGCGATCGGTTTTTCGCACGATGCGCGATGCGTGCGTCGCGCCGCTCGCGGAGGTCCGTTGCCGTGCAACCGGCGCGTCCGGCCGTGCGACATCGCCGAGGCCTTCTTCGTGCCTCCGGCGCTGCGCCTATAGCGCCGGCACGCCATCGCGCAGCGGCGATCCGATCCGCCGCGAGGTGGCGCACGAGGCGAGGCTCTTCGCTCGCTCGAGCGCAAATCGCCTGTATCCCCCTCGCGCTCCGGCGGCGCGTGGGTCGCGGCGCGCGCATTCGCCGATGCGGTCGATGCGGCCGGCCGCGCAGCCGTCGCGGCTGCGGGCGTCCTCGGGCATCTGGTTCGGTTCGGCGCCTCGGCATCAAGGCGGTTGGCGACCGTCCGCCCCGCGGCGCAATGCCGACAAGCAGCGCGCGCCGTTCCTGAACGCGCCGAGCGGCGCGCCATTGCGAGATTCGTGCCGATTTCGCGCGGCGCTCGCATGAATCGACAAGTTTGAACCAGTTCGCATCCGGTGCCGGGACCCCACGCTACCTTCGCTCCATCCACGACCGTACGGAGTAAGGAGACTAGGGGCAGGAAGCGGCGCGGGGTGACCGCTTTCGTCGCAGCAACACCGGCAGGCCGCGATTGGGATAGGGGGCGTGGCCGGGCCGTGGATGCGACTGCGGGGTGGACGGAGCCTCATGACGGAGCCGCCGAGCGGCTCACTTGGATTCCAGACTAGGTGAGGATTCAACTGATGAGGAAGTCGAAGACAAGCATTGGCATTTCCCGCACCGCGCTCGCGGCCGCCTGCATGACGCTCGCGGCCGCCGGCGGCATCGCCCAGGCGGCGGTGAAGATCACGGCCGAGGAGATCGCCCTGTACGCCGATCGCGCGAATTTCGCGGTCGCCGACGCACCCGGCAGCGAGTCGCGTTTCATCGTGACCTATGCCGAAGGCACCACCGAAAGCGGATCGGCGCTGTCGCGCCAGGCCGATTTCGAACGCGTCGCGGCGATGACCGGTCTGGAGATCGCGCACGTGCGCACGCTGGCGACCGGTGCCGAGCTGATCCAGATCGACGGGTCGCGCACGCGCCTGACGCGCGCCGACGATCTGGCGCGCGAGGTCATGATCGCGTTCGCGCGCAACCCGGCCGTCGCCTACGTCGAGCCCGATCGCCTGATGCGCGTCGCGCTGACGCCGAACGACACCAACTGGTCCGGCCAATGGGACCTGTGGGAAGCCACCGCGGGCATCAACGCGCCGGGCGCGTGGGACATCGCCACCGGCACCGGCGTCAACGTTGCGGTGATCGACACCGGCATCACGCCGCACAGCGATCTGTCCGGTCAGACGGTCGGCGGCTACGACTTCATCTCCAGCTCGACCACCGCGCGCGATGGTAACGGCCGCGACAGCAATCCGAACGACGAAGGCGACTGGTACGGCAGCAACGAGTGCGGCGTCGGCTATCCGGCGTCCAATTCGAGCTGGCACGGCACCCACGTCGCCGGCACGGTGGCCGCGGCCGCCAACAACGCCAAGGGCGTCGCCGGCGTCGCGTTCGGCGCCAAGGTCGTGCCGGTGCGCGTGCTCGGCAAATGCGGCGGCTCCACGTCCGACATCGTCGATGCGATGGTCTGGGCCTCGGGCGGCTCGGTCAGCGGCGTGCCGGCCAATGCCAATCCGGCCAAGGTGCTGAACCTCAGCCTCGGCGGCGGCGGCTCGTGCGGCTCATTCCAGGCCGCGGTCAACACCGCACGCAGCAACGGCGCGATCGTCGTCGTCGCGGCCGGCAACGACAACACGAACGTCTCCAACGCCTCGCCGGCCAACTGCGCCAACGTCATCGCGGTGGCCGCGCTGAACCGCTCGGGCAGCCGCGCCTCGTACTCCAACTACGGCGCCGGCATCACGCTGTCGGCACCGGGCGGCCAGGGCGGCACCAACGCCGGCATCCTGTCGACGCTCAACACCGGCACCACGACGCAGGGCAGCGAGGCCTATGCCTGGTATCAGGGCACCTCGATGGCGGCGCCGCACGTGGCCGGCCTCGGCGCACTGGTGTTCTCGAAGAATTCGGCCCTGACCGTGACCCAGGCCGAGAACTACATCAAGAACAACGTGCGCGCGATTCCGGGCTCGTGTTCGGGCGGTTGCGGTCTCGGCCTGATCAACGCGCAGGCCACGCTGCAGGCGGTCGCCAACGACATGGGCGGCGGCTCCAACGCAGCGCCGGTCGCCAACTTCACCTACACCGTCAGCGGCCTGACCGTGCAGTTCACCGACACCTCGACCGACAGCGACGGCAGCATCGTCGGCCGCTCGTGGACGTTCGGCGACGGCGGCACCTCGACCGCGGCCAACCCGAGCCGCACCTACGCCGCGGCCGGCACTTACACCGTCAACCTGACCGTGACCGACGACGACGGCGCCACGCATACGCGCAGCCAGTCGGTGACCGTCAGCAGCGGAGGCGGCGGCAGCGTGCTGCAGAACGGCGTGCCGGTGACCGGCTTGTCGGGATCCGCCGGGCAGGCGTTGACCTACACGCTGGTCGTGCCGGCCGGTGCCACCGGTCTGAGCTTCCAGATCTCCGGCGGCAGCGGCGATGCCGATCTGTACGTGCGCTACGGCAGCGCGCCGGGTACGACCTCCGGCACGTACGACTGCCGGCCGTACCTCAGCGGCAACAACGAGACCTGCAACATCAGCAACGTGCAGGCCGGCACCTACTACGTGACGGTGCGCGGCTACTCGGCGTTCTCGGGCGTCAGCCTGGTCGGCAGCTACACCGCCGGCAGCGGCGGCAACGTGCTGCAGAACGGCGTGCCGGTGTCGGGCCTCGCCGCGACGCAGGGCAACGCGGTGCGCTACACGATCACCGTGCCGTCCGGCGTTTCCAGCCTCGTCGTCACGACCAGCGGCGGCAGCGGCGACGCCGACCTCTACGTGCGCCAGGGCAGCGCGCCGACGACCTCGAGCTACACCTGCCGCTCGTGGGCCAGCGGCAATACCGAGACCTGCACGATCAGCGCGCCGACCGCAGGCACCTACCACATCATGGTGCACGCCTACTCGACGTTCTCGGGTCTGACGTTGCGGGCGACGTACTGAGGCTCCTCCGGCGCCCGGACCACAAGGTTCGGGCGCTTTCGACTCGCGGCGGGCGAAACAGGCCCGCCGCTCTTTCACGCCGCAGCGCCATGAAACAGCACGCCTCATCGTGACGGATGATATCCGGCCGCCAGCGCCAGCGCGGTCCGCTGCCCCAGCGTCGGTTTGAATATGTAGTAGCCGCAGCCTGCTGGCTTGCTTTGAAATTCTTGCGCAGACGAATATCTTGGTTCCGATGTGGGCCGAGTCGGCGCTCCGGTGAATGGTCAGAAAACGGGACCCGATTCGTTGAGGCGCCAGCAGGTGTCCCGACTGTCTTCTCGGCGGGTTGTCGCCAGGCTGCGCTTTGCAAGATGCTTCGAGTCGGGTAGCGTGGGGGAGGGGCTGAAGCCGATGCGAGCAGCCATGCGTCGGCATTTCGACCGGGTTGACTGGTGGCCATCATTGTTTGGATCAGCAGGTTGGCGCCCGGGCGAGGTTGCGTGTTCCTGCGGGCAGCTCATTTTTGATCGGCGCGGTAACGCCTGAAAGATGATGCTGAGTAATTCAGTATCGCTCATCGAGTCGGGCGGAATGATAGGGATATATTTTAAACATCCTCATGAACAAAAGACTTGAGTATTTATTCGGCATCTGCAGCCTTGCAGGCTTGGCGATAACCCTATTCATTGCGCTATATGCATTGCTGTCGGGAAATTATGCTCCTGAGGCGAGTGCGATGCTTGTCGGGCTCAGTGCGATAAATGTCGTTCTGGGTCTGGTGGCAATCGGGGCGTTGTTGCGGGCAGAGGAATACTGGAGGCAGTTGGCCGAGCTGGGGCCCATGGGAAAACTCAAGGACGAGAAGATTCGTGTGCTCTCGGAAGAAATCGAGAATGTCAAGGAGAATGGATTCGAGATCGCGAGGATCATTCACAACATCCACGATCAGCTGCGCGATAGGATCAGCGAGCTATTCGCTCTGGCCGAGGATATAGATGGCGGGACATCTCCGAGTCCGGAAGAACTGGTGGACATCCAGAGAACAAACGAAATGTTCTACTTGTTCCTCGTAGACAACATAAAGATACTGATGGATATAATCACCGGGGACAAGTGTGCGGTTACGATAAAAATCGTCGAGGCGTCCGATTCAAACGTGCTTATGATGCGCACCTTCATGCGGGATGCCGCATCGTACCGCGCCAGAAAGGGGGCTGATTCATCGGCTGCAGAGTATCCCTACTATGAAAACACTGCTTTCAAGGAGATTCTGGCTGGGGCCAGACGCAGCTTCTTCGTGTCCGACGACCTTTCGGGTGAGCCGACGTACTCCAATTCCAATTCAAACTGGAAGAGTCTTTACAACGCTACGCTCGTCTGTCCCATTCGAATGCAGCTCAATTTGGACAGCGTGACGGATCGACAAGAGTTTTCCGTACTCGGTTTTCTTTGCGTTGACAATTTCAAGGGGGGGCTCAATCGCCCTGACTGTATCGAGCTGCTTGCCTCCATCGCAGACAGTCTTTTCAATCACTTTCTCATGCTGCACTACGTCGCCCCCGGCGTGGAGGTAGCAGAGGCTTGACTGCTGGATTCTTATGCTATAATGACCAGCTTGCTTGGCCTTGCTTCGTGGGGCCTCAGCCGATTGACGAGGTTTCAGTGTCACGAGTACCGCGCGCCGCCAGTATCGGTGTAAGAGTCTCCAAGCTCATCAAGGCGCCTTCAGCAGGTGTCTCTCAGGAAGGGTTGGAGCCTGCATTGATCGATCCCAATGCCCATGCCGGTTTTGTGCAGAGCGTCTTCGCACTGCGCTCCCGCACTTCTTTGCGAGCTCGTAAGTCAGCAGAGCGCAGAGATTTTGCTGCAAAACAATAGGTTGGGTTCTTTTTCGTCTTGATCCGAGTCCGCTGCAGGGCTCGCGCGGCGTCTGTGCGCCATCTGAGCTATTTCACGTCTGCCCGCCACTCTGTAGCGAGGGGCGAGCGGCACGTACGAGCCAGCCGATCGCATCTGAATGACGATGCTTGCCTTATGGCGCGTGCGTAGAGGCATTTGCGACCGATCGCTCAGAGTCGATGTTGCGGCCTAGCTTGCGAAGACGCGCTTGCCGCGCTGGCAGAAGGGGTTCCGAGCACGGCGCCACTTGGCGGAGTTTGGGTGCGGCTTAGGCGCTTAGCTGCCCCAGTTACGCCTCCCGCAGCAGCGGCTCCACGTCGCACAGCTGCGCGAGCGCGGCCAGATCCTCGGAGAAATTGACGTAGCGCAGCCGCACGCCGCGCCGCGCCGCGCGGGCGGCCCAGGCGATCAGCACGCCGAGCGTCACGGTGTCGCTCGATTCGAGCGCGGCGAGGTCGACGGTCGCATCGGCGCCGGACGACGCGAGGCGCTCGCCGTCGGCGAGCGCCTGCGGCGCGTTGGCGTAGTCGATGCGGCCGCTCGGACGCAGGCGGCCGTCGGGACCGCGCTCGATCGCGAAGGCGGCCATCAGCTGCCCTTCTGCGTCGCTTCCATCGACTCCAGTGCCTTCTCGCCCTGGGTCTCCAGGCGCTGGATCAGTGCGTCGAGGCTCGACTTGGCGATCTCGGCGGCGACCTGGTTGCGGTAGTTGGTGATGTAGGAGATGCCTTCGATGATGACGTCGTAGGCCTTCCAGTCGCCTTCGCGGGTCTTGCGGAACGCGTAGTCGACCGCGAGCAGCTTGCCGTCGTCGAGCACGACCTGGGTGCGCACGATCGTGCGCTTGTCGTTGAGGTCGCCCTTGAACGGCAGCACGCGCACGCGGCCGCGCGTGTAGTTCAGCAGGCCCTCGGCGTAGCGGTGCGCGATCGACTTGTAGAACGCCTTGGCGAAGCGCGAGCGCTGTTCGGGCGAGGCGCTGCGCGCGTTCTGGCCGAGCACGAGGATCGAGGCGTAGTCGATGTCGAAGTGCGGCAGGAAGATGTCGTCGATGACGTCGATCAGCTTCTCGCGGTCGCCGCGCAGCTCGGCCTGGTGGCCGCTGACGGCCTTGTCGAGGCTGTCGGCGATCGACTGCACGACCTGCTCGGGCGAGGCCGGGTCGGCATGCAGGGCGGGCGAGGCTAGGCCGAGCGCCGCCGCGAACACGGCCGCCGACAGGATCGATCCGAACATGCGCATCATGGGAAGCGTTCTCCGCGAAAGGATGAAGATCAGGGGGTGGGCGTGGCGGCCGGCGTCGCCGGTTCGGCGGGCTTCTCGGGGCCGCCGGCGGCGAGGAACTTGCCGATCAGGTCCTCGAGCTGGACCGAGGACTGCGTCAGCACGAACTCGTCGCCGTCCTTGAGCACGTCGGGCGAGCCGCCGGGCTGGATCGCAACGTACTGATCGCCCAATAAACCGCTGGTGAATATCGCGGCCGCGGAGTCGTCCGGCAGCTCGGCGTAGCGCGTCGCGATCGACAGCTGCACCTTGGCGTCGAGCTTGGCCGGATCGACCTCGATCGTTCGGACCGAGCCGATCCGCACGCCAGCGACCTTGACCGGCGCGCCGAGCTTGAGCTGGCCGACGTTGGTGAAGCGGGCGTTGAGCGTATAGCTATCGCCCTGCCGGTAGTTGGCGACGCTGGTGGTCTGCGTCGCCAGCCAGGCCAGCGCTGCGAAGCCGAGCAGAATGAACAGGCCCGTGCCGAACTGGTAGGAATGCTTCTGGCTCACGAGGGGGCTCCGGTCACATCAGGAAAGCGGTCATGACGAAATCGAGCGCCAGCACGACGATCGACGAGAACACCACCGTGCGCGTCGTCGCATAGGCGACGCCTTCGCTGGTCGGCGGCGTGGTGTAGCCCTGGAACGTCGCGATCAGCGTGATCACCGCGCCGAACGCCACGCTCTTCCAGAGGCCGTTGATCACGTCCTTCCAGACGTCGACGCTGGAGGTCATGTTCGACCAGAACGTGCCGTTGTCGAGACCGAGCCAGCTCACGCCGACCAGGTGCGCGCCGAAGATGCCGAGCGCGTTGAACACGCAGGCCAGCAGCGGCATCGCGATCACGCCGGCCAGGAAGCGCGGCGTGACGACGTAAGCGAGCGGGTCGACCGCCATCATCTCCATCGCCGAGAGCTGGTCGGTCGCGCGCATCAGGCCGATCTCGGCGGTGATCGAGGTGCCGGCGCGGCCGGCGAACAGCAGCGCGGTGACGACCGGACCGAGCTCGCGGTACAGCGCCAGCGAGACCACGGTGCCGAGCGCGGCGGTGCCGCCGAAGATCGACAGCACGTAGTACAGCTGCAGGCCGAGCACCATGCCGACGAACAATCCGCAGGTCATGATGATCGTCAGGCTCATCGCACCGACGAACCAGACCTGGCGCACCGTCTCGCGGACGTGGCGCAGGCTGGCCGGCAGCGCGGCCAGGATCGACAGCAGGAACAGGCCGCATGCGCCGATCTGCGCGATGCCGCCGGCCAGCGCGTTGCGGGGTTTGCCTGCCGGCGTCATGCGCGTGCCTCCGGGAAGCCGAGATCGAGCGCGTAGTCGCGCGCGGGATAGTGGAACGGCACCGGGCCGTCGGCCTCGCCGCCGAAGAACTGGCGCGTCCACGGCGATTCGCCGGCCGCGAGCTCGGCCGGCGTGCCGTGTGCGGCGACCTGGCCGGCCGCGATCAGATAGACCTGGTCGGCGACGCGCTTGACGGCCGAGAACTCGTGCGCGACCAGGATGCCGGTCAGGCCGAGCGAATCGTTGAGCATGCGGATCAGCTTGACGACCTGGTTCAGCGCGATCGGATCGAGGCCGACGAACGGTTCGTCGTAGATCACCAGCATCGGGTCGCGCACGATCGCGCGCGCCAGCGCGACGCGGCGCGCCATGCCGCCGGAGAGCTCGCTCGGCATCAGCTCGGCGGCGCCGCGCAGGCCGACCGCCTGCAGCTTGGTCAGCACGATGTTGCGGACCAGCTCTTCGGGCAGGCGCAGGTGCTGGCGCAGCGGAAACGCGACGTTCTCGAACACCGAGAAGTCGGTCAGCAGCGCCGAGTTCTGGAACAGGTAGCCGATCTTCTCGCGCAGCCGGAACAGGTCGCCGCGCGAGAGTCGCGGCACGTCCTGGCCGTCGACGACGACCGAGCCGGCGTCCGGCGCGAGCTGGCCGGTGATGTGGCGCATCAGCGTGGTCTTGCCGGTGCCGCTCGGGCCCATCACCGCGGTGACCTTGCCGCGCGGGATGTCGAGGTCGACGCCGTCGAAGATCGTCTTGCCGTTCAGCACGGTCTTCAGGCCGCGGATGCGGATCAGGATGCTGTCGTCGGCGGAAGCGGGATCGGGCATGCGGAGGCGGCAGCGAAGGACGGGAACGCGCGACCCGGAGGGCCGCGACCGCGCCATCGTATCAAACGGCGGCGTCAGTCCGGCTTGAGCAGGTCGTCGAGCAGGGTCGCGTGGCGCTGCAGCTGCGCGTCGCGGCGCAGGCGGCGGCACGCGAAGATCGCGCGCAGGTCCGAGACGGCCTGCGCGAAATCGTCGTTGACGACGATGAAGTCGAACTCGGCCGCGTGCGCGATCTCGGTGCGCGAGTCGGCCAGGCGGCGCGTGATCTGCTCGGCGCTGTCGGAGGCACGATGGCGCAGGCGCCGCTCGAGCTCGGCGCGCGAGGGCGGCAGGATGAAGATGCTGAGCGTGTCCGGCCAGAGCCGGCGCACCTGCTGCGCGCCCTGCCAGTCGATCTCGAGCAGCACGTCGCGGCCCTGCGCGAGCAGCGGCTCGATCACCGCGCGCGCGGTGCCCTTGTAGTCGCCGTGCACGTCGGCGTATTCGAAGAACGCGCCGGTCTGCGCCATGTGCTCGAACACCTGGCGCGAGACGAAATGGTAGTGCTGGCCGTCGACCTCGCCTGGGCGCGGCGGGCGCGAGGTGTAGGACACCGACAGCGCCAGGTCCGCCTCGCGCTCGAGCAGCGCCTTGACCAGGCTGGTCTTGCCCGAGCCGGACGCGGCCGCGACGACGTAGAGCGTGCCGGTCATCGCATCACTCCAGGTTCTGGACCTGTTCGCGCATCTGCTCGATCAGCACCTTGAGCTCGACCGCGGCTTGCGTCGTGCGCGGATCGGCGGCCTTGGAGCCGAGCGTATTGGCCTCGCGGTTGAACTCCTGCATCAGGAAGTCCAGGCGCCGGCCGACCGCCTCGCGCAGTCCGAGCACGCGGCGCGCCTCGGCGATGTGCGCGGTCAGCCGGTCCAGTTCCTCGTCGACGTCGATGCGCTGCAGGCTCAGTACCACTTCCTGCTCGACGCGGCCCGGTTCCAGCGGCTGCTTCAGATCGGCGATGCGCGCGTCGAAGCGCGCGCGCAGTGCGGCGCGGACCTCGGGCAGATGCGCGCGGACGCCGGCGACCAGCGCCTCGATGCCGTCCAGGCGCTCGCGCAGGAACACGGCCAGCCGCGCGCCTTCGCGCTCGCGCGCGGCGACGAACTCCTCGAGCGCGGCGTCGACGACGGCCAGCGCGGCCTCGCGCAGGCCGTCCTGGTCGATGCGCTGCTCGACCAGCACGCCCGGCCAGGCCAGCAGCGCCGCGAACTCGGTGCGCATGCCGGGGAAATGTTCGCCGAGCGTGCGATGCGCGGCGGCCAGCCGCGCGACCGCGGCCTCGTTCAGCGTCAGCTCGGCGGCGCTCTCGCCGCTGCGGTGACGCAGACCGAAATCGACCTTGCCGCGACCGATCCGTGCGCCGACGCGCTCGCGGATCGCCGGCTCCAGACTGCGCAGGTCTTCGGGCAGGCGCACCGCCAGTTCGAGGTAGCGGTGATTGACCGAGCGCAGCTCGACGCTGAGGGCGCCCCAGGGGCCTTCGCGCTCGGCGCTGGCGAAGGAGGTCATGCTGCGGATCATCGGCGGGCCGGGCGGGGCAAAAGGGAGGCGATGGTAAACTCCGCGGCCCATTTCTCCAAAGTCGCCGATGCCCACGATCCCGAACCGTCCCAGCGGCCGCGCGCCCGACCAGTTGCGCCCGGTCACGCTCGAGCGCCACTACACCCGTCACGCCGAAGGCTCGGTCCTGGTCGCGTTCGGCGACACCCGCGTGCTGTGCACGGCCAGCGTCGAGGAGCGCGTGCCGCCGTTCCTGCGCGGCAAGGGCGAGGGCTGGGTCACCGCCGAATACGGCATGCTGCCGCGCGCGACCAAGGAGCGCACGCAGCGCGAGGCGGCGCGCGGCGGCCAGGGCGGACGCACGATGGAGATCCAGCGGCTGATCGGCCGCAGCCTGCGCGCCTGCGTCGACCGCGCCGCGCTCGGCGAGCGCACGATCACGCTCGACTGCGACGTGCTGCAGGCCGACGGCGGCACGCGCACCGCGGCGATCACCGGCGCCTACGTGGCCCTGGTCGACGCGGTCAACGGCCTGCGCGCGCGCGGCCTGATCAAGCGCGAGGTCGTGCACGGCGCGATCGCCGCGGTGTCGGTCGGCATCTGGCAGGGCCAGCCGGTGCTCGATCTGGACTATGCCGAGGATTCGGCCTGCGACACCGACATGAACGTCGTCATGAACGACGGCGGCGGTTTCATCGAGGTGCAGGGCACCGCCGAAGGCCACGCGTTCCGCCGCGACGAGCTCGACGCGCTGCTCGGCCTCGCCGCGCAGGGCGTCGATACGCTGTGCGCGCTGCAGCGCGCGGCGCTGGCGGCATGAAATGGGTTCTGGCCAGCTCCAACGCCGGCAAGCTCGACGAGATCCGCGCGATCCTCGCCGATGCCGGCATCGAGCTGGTCGCGCAGTCGGCGTTCGGCATCGACGACGCCGAGGAGACCGGCGCGACCTTCGTCGAGAACGCGCTGATCAAGGCGCGTCACGCGGCGCGCCTGTCCGGGCTGCCGGCGCTGGCCGATGATTCGGGCCTGTGCGTGGCCGCGCTCGGCGGCGCACCGGGCCTGAAGTCGGCGCGCTACGCCGGCCGCCACGGCGACAGCGCCGCGAACATCGCCCATCTGCTCGACGCGCTGCGCGAGGTGCCGCCGGAGCGCCGCGGCGCGCACTTCCACTGCACGATCGTGCTGCTGGACGCGCCGGACGATCCGGCGCCGCTGATCGCCGAAGGCCGCTGGCACGGGTCGATCCTCGCGGCGCCGCGCGGCAGCGGCGGCCACGGCTACGATCCGGTGTTTCTCGATCCGGCCAGCGGGCAGAGCGCCGCCGAGCTCTCGCCCGACGCCAAGAACGCGATCAGTCATCGCGGCATCGCGCTGGCCGAGTTGCGCCGGCGCATCCAGGACAGCCGGCCGGCCGGCTGAGCGCTCGCCGGTGCCGGTCCGGCCGCTGCGCATCGCGGCCCGGATCGGGCCGCGATGCCGCCCCCGGGCATCAGGGGATGTAGTCGATGAGTACCGTGTACTGCGCGTTGGTCAGGCCGACGCCGGTCGTCGCCGATGCGTTCGGCAGGCCGAGATAGTAGTCGCCGCTCATCGGATTGGTCGGACTGTTGTTGCAGGTCGACCCGTTGTACTGGCTCGCGCGCGTCGGGTTGTTCGTGGTCGTCGCGTTGCGCGGGATGTAGTAGATCGCGCGCCCCGCGCCGGCACTGAGCACCGATCCCGGGATGTAGTTGATCGAGTTCAGGAACACGTTGCCGGTGCAGTTGGGGCCGTCGTAGGAGACGCCCGAGCTGCCGAACACGTAGCCGTCGGACAGCAGCGACACGAAGTAGCCGTTCTGCGAGACGAAGCTCAGCTGGACGTTGACGGTGCCGGTCACGCCGATCGGATGCAGCGGCTGCGCCAGCGCGGTGCTGAGCGTGCCGTTGATGCGCACGCCGTAGCGCGCGCCGCCCGGGGCGCCGGTTGCACCGGTGGGGCCGGTCGGTCCGACGGGCCCGGTCGGACCGGTGGGGCCCGTGGGGCCGGTCGGACCGGTCGGTCCGGTGAAGCCGGTCGCGCCGACCGGACCGGCAGGACCGACCGGACCGGCTGGGCCGGCTGGGCCGGCTGGGCCGGCGGCGCCGGGAGCACCGGGCGCGCCGTCGGCGCCGGGCGCGCCGGTTGCACCGATGGCGCCGGTCGGGCCTATCGGGCCCGTCGGTCCGGTGGGGCCGGCAGGTCCCGTCGCGCCGGTATCGCCGGCCGGGCCGGCCGGACCGATCGGGCCGGCAGGTCCGACGGGACCGGGTGCGCCCGATGCGCCGGTCGGTCCGGTCGGGCCGATCGCCCCGGCCGGACCTTCAGGACCCGCGGGGCCGGCGGGACCCGGCGCGCCGGCAGGACCGGTGGCGCCGGGCGCGCCCGATGCACCGGTGGGGCCGGTCGGGCCGGCCGGTCCGGCCGGGCCCGTCGGGCCGACCGGGCCGGAGCCCGGCGTGCAGCGGCCGAGCAGGCCGGTCGTCGCGTTGAAGCAGACCACCTGATCCTGCTGCAGCGAGGCGGGCAGCGACGGGATCGTCACCTGGCCGTCGGCGCCGACGCGCAGACGCACGATGCCGCCGCTGTCGTCGGTGACCGTGAAACCCTGATTCGGCAGCGGCCGCGCCTCGATGTCGCCCTGAGCCGCCGCCGGTCCGGCCAGCGCCGCGACGATCGCGAGCGCCAGGGCCCGCGGTGCCGATCGCATGGAAGTCCGCATCGTGTTGTCTCCCCGTCCGGTTGGATCGCCGCCCCCTCGGCGGCAACCGCCGCAGGATAGCGGCAAATGTTGCAATTGTGACGTGCGCGGTTCAGCCGAACGCGGCATTGGCGGCGACGCGGGCGCGCTCGCCGTCCGGCAGCGCCGGATCGTCGAGCAGGGATCGGCACAGCGCGGCGCTCTCGGCACGGCGGCCCGCGTAGTACGCGCTGACGGCCTGCTCGTCGCGGGCACGCCACTGGTAGACCGAGCGGTCGACGAACAGCGCGTCGTCCGGCAGCGCGTGCGCGGCGGCGGCGCGCGCGTGCAGATACGCGCTGCCGTAGCGGCCGCGCAGGCGCAGGTAGCGCGCCAGATCGCAGAGCGGCTCGGCGCGCACCGGCCGTGCGTCGTAGGCGGCGAGATAGGCGTCGATCACCGTGGCCTCCTCGTGCCCGAGCGCCTCGTGCAGCAGCGCGATCTGGTAGCGCGCGTACCAGACCTCCTCGTCCCAGCCGCCCATCGCGGCGCGGCGCCGGTAGGCCGCCAGCGCCGGCTCGCGCTGGCCGGCGTCGCGCAGGCTCTGCGCGTAGTAGAAGACGTAGCGCGCATTGTCCGGCTCGGCGCGCAAGGCCGCTTCGAGCACGCGCGCATCCTCGGCGTACTTCTCGTGCTGCGGGCGCCGGCTGCGCGCGCCGTCGGGCACGCCGCGCACGCGCAGGCCTTCGAGCACGCCGATCGCGACCATCGGATCGGTCGCCGGATACTCGTGCAGCACGCCGTGCCAGCGCCAGTGCGCGTCGTGCCGCAGCAGCTTGGCGCACAGGTACTCGACCGAGCCGCCGTGCTGATACACGCGCAGGTGGTAGCCGGGCGCGTCGAGCGCGTCCGGCCAGGCCGGGCGCGGATCGATCTCGACGACCTCGTCGGCATCGACGATCAGCGCATAGCGGCCGTACGCGCGCGCCAGGTCCAGCGCCTGGTTGCGATTGGTCGCGAAATCGACCCAGGGCCGCTCGATCAGCCGGCCCGGCAGATCGCCGAGCAGCTCGCCGATGCGGGCCTGCGTGCCGTCGTCGGAGCCGGTGTCGACGATCGCCCAGGCGCCGATCAGCGGACGCACCGCCTCGATGCAGCGCGCGATCACGGCGCTCTCGTTGCGCACGATCATGCTCAGGCAGATCGAGCCGGCGAACGGCGGGCGCGGCGGCGGTGCGGCGATCGGCATCGGTCGGATCCCGGACGGGTGGGTGGGCGATCGTAAAGAGGCGCGGGACACGCCGGCAATGCATGCGCGCGGTCGCCGGTCGCGGCTATGATGCGCCGGCAGCCAACCGAGGACGCCCCGATGCCGAGCCGACCGATCCGTCTCCGTACCGCCTGGACGCAGGCGCCTGCCGCCGCGCTGACCGGACTGCTGCTCGCCGTGGCGGCCGGCGGCGTCCAGGCCGGTAGCGCGGCCACGCTGCGCATCGGCGGCGGCACGCTGTACGTGCCCGGCACGATCGCCCACGCCGAGGTGCGCGCCGAAGGCGGCACGCTGGCCGGCGACGGCAGCGTGCTCGGTGCGGTCGTGCTCGGGACCGGCGGCGCGCTGGCGCCCGGTCCGCTGGCCGGCGCCGGCACGATCAGCGCCACGTCGCTGAACTGGCAGCCGGGCGCCGGCGTGCGCCACCGGCTCGGCAGCGGTGATGCCGACTCGGACCACACCGCGCTGTCGGGCACGCTGACGCGCACCGGCAGCGGTGCCTATCTGTTCGCGTTCGACGACGCCGACACGCTGCCGACCGCCGGCACCACCTACACGCTGATGAGTTTCGCGGCGCAGAGCGGTTTCAGCGCGAGCGATTTCAGCTACAGCTACAGCGGCGCGGCCCCGGCCTTGAACGGCGAGTTCATGCTGACCGACGGCGCCCTGCTTTTCCACGTGACGAGTCTGCCGGTCGGCCTGCAGTCGTTCTCGGTCGATTGATCGGCATGCGCGGTTGCGGCCGCCGCGCGGCGGCCCCATCTGCGTGAGCTCCGTTCGCTGCGGGCCCGGCCCGACCCCATGCCGCTGACCGCGCCGCCGCTGTCGCTGTACGTGCACATTCCCTGGTGCGTCAGGAAGTGTCCGTACTGCGACTTCAACTCGCACGCCGTGCGCGACGGCCTCCCGCAGGAGGCCTACGTCGACGCGCTGCTCGACGACCTCGATCGCGACCTCGCCGACTTCGGCGCGGCCGCGGCCGGGCGGCCGCTGACCAGCGTCTTCTTCGGCGGCGGCACGCCGAGCCTGTTCGCACCGGCCGCGATCGGCCGCATCCTCGACGGCGTCGCCGCGCGTCTGGCGATCGCGCCGGGCGCCGAGGTCACGCTCGAGACCAATCCGGGCACGGTCGAGCACGGCCGCTTCGACGGCTACCGCGCGGCCGGCGTCAACCGGATCAGCTTCGGCGTGCAGAGCTTCGACGATGCGATGCTGAAGCGGCTCGGCCGCATCCACTCGGCCGACGAGGCCGAGCAGGCGATCGCGCAGGCGCGCGCGGCCGGCATCGACAATTTCAACATCGACCTGATGTACGCATTGCCGCAGCAGGACCTGGCCGGCGCGCTAGCCGACGTCGAGCGCGCGATCGCGCTGGCGCCGCCGCATCTGTCGCACTATCAGCTGACGCTGGAACCGAACACGCTGTTCGCGTCGCGGCCGCCGCCGCTGCCGGACGGCGACGCGGCCTGGGACATGCAGGAGCGCTGCCAGCAGCGTCTGGCCGAGGCCGGCTATGCGCAGTACGAGGTCTCGGCCTATGCACGGCCGGGCCGGCAGGCCGCGCACAATCTCAACTATTGGCGTTTCGGCGACTACCTCGGCATCGGCGCCGGCGCGCACGGCAAGCTGACCGACGCGGCCGCCGGTACGATCCGCCGCCGCGCCAAGCAGCGCACGCCGCGCGCGTACCTCGCGCACGCCGGCAGCGCGCGCCGCATCGCCGAGGACGTGACGATCGCGGCCGCCGATCTGCCGTTCGAGTACGCGATGAACGCGCTGCGCCTGATCGACGGCGTGCCGGCCGAGGCGTTCGCCGAGCGCACCGGCCTGCCGGCCGCGGCGATCGCCGCGCCGCTGGCGGCCGCGCATCGCCGCGGCTGGCTCGACGCGTCGCCCGGCCTGCTGCGCGCCAGCGACGACGGCCAGCGCTTCCTCAACGATCTGATCGCCCTGTTCCTGCCCGAGGACCGCCATGCTTGAAGCGGTGCTGATCCACTGCCCGTACTGCGGCGAGGGCTTCGAGACGACGGTCGACTGCTCGGCCGGCTCGCAGGCCTACGTCGAGGACTGCGCGATCTGCTGCCGGCCGATCGAGCTGCGCATCCGCGTCGACGAGGACGGCGGCCTGATCGACGTCGACGTGGCGACCGATCGCGACTGAGCCCGAGGGCGTCGCGGGCCGTGCCGGCCCGCGTACGGTCCGGAACCTGCGGAGCGGAGAACGCCGCCGGCTCGTGCGAGCAGGACAGGCTCGCCCTGAGCTGCGCGCGGTCGCCGACGGGTCGGAGCACGGTCGCGGCACCGCGTCCGCAGCGCACGATCGCGCGGCAGCGCATCGCGCACGAACCGGAGTCCGTCGTCCTGAGCTGTGCGCGGTCGTCGATGAGCCGGGCCGCGGTCACGGCGCCGCGGCTGCAGCGCGCGATCGCGTGGCATCGCATCGCATCGCGCACCAAGGGAGTCGGTATTTCGATCCGCCACCTGCGTAGCCGCACCGCGCCGCGCCGTGCCGCCGCGAGACCAGCGTCGCCGCACGTGCCGCGGCATACCGGCGCGCATGACACGCGCAGCGGCGGCTCAGGCCGTCGGTACCGCGCCGCCGAGCGCGTCGAACAGCCAGACGCGCGCGGCCTGCCAGTGCCGCTTGACGGTCGCCGGCGACTGGTCGAGCACCTGGCCGGTCTCCTCGATGCTGAGGCCGCCGAAGTAGCGCAGCTCGACGATGCGCGCCTTGACCGGATCGATCCGCTCGAGCCGGACCAGGGCTTCGTCGAGGTCGACCAGGTCCAATGCCTCGTCGGCCGCGATCTCCAGTCCGCTCAGCGTGATGCGCTCGCCGCCGTCGCGCTTGGCCGCGTTGCGGCGCCGCGCATGGTCGATCAGGATCTCGCGCATCAGGCGCGCGGCGACCGCGAGCAGATGGCCGCGGTCCTCCCCCGGCAGCGCCGGCGCGCCGATCAGGCGCAGCCAGGCTTCGTTGACCAGCGCGGTCGGCTGCAGCGTATGGCCGCCGCGCTCGCGCCGGAACGCCTGCTCGGCGAGGCGGTGCAGTTCCGGATACAGCAGCGCGGCCAGCCGGTCGCGTGCGCCGGTGTCGCCGCCGCGCCAGTCCACGAGAAGTTGGGTCACCGCCACGCTCATCGCGCCAGTGTAGAGCCTGCGGCCGCATGATCCAGCCCCGGCCGGCTGGCCACCGCGTACCGGCCGATGCATCGCGCAGCTGCACGGCGCCGCGCCGACGCCGACGACGCCGTGCGTGCCGGCTGCGGGCGCCGTCGCGGCCGCGCCGCAGGACGCAGGCAGCCGCCCGGCCTGCCTCGGGGCCGTTGCCCGGTTGCGCCGGTGGTCCGGCAGCCCGGCTGGCGTGTCCGGCGAAACCGCCTACACTGCCGCAGCCCGCGGCGACCGGGGAGGGCGCGTGGATCTGACGATCGAAGTCGAGGCGATGCGCGTGCTCGAGGCCGCGCTGGCGCAGCCGGAGGCCGAGCGAAGGGACTGGCTCGAGGCGCAGGCGCTGCCGGCCGCGGTGGCCGCGCGCGTACGCGCGCTGCTCGGGCGCGCCGCGCCGCACGAAGGTTTCCTCGATCCGCCGGCCGCGCGGCCGCTGCCGGCGATCGCCGGTCTGCCGGCGCCGGGCGAATGCATCGGGCCGTGGCGGCTGCTGCGCGAACTGGACGCCGGCGGCATGGGCGTGGTGTTCCTGGCCGAGCGCACCGACGGCGCCTATCAGCGCCAGGTGGCGGTCAAGTTCGTGCGCACCGACCATCTGCTGTTCGCCGGCGAGCGGCGGCGCGAGCTGATCGCGCGTTTCGAGAACGAGCGCATCCTGCTCGCGCGCGTCGACCATCCCAACGTCGCGCGGATCCTCGACGGCGGCAGCCTCGAGGGCCTGCCGTATCTGGTCATGGACTACGTCGAGGGCGATTCGCTGCTGGTCCACTGCGAGCGGCAGCGTCTCGACACGCGCGCGCGCCTGGCGCTGTTCTGCAAGGTCTGCGACGGCGTCCAGGCCGCGCACCGGCATCTGATCGTCCATCGCGACCTCAAGCCCGGCAACGTCCTGGTCGGCACCGACGGCGAGCCACGCCTGCTCGACTTCGGCATCGCGCGGATGCTCGACGCCGGGCCCGACGCGGCGCGCGCGACGACCGGTACCGGCCTGCTCGCGCTGACGCCGGCCTATGCCAGCCCCGAACAGCTGCGGCTGGAGCCGCCGACGACCGCCTCGGACGTCTATTCGCTCGGCGTGATCCTCTATGAACTGCTGACCGGCACGCGGCCGTATCGGCTGGACGGCCTCAGCCCGGCCGAGATCGAGCGCGTCGTCTGCGACACCGCGCCGGTGCCGCTGCGCCAGGCCCGCGCGGCGGCGCGGGCGGCCGACGCCGCGCGCGAATCGCGGCCGGCGTTCGGCGCCGATCTGGAGCGCATCGTCGCGCGCGCGATGCACAAGGCGCCGGAGCGCCGCTACGACTCGGCGCAGGCGCTGGCCGACGATCTGCGCCGCCATCTGGCCGGCCGGCCGGTGCAGGCGCATCCGGACTCGCTCGGCTACCGCATCGGCAAGTTCGTCGGCCGCCACCGGCTGGCCTGCGCGGCCGGCGCGCTGGCCGCGGTCGCGGTGCTGGCGGCCGGCGCCGTCGCGATCTGGCAGGCCGCCGCGGCGCATCGCGCGGCGGCCGACACCGCCGCCGTCAACGCGTTCCTGGTCGACGTGCTCAAGACGTCCAATCCGTACATGAGCGGCGAGGAGATCAGCCTCAGCGAGGCGCTGACGACCGCGGCCGACAAGGTCGAGGAACGCTTCGGCGACCGCGCCGATCTCGCCGTCGGCGTGCGCAGCGCGCTCGGCGAGAGCATGCTCGCGACCGGCCGTCTCGATGCGGCCGAGTTCCAGCTGCAGCGCGCGCTGGCCGACGCCGAGCCGCTGTTCGGCGCCGACGATCCGCGCACGGTGGCCGCGCTGGCGTCGATGGCGAGCCTGCGCAAGGACCAGGGCCGCTACGAGGACGCGCAGCGGCTGTTCGACGAGGCGCTGGCGCGGCTCGAGCGCAGCGGCCGCACGCGCGAGGCGGTCTACGGCAATGTGCTCAACGACGTCGGCGTGATGCATCTGGTCCGCGAGGACTTCGCGCGTGCGACGCCGTATCTGGAGCGCGCGGTCGCCGCCGACGCCAACGGCCGCGAGCCGGTCTCGGCCGATCAGCGCGCGCGCACGCTGGCCAACCTCGCCCAGGCGGTCGGCGCGCGCGGCACCGGCGATCTGGCGCGCGCCGACGCGCTGTATCGGGAGGCGCAACCGGTGCTCGAGGCGGCCTATCCGGACGGCAGTCCGCATCTGGCGGTGATCCTCAACAACCGCGCGCGTCTGGCCTGGGTGCGCGGCGATCGCGACGCCTCGATCGCGCTGCAGGCGCGCGCGGTCGCGATGCACCGCCGCGCGTTTCGCGGCGATCACGAGATGGTCCTGGTGCCGATGACGAACCTGGCGCGCCAGGCGCTCGCATTGGGCCGCCTCGACCAGGCCGAGGAGGCCGCTGCGGAGGCCGCGGCGATGGCCGAGCGTCTCTATCCGGACGGGCGCAGCCACTACCGGCTCAATGCGCTGGCGGCGCTGGCCGGCACGCGGCTCGCGCAGGGCCGCGACGCCGAGGCGGCCGCGCTGCTGCTGCGCCTGCAGACGCCGCCGGACGCGCTCGCGCAGGCGCCGGCCTCGACACGCGACTACGCCGCCGAGCTCGCCGCCCAGCTGTGCCGCGACGGCCGCTACACGGCGGCGCCGTGCACGGCGGCCGCGCACTGAACAGGTCCGGGCGCCGCATGCGCCGTGTGCGGGCTTTGCTATCGTGACGCCTCCCGTCCGCCGCCGCCCGCCGATGATCTTCGAAGGCTCCGACCGTTATGTCGCCACCGCCGACCTCCAGCTCGCGGTCAACGCCGCGATCACGCTGCAGCGGCCGCTGCTGATCAAGGGCGAGCCGGGCACCGGCAAAACCCTGCTGGCCGAGGAGATCGCGCGCAGCCTCGACGCGCCGCTGTACGCCTGGCACGTCAAGTCCACGACGAAGGCGCAGCAGGGCCTGTACGAGTACGACGCGGTCGGCCGCCTGCGCGATTCGCAGCTCGGCGACGCGCGCGTGCACGACATCGCGCACTACATCCGGCGCGGCCCGGTCTGGCATGCATTCGACGCCGAGCGCCGCGCGGTGCTGCTGATCGACGAGATCGACAAGGCGGACCTGGAGTTTCCGAACGATCTGCTGCAGGAACTGGACCGCATGACGTTCCACGTGCACGAGACCGGCCAGACCGTCGCGGCGCGGCAGCGGCCGGTCGTCGTGATCACGTCGAACAACGAGAAGGAACTGCCCGACGCGTTCCTGCGCCGCTGCTTCTTCCACTACATCGCGTTTCCGGACCGCGCGACGCTCGAGCGCATCGTCGCCGTGCACCATCCGGACATCGCCGCGGATCTGGTCCGCCATGCGCTCGAGACGTTCTTCGAGCTGCGCGAGGTGCCGGGCCTCAGGAAGAAGCCTTCGACCTCGGAGCTGATCGACTGGCTCAAGCTGCTGCTGGCCGATTCGCTGTCGGCCGCCGCGCTGCGCGAACGCGATCCGGCCAAGGCGATCCCGCCGCTCTACGGCGCGCTGATCAAGAACGAGCAGGACGTACAGCTGCTCGAGCGCCTGGCCTTCATGCACCGCCGGCAGAGCCGCGGCTAGGCGATGGTCCGCGCCGCCGACGCCGGTATCGACGCGCGGCGGCGGCCGTGCTGATCGGCCTGTTCGAGGCGCTGCGCGCGGCGCGCGTGCCGGTCACGCTGCGCGAATGGCTCGATCTGATGGCCGCGCTCGAGGCCGGCTTCGCATTCGCCGACGTCGAGGCCTTCCATGCGCTGGCGCGCGCGATCCTGGTCAAGGACGAGCGCCACTACGACCGCTTCGACCGCGCGTTCGGCGCGTATCTGTCGGCCGCGCAGTCGATCGCGCCGGAGACGCTGGCGCAGATCCCGGAGGACTGGCTGCGCGCGCAGTTCGCGCGCGAGTTCAGCGACGAGGAGAAGGCCCGCATCGAATCGCTCGGCGGCCTCGACGCGCTGATCGAGACGTTTCGCCGGCGGCTCGCCGAGCAGACCGCACGCCATGCCGGCGGCAACCGCTGGATCGGCACCGGCGGCACCAGCCCGTTCGGTGCGGCCGGCCATCATCCGGGCGGCATCCGGCTCGGTCCGGCCGGCGGCGGGCGCATGGCGGCCAAGGTCTGGGAGCGGCGCAGCTATCGCAATCTCGACGGCGACGCCGAGCTCGGGCCGCGCAATCTCAAGCTCGCGTTGCGCCGTCTGCGCCGGTTCGCGCGCGAGGGCGCGGCCGAGGAGCTCGATCTGGACGCGACGGTCGCCGCGACCGCGCGCGACGGCGGCCTGCTCGACGTGCGACTGCGGCCCGAGCGCCGCAACGCGGTCAAGCTGCTGCTGTTCCTCGACGTCGGCGGCTCGATGGACGAGCACGTCGCGGCCTGCGAGGCGCTGTTCGGCGCGGCGCGCTCGGAGTTCAAGCGACTCGAGCACTACTACTTCCACAACTTCGTCTACGACCACGTTTGGACCGACAACAGCCGCCGCAGCACGCAGCGCACGCCGACGCTGGACCTGCTGCGCCGCTACGGCGCCGATCACCGCGTCGTCTTCGTCGGCGACGCGGCGATGGGGCCGTACGAGATCGCCGAGCCCGGCGGCAGCGTCGAGTACTGGAACGAGGAGTCCGGCGCGGTCTGGTTCGGCCGCATCAGGGCGCATTTCCCGAAGCTGGTCTGGATCAATCCGACGCCGGTTTCGCACTGGCATTACGCGGCCTCGACCGCGCTGGTGCACGAGCTGGTCGAGCGGCGCATGTATCCGCTGACGACCGATGGTCTGGCGGAGGCGATGGCGTTTCTTGCGCGCTGAGCGCGGGGCGATTTTCGGGTTTCGGTGTGGAAGGTGAGGGAGGACTCGGTCGCGGAGCGACCAAGAGAACTCTTGGTCTCGCCTTTTGCGTTTGTCTGATGGCGTTTTCGAGAACATCAAAAAAGGCCAGGGCGTAAGATCAAGTGCTTCCGCTCGCTGCGCGAGCGGGTGACTTTTGTCTTGTTGTATGGACGGCACACATAGGTGACAAACGTATCAGGACATGGGTAACACCTCGGATCGGTCGATCGCGGGGGAACACCATGCCTTGGACGGAGAGCACCTGCATGTCACAACGTCGCGAGTT